>Ga0070667_100000522_pt1 | contig 38608 bp, 53 predicted proteins | sample KBSS33metaG_FD_64659 | JGI IMG/M metagenome (GOLD analysis project Ga0070667, IMG submission 64659) | Switchgrass rhizosphere microbial communities from Kellogg Biological Station, Michigan, USA - KBS S3-3 metaG | ecosystem: Host-associated > Plants > Roots > Rhizosphere > Soil ...
AGTGTACTTCCGGTGCCAGGCGAGTTGATTGGCACTTACCGATCTCACATCGTGATTTTCGGGTCACAACTAAACTATCGGCTTTGATTGCGACTTGCGGAAGGCGTTGTCGGTCGAGGGCCAGTCATTCAGCGGGTGCATTGGAAGGGAGGAAGCGGAAGGAGATTGTATGCGTATCTCGGACGAGCGCTACCGCCGCGACTTGAGGCGGCTGCAGGTTGCGTGGCAGATGATCCTCCTGGGAGCTCGCACGCCGACGATCATGCGTTGGACCCGCCTCTCGAAGTACAACGTGCGTAAGCTTCGTAATGAGTACGGCGGGGATGCCGTCCCGCGCGAGCGGCTCAGGGGAAAAGCGCCTTTTCGCGTTGAGTTTTTCTGCAAGTCGGCGACCCTGCGAGCTGAAACGCCAGCGCTCGTCGGGCTGCTCAGGCATTTTGGTGCGTTGCCGGCCGCAAGCGAAGTCAACGTCGAGGAGTTGCCTGACCTTATGCGCGCCGAGCGTCTTTGCACCGCGCTTGAAGAGTTCCGAGCCATATGCCCTACAAGCGAGATCGATTTCGAGCGGGTCGTTATCCTCATGAAGGAAATAGTGCGCGGCGAGCTTATTCGCGTCACGACTTGCTCGATGCACCGGGAGCTTGTTGTCCACGATTGCCTCGTGGCCCGGGAACCCAGCTGCGCGCATTGCTGGCGAGAGAGGCATCCCGGCTTGGCGTATGTGAGATCTCGCACGAAAACGACCGATATGCCCCGCGAGCCGGACACCGACACCGCGGCCGGCTACCAGCAGTCGCTATTCTAGAGCTGCACCGTGGTGCGCGGCTAAGGCCGAGAGCGCATGGATTCTCCCGCGCTTTCGGCGCCCCTATTGGGAGAAAGGGCTTTGGTCACTCCGATCCTCAACAGGCCGTCTCAATTTGTCTCCGCATGCAGGAATGACTATAATGACCATCGTGACTAGTCACGGAAACAGAGCCATGACGGATAGCTGGACAGTGGCGGAAGCCAAAGCCAAATTGAGCCAAGTGATCGAGCAGGCTCAGTCGAGCGGCCCCCAGACGATCACTCGCAGCGGACGTAAGGCGGTTGTGGTTGTCTCGGCAGAGGAATGGGAGCGCAAGACGAAGCGTGTGGGCACTCTCGCGGAGTTTTTCGCCAGTTCGCCGTTGCGCGATTCGGGGCTCAAGGTTAAGCGCTCGAAAGACAAGCTCCGCTCGTCTGGCCTATGAGTTTTCTGCTCGATACCAACGTTGTGTCTGAGTGGACAAAGCCACGCCCCAATAGCGGTGTCATCACCTGGCTCGACGAGGCAGATGAAGATCGCGTGTTTTTGAGCGTGGCCACGCTTGCTGAGCTTCGCCACGGGGTAGAGCGTCTAGCGTCTGGGGCGCGCCGTAAGAAGTTGGATTCCTGGCTAAGTGAGGAACTGCCCCTCCGCTTCGAGTCTCGAGTACTGGCGGTGACCGCAGAGGTGGCCGACGAATGGGGACGCGTGATCGCGCGCTGTGAGGCGGGCGGGCGCCCGCTCGCCGCGATGGATGGACTGATCGCGTCCACTGCAATCGTCCACGGCCTGACTCTCGTTACGCGCAATACCTCCGATTTTGAACCTGCGCTTAAGTCGCTTTTGAATCCTTGGGGCTGAACACCGGCTCAGGTCGTTTCTCGAATTGCAAAAGGTGAGGTTCGGGGTTCTGGCGTCAATCTACAGAGGTTCGTGCCGGCTCCCTCAATAATCTGTGCGCGTAAGCACGTCAGTCGCGCTCAGTGGCCGAACCTCTTGCATGGTCCACTCTCGCCAGATCGCCATTGCCACACCCAGCAGTACCGGCCCGACAAAAAGACCCACCAATCCAAAGATCGCTAGTCCGCCGACCGCGCCAAACATTGTCAACAGAAACGGAACGCGGGTGACGTTGCTGATCAATAACGGTCGCAGAACGTTGTCGACGGGATGCACGAGCAAGAAGCCCCAGACCAGCAGGACGATTCCTTTCCACACTGAGCCTGTGACCAGCAGCCACACGCTCATTGGAACCCAGACAATTGCGGTACCGATCGCGGGCACCGCCGAAAGGACACCCGTCAATACCCCGAGGAGCACAGGACTCTCAAGGCCAACTACTCGATAACCGATGCCGGCCATCAAGCCTTGCGCGAGTGCCGAGACCACGAGTCCATAGAGCACCGCCCGCGTCATCATCCCCGCGGTGGCTATATACGGATGTAGCCGGTCCCCCAGGAAGCGCCTGACAACGGTCCGAACCTGTTGAACTATCGCTTCGCCGTCGCGATAGAGAAAGAACAGGGTCAGCATCGCGACCAAAAGCTTCCCGAGATTGCGTCCGATATCTCCGAGCACTCCAGCTAAGTCACTGGCCCAGCTCTGCAGCCAAACAAGCGCTTCGTGACGCAACTCTGCGGGATCGCTGGCATATCGATCCAACCCTTCTTGCACAAGGTTGGATAACCACGGGATATTGCGAATGACCGCAGGAGGAGCGTGCGGCCCCTGCTTGAAGTAGCCGGCGAGTGTTCCATAGGCGTCGACGAGCTCGCTCTTTAGGAGAATGAGCAACCAAAGCAGGGGTACGATAACAGCGCAAGCCATCAAAAGGGTCATGAGGAGTGCTGCGGCACTATTGAATCTGCTCAACGGCAACCGAATTTTCCGGTAGAGAGGCCAGCTTGCGAAAGCGAGGATTGCTGCCCAGAGGATAGATGTCAGAAATGGTCTGAGCACCAGCAAGCAGGTCGCCGCTAGCAACCCGAGTGTAAGCCCGAGCAGAATTCGCGTCAGCTGCGGCGATGCGGAGAATGGCGGATCCGTTTGCGACATTTGATCTGCGCTAAGTTCCGCATGACGCGCCAATGCCGTGGGGGATGTTTTGGCCATTGCCGCTACAATCGCTTCCGGGATACGACGAGGCAATCCGTATCTGTACCGATTCAGTCGATTCGGTCCCGCGTCAGCACGGGCCGTACGCACTTTCCCTGATGGCCGATTCTGCGGCTCGCCGGAATACTCTTCCACGAAGTGGAGGTACTCATGCGCGGGCGTCATTTTGAGGAAGTCTTGGCAGTGCCTACGCAGTACCGCAGCGGGCCGCACGCGCATTCTCGCACCACATCACTTAGCGCCTCGCTCCCACGACACGCGTCCTCAGCACATCCGATTGGCAGTTAGGAAGATTGTGAACGCAACCGCTTCCCCGCCAGCGGCGGACCAACGCGGTCGCGCTGACCGTGAGCTTTTGGATCCCAGTGGCTATTCCGGACTCTCTGAAGCCGAGGTGCAACAGAGGCTTGCAGCCGAAGGCCCCAATGAGCTGCCTTCAAGTAAGCCGCGCGGCTTGCCGGCGATTGCACTGGAGGTTATCCGGCAGCCCATGTTCCTGCTTTTGATGGCGGCCAGCGGTCTTTACTTCGGCATGGGCGAGCTGGGGACGCGCTGATGCTCCTCGGCTCCGTATTGATCGTGATGGCGATCACGGTTGTACAGGAACGGCGCACTGAGCGCGCTTTAGAGGCCCTCCGTGATCTGTCGAGTCCACGGGCGCTCGTCGTGCGTGGAGGACGGCGCCAGCGCATTGCCGGTCGCGATGTTGTGCGAGGCGACGTTCTATTGCTTGCGGAAGGCGATCGCGTCCCCGCGGATGCCATTCTCCGAAGCTCGACAAACGTGAGCGCGGACGAATCGCTGCTCACGGGCGAGTCTGTGCCACTGCGGAAATTAGCGTCCACAGACGGTCAGCGCCTCGAGCGCCCCGGTGGTGACGACCTTCCCTCGCTCTTCGCCGGCACTCTGATTACCTCCGGGCAGGGTGTTGCCGAGGTGTTTGCGACTGGACCGCGCAGCGAGTTGGGTCGAATTGGCAAGGCACTTCAAACGATTGAACCGGAGGACACGCCGCTGCAGAGGGAGACCGGACGAATCGTCCGGGTCGTTGCAATCGTGGCTTTGATGGCCTGTGCTCTCGTTGTGTTAGTTTACGCACTCTCCCGCGGAGGCAACTGGCAGACCTGGAGGGACGGCCTACTGGCGGGAATCGCCATGGCAATGTCATTGCTGCCCGAGGAATTCCCGGTCGTGCTGACGGTCTTTCTCGCTCTTGGCGCATGGCGGATCTCGCGCAGCCGCGTACTCACGCGTCGCATGCCGGTGATCGAGACGTTGGGGGCTGCGACAGTGCTGTGTGTCGACAAGACGGGAACCCTGACGCAAAACCAGATGACGGTCCGAGCGGTCGCAACGGAGGCAGAGAGCGTCACGGTCGATGCGCAGACAACTATCGTTTGCGAGCAGTTCCAAAACGTGATTCGGACGGCCGTCCTGGCGAGCAAGACAGACCCGTTCGATCCGATGGAACGAGCGCTTCATGCCACGAATAGCCGGCTTACGCCGCAAGACGACAGTCCTCATCGAGGGTGGTCACTGCTCAAAGAATACCCGCTGACGCCGGGCCTGCTCGCAGTCACACATGTCTGGCAGACCGTGGATGCCACGGAAAGAGTGATTGCGTCCAAGGGGGCTCCCGAGGCAATTGCCGAGCTGTGCCGGTTATCAGCCGAGCGCCGCACTCGAATCGCGGCCCAGGTCAAGAGCCTCGCATCGCAAGGGCTACGAGTTCTGGGAGTCGCGCGAGGAATGCCCGTAACCGGTGATCTCTCGGCTGAGCAGCGGCAGCTTGTCCTCGAGTTCGTGGGGCTGGTCGCATTCGAGGATCCGCTGCGGGACAACGTGCCTGCGGCGATGGCCGAATGTCGTAACGCAGGCATTCGCGTCGTCATGATCACGGGTGACTATCCCGATACCGCGCGCAGCATCGCAAGACAGGCAGGAATAGCAGACCCAGAGAACGTCGTCAGCGGCCGGGAATTGGACGATATGTCGGAAGAGGATCTTGCGCTACGTGTGCGTAGCACTCAGGTCTTTGCGCGCGTGGTGCCCGAGCAGAAGCTGCGAATTGTGAAAGCTCTGAAGGCAAACGGCGAAGTTGTCGCAATGACCGGTGACGGCGTTAATGACGCGCCCGCGTTGAGGGCCGCTCACATCGGTATCGCCATGGGTGGTCGAGGTACTGATGTGGCTCGCGAGGCCGCCTCGTTGGTGTTATTGGACGATGACTTCTCCTCGATTGTGGCAGCGGTGAAGCTCGGAAGGCGCATTTACGACAACATCAGGAAGGCGATCGTCTTCATCGTTGCGGTGCACGTCCCGATCGCAGGGTTATCGTTGACGCCGCACGCGCGCTGTCGTTTACGACGCTCGTTGTGGCATTTGTCACAATCATTCTCGTGAACCGGTCGTGGACGCGGTCGATCCTCAGCATGCTTCGCGCTCCCAATCCCGCTCTGTGGTGGGTTCTTGGAGCAACCGGATTGTTCCTCGCCGCGATCCTGAACATTCCCGTGCTTCAGAGGCTGTTCTATTTCGCGCCGCTACACTCCAATGACCTCGGGCTGAGTATCCTCGCGGGCGTAGCCTGCCTCTTGTGGTTGGAGATACTTAAGGTGGTCTGGTCAAGGGGGCCGGCTGCGAGTCTCGCTTGAGGTGCCGCAGCTCTAGGGCACCGGTTGAATCGTGACTACGCGCGCACCCCGTCGTGTGATCGGCACACGGCTCACGAACTCCGCGGGCTTCACGATTAGCAAATCGCAGGGGAGTCGGTCGAGGAGTTGCTCCGCCGTATTTCCAATGAACACGCGTTTCAAACCGGAGCGGGAGATCGCACCCATCACAACGATACTGCAGTGCGACTCGCGTGCGACGTTGCGCACGGCATCGATTGGATGGCCAGCGATGAGGTGTCGGCGAGCGGAAGGAACATCGACGGATCGCAGAACGCGATCGAAGGAGGCCTTGGCTAGGGTGGCGTTTGCCCTCTGAATCCGCTTCGCCGCTTCTGGGGTGCCGGCTGACATCCCTGGCTGCATCGGCGAATAGGCATGTACGGCATGCAACCTGCCGCGCAGGGCGTGCGAAACGAGACTACTCACGGCCAGAATCTCCTGGTCGAGCTTGGCTGGCTTGGCAAACGCGTGTGTGGGATCCACGGCTGCCAAGACCGTCGGCCGGTGATAGGGCTGAGAACGTTTAACGAGCAGCACCGGAACTGGACTTAGACGCAGCAATTCCCAGTCCGTAAGGCGCAGGAGACTCTGCAGCGTGTGGCGGCCGGCATGCCGCTCGGCCACGATGAGGTCTGCCCCAATGCGACTCGCTCGACGCACGATGGATTCATAGACCGGATAGTCCCACTCGGCAGCCGATGTGACCTTGACTCCATGGCGGTGCACTCGCGCGGCGATTCGCTCCAACTGTTGAAGTACTTGCTTGCGCTCCTCGTCTTCCACTTGCTTCGGGCTTTGCTGGGTTCCGTCCAGCGTATCGAAATAGATGGAGCTATCTATGCCATGAAAGAGTTCCAGCTCAGCGCCGAGCGCGCGCGCGAGCTGAGTGGCTTTCGCGACCGCAGGAAGCGACTTCGCTTGGGGATCTTTCACCGCCACGAGAATACGACGAATGGAGCGCATGTCTGGGTCCTCGGTTTTGGTTCGCACCCATGCTGTGCGATCCGGACTTCTCTACCCATTCGGACAACTACTTACGGCGTTGCGATGAATGCGACTTCATCGGTCCGTTAGAGCATGGGAGCTTAGGTCAAATGAGATCCCGCCTCGAAACATGCCACGCGAAGGGAACCGTCATGACAACGCGGAAAGTGAAACTGTCACTGCTCTACACGACCGGAACTCCTGCTAAATGGCTGAGAAGGGCTGCCGCACGCGTAGATGAAGGTGTTGCGCTATTGTGCGCAAATCAATGGCAATGCATGCAGCCGGTGCCCATTACGCAACCTGTAGATGCGTACCGTCACAGACGGCTGCGCTAGAGGAGGTGGCGCCGCGGGTATCACGCGAGGATAGTTTCGAGCAACGTCAGCAGTTGCGCAGGATCGACGGGTTTTCTGATCCAGCACAGACCGCGGTCGCTATCAAATTGGTGTACCGCCGAGGCAGTATCGCCCGTGATCACGATGGCCTTGAAGTCCAGCCCGCGCATTTCACGCACTGACGAAATAACCTGTTTCCCAGTACCACGACCGTTGAGGTGGTAGTCGGTGATGACGAGATCGAGATCGGGGCTGTCACGGGTGCACTCAATCGCTTCTGCCAATGAGGTGGCCGTCGTCACCCGGTACCCTGCCGACTTGAGCAGCATCCGTGTGGCATTCAGGACGCTCGGATGGTCCTCAACAAGGAGGATGTGATGCGAGCTTAGGTTGGAGCTTTCGGCGCGCATAACTTGTCCTCTTGGCGATCGGCCCGGGGGGCAGCTCGAACGGAGACACCGAGCCTTCCCGGTCCCCAGGTGTGAGATTGAGCTTGAGGTGGAGAAGTTTCGCAATCCAGCATTCTATGCAGGAGCCGGCGGAGAAGATACATGCCAGGCTCCAGCATGCGATGGTGTCCGAGACCGGCCTGTGGTGACCCGCCGATCTTCGGAGCTCGGAAGGGCCGGAGCTGGGCGTTATCTTGACTTATCGGGCAGGGCAGCCAGGGAACTGTACTGGAGCCTCGGTGATGCTGCCAATGTGTCACCGACCTCCGCTTCGGTGATGTCCAACTCGGCCAGCGGAATCATCTCGACCAACTTTCTCAGTTGGTGAGTCTCGCGTAAGTGCGCCCAAAACGGATCAGAATAATTTCGGTCCCACCACGCTCACAATGCAATGCGTATCAACCCTGATGTGCGCGCTCTGCGCAACGAGCTATTTATGCCATGCGCAAAGCGGATCTGCTTGACTAGGAGAGAAGAGGATGATTTCAACGAACGCCGGGATCGCTGGCCGCCTGTTGAGCGTTGCGACTCTCGGTCTCATGCTGGCAGCCTGCGCGTCGTTGAAGGTGGGCCAGGATTTCGACCGTACCAGCAACTTCTCCGGATACCGGGCATTTTCATGGATGCCTCGTGAACACCATGGCGCGCGCAACCCACTCGTGGCCCAACGGGCGCGCGAAGCTATTCAAGCGGAGCTGATGCGTAAGGGTTTCAGCACTGTGGAGGATGCGCAAGCGGCCGACTTCGTGGTCGACTTCACGATCGGCGCGCAGGAGCGCATGGACATTCATTCGTACCCGGCTCCCTACGCAGGGCCGTGGCGGTGGGGTTCTCCCAGTTGGTGGGGCTATCCTTACTGGGGCAATGAGGTCAGCGTGCGCAATTATCGTGAGGGCACCCTATCGATCGACGTGTTTGATGCGCACACTCACAAGGCGGTCTGGCATGGATGGGCCAAGAAGGAGCTGTCTCAGGCGGATATAGAGCGCTCGGAAGGGCCGATTCGATCAGCAGTCGCTGCAGTTCTGGAGCAGTTTCCTCCAAAATGAACTTACAGGGCTATGGGAGTCAGGAGGGCACTCAATGAGCAGTCATGGCATCATGTTTGCCGTCGCATCACCTGGCGGTGTTGATCCGATGGCGATGGATAAGGCTGTCCGGCTGGCATTGGCGCTGGATGCCGAGCTCGAACTCTTTCACTGCGTGTTTGACGTGGATGTCGCTCATCCGGGTCGCTTCGCGACGCGTGGAGCCCAGGAGGATATCCACGAGTTCGTCGAGCAGCGGCGTCAGCAACTTGAATACGACGCCGAACGCTTGCGCTCCCGGGGCGTGCGCGTCCGCACCAGCGTTCGATGGGATTATCCAATCTACGAGGGTATCGTTCGTCAGGTTCTCCGGCACAAACCGAGTCTACTCATTGCACAGTCCACTCGCAAAGGACATGCGGCGCGATTGTTACTCACGCAGACAGATTACAAGCTAATAGAAACCTGCCCCTGTCCGCTCTTGCTCATCAAGACCCAACGTCCGTACGCTAATCCCTGTGTAATTGCGGCGCTGGACCCTGAGCACTCGCGTGACAAGCCAGCTGCGCTGGATGACGCTATTCTCGATTCTGCAAGCATCGTGAGCGATGCTTTGTCGGGAAATCTCTTGGTATTTCACGCGCGCACGCCATGGGAGTATGCGCTGCGCCGGAGCCATGGGCTGCAACGCCTGCCTGAGGCAGTTGAGAATGATATGTACACCGAATATTGCGCTCGGATTGGAGATCAAGTCGCGACGTTGGCAAAGCGTCACGACCTTCCTGAGGGAAGTGTATACATCCGTGAAGCTGATGCCGCCGAAGCGCTCCCGTCTATTGCGGATGAGAAGTCAGCGGACATCATAACGATGGGAGCTGTATCCCGCTCACGAGCCGGTCGCGTTTTGATCGGACACACCGCCGAACGCGTTCTCGACGCGCTCGATTGCGACGTGTTGATCGCAAAGCCGCCGGGCTTTCGGAGTCCGGTCAGTCGCCAGTCCGCACACCGCGTCGAAAGAAGCGCCGCGAGCCGCACGCGGCATATTTGGTGATAGTACTCACCCGGGGACGCCAGCTGGAAGGCTTACGCCTGTGCCCCCGGAGCCTGAGAAGCAAGTCAGTAGCCTTCTCGGTGCGTGCGTCCAGACATCCCTAGCAAGTGACGAGATCGGTGTGCGCGAAGCCTTTGGTGTAGTCGAGCACGGAAATCACTGTTGGCGTCACACGAAATATGCGGACATCCGCCGGGGTTGGCATTGGCAGAGGGAGCGAGCCCTGCTGCGGATACTTCAGCATCAGCATCCGTAAGGCCTTGTCCGCTTCGGTCGGATCGATGAGTCGCGCGCGTCCCGCCATCGATAGTCCGGTGATGTCCATCACATTTTGCGTGTCGTGATCGATCGTCAGGGACACCCTATCATCGCGCGCGAGATTTGCGGCTTTCTGACTATCCGGGCCGCAGAGAAAGTAAAGCGTAAGACCCTCATTTGCATAGCCCACTGTCGTGGCCTGCGGCCAACCGTCCGGCCTCACGGTGGCGATCGTCATGATCCGGTGCTGGTCCAAAAGCGTTAGGATCTTCTGTTTGATCTGTTCATTCATATTGGACTCCACGATCTCACCCGGGATCTGGATGGAGAGTGCGCGCGGAATACGAAGCATGAAATCCGTACATCCACCTAGTTGTCGTCCGGGTGAGGAGCTATGTGTCACGGCTCAGAGGCTTATGCCCAGAGAGGTGCAACCCACAAGCCTCAGTGGGAATACGCAGATCTACATAGGCGCGAGCGCAATGTGCATATGTTCAGGCCAATTCAGGTGGGGCAATGTGGAGGGTAATCACATCTGGAGTGATTGAAGAAAGTCAGATCAGACTGGCCGGAGAAAAAAATGCGCAGGTCACCTATTCACAAGCCGGGCCGTCCCAAGGGGCAGGGGGACTCCGCCGCGCGACTGGCGGCCCCGTCGAAGCACCAGACGAGCCCGCTCCGCAACACAAGGCCATGTTCATTGAGGGCGAGCGTCTGCATGCGAGGCTCTCCGAACGGGCCTACCATCTTGCTGAGCAGCGTGGTTTCGAACCCGGTGACGACTTGGATGACTGGTTAGATGCGGAAGGGGAAGTGGAGCGGGAGTGGGCGTCAGCTTCCGACGATCCAACACCGTGCGGTGAATGAGCTCTGCACCTGCTTCTTCCTCCCAGAACTCCGGGAGTCGGGAGATTCATTTGACAGCTCGTAGATTGTGGGCAGGGCGGCCTCGGCACGGGAGACCTAGTGGCAGCTCTGCGAGCGTCAGTATTCACGTGCGTGATCTGGCGCAGCTGTTCAATTCGCTCGATCCGTCCCCGTTCTGGGACCGTGACCTTGATCGAACTGCCGCGGAGTTCATCGAAGATGAGTTCAGGGACAAGCAATCCGCCGACGTGTGGCATCTGCATGTGTATGCGCACGAAGGGATTGCCTCAGGGGATGAGTTGCAGGCGGCGGTCGAGAATTATTACGGGCGCCTCGCGAGTTCGGCCCGCAACGCCCAGCGTGAGCACATGTGGATGACCCAGCTGGGACTTCTCGGGGGGGTGACCATCTTTCTGCTCAGCATGGGTGCTCGCGCGATTTTGACGAGCGCCCTTGGGCATCTGCCCGCAATCCTCGATGAAGGCTTGATCATCCTTGCGTGGCTGGCCTTGTGGCGCCCGACTGAGGCACTCGTCTATGAGTGGGTGCCCTTGCATCGCAAGCGGCGGTTATTCGAAAGACTTGCCGGCATCCGCGTGTCCGTACGGCTCGATGCGCCAACAATTGCCGAATCCCGCACGAGCCATCCACCCGCTGCACAAACCTGAGCATGCAACAGGAGACGATGGCTGTACTACGAAACGGAAGCGCCCTAAATGCCTGCGCCGACAAACGCGTCCGTCGGCGCAGATGTGCGATCGACAATGACGACCTGAGCGTCCAGAGAGCGAGAGCCGGTCAGGGAGTTCGCGATCAGACAACCGTGTTCCGCTCGTTCGAGCAATTCACGGGCCTTGACGACTTCCGAGCTCTCAGGCACTGCTAGCTTCGCGAACGTCGTGTAGCGCGTGAACTGTGAATTCCGGCCGACACGCTCGAGAACGCCCTCCACCCGACACTCAAGGTGTGACCACTCGAGACGCGCTGCGCGGCTCATTGCGCGGAAAGTCAAAATAAAGCAGTCGGCGATCGAGGCGCACAGAAGGGTTTCCGGCGACCACACGCCACCCGGGCCTTCAAATTCAGGTGGCGGCGCTGTTTCGAGATTCGGCAGTTGCGGCGAAGTGACCGCCACCAAACCTACATCCTGTCCGGCGGCGGAGGCAACGTACGTATGTGGATAAGGATGCATGGCGGCTCACAAGCCGATTTGCGAGACCGCTTTCGTGAGCAGGCGGCGGACTTCCTCGGCCGTCGATTTGAGTACGGGATTGCCCGTGCGCTCCATCGCCGCCACCGGGTCGACACTCGCCACCTCGACCTGCCGGTCAGAGGTCTCTCGGACGATAACGTTGCAGGGCAGTAGGATGCCGAGTTTGTCCTCGATTTTCAGCGCTTCGTGTGCCAACCGCGGATTGCAGGCGCCGAGGATTCGATACTTGCCCATCTCGGCGCCGATTTTCGATTTGAGCGTCGCTTGCACATCGATGTCGGTGAGCAGACCGAATCCCTGCTCCTTCAGTCGAGCTGTGACGTCGGCCACTACCGCATCGAATGGCTGATTGACGGTCTTGGAGATGTAGTAGGTCACGCCAAGATCCTCTTGGCTATCTCTTAACTGACCGATCTCCAACCGGAGGTCGCCGGGCTTCTGCCGCGTTGTCATTTGTGATCTTCAGTATCCTTGGGGGCATGCGGGGTCATGTGATTACGCTTTCCGGGTTCACTGCCCATCATTCCGTGTCCCATCATGGGACATCCCTTCTCTCCCATAATGCCTTCGCAGCCCTTCATCATCTGCGAGCGGCAGTCGGCAACAGGCTTATCCGATCGCAGGCACGCCGCCATCTGCTCGTGCAGACCGGCCATCTTTTCGCGCATCTCCTTGGACGGAGTGCCGTGATCGACCGAAGGTGGATCGACAGCAAACGCGGCGCTTGCGCCAATGATCAGCAACACACTCGCGATCACATTTCCGGCGCGGCGATTTGAAGATCGTATATTCATGGCAGGTTCCTAGCGGTGGCACGCACATTCCGAAGTGCTGGGAGATACTTTGTCACCCGGGGCGATTCGCCGGCATCAGGGCTAGTACGTAGAGCAACGACCAAGCAGGTGCCTTCAAACATCGGCTTTCTCTGCGTGCGATCGCGATACCAGACTTCGCCGCTCTCGGCTCAGGGAACGACTCGCGGTCGCGGTTTGGAAACCGGCAGCATGCGCTTCAAGACATCATCTCGGTCGAGAAAATGATGCTTCAGTGCGACCAGAGCGTGCAAGCTCGCGAGAATCAGCAGCGCGTTGCCGAGCACCTCATGGATTTCCTCGAAGAATTCCTCGCCTTCCTTGCCGTTCGCTTTCGCACGTACCTCCTCATTCTGCGCGGAGGCCACAGGTGACGAGCTACTACCCAAGTTCCAATGCGGGATTGATGCAACTCCGAAGAAGTTGACCGAAGCACCCTCGTAGGAGGCCGCCAACCAGCCTGATAGGGGGAGGGCCACCAGCAGAACGTAAAGGAAGCCGTGCATGGTTCGCGCAGAGAGTCGCGCAGCTCGTGTCATGGTGCTCGGCAAAGAGGGCGCTGGGCTCGCGAATGCCCACACGATGCGGGCGATTACCAGCAAGAGGACCAGAACTCCGAGCGAGCCGTGCCAGAGAAAGGCCACGTTACCCGGGTGCTCGGCCTCAATGTCAGTAACCTTACCGCTTACGAGAAGGACGATCACCAGAGCGACCGTTAACCAGTGAAGGAATTGGCTCACCGAGCCATATCGCGAGGAGCTGTTTGCCAAGTGCATGGTCAATTCTCGAATGAGGAGGTAGCTGCTTTTGTGAGGGATCGTGAGCGCTCTGTGGAGGGGCCGCTATAAGTGATTTCCGAAGCTCGCTAAGGGGGCAGCTTGGGTCTGTGACGATGAGAGTCCGCCGCTGGGACGATCCGGAGTGTCTTGATGCGCGCAATTGGTGCCCGGATCCATTCATGCGCGTGTGTGCGAATGGGCGAAAGCCGGTGTTGAGTCCTGTGTTTCAGGCTCTAAGCGCGTTTGCACAATCTGCAATGCAGCCTGGGGGCTATCGGCAAACTCGAACAGCTTGAGGTCTTCAGTGCTGATCACACCGTGGCGTGCCAGGGCTTTGAAGTTAAGCACCTCGTTCCAATAGTCGGAGCCATATAGAATCACCGGTATGGGGCGCGACAATTTGCGCGTCTGCGCGAGAGTCAGGATCTCCGTGAGCTCATCAAGGGTGCCGAAACCGCCGGGGAAGGCCACGAGCGCGCGCGACAAGTGAGCGAACCAAAGCTTGCGCATGAAGAAGTAGTGAAACTCGAACAGCAGCTCGCGCGTGATGTATGGGTTCGGTCGTTGCTCGTGCGGTAAGCTGATATTGAGTCCAATCGTTTTTCCACCTGCGTCTGAGGCACCCCGATTGGCGGCTTCCATAATGCCCCCACCTCCGCCAGAGCAGATGACGTACCGGTGCGAGTGCGAGGGCAGAGATTTGGACCATTGCGTAATCAGACGCGCCAGTTCGCGAGCCTCCGCATAGTAGCGGCCCAGAGGGCCGTCGGCAGCTAGGCGAGCCGAGCCGAAAAAAACGATGGTGTCATGGATGCCCGCATTTCGGAAACGCGTCATGGGTTCGATGTATTCCGCAAGAATGCGCAGCTGACGAGCGTCGTCGCTCTCCAGGAATTCAGTTCGCTCGTAGGCGAGCTGCGGGTGAGTCGCACTATCCGGAGCCATTTCAATTATCTCCCGTGGGCAAAGTCGATGAGATCCGCGCACGGCGTTCGTACGCGATTAGGAACAGCTACGCGCGTTTTTGACGCCGAGGTAGGACGCAGAACGTCATGGATTGCGAGCAATGCGTTGTGCTCTAAGAAGCCGTCACGATGGCGACCTGTCCTTCGAACGAGCTTCCCCATCACACCGGGGTAATCGTAGTGAACGTGTCGAAAGTGTGGTCCCACACCAACGCAGCTGGAATGTGATCCGGAATCCTCTGGTTCGTCGTGGAATGTGTCCCCATTTCTCGATTCCTCCCACTACACCTTCGTGGGGTACCCTACGGACTGTGCGAATAGTACGCGCTGTTGCGGCCCCAAACCCAGCCTTCGGGCGAGGTCTGTCCTGTGACAGTTATGGAACCAAGCCGCCAACCCCTGGGCGGCGGCGAACAAATACACATTGCCTGCTATTAGCCCCGTAGCGACGTAGTAGTAGGACATCTGAACATCAGGATCCTGCAGCCCAGGGTCCGGCATGCCAGCCGCATGGATAAGTCGGTCAACGTCGACGACGTAGATCAATTGAACGGGCGCCTTTGCTTCGACGCCTTTCTGACCAGGAGTGAGAGCACCGCCGCGCAGATCCTCCGCGACGATGCGTATCAACCGGTTGCTGACTCCGTCGTACAAATACACGCCCGACTCAATGGCGACGTAGAGGTCGATTTCCTGTGCGTTGCTGGCCGAAGCGGCGGTTCGGCCAGGGGCTCCGAACGGCCCAGCTTCGCGATTCACGCCGCATGCGGCCCAGCACAGATTCGACAGTTCCTGTAAAGGCAACGGCGCGGTACTGATCTCGCGCGTAGTCTTGCGCCGTTCCAACGCTTGGAAGACCGAGGTGGCTTGGTCCTGCGCTGGCATGAGAAGGTTGATGGCAACGGAGTGTCGGGTTTCACCAGCCAGCGGAGACATTTGACGCTCCTTCTCGTGCCGTGACATCGGCGATCACCTCGTCGAATGGCTTGTCGATGGAGATCGATATAGAGTGGCTCATAGCAGAACACTCGTCACAACAAACATAACCCCGGCGGATTGCCAACGACAGTGTGACTAATGCGTATCTGGTACTCTGCCTCTGCGATGCAACCCTTCCCGATCAGTGCGAGCCGATTCGCGTGGTCGTATCACCGGCAACCGCACCTTCGGCAGGCGGTGAAAATGGGGTATTGGCAGAAGTGAGCCTCCATGGCCGTATGGCGTGGATTGTGCGGGAGTCCGGTTGTGTGCACACTCCGGCATAGCCGCATTGCATGACGTACTTGCGTATGTCACCGGGAGGCAACTTGAATCCACGCGTCGGTGAGCTCGTTGATGCGATCCGCAGACTGGAGACGGAGCTGGAATTGGAGTTGGCGAAACGGCGCACCGAGCTCGCTTTTACGGTTCGCGGCCGCGTCGTGGAATTCGAAGAGAGAATTCTGCAGCGGCATCGGAAGATCAAGACGGGATTGGCGTCCTATGTCCTCGGATCACGACCTCTGCTGGTCATCTCGGCGCCAGTCATCTATGCACCGTTGCTGGCATTCGTGCTCCTGGACGCCCTGGTCACTGCATATCAGCTGGTCTGTTTTCCTATCTATGGCATTCCAAGGGTGCGCAGACACGACTATCTGATCTTTGACCGTTACCAGCTCGCCTTTCTGAATTCGATTGAGAAAATCAACTGCCTGTACTGCTCCTACGCCAATGGACTTCTCGCCTACGTACGTGAGATTGCATCCAGGACCGAGCAATACTGGTGCCCGATCAAGCACGCCCGACGCGTGATCACAGCGCACGAGCGGTATGCAGGGTTCGTGGACTATGGAGACGCCGAAAACTATCACCGCGAGCTTGCGCAGCTGCGCCGTCAATTGCAGCAGGAACCCTCCGTGCCAATGTGAGATGAGACACCTGCCCTGGGGGCTATTTAAGCTACAAGGTAGGACCCGCCCATGGTCGCATTATTGAATTCATCTCTCATGCTCGAAGGCTCTGGTTCATCTGTCGAGGACGTCACGGAAGGAGCCCGAAGGACGACTGTAGAGACGGCCTCGCGCGCGTCGCCGCCTGAGCCGGAGGTCGAGCCGATTGTGCGCCGGCGCCGGTTTTCCGGTAGCGAGAAGCGGCGTTTGTTGGCCGAGGCGGAGCGCTGCAAAGCGAGGGGAGAGCTCGGTGCGTTTCTGCGCCGTCCTGCGCCGCGAGCTTGAGCGGGCCAAACTGATTATTGATGCCCAAAATAATTGTGTGTGGCACTGGGCCTGCCGACCGCGGACGAGACGAGCGAGGACGAGTGATGGCTGCGGTGGCCGAACTCGCTCCCCACGTCGGCCTGAGAGCGGCCTGCCAGGCGCTCTCGGTGAATCGCGCGCTCCTCTATCGTGATCGCGCCCGACACCAGGTAACCGTGTCCCGGCGTGTAGCGCCGGGTGTGCGAGCACGGCCACTGTTAGCCTTCTCCACGGCCGAGCAGGATGTGTTGCTCGGTCTGCTCAATAGCGAGCGCTTCGCTGACGTAGCCCCAGCCGCCGTCTTTGCCATACTGCTCGATGAGGGCTGTTATCACGGCTCAGTACGCACCATGTACCGGCTGTTGGCTGCCCGGAATCAAACGGGCGAGCGTCGTCGTCAACGAACTCACCCCGTCTATACCAAGCCAGAACTGCTGGCGGTCCGGCCGGCAGAGGTGTGGAGCTGGGACATCACCAAACTCAAGGGCGCAGTGAAATGGGAAACCTACCAGCTCTACGTCATCATGGATATTTTTAGCCGCTACGTCGTTGGCTGGATGCTGGCTGCACGAGAATCCGCTGAGCTCGCCGAGCAGTTCATCGCCGATACGATCCAGAAACATAACATTGCGCCAGGCACCCTGACTTTGCATGCCGATCGTGGCAGCAGCATGCGATCCAAGCCTGTCGCGGCTCTCCTCATCGACCTGGATGTCGCCAAGACTCACAGCCGGCCGCACGTCTCGGATGACAATCCCTACTCGGAAGCCCAGTTCAAGACCTTGAAATACCGGCCCGACTTCCCGGATCGCTTCGGCTCCATCGAAGACGCACGTGTTCACTGTCAACAGTTCTTCCGCTAGTACAACACAATTCATCGCCACTCCGGCATCGCTCTGATGACGCCCGAGGCGGTGCACTACGGGCAGGCCGCAACCCTCACTCAATGGACATCGAGCGCGACTATCTCGCCATCGAGTACGACTTGGTCTGACTTCAGTCTCTGAGCCGCAGCGACCACGCGGGGATACATGCGCGTGAGATCCTTGTCATTGCGCGAGCGAATCTGCACCCGCGAGCCATCCTTTAGCATCAAAGCGCGAGCGGCCCTTCTGCAACGCTGCCATGCAGCATGATAGGCGCTAAGCAGTCCTCATGTCCCGCCGACCTGGGTAGCGGATCGGTATCGGTTGGGGCGGTGAGATTTTCAACGGCGATATCGAGGTCGCTGTCATCCCGGTGATCGCCGCGCGCTCGGCTACCGTAGAGCCACAGACGGACGATCAATGGGTTGCCCGCGGCCCACAGACGAAGCTGTTCCACATCATGTTCCAGATCGGACGGCCCGCCCATCGTGCCTTAATAGTAGGCGGTGCAGACATGGCTCCCAAGAGGCGAGCGATATCGCGCCGCGCATCCAGCGCGGTTACCGCGAGGGCCGGAAGATTCAGGGGGCGGTGACGAGACTTTGGCAGGGGGTGCTTGGCTGCGGCCATTCGGGTTGTTACACAGCAACGATGCGTCGAATTTCCTCCGACATCCGGAGGAAGACATCATTCCAATCCCCGCGACTCTTCTGTCGGAAAGACGGAGGCTCGGATACCACGGGCTATCTTGCCGCTCCAGCATCCAATCCACGGCTCCTGGTCGCGGCCCGCGCCGCGGTGATGAAGAGCGGTATGGACGCGAGCTGTGCGCTCATAGCAAAGGCGATGAGTGCAGGGCGTGAGTACTCATAGAGGAGCCCTGTCGCCACGCTGCCAATCAACCAACCCCCGGCGTACCCGAGGTAGAAGAGGCCGAAGGCGAGGTTTCGACGTCCTTCGGGCAGCTCGCTGGCGATCAGTGCCTTGAGAAGCGTGTCTTGCGTGGCGTACCCGATTCCCCAGAGCACGAGTCCCGCCAACGCCACCGTAAAGCCGCCAAAGAATACAAGGGGCGAAAAGGCAGCGGCGAGCAAGACGGCAGCCACTACCGCTCCGATGCCCACTCTGTCGTACAACCGGCCGAGCACAAGAGTTGCGAGCACCGAGGCTGCGGTAGCGAGTGCAAGGAAGATCGGGATCCAGTGTTGTGTGACCGTTCCGCTCTTGGCAAGGTGATAAGAAATCAACTCATAACTCATCAAGCCGGCTGCGAAGCAGGCTCCGGCGGCCATGTAGAGCCAGTAGGCGCGCGAGAAGCCCGTGATGGAAGCGGTTCGTGGGCCGCCGCGCTCGAGTCGCGAAGGCACGGGAAAGACAAGGCGAGCGGCAGTGACGAAGATCAGCGCAAGCAGCGCGGAGCCCAACAGCACCCCGTAGCTGAGCCGATAGCTTTCACCGCCGTTGGTGAACAGCACGAGCGCAATCAGCAGCGGACCGAGCGTGGCTCCGGTTTCATCCAACGCAGTGTTTACCGCATATACCCAGCCTTTGCCGTGCTTGCCGGTGGAGTACGAGAGCATCGCCTCCACGGTAGGCTTGCGGATCGCGCGGCCGGTGCGCTCAGCTAGGATGAGTAACGCGGCAAGAGGCCAGGAACTCGCGAGCGCCATGGCGGGAACGGCCAGTAGATTGATGGCGTACCCAATCAGTGTGATGGGCCAGTACTTGCCAGTCTTGTCAGCTACATATCCAGAGACCGACCGCAAACTGTAGCCCAGAAACTCGCCAGCCCCGGCCGCGATGCTAATGGTGGCGGCGCTCGCACCGAGTGATCCCAAGAAGGGGCCATTGATGCTCGCGCCACCTTCGTAGGTCATATCGCCAAACAGATTGACGACGCCCATCATCAACACGAACCGGAAAGCCGGCGAATCGGACAGGAGGGCCGCCGTTTTCATCCCAATCAGACACCCAATCTCGGGAGCGCTCAGGCGGCGGGTTTCGGCGGTGCAGGTGCTGTGAGCTTACTGAGGTCTGCGAGTCCAAACGCCTGCTCAATGACACCGATCTGCTCGACCGCATCCTCGAAACCGTCTTTGCCGAACATACGATGCTCGAGATCTTCGAATTGCTCAGAGAGCTCCTGGTACTGCGATTTCGCGATGGCAGCCTTCCAGGCGGGAAAGATCACGGTGTCCTCGATGGCTGTGTGATGTTCATACATGCGCACGAAGGGAAGTAAAGCGCTCGCAAGCGGTTTTGCGTCCGCCGTTCCGATGCGGCCACCTCGCGTGACAGCGATGATGTAGTCGGTGATCTCCCGGCCTCTGTCGTGCTGCTGTTTCAAAACATTCGTGAGTGTGGCATTCCTTCCACCCTGCTGCCTCAAGACAGGAAACACGTGCTGCTCCTCGAGACTCCGCTCGTGATAGTCCTCACCGAACCTGCGAAACAGTGCTGCAGTTTTGCTGAGCGCATCAGGCGAAACCTCGCCCTGACCGCTTGATAGTCGCGAAGCAGCTTCCGAATACACCAGCAGCGCACGACGCAGCACACCGTGCTCGCGCATCAGATCTTCCGCAGCCTCCACTTCTTCTCCCTCATCCTTCTTCTCCTTCTCGGCGCCAATTGCCCGCGAGGTCTCCATCTGCGCGACGAGCGACCCGAAGGCAGCCATCCCGGCAAGTCCTAACCAACGACGACGGTCTCTAGACATGGGCATGTTCCTCTCAGGCGGAGGGTGTACGGTATCGCTGCGTCAGCCACAGGTCAGCCGACCCCGCGCCACCGCCGACGATCAGCAGGAAGATGCAACCGAGGAGCATGCAGAAATCGGCACGTGCTTCGTGCTGCATGCTCCAGAATCCGTAGCGCTTGAGGTCGGGCAGATGAAAGATCAGGAAATCATGCCCCAAAAGAATCGGGATCTTGGTGGAAAAGATCGCCACGATCATGATGATGATGAGGGGGATCGCAGCGAGCCGCGTGAGGAGTCCCACAATGATCAGTGCGCCGCAAAAGATCTCAACAATGCCGACGAACGGACCCAGCACGTCGGACCAGGGTATCCCGATCTTCGCGAATCGGCCGGCGCCCAGCAGCGCCGGGAAGGCGAGCTTCTGGATTCCTTCAGGGAAGAACACGATCAGACCCACCATCAGGCGAATCAGAACCACGCTCCAGTCATAACGAGTTGCAATCCATCGGCTGACCATCCTCACCTCTACGGCGGCCGGCGTGGCCGTGCGCGTGAACCTTCCTGCAACTCACCAAACAGCTCGCGGACGTGATGCCTGACGGCGATGATGGCTTTACGCCCTTTGGGCGTCGCCCGGTACAGACGTCGGCGGGTACGGCCCATTGCGACCATCCGGGCGGTCAGATAGCCGCGATGCATTAATCTGTGCAATAGCGGGTACAGCGTTCCCGGACTGATGCGGTAACCGTGACGCTTCAGCTCCGCCATCAGCCCCAACCCGAACACCTCTTCTTCGGCAGCATGATAGAGCACGTGCAGCTCGATCAAGCCGGACAGAAGGTCTTCGTACGCCATTTCGCGTGCACTACCGAAACTCCGTTAACGAAAACCGTAAGCGATCTGGTTCAACATTACTAGGGAGCGCCGTTTGCCTGCAACTGCACGAGGGGGATCGCGCGGCTTATCGAGCCGGTTCGAACAACTCGATTGGATTGCCATCCGGATCTTGCAGCTGGATCTGCTTGCCGCCGGGACCCGCTTCCATCTGATTGCGAAACTGAAGGCCTGCCTGCTGCAGCCGCTCAATCTCGGCAGGAAGGTCCGGGACTTGAAGTATCACCCGATTCCAGCCCCCGGGCTCCTGCGTATGGCCATCTGGCATTGGGCGCGAACCCGAAGCACCGGGACCGCTGAGAATCAGCTTCAAATCGCCGATTGAGACCTGGGCGAAAGCGGGTGGGTGCTTTTGGTCCAGCTTGAATCCGAGTTGTTGAGTATAGAAGGCGACGGAGCGGCCGACATCCTTCACTTGATACCGAACACCCCAAAATCCCAGGACGATGGAAGATGATTGCCTTTCCGTTTGACTCATAAGAGGCTCCTGTGTCGAACCATACTCTGGGCCGGCGCAGTACGTGTGCCCCTGCGCTTCCCAGGGCCATTGTCCAACCGCGTACAGCCCCCGTATTGGAGAAAATTGACCTATCCGGCCAGCGGCACATGGCTGTCCTTCAGCCAGCCATCGCCCTGAACTTGGCGAGCGTATTCAGTCGGACTCAAACCTGAGAATTCCTGAAATTCGTTGATCAGGTGCGACTGATCGAACTATCCACACCGAGGATTGATTCGTGTTGAATCGCATCGCAGACAAAGACCCGCGAATAGGTTCCCGAGAGGATCGCACCAGAAAAGCGCTTGTACCGGCCGGGTTGCGCCGGATCATGAATGCGCATTTCGTTCTCACGGAGATTGACCACGAGCTCAATCGTCCCGCTCGGGAGGATCCATTCTTTGCGAGATGTCTGCGCGCCAGCTAAGAGCCAGAAGCAATCGATGAACTCACTTAGGGGCGGCCCCGGAGAATGGGTAAGGTACAGCACGACTCCTCTCCCGATAGAACGCCGGCAGCAAATCACGGGCCCATTGGTGCCGCGTGCGGCACCTCGAGGAATACTGGCCCTCATTCGCAACGTATCCGGTGGATGAGTCGGCTATCCCGTCACGAAATTCGAATTCCTGTCTCACGGCGGACAGATAGCCGCGCCCAATCCGCGTCAGTCGCCCATCAGCGGATACTACTGCCCATGCGCCGGACCCCACGTGTTTGAGGCCGCGGATGCAATCCTTGCGCACGATCGCCGAGCGATGGACACGCACAAAGCGGCTGGGGTCGAGCCTCTTCTCAATCGCGGACATCGTCTGCCGAAGCAGATATGCGCGGGTCGCGGAATAAATGCGGACATAATCGCCGTACGCTTCGATGCGGCTGATGGAATTGAATGCCAGACGCAACATCGCCTTTCGATCGGGCACCCAGAGCTCCTCGACCCGACAGGATGTCCCGGTGACGTCGATGCCCGCTCTCGCAATGGCCGTCCGAACTCGCTCGATCGGCCTGCTGCGCGGTTTACAGAAGGCCAACCCATCTGTCCGCTTCGTTTATCGCTTCCCGGGAGGAAGCTGTGGGGTGCCGGTGCGGTTGGGACACTGGTGGCTGCAAACCGTCCCGCAGACGCATAGCCTCACCGTGCTCGATATCTCGAACCCCGAGCAACCACGTGAGGTGAGTCGCATGGTACTGCCAGACCAGCAGCCAAACTGGATCGCCGCTGACCCCTCCGGTACGCGGATTGTTTTAGATTCCGGTGAGAACGCGCCGATCGTCGCATCTTTATGATCGACTTCAATCCGCAGACGGGCGCAGTAACTCTGGACAAAAGCTTCCGCGATGTTGGGAGCCAGCAACCAGGCGTCAGCACGAACGGGAAGGTGTGGCCGAACGAAGGATTTCTGCGGGATGCTCACTGCCACGGTATCGTTTTCTCCCGATAGGGTTCGCGTATTGCAAGGAGAAGGCGCACTGCGGTTCACGGCGCCGCGGTTGCTGAAACCCTGCTCTGGCGGGCTTCCGCATTATGTGCCCAGCATGTCAGTCATGCGCGCTTCTCCACTTTTTAACGATTTTCTACCATCACCCATAATGGATTTCATCTTTACGGGCTGTGACCGGGCGGCCGTGAGGTCTGCCCGATGTGGCCGGGTGAGCCCATTACTGCGCACTGGCCGATCGGAGACCCGCCAATCCCAAAGCCCACAGAGCTGAGCATGGAACGCATTTAAGGAAGCCTTTGTCTCACTTGATAACCGCATAAAGATTTTTACCAGCCTGCCCATCCCGGCGCTCGATCGGTTGGCGTTGAAGGATCGGCTCGACCGGATCCGGCAGATGTAGCCGAAGAAGGCATGGAACCTTCCGCAGCAGACGACACAATGAATGCAGGTCAATGCTGGCACGTGCCAGTGCCATGCCAGAAATCCGTATTCGCGCCAGCAATGCAGAACTCGCGGAGATTTATTAACCGATCCGCTTCAGGGGTCCTGCCCCAAAGCCGCCCGAACTTCCCACCGCCGCGTGGATCAATCCGCCAAAAAAAGGACCCGAACCCGACCCCTTCACACCCGGTTGCTCTCTAATCTCGTGACAACAGGTGTCTCGATGTCATTGACACGTTCCGGAACGCGAACCGAAGCAATGATTCGCATCTGCGCCGGCTGACTTGACTCACGCTACTGGTGCCGGACCTGTGAACCCAAGCTCGGTAACAGCCGTTGGTTCGGAAACTATAGCTCGCGCGAGAAGCTGGCCTCGTACGTATATTCCGAAGGGCACCCGCGAGGCTGCCGTTATCATGGAGAACCAACGCGCGGCTGGTTGAACACTATCCGTAATTTCCGCAGTGGCCTAAGCGTTTTCGCGACTCGGTTTACCGGAAAAACCATCCTAGGCTACGTGGGAGGCTGCTCGCCCGATAGCGGCATCATGAGGAGCATGACAGGTGAGCAGAGCGCGTCCGCTTCATGCAAACGACGGAGATCCCGGCAAGAATCGTAAGCACATTGCTTGGGTTTTGCTCTACGTCATTGTCGCCATACTCTCGATTGCCGCGATCTTCTTTGTGGGCTTGCGGGTCAATGGCGTTCCGGCTGAGCGCGTAGATATAGTCCCGTACAGCGAGCTCGAACAGGCGTTGGTGGCCGGGAGAGTGGAACACGTAGTCGTATCCGACCGGGAGATACGCGCCCATTTGAAGGTGCCCGATAGCAAGGGAGTACAAGTACTGGCGGCCAATCGGGTTGAGCCAGATCTCGCAGAGCGGCTGTCACGATTCAACGTCCCCTACACCCGCGAGTACGGCAGCAGCGGGCTGTCTCAGTTGCTTGGGTGGGTCGTGCCCGGTTTGATGTTTGTGGGTCTGTGGTATTTCATGATCCGCGGCTCTGCGGGCGGGAAGTCTGGAATGGGTCTGCTTTCCGTTGGTAACAGCCACGCGAAGGTCTCGACGGAAAAGAGCACGGGAGTCACTTTCGCGGACGTCGCCGGCGTGGATGAAGCCAAGGAGGAGCTGCAGGAGGTTGTTGATTTCCTGAAGAATCCGGGGCGCTACGGCAGACTCGGGGCCCGAATTCCGAAGGGAGTGTTGCTCGTGGGTCCCCCCGGGACGGGCAAGACGTTGCTTGCGAGGGCGCTTGCCGGTGAGGCTGGAGTAACGTTTTTGTCGACCAACGGGGCGGAGTTCGTGGAGATGTTCGTCGGCGTTGGTGCCGCTCGGGTTCGGGAGCTCTTTGAGCACGCACGCCTGAGTGCTCCTGCCATCATTTTTGTCGACGAACTGGACGCTCTGGGCCGCGCGCGCGGTGCTTACGGACTCGGTGGCCATGATGAAAAGGAGCAGACGCTGAATCAGCTCCTAGCGGAGATGGACGGCTTTGATCCGTCCGTAGGAGTGATCATTCTGGCGGCGACCAATCGCCCGGAAATTCTAGATCCCGCCCTGTTGCGCGCCGGCCGCTTCGATCGCCAAGTGCTGGTCGACCGTCCAGATCTAAAAGGCCGCTTGGATGTTCTCAACGTACACGCCCGCAAGGTTAAGTTGTCATCCGATGTGGATTTGAAGAAGTTGGCCGCGATGACGCCGGGTTTCGCCGGCGCGGATCTGGCAAATCTCATCAATGAGGCGGCGCTGCTGGCGACCCGGCGGGGTGGTGACGCGGTCACTTTCGCGGACCTGACCGCCGCGATTGAGCGCATCATTGCTGGACTGGAAAAGAAGACTCGCGTTCTGAATCCCCGCGAGCGCGAGACCGTCGCATACCACGAAATGGGACACGCACTGGTTGCGATGTCGCTCCCCGGAACCGATCCGGTGCAGAAGGTGTCCATCATCCCCCGCGGAATCAGCGCCCTCGGATACACGATCCAACGGCCGACCGAGGATCGCTTCCTGATGGGAAGGGATGAAATGGAAAGTCGCATGGCAGCATTGTTGGGGGGAAGGGCCGCGGAGTTACTGATCTTCGGAATACCCTCGACAGGCGCAGCCGACGATCTGGCGAAAGCAACGGACATTGCCCGGGCGCTGGTCACTCGCTACGGAATGAATGAAAAGCTGGGGTTGGTCGCCTATGAAGCAGAAAGGCGCATGTTCCTGCCCGGTACGCCCGAGCTTGGCAGTCAGCGTGGCTATAGCGAAGAGACGGCGCGTGAGATCGACTGCGCCGTTCGGGACTTGGTGCATGCGGCCTTTGACACTGCAACCGAAGTCTTGACGCGCGAGCGCAGCGTGCTCGAACGGGGAGCGCACGCGCTGTTGGAAACAGAGAGCCTCGGAGAAGTTGAGCTCACGAGGCTGGGGCAGGAGATGTCCTCAAGGAGGGGCGCCGTCGTGCGCAAGTCGGCGTAGTCCATTGGTTTCTGCGTGGACCGGGGGCCAAACTCGGCCACGAAGATGGCATCTCAGGCGGCGAGCAACGTTTCGATCAACGTTAACAACTCATCGGCCTTGACCGGCTTGCTCGCGACCTGCAGACGAGCATCTCGAGGAAGTTCCTTGATCGCTGATGAGGTGTCGCCAGTCATCAGGATGGCCCGCAAGCCGCTATCCAGGACTTCGCGTACCGCTGCAATTACCTGGGTACCAGTCTCGCCGTCGCCCAGGTGATAGTCGGTGACCAGGATGTCGATTCCCTCTCCGTCATGAGCCGCTCGCAGCGCCTCTGCGAGCGTGGCAACCGCCGTCACGCGATACCCTTCCACCTTCAGAAGCATGCGCGTCGCATCCCGTACGGGAGCATCATCTTCCACCAGCAGGACGCGGGGTCGACCGCTCTGCAGTTTACGGGAGGTCGACGTTACGGTATCGCAGCGTGCCGCTGCGATCTGCTGCTTGCTCGCGGGCACTGAAAGGGAGAAGGCGGACCCCTTGCCCAGCTCAGAGTGCACATCGAGCTTGAGATTGAGCAGTTTCACGACACGTTGCACGATACTCAACCCGAGGCCATATCCATCACGCGAGCTGTTGGTCGGGACGCCGACCTGATAGAACTCATCGTAGATATAGGCGATCTGGTCGGCGGAAATACCGATCCCGGTATCGATGACTTCGATGCGCACGAGCGAAGTTTCATGCAGACAACGCAGCCGAACCCAGCCTTGCCGCGTGTACTTGATCGCGTTCGAGACAAGGTTTCTGAGAATCTGCTCCACCAGCGATGGATCGCTGTGCACACAGTCCGTAGACTCTTCGATCTGCAGCGTCAGACCCTTGGCTGCGGCGGAATTGGCGAATTCGTGGCGCAGCTCCTCGAATATACTGGCAACGGTGAAATCGGTCGGCTCGGGTTTGATTGCCCCGGACTCGAGCTTGCTGATATCGAGCAGGGCGTTCAGCAATTTCGACATTGCACCGATCGCCTGCTCCTGCTGGGAAATCGCTTCGGAGGCGTCAGGATCGTTCACGAGCCGGCGCAGCGTGCCATTGAGCAATGCGAGCGATTGCAACGGTTGGCGCAGGTCATGGCTCGCCGTGGCCAGGAAGCGACTCTTGCCCTGGTTGGCGCGATCGGCGCTCTCGCGAGCCATCTTCAGCTCCGCCTCGACGCGCTTGCGATCGGTGACGTCGCGAATGGCTGCTGCAACGAGGAGGCGGTCACCATCCCGAATGGGACTCAAACTGATCTCGACCGGAAACTCCGTGCCGTCACGTCGCCGTCCAAACAGCTCCAACCCCAATCCCATGGGGCGTACTCGTACGGTATTCGTGTAGCGCTCTCGGTGCCCGACGTGACGGATCCGAAAGCGCTCCGGCATGAGGTACTCGATGGGCTGCCCGACAAGTTCATCATGCGAGTAGCCGAAGAGCGCGGAGACTTGCTGGTTTACGAAACAGATCAACCCCCCGTCATCGATGATGATCATTGCATCCGGCGCGGCTTCGAGCGCGCTGCGGGCAAGATCGGGGGGAGCTAACAGCATGAGCGGCACCTACTACACAATCCCTGAATCGTGCGGTCTCGTACGTGGGTTCCAAGCTCACAGTTTGCGCCTTCCACGCAATTGCGCAACGCGAGGCGAGCCTCGGCTTCAGCTCGTTGCCGCTGCGCAGTATAGCCGATACAAGCCGTTGAATTACAAAAGGTTTCGTGAAGACTGCTTGGTCCTGGAGCCACTCGTGCAGCCAAACTCGCCGTTCAATCGCCAATGGTTGGAGGCGAGCCACCTCAGCATGCGCTGATGTTGCGCCCCTGTTTCCCCATGAGCTTTGCGAGCTCCTGAAGGTTTCGGGCGAGGGCAGGAAACAGGTCATCCAGTGTTACGATGCCGACGAGGCTCCCGTTAGCGTCGATCACCGGCGCTCGGCGTACAGAGCGCGAGGTCAGTGCCTCTATCCCTTCCGAAAGGCCCATGTCGAGTGGCAGGACGAGAGGATTGCGCGTCATCACATCCCCGACAGTGAGGCAATAGAGGTCCGCCCCCTTGGCCAGCTGGCCGCGCACTATGTCCCGATCAGTCAGAATTCCCTGAGGTCTCCGCTGAGGATCGTGCGGGTCCAAGACCACGAGTGCGCCGATATGACTCTCTCGCATCATGCGCGCGGCTTCAGCCAGGGGTCGGTCAGGATAGGTCACGGCGACGTTTGGCGTTCTGATGTTACCGATGATCATACTGTCTCCTCATGCGCAGGCGTTCGCCTGCTCACTGTCGATCCGGGGTGCCCCTCGCGGACCACCCGTGCGCCGCATGCGTCGCACCCTCTTTGACATCAATTGATATTCCAACGCCTGGCTGAACGCCATCCGCATAGATACGCATTGCGCACGTGGCCTTCTGATGGCGCAATGCACGTACGTCAGGAAAGGTAGCTTCGAGATGAATATCGGACAGATCTGCCGCGGGCGCGTCGTCAAAGTTCCGCAAAGTACACCGCTTTCCGAGGTGGCACGCGTGATGAGCGCCGAGCACGTTGGAGCGGTGATCGTCACGGATGGAAGCCACCAACAGGCGCCGCTTTCGGGGATCATCACTGATCGCGACATAGTGAACGCCCAGTTGGACCAGGCCAAGGACCTGGCGAGTCTGAGCGCCGGAGACGCTATGACGAAACATGTGCTTACCCTCACGCGGGACGAATCGATCGACGGTGCCATTGCGCATATGCGTGCGAGAAACGTCCGTCGTGCTCCGGTTGTTTCCGCAGACGGAGTTCCGATCGGTCTGGTCTCGGTCGACGATCTGATCGGACAGTTGTCATTCGATCTCTGCGAGATTGCCTCAATGGTCGCGCGGCAGCCGCAACGAGAGCAGTGACACATGCGTAGGTCATTGTGGTGATTGCGGATCGAGCGCCCCCGCAGGCGCTGTCAGTCTATTCACCCTGGGAATAGGGGACTCACTATGAAGCCTGTCAGCTCAATTCTGGTTGTGGTCGATCGCAGTCCCGCCGCAGCAGATGCCACCGCGAAGGCGGTTCTTCTGGCCCGGCAATTCAAGGCGCGGGTCGAACTGTTCATGTGTGACGCCGAGCGGGCTTATGCGCTGTCTCAGGAGTACATTCCGACGGGAGTGGAAGAAGCGCGGCAGGCCTGCGTCGCGGATAGTCATCGGTATCTCGAGACACTCAAACAGTCGGCTGCTGCAGCGGATGTCTCTATTACGATAGATGCGGCGTGTGACAGTCCCCTCTACGAAGGCATCGTCAGGAAGGTGCTCAGAGAGCATCCCGACCTGGTGATCAAGAATGTGGCGGGCACGCCCTGTCGATTGGACACCACTGACTGGCAGTTGATGCGCGCATGTCCTGCCACTCTCATGCTGACACGCGGTCGGCCGTGGCAGTCTCCGCCACGATTTGCCGCGGCAGTTGACGCCTCAGCGGCTGAAAGTGCAGGTCTTGCGCGTGACATCCTGCAGGCGGCACAGCTGCTGACTGGTTCCATGGGTGGTGACCTCGATGTCCTCTACGCCGAGTCCACCGACATGGACGAGGATGAGCGGAACATGGGAGAGCGCGCTGTGCATGAGCTCGTTAAGGGACCTCCCGAGACTGCCCCGACCATTCATGTCCTTGTGGGAACCCCCGAAGTAAGCCTTCCCAGATTTGCAAAGGGACGGTCCTACGACGCGATGTTGTTGGGTGCGCTGACTCATCGACCCGGCGTAACAGCGCAGGTGGGAACCCTCACCTCTAGACTGGTGGAGGCACTTGAGTGTGATTTCGTATTGGTGAAGCCGACCGCCTATCACTCCTCCGTCGGTGAGTCGTATGGGCGGCTTATTGCGCAGCCATCTTCGGAAAAGGCTGCCAAAGGATCCGTATGAAACCGCATACACGCCATTTGACGTTTGCCATCTTCATCGGGGTTGTCCTGTTGATCATCGCCACTGTTGTCGCGAGCAGCTTCGGATGAATCACCATTCCATCTGCGTGCGGGTCGTAGTCGCGGACCAGAGTGAGGCTCGCTTCTATGACGCTCCCGGTGCTGCGATGAAAATGAAGCTCATCGACACCTTAACGGACCCGATCGCGCGGCTCCACGACCGCGATCTTGGGTCGGACAAACCAGGTCGTGTATTCGATCGTGCGCCCTCGCCAGGTCAGCGCCGGGGTGCTGTGTCGCATCACAGCACCGCAGGGGAGCGTTCGCCGCGAAAACACGAGGCAATGGAATTCGCACGGCGAATCGTGCATCAGCTCGATGCTGCGCACCGCAGAGGCACAGTCCGCCGTCTCGTTGTGATTGCTGGACCTACGTTCCTGGGCTTGCTTCGCGAGGCAATGCCCAAGTCTCTTCACGACATCATGGCCGCGGAAGTATGTAAGGATCTCGTTCACGAGGACGATAATGGCGTTCTCGCGCACATTCCACTAGAAGCCTTCGAGCCCGTTTTCAAGCCCTACTATTCGGCGCGCGGCTGACCGCCGACATCCGGAGCACATCCGCAGTGTTGGGTGAGTTTTTACAGCAACCGCGCGTTGCATACTTCTCGATGGAGATCGCGCTTCGCAACGAGATGCCGACTTATGCCGGCGGCCTCGGCGTATTGGCGGGCGATACCCTGCAATCCGCCGCCGATCTGGCACTGCCTCTCGTTGCGGTGACTCTGGTCAGTCGCGAGGGATATTTCCGTCAGGCGATCGATGCGAAGGGCAATCAGACCGAGCATGCGGCCACGTGGGATCCGGCTGCCTGGGCACGCCCCCTGGATGCAAAGGTGGCCATTCGAATTGAGGATCGGGCGGTCTGGATCAGCGCGTGGCTCTATGTCGTTGAGAGTCACCTGGGCGGCAGAGCGCCTGTCATCCTGCTCGACTGTGATTTGCCCGAAAACCATCCGCAGGATCGCGAGATCACCCGATACCTCTATGGCGGGGATGAAGAGTACCGCCTGAAGCAAGAGATGGTTCTGGGAATGGGCGGTGTCCGGTTGCTTCATGCGCTCGATTTCGAGATCAGCTCGTACCATATGAACGAGGGTCATTCGGCCCTGTTGACCTTGGAACTCCTTCGCCGCAATTCCTACCCGACGGGCGATTTGCGTCAGGGAGAGTCTCCGTACGATCTTCCGCGTGTTCGGGAGTTGTGTCGATTCACTACACATACGCCGGTAGAGGCGGGCCACGACCAGTTTTCGTACGAACTCGTACGTAGATTATTCACGAGCGGAGAATACGACGGGAGTCGAGGTTCAGGGCCAGTGGATTTCCATGTGCTGGAAAGTCTAGCGGGTCGCGAGCGCTTGAACATGACGCTCCTCGCCTTGAACTGCAGTGAGTTCGTCAACGGTGTGGCCAAGCGACACGCTGAGGTCTCGTCGCGGATGTTCCCGGGTTATCAAGTACGAGCTATCACCAACGGGGTACATCCACACACCTGGACGTCCGCAGGCTTTCGCGCGCTGTATGATCAATATGTGCCAGGTTGGTGTTACGAGCCGGAGCTTCTCTCACGCGCTGACGGCATTCCGGACGCTGCGATCATTGATGCTCACCAGCGAGCGAAAAATGATCTGTGCGACAGAGTGCGCAAGCTGACGAATATCACTCTCGACCCCAAGGCAGCTATTCTCGGATTCGCTCGGCGCATGACGGCGTATAAGCGGCCGGATCTGCTGTTCACCGACATAGAGCGATTGCGCAAAATCGCAACAGAGTATCCGTTTCAGATTGTGCTCGCGGGCAAGGCGCATCCCAAGGACGGGGAGGGCAAACGTCTGATTGCCTTGCTGCATGAGCGCGCCCGTTCGCTCACCGGCAGCGTGACAACTGCCTATCTGCCAGAATACGACCTCGAGCTTGCGCAACTGCTGGTCTCGGGGAGTGATGTCTGGGTCAACACTCCGCTGCCGCCGCTGGAAGCGTCCGGTACCAGCGGTATGAAGGCCGCGTTCAACGGGGTTCCCAGTATTTCTGTGCTCGACGGATGGTGGGTCGAGGGCTGTATCGAAGGGGTTACCGGCTGGGCGGTGGATGATTCGGAGTCCCTGTATCAGAGATTGCGGCAGACTGTGCTGCCCCGGTTCTACGGGAAGACGGAGGGCTCGGAAAGATGGGCAAGCGTTATGAAGGGCGCGATCTCAAAGAATGCGGCCTATTTCAACAGTCATCGAATGATGCGGCGGTACGCGAGCGAGGCGTACTTGCGCTAGCGATGAGGCCATGGCGTAAGTAAAAGCGCGGATGGCGGGGTGTTACGCTTCCCTCTACTGTGAATCAGCAGATTGCAATGATTCACGTTTCAGCGGGAGGTTTAGCATGGATATCGGGACTATCTGTCGACGCGAAGTGGTGAGCATCGATGCAGCGGAGGGACTGATACAGGCGGCTCGGCTGATGCGCATGCGCCACGTGGGGTTCCTGGTGGTGGTGGAGGCAAACTCGTCCAATAAGGATTTGAAGGTCATTGGGGTCCTGACGGATCGTGACATCGTGACAGCAGTTATTGCCAAGGATGCCGACGCGCGCACGCTCAAGGTTGGCGATGTGATGACTCGCAACCCGCTGCTCGCAATTGAGGCGGGCTCGCTGGATGCGACGGTCCGCCAAATGCGGGAGGTAGGCGTGCGAAGAGTGCCCGTGGTTGGGGCGAGGAACGAACTCATTGGCGTGCTGTCGCTGGATGACGTGCTCGAATCGACCGCGGGGCTCATCGGAGACATAGCAGGAGCCATACGTAGTGAGCAACGCACGGAGCGAACGTCCCGGCCATAGTCAGGGCTCCCGCGACGCCTCGACGAGCCTGACGTCATCCGGACAGAGTCGGGTGTTCATCCCCAGCCAGTGCGCGAGTTCAATCATACGGCTGTTGTCTCCGAGGATTTCTCCATGAACCTTGTGGATTCCTCGGGCGTGCGCGTACTCGAACAAAAGGCGTGTGAGGGTCGCTCCGACACCGCGACTTTGCCATGCATCCGCCACGGCTACGGCAAACTCGCAGCCGGGGCCCAGGGGATCGTGAGCATACCGGGCCACCCCGATGATCTGCTCGTCGGGGGTGACTCCGTTCAGCGCCACAAATGCCATATCGCGGTCGTAGTCCACATGCACGAAACGATGCACTAATGCCGGGGAGGGCTCCTTCATTACACACATCATCCGCTTGTAACGGGACTCCGGGCTCAGTCGCATGATGAAGTCGTGCTCCAGCTTTTCGTCATCGGCCCGTATGGGGCGGATGCGAAACGGTACACCATCGCGGGTGTAGGCGATGCGCTCCCAATCCGAGGGATAGTCCACAGCGTTATCGATGTCTGGGTATCAGCGGGCCGGCGCTGTCACGGACAGCGTCATCCGGACGAGATGCGCAAGCGAGGGAGCCTCCATCTTTTCCATGATTCGTGAGCGGTGGATCTCAATGGTGCGCTGGCTTATCCGCAGGTCGTAAGCCATGACCTTGTTGGACGATCCCCGGGTCACCTGGTCCAGGACTTCCCGCTCGCGCGGTGTGAGTGAGTCAAATCGTTCACGGATCGCCTGGTGCTCGGACAGTTGGCCGCGGACCAGGGCATCCTTTTCGAGAGCGCGATGTACGCGCTCGAGAAGCTCCTGATCATGAAATGGCTTCTCGATGAAATCGAACGCGCCCTGCTGCATAGCCTCCACAGCCATGGACACATCTCCATGCCCTGTAATGAAGATAACCGGCAGCACTGATCCGCACCGAGTGAGTTGCTGCTGCAAAACAGGTCCACTCATGCCGGGCATGCGAACGTCAAGGAGTACGCAACCGGCCGACTGCTCAGAGTGCGAGTCGAGAAATGTCTGTGCTGAGTCGAATGTGGCGACAGCCAGACCGACGGATTTGAGGAGCAGCCGAAGCGAGCTGCGAACTGCGCCGTCGTCATCTACTACGAATACTGTGGGGGTGCGAGCTCTCATGACCTGCCTCCATTGCCCGATGCAGACAGTCTCGCTGCGGTGCGTCGGGCGGTAAATACGTACTGCACTAAGCCTGGTACGTATTTACCGCAGCTGCATCCGTCACGGTCCCTTCTAGCGTCGAGCTCGCTCCTCCCGGCTCTGCTCGCGGGACACGATCTCCGTGATCACGGTTACTTCCTGAGCGAGTCGTTTGAGCATGTCGTCCACGGTGACGATTCCGACGAGCTTTCCCTCCCGCCCCACAACCGGCATGCGTCTGACGCCATGAACGCTCATTCGCTCCAGGGCGAGCGAGGAATCCTCATCGTCCCGCCCCACAACGACCGGAGTTCGGATCACGGAGCCTACGAGCGTAGTTGCTGGATCCAGCCCTTTGGCCAGGACCTCAACTACGATATCCCGGTCTGTAATGATCCCCAGCGGTTCCCGCCGCTCTTCGTCATCTTCGACGACAACGAGATCGCCCGTATGCCGGCGACGCATCAGGTGTGCGGCTTCGAGGATTGTGGTTCGCGGCGTGCAGCTCGCGACGTCCAAAATGCAAAAAGTGTTCAATAACATGTTGATTCTCCGTGGAATCACTTCGCGAGAAGTTGCGCAAGATTAAAGAGGCTTCTGTCGAACGGCTTTTTGGCTTCCACCACGTTCGCCAGCAGGGTTGATGTAATCCTGCCGTTTAGAAGGCCCAGGGTGATGCCAAATTCGCCGGCGGCTACGTGATCGACTGCCGCGGCGCCCAGCTGGCTGGCAATGAGCCGGTCGAATACACCGGGAGTACCACCGCGTTGAATGTGCCCCAGCTTGGTCACTCTCAACTCGAATCCCAGGCGATCCTGATGCGCATGAAAGTGGTTTGCGAGCGAATCGGCGTTATAACGTGCTCCTTCGGCCACAACGACGATCGCATGACTCTTGCCACGCTGGTAGGCGGACCGTATCTGCTCGGCGATTTCCTCCGCGTCCACGTCGACCTCAGGCACCACGATCGATTCCGCTCCTCCGGCAATGCCAGCGGCGAGAGCAAGATGGCCGCTATCGCGACCCATGACTTCCACGAGGAACACACGCCCATGCGCGGAGGCAGTCACCCTCAGGCGGTCGATTGCCTGAACAGCTGTGTCCACGGCTGTGGTCGCACCGATGGTCACATCACTTCCCGGAAGATCGTTGTCGATCGTCGAGGCAATCCCAATTACGGGCACTTCGTGCTGAGCTAACTTGTACGCACCCGCGTGCGATCCGTTGCCGCCGATGACTATCAGCGCGTGCAGACCGTGCGCTCGAATCTGATGTGCTGCCGCGAGTTGACCCGATTGAGCCTTCAGCCGCTCACAACGCGAGGTCCCGAGAATGGTGCCGCCACGGTCGATGATTCCTCCCACCGAGCGCGCGTCCATCCTGAAGCAGTTGCCGTCAACCAAGCCCGAGTACCCGTGTCGGAATCCCAGTACGTCATATCCGCGGAGTATGGCTGATCGGACTACCGCCCGAACTGCGGCATTCATTCCGGGCGCATCGCCGCCACTCGTCAGAACGGCAATCCGCTTTTGTTGCTGGGTGAGCATTTTACTGTCGCTCGCCATAGCTCATGCAGCCGCGGCGGCGCTCGTCTTGGTGGCTCTGAATTCGCGCGCGCCGACGCTAGATTGGAAATCTGATGACTTCAGGACCAATACATCACAGGCGAGTTGGTCGAGGACGGCCTCCGCTGTGCTACCTATGAAGATGCGGCGCAATGCTGAACGCGATACCGCGCCCATAACCACGATGCTCGCCCGGGTGCTCTTGGCGGCCGCACAGAGCTCGCTGGACACGACTCCCATGCGAAGATGCCTGGCTCGGGGCGGTACGCCTGCAGAGCTCGCGAGCCGATCAAGTTCGCTGTTGATCAATTCGACATGAGCTTCTTCTGCCTCAGGTGGCGGACCGATGGGCATGGCAGCGGTTGGCAGTGGAACCATGTCAACGAGGGGCATGTAGGCGTGAAAGACGTGCAGGGAGCTCTTGAACAGCCGCGCCACTTCGCCGCCGAAATCGAGCAGCCGCGCATCCAGGTCAGCCGGTTTGGAATGTGTATGGAATGGATCAACGGCAGCCATCACGACAGACTTCGCGTACGGCCGCGGTGACTTCACGAGCAACAAGGGGCAGGGGCATTGCCGTATCAGCTCCCAATCCGTATTTCTCAGTAACAGTCTGCCCGTCAGGCCTCGTGTCCGAGTTGCGATGATGACCAGATCCGCGCGAGTCTTTACCGCTCGGCGGATGATCGCTTCGTGAGGAGGATAGTCCGAGTTGGCGTGATGAGTTACTTTGAGGCCGCGAAAGAAAGGCATTCCCGCAAACAGTTTCAATCGCTCGGCGGCTTTGCGAATCTTCGCGTGCTCGAGCGGATCTGCGCTCAATGCGGGGTTGGCAACGGCTCTATCGATTCGCACAGGCACTTCAGCGACGTGGAACAACTCCACGGCAGCCTTGGACGCCCGCGCAAGCTCCGCAGCTTTGCGCAACTCGGTGCGCGGCGGATGATGTAGATCGCGAATCGCGACGAGAATGCGTCGAATGCGGCTGGCCACGGCATCAACTCCTCAATCCTTGGCAGGTGATCGCAGCATGCGGCTATCTCTCGGCAATATCATCGTGGGAAGTGCGTACGTTGCGGATTCCACTCAAGGAACGATGAGCACATCTACAGGACAGTGATACGCAAGGCTCATCCCTACGCAGCCAATCAGGGGATGTTCGGGCTCTAACCGTGTTCCTTCGTGCTGTCCGACTGCGACGAACTGCGGCGAGTATCGTGTAACTTCAGTGAGAACGGTTGGAACCGGCGTTCCGCGCACCAAGTGCATGTGTATTCGTGCGCCGCCGTCCTCGTCTGACCACGGTGGGTCGGCAGCGTATCTGGCTGCCAGTTCGGCATCCTGACTGCATTCCGTCATGGCGTCCGCGCTGAGGCCGCATAGACGCAAACGTTCGAGATAGGGAACCTCGTAAGCTCGGACGAGGTGACAGTCTCCGCCTTTGACCAGCGAGCTGGCCCAATGCACGATTCGCCGTGCCTGCTCGGTCGAGTTGCCAATGGCTGCGAGGCAGGTGCTGTATGGCGTGGTCACGGCGTCGCGAACGAGAAGCAGCGGCACTTTGACCTGGGTCAACAGTTTCATCGTCGTGCCTCCCAGGGCAGCCGGCGCAACGGCGGGTGCATGCTCTCCGCGTGTACCGATCACGAGCAGGTTTGGATGATAGGCATCGACTGCTCGCACGATCGTCTGACTCGCTTTCCCGCGCTGTATCTCACCACTGGCGTGAACGGCAAATTTGGCGAGGAGCCAGCTCACCTCTGCCTTCAGGAGGATCTCAGCATTTCTCGTGATGTCATCGTAGTGCCTCTGCTGCATTGCAGAACGATTTGAAAACAGGGTCCAGTCCGGTGTCGCGTGGACAACGCGAAACTCGGCTCCGTATTGCGCCGCCAGCTGTCCTGCTCGCGCCAACACGGCGTGTCCCGTCGCTGAGAAGTCGGTAGCGGCCAGGATTCGGGAGATGATGCTCATGAGTGTCCTTGGATTCGGGCTTTTTAGAAGCCTGCGCCGGTCCTTCGAGCGGCACATCCGGGCAAATCCCTATACTGTGCGCCGCGCGCGAGAGAATAATCCGCAGCATGAGCTTATGGTTTTCTGCGAGAGCCCTTGGACTATTGATGGCTGCGAACGTGCTGCCATGGGTGGTTGGACGGGTTTGCGGTAGCCACTGGGATGCTCCGCTGGATTTCGGAGTTCGTCTGAAAGACGACCGGCGTTTACTGGGATCCCACAAGACCTGGCGGGGCGTTGCTGCAGCCGTTACGGGTTGCGCGATTGCCGCCGAGTTGGTGCAGCTTCACTGGTGGCTTGGAGCCGAGTTCGGTGCGCTGTCGATGCTAGGGGACAGTCTATCGAGCGCCTGGAAGCGGCACCGTGGGCACGCACCGGGACGTGAAGTGTTTGGGCTCGATCAACTTCCCGAAGCGCTGTTACCCTTAACCCTTCTGCGGGCTTCTCTGGGTCTGGGCTGGGCTGAACTCGCCCTCGTGGTCGCCGTCTTCGCCGCGTTGGATGTTGCCGGGACGAGCGTGAGGAACCCGCCGTCGCCGCAACCCCGGAGCCCATGAGTAGAAATCCTGATTCGCGCGTCCGCCGAGATCTGCACAGTGCACCGCATAGCCGTTGTGGAAGGTATCCATGTCGAGACGGATTCTCATCATCGATGGCCACCCGGATCCATTGGCCGACCACTATGTTCACGCGTTGTCTAAAGCATATTTCGACGGTGCCCGAATGGGCGGGCACGAAGTGCGCAGCATCATTGTAAGCGAGGTCGAATTCCCGCTCTTGCGTACGAGCGCGGATTTTCAGAGTGGTAGCCCACCAGCGCAGATAGGCAAGTGTCAGGAACTGCTCCAGTGGGCCGAGCACGTGGTCATTCTCTTTCCGCTCTGGATGGGTTCGATGCCAGCGTTGCTCAAGGGCTTTTTAGAGCAAACATTGCGGCCGGGATTCGCCTTCGCCGAGTCCGAAAGTCACGGCTTGCCGAAAAGACTGCTGAGCGGCCGGAGCGCGCGAATCATTGTGACCATGGGCATGCCAGCGCTGTTTTATCGGTGGTACTTCCGTGCTCATAGTCTGAAAAGCCTGCAGCGTAATATTCTGCGCTTCTGCGGATTCCGGCCGGTGCACGCTTGCGTTGTCGGAATGGTCGATGACATGGGTCAGAAGGGGCGCGGCGAATG
>Ga0070667_100000525_pt1 | contig 38503 bp, 40 predicted proteins | sample KBSS33metaG_FD_64659 | JGI IMG/M metagenome (GOLD analysis project Ga0070667, IMG submission 64659) | Switchgrass rhizosphere microbial communities from Kellogg Biological Station, Michigan, USA - KBS S3-3 metaG | ecosystem: Host-associated > Plants > Roots > Rhizosphere > Soil ...
CCCAGCGTCACGCACCCGGGCGGCGCTCGCACACAGATCGACCAGATCATCACCGCGCGCCGTCATCGCGACCGCAGCCTCGTCCACATTCAGCGCAACACCATCACGCGCCCGGCGCAGGACGCGGCGTAACGCAGACGACGATGCGGGAGCGGCGAGCGGTGGGACCATCGGGAGCGGCAGGTCTGCGCCGTTCTGGGGGTTCAGAGCCACTTCCGTGTAACCCCGCTGAAGTCGACGTTCATCCACGCGTCTCACATTCTGAAACCACTGCGCCTGGCATACCGGCCACAGTAGCGCCAGCTCGTCGGCGCGGCGCGGGCCCCATACCCCGACACACACAGCAAACGCGCAGACTACTGGCTGAATTCAGTGACGACCGCGTAAGTTCAGAGGGTCGGGACGCGATCATTTCGAGGAGCCATGGTGTCCGTTTCTGTCCGCTCGTATCTGATGGCGGGCGCCGCTGCGGCGACTGCCACGGCCCTCGCACTGACCCCGATTCAGGTGGTTCCCGCCGACGTCGCGGTCCCGGCGCAGCCGACCTCCGTCCAGCCGCATCTGACCGAGGCCATGGTCAAGCTGCTGGCCGCGGCAAGCAACATGGCCCCACCGGCGCCGAAGCTGCCCGCCGCGGGCGTCGCTCCCAAGGTGGGGCCCAACCCGTTGGCGGCGGCGCCACTGGCTGCCGCACCCGTCGTCACCCCGCAGAACGCGGCCAGTGACTGGCTGACCAACGCGTACACCGGCATTCAGGCCTGGGTGGACTGGGGCGTCGACTACGCCACCGACGTTCTCTACTGGCTGAACTGGTTCGTTCCGTTCACTGGCACGATCGCCGCACAGACCGACATCTTCTACTGGACGCTGATCCGGCCCGTCTCGAACAACATCTTCTACCAGGCGGTCGTCCCGATCGTGAACGATCCGCTCAATCTGGGTGTGTGGGTCAACGGCATCGGTAACGCCATCCGCTATTCGGTCAACGACGTCGTCAACTTCGGCATCGCGGAGTTCAACTACTTCTTCGGTTGGCTCATCCCGCCGATTCCACCGCTGCCACCCATCGGATCGCTGGCGGCGACGCAGACGACCCTCGAGTCGATCGCCAAGACCGTCCAGACCGCGCTCACCAGCTTCGCCGCCGGCTTGGCGCCCGCGAAGGCCGACGCGAAGACCGACCCGGCGAGCAAGCTCGCACCGACCGCGGCGCAGACCCCGGCAGACAAGCCGGCGGAGAAGCCCGCCGAGACGCCGACAAAGGCAGACGACAAGGGCAAGACCGACGACAAGGGCACGCAGCCCGCGGGCACCGAAGCCGGGCAGCAGCCGACCGACCCGAAGACCGAACCCAAGACCGACCCCAAGACTGAGCCGAAGACCGACCCGAAGACCGAGGCCACCACCGAGCCCAAGGCCACCGAGCCCAAGACCACCGAGCCCAAGACCACCGAGCCGGAGACCGAACCCAAGACCGAGCCGAAAACTGACCCCAAGTCAGGCACTCCGGCTGCCGGCACCCCTGAGGGACCGGCGCAGCAGCAGGACGCGGCCAAGGCACCGAAGCCCGTCAAGACCCCCGGCAAGAAGTCCGGCGACAAGACCGAGGCCAAGAACAACGACGCCGCAGCTCACCCAGCCGACAACACCGGAACGACGACGAAGCCCGGCAAGGGCGACAAGGCCCGGGGCGGCAAGAGCGCCAAGGGCGATAGGGGCGCCGGCCAGTCACAGGGCGCCGCTGCGGGACAGAACGCGGGTTCGGGCAGCCACGCAGCCAAGGGCTGAACCTGCTCAACCGAGTTCGTCGGCTTCAGGCGTGTGGCCTACTCCGGTCACATGTTGGATCGGGAGCCGAACGAGAGTTGTGCAGAGAGACCGGACGCTAGCGCGACACTTCAGCGCGCCGCTGGGCGTTGCGCCACAGCACCGCACCGGGCGGCGTCGCGCCCAACAACAGGAAGATCAACGGTGATGCCTGCATGATTCCGGCGCCGCCGAAGACGATGTCGTCGCCGGGCCCACCGAGTAGCAGAATCACGACCGTCGACAACCAGGCCCACATCGGGAGCGCGGCCAGGCGAGGATGGGACGTCCACTGCAAGCCGGCCCAGACCAGGGCCGCGTTGACGAGACCACTGAGCAGGCCACTGATCGGGAACGGCACGGGGCCGAGATAGAGCGGCAGGAAGAGCGCACCGGCGATTGCCGACAAGACGCCGTCGAGCGTCAGCACACCGAGCATCAACGAACGCGCCCGACCGGAGTCGGTGCGCACCGGAGCAGACGTCAGGTCGGGATGCTGTCGAGCAGCGAGACCAGAGAACCGACGACCCACTGGTAGTTGTCGCCGAGGCCCTGCAGGTGCTGCAAGTTGGGGTCCAGATCCGAGTCCATGGCGGCTACCCTACTCCCCCGCTTCCCGGTCTCACGCGAGGTTTATCCCGCTGAGTAGGTCAGTTTCCACGCCACGGTCGTCCCGCTCGCCGGCCGTGCCGTCGACCAAGACGTAATGCTCTAGGGCGGCGATCGGCAGCGCAATGTTGTTGGACAGGGCAAAGACCCGGCCGCTCGGCTCGACCGTCACCTGCGTTTCGTGGGCGCGCATGGCGGCGACCTTGGCCGGCAGACTGTCCGGCGCGTCGATGATGGCGTCGATGCGGTGACCGAGGTCGAACGGCAGGGCACTGGCCGGGATCCGCACCCAAGTCTCGGGCAGCTCGATCCCGTTCAGCGATTCCAGGGCCTCGGCCATCGACTCACCGTCCATCACGGTCCAGTAGAACTTCGGTACCTGCCAGGGCTCGCCCGGATGACCGTCACCCGACGACGCGGCGACCGCAGCCGTCGTCACCCGGTGGGCCTGAACGTGGTCGGGGTGCCCGTAGCCGCCGTTGGGGTCGTAGGTGACGACGACATGTGGGCGGAAGTCCCGCAACACGGCCACCAGTTCGGCGACGGCCTCATCCATGTCCGCGTCCGCGAACCGCTGCTGGTGCCGCGCCGGGCTGCCCTCCATCCCGGAGTCGCGCCAACGTCCGGCGCCGCCCAGATACCGCGGCCGGTCGACACCCAATTCCCTTAGCGCCAATGTCAATTCACCGATGCGGTAGCCGCCCAGCTGGTCGGCGCCGTCGACCGCCAGCTGCGCCCACCGCGAACCGATGACCTCGCCCTCTTCACCGAGCGTGCAGGTGAGCACCCGCACGTCGGCGCCGCGGGCCGCGTAGTGCGCGATGGTCGCTCCGGTGGTCAAGGTCTCGTCATCCGGATGAGCGTGGACGAACAGCAGCCGCGGGGTCTCCATATCCCCCAGGCTGGCATACATTCACGGGGTGACGCGACGTGCGCTGGAGTTCGGCAGTGCGGTGCTGCTCACCGGGCTGCTCGCCGGGGTCGCCGGAGCGCTGACGGTCTCGCTGCTGCACGCCGTCGAACACCTCGCCTACCACTATTCGTACGGGCTCCTGCTCGACGGCATCGGCGCCAGTTCGCCGGTTCGGCGCGCGCTGGCGCCGGCGATCGGCGGGGCGCTGGCGGGACTCGGCTGGTGGATCCTGCGCCGCCGCAGCGGAACTCCGTCGTTGTCGGCCACTATCGCCGGCAAGAAGCCGATGCAGCATCTGCCGATGGCGGCCGACGCGGCGCTGCAGGCCCTGGCCGTCGGCACCGGCGCTTCCCTGGGCCGCGAGACCGCGCCGCGCCAATTGGCTGCGGTGCTCAGTAGTTACGGGACGACGTGGCTCGGGCGGCTCACATCGTCGACGCTCGGGACGTTGACGGCCCGCGACCGCGAGATTCTGCTGTCCTGCGCCGCGGGCGCGGGCCTGGGCGCGGTGTACAGCGTGCCGCTGGGCGGGGCCTTCTTCGCCGCGCGCGTGATGATGGGCACCTGGCACCCCAAGGTCGTCGGCACAGCGCTCATCACGTCGAGCCTGGCGGTCGCGGTGTCGCACCCCGTCACCCATTTCGAGCGCGACCTCACCTGGCCGGAACCGGCACTGTCGTACCAATTCACCATGCTGGCGCTGGCCATCGCACCGCTGGCGGTGGTCATCGGGCTGGCCTTCAACAGGCTGATGGTGCTCGCCGGACCGAAGCCGCAGCTGACCTCCTGGGTGCTCATCCCCGGCGTCGCGCTGGCCGGGCTGATCACCGGCATCTGCTCCATCTACCGACCCGAACTCCCCGGCAACGGCCGCAGCGTGCTGGTCGTGAGCGTGGACGCCCACCTGGGCCTCGGCGCCGCGGCGGTTCTCCTGGTGCTCAAACCCCTACTCACCGCGTTGTATCTGCGGGTCGGTGCGGTCGGCGGCCTGATCACGCCGGCCCTGGCCACGGGCGCGGCCGGGGGCGCGGTCGCCACGCTCGCCCTCAACGGCCTGGCTAATACGCACCTACAGCTACCCGCGGTGGCGCTGACGTGCGCGGCGGGCGTCCTCGCGATCACCCAGCGGGCACCGGCGTTCGCGGCGTTGTTCGTCTGGGAGCTGGCGCACCCACCGATCTGGCTGCTGCTGGTTTTCGCGGTGGCCGCGTACGCGTCGCACGGCATCCGGCTGCTGCGGGAACAGTCGGCGGCCCGCGCGAAGGCCACCGAGCCGAAGCCGGCTCACGAGAAGATCAGGGAACCTTGACCCACTTGCCGGCGTCGCCCACGATCCCGACCGGGACGGCGCCGGTGAGGCTGACGTTCTGCACCGTCGGCCCGGCCGCGACGATCGTGGTGTCCTGCAGGATCGGCAGTACCGTCTCCATCGCCCAGAGCTTGGGCTCCAACTCGTTCAGCACGTCGGCGATCTTCTCGGTACCGGCCAGCGCCGCATCGATCTTCGGCTGAATCGCGTGGTCGCAGATGCCGGTCAAGTTACTGGGCGCCTGCACCAGCTGATCGCCGCCGAGCGGCTTGGGCAACGGAATGGTCGGCGCGGTGGAGGTCACCGTCGGCGTAGGGGTGGGCGTCGGCGACTGCGGCGCAACGGTTTTGGAGGTCGACGGCGGCTGCTGGGTGGGCGCCGGTGGCGTGGCGGTGGAGACCGCCGTCGCGTCCAGCCCCGGGCAGCCGTAGCGCGATGCCAGCACCGTCGCCAGATCGCCGCCGGCGTGACGCCAGCCGACGATCGCGTCGACCCGCTCCAGCCCGTCGGCGTACAGGGCCACGGGATCCATGGCCAGCACCGTGGCCTCGATCCCAACGCTGCGCAGTTGGTCGGCGGCCGTGTTCGCGACCGCGACCGACGTCGGATCGTTTGCGGCGACGCCGATGGCCAGCCCCAGCGGCTTGCCGTCTTTGACGAGCCGATCGTGGCCCGGCGGTGGTGGCGTGCCGGGCGGCGATGGTGGCGCGACGTCGGGCTCGATGTTGTACCCCGCACGCACCAACAGGTCCATCGCGGCGTTGCGGTCCAGGGCCGGCGGCGCCGTCGGCACGTAGCCGGGGTCCGACGGCGTCCGGACCTGGGCCTGGGCCAGTGTGACGGTGTTGTCGCTGCCGGCGCCGACGGCCGCCAGCAGGCCGACGTCGAGCAGACCCAGCAGTGCCTTGCGGACCTGGACGTCGGTCAGTCCGGGCCGCTGCGCGCGCAGCGTCAGCTGCATGACCCGCGGCGTGACGATCCGCGCGGTGCGCACGCCCGGGATGGCCGCGAGTTGCGCGAACGTCGCCTGACCCCCGTGCACCTGGGCCACCTGGGTGTCCCGGTTGCGGATCGAATCAGCAAGGGCCGCAGGCGATCCCCCGCGCCGGAACAGCACCTGGTCGGGCACCGACGGCACGCTCCAGTACCGGTCGTTGCGCGCCAGCAGGATTTCGTCGCGCTGCGGGTCGATGCTCTCGACGCGGAACTGGCCGCCCGTCACCGGCATGGCCCGCGCCAGGCCGGCACCGAAACCACCGGGCACATCCTTGACGATGTGCGCGGGCAGGATGTTGTTGAACAGTTCCCGCCAGGCCGGGTACGGCCGGGCGAAGGTGACGACGGCCGTCTTGCCACCGTCGACCGACTGGACACCGGTCACCAGGTCGTAGCCCGCCGGGTCGACGACGCCGGGCTGACTGACCATCTGGCGCCACTGGTACCAGTAGTCGTCGGCGGCGATGGGCGCGTTGTCGGTCCACTGCGCCTCGGGGCGGATCTTGTACGTGACGGTGAACGGGCTCTGATTGGTCACGTCGGCCGACAACAGCAACGACGGGTCGAGTTCCCAGCGCGACCCCGACGGCGAAGCCGGATCGGCGATGGGCCGGAACGAGCTCGGCAGGACCAACGCCGAGATGGCCGCGTTGACCGGTGACTGGTCGGATTGCAGATGCGGGTTGAACCCGGGGCCGATCCAGTCGATGGCCATGATGATCTGGCTCATCTTCGGTGGCGGCGGCACGACGGTCTTGGTCGTCTCGGTGCTGCGCGGCGCCGGTGGCGGGCTGACGGTGCAGCCAGTCGAGACCAACACCAGTGCGCCAGTCGTCACCAATGCGCCAGTCCTCATCAGCTGGCGGCGGGCGGTCGGCACGACAGTCAGGGTATCGGCAGGGTCGGGCCCAACCACCATCCGAGGGCCCCCGCGGCAAATCCCCGTCGCTCCGCTCGCTCCCGATGTGGTCCACAATCTCGGGTATGGGCCTGCTGCCGAAGCCGTACACGCCACTGTCCGATGCCGACGTCGCCGACGCGCTGAGCCGTGCCGTCGCCGTCATCAATCCCTTGCTCAACGTGCTGTCGCAGGCCGATCCGATCGGGCTGCGCAAGCGCTCCCATCGCCTGCTCAGCCCACCCCATGGGCTGAGCGACCGCGTCCGGCGGCTGCGGCTACGGCTCCGGCGCGTTCAGGCCGGCCGCAGCCCGAGCGCCACGGACCTGGCCATGAACGCCGGCGCGCAGCTGATGAACGCCGCGGACCTCCCTGGTACCGCCGCCTGGGGCCGGCTGAGCCGCGACGAGCGCATCCATTGGTGGGTGCACCGCGTCGGCGCCCTCAACACGCTGCTGGTGGCCACGCCGGGGGCTTTCGGTTGGCTGGCCCGCGTGCTGCCGGTCAGCGAACTGGCCGGGTTCGTCAACGACGCCATCGTGTTGTGCGCGGTGGCTCGCGAGTACGGCGTCACCGATCAACGTGAGCAGGTGTGCCTGCTGGCCGAGGTGTTGTGCGGGCGGCAGCTACCCGCGGACGTCGACGTAAAGACGCAGGAACCCGAGCCGCTACCCGAGACACCACCGCCCGGCTGGAAGCCGCTGGAGGCCATCACATCGTCGATGCCGGTGGTCGTCGTCAAGACCGTCTGGCAACTGGCCGGCATCCTGCGCGCGACGTTCGACGAGATCGCCAAGCGGCCGCAGCCGACGAAGTGGTGGCAGCGTTTCAGTGCGCTGCCGTGGGTCGGCGCGGTCTCGACCTACTTCGGGGAGCGCGGCGCCCTGATCAAGGCGGCGCAGGACGGTGTCACCTGGCTGGAGCAAAACGAAAAGGCCGGCTAGCACTCCGCGAGAACGCGTGCACCGGCCGGCCTTTCGGCTTGCTGCGGGTTAGTTGTTGCGAGCCTTTTCGCGGGACTTGGCGCGGGCACGCAGGCTGGCGGTGAGCTCGACCTTGCGCACGCGCACGACCTCGGGCGTCACCTCGACGCACTCGTCCTCGGCACAGAACTCCATGGCCTGCTCCAGACCGAGCTCCAGCGGACGCGCCAGCGTCTCCATCACGTCCGCGGTCGAGCTGCGCATGTTCGTCAGCTTCTTCTCGCGGGTGATGTTGATGTCGAGGTCCTCGGCGCGCGGGTTGATGCCCACGACCTGGCCCTCGTAGGTGTCCTGCCCCGGCTCGACGAAGAACTGGCCGCGATCGGACAGCTGGATCATCGCGAACGGGGTGATGGTGCCGGTCCGGTCACTGACCAGCGAGCCGGTGTGGCGGGCGCGGATCTCGCCGGCCCAGGGGCGGTAGCCCTCGAACACGGCGTTGGCGATGCCGGTGCCGCGGGTCAGCGTCAGGAAGTCGGTGCGGAAGCCGATCAGGCCACGGCTGGGCACGATGAAGTCCATCCGGACCCACCCGGCGGCGTGGTTGGTCATCTGCTCCATACGGCCCTTGCGGGCGGCCATCAGCTGGGTGATGGCGCCGAGGAATTCCTCGGGGCAGTCGACGGTCAGCTCTTCGAAGGGCTCGTGCAGCTTGCCGTCGATCTGGCGGGTGACCACCTGCGGCTTGCCGACGGTCATCTCGAAGCCTTCGCGGCGCATCTGCTCGACCAGCACGGCCAGCGCCAGCTCACCACGGCCCTGGACCTCCCAGGCGTCCGGGCGGCCGATGTCGACGACGCGGATCGACACGTTACCGACGAGCTCGGAATCCAAGCGGGACTTGACCATTCGCGCCGTCAGCTTGTGCCCGGAGACCTTGCCGGCCAGCGGCGAGCTGTTGGTGCCGATGGTCACCGAGATGGCGGGCTCGTCGACGGTGATGCGCGGCAGCGCGTGCGCGTGCTCGGGGTCGGCCAGGGTGTCGCCGATCATGATCTCCGGCATACCCGCGACAGCGACGATGTCGCCGGCGACGGCCTCGGTGGTCGGGGTGCGCTCGACACCGACGGTGACCAGCAGTTCGGTGATCTTGCCGGAGGTGATGACGGGCGCGCCGTCGACCTCACGCATCCAGGCCACCTGCTGGCCCTTCTTGAGCTTGCCCTTGTAGATCCGGACCAGCGCCAGACGGCCGAGGAACGCCGACGCGTCGAGGTTGGTGACGAGCGCCTGCAGCGGGGCGTCCGGGTCGCCCTTGGGCGCCGGGATGTGCTCGAGCAGCACGTCGAACAGCGGGTCCAGGTTCTCGCTGTCGGGTACCTCACCGTTGGCGGGCTGGACGGTCGAGGCGACACCGGCGCGGCCCGAGGCATACAGGGTCGGCAGGTCGAGCGCCTTCTCGGCCGCAGCCTGGGCTTCTTCGTCCAGATCGGAGGCGACGTCGAGCAGCAGGTCGTGGCTCTCCTCGACGACCTCGGCGATGCGGGCGTCGGGCCGGTCGGTCTTGTTCACCACGAGGATGACGGGCAGGTGCGCGGCCAGGGCCTTGCGCAGCACGAAGCGGGTCTGCGGCAGCGGGCCCTCGGAGGCGTCGACCAGCAGCACGACACCGTCGACCATCGACAGACCACGCTCGACCTCGCCACCGAAGTCGGCGTGGCCGGGGGTGTCGATCACGTTGATGACCGTCACGGAGCCATCGGCGTTGTGCCGGTGCACCGCGGTGTTCTTGGCCAGGATCGTGATGCCCTTTTCCTTCTCAAGGTCACCCGAGTCCATGATGCGTTCGGTCGAGTCGTCGCCGCGGTGGGTCAACGCTCCAGACTGCCGCAGCATGGCATCGACGAGGGTCGTCTTGCCGTGGTCGACGTGTGCGACGATGGCGACATTTCTGAATCCGGCGCTGGCCTGCTCACTCACGCCCAAGATTGTCGCAGCGAGGGGGTCGGTTTGCGAAACTGCGGGCGGCCTGGCAAAACTGCTAATCGATGAAGGCCAGCAAGCTCGCCGGGGCTAAACCGAAGAAGAAGTGCTGCCGCAGCAAGCCCCGGTGCAAGCGGTGTCCGCTGGTACTGCACAAGGTTCAGAAGGCGGCGCACCACGGGGTCCACGGCAAGGATCTCGAGAAGGTCTACAAGCGCGCCCGGAAGGCCTGATTTACAGCGATTGACCTGCTTCTTTTCTGGTTCCGCGAGTACCGTGGAGACATCTCGTCAGTACCAGGGAACCGGCACGAGGAGGTCGTCGTCATGACCATCTACGAAGTGTTGACCGGAGTGGTCGGGTTCGTGCTGGCGCTCGGCGCAACGGCCGCGATATTCGCCGGATTGGCCAATTGGGCAGGCGGATTCTTCGTGGTGAGGTGTGCTGCGTGTCACCATTTGGCGTTCTCCACAGTGAACAAGCCGAAGACCGACTGCCCGCATTGCAAGTACCCCGCGCTGCTGCATCCGCTGTACACCGCGCAGCACGGAAGCGCGATGGCGTCGACGCGTGTCGTCGGCGACAAGCTGCACTACTGAGTCAGCGCGACTGAGCCAACGCGGCCTTCAACTCTGCGAGCCACGCCCGGTCCGCGGGCACCCAGGGCAAGTCATCGAGTTCGGCCGCGCTCACCCAGCGCACGGCATGGTGGTCATGGGCGTGGGGCGCGTCGTCGGTCGACACCCGGTACGCCCGCAACGTGACGGTGTCGGACAACGGCACGTCCTCGCCCAGCCGCTTCCCGACAGTCACCGCGACCCCGAGTTCTTCGTGCAATTCACGGGCCAGCCCCTGCGCATCGGTCTCCCCCTGCGCGACCTTCCCACCCGGCAGCTCCCAGAGGCCCGCAAGCTCCGGCGGCCGATTGCGTTGAGCGACCAGCAGTCTGGCGTCGGCGATGAGGGCGCCCGCGACTACGATCACGTCGGTCAGATTACTTGTTCGCCGAGCACCAGGACTTGCGCGATTCGTCCGTCTCAGGACTTTGGCACAGGATCAATGGGGCAACAGATTGTCGACGTGACGCTGATTGATCTCCACTTCGCCGGTGCAGAGATCGACAAGGTTTCCCGTCACCCGGTGCGGCATCATCAAGGATCGATCTTCCGCCTTCCCGGGTGTTCCGAGGTATTCCGGAGTCACGGTGTACGCGTAGCAGTGCGTTGGGTTCGTGGCCGCGATCTCAGCGGCTTCGCCCTCGAACTCATGGAACATCCGTAGATTGGCGCCCTGATCCATCGTGACCAGGTTTCTCGGCTCTGAGCCGGATCCGCCGAGAGTGGCCGCCAGCAGATGCGCTCGTGCCTGGTTGACCACGCCGCCGGTCCAGCCAGGCGGACGGATCGACTGATCCGCCTCTGTGCCCTGGTCGGGCATGCCTTTCAGTAGGGCCTTTATGCCACGCGGTCGCTGGAAGTCGTCCAACGCCCCGTAATCGGCCGTGGTACCGAATCGGACGGCCTTGCACTGCGGACAGTCTTCTTTCTTCTTCGGCTCAGGCTCGGGGGCGGGTGCAGGCTGCGGTTGCGGTTGCGCACCGCCTTGCGGATCGGGCTGGAACTCACCGGGTCCGTACTCTTTCCCGCCGATCGTTACCGGACCCTTCAGCGTCTTGGGCTCCGGCAGCCCGCCCGGCGGAAGCGTGCCGCCGTACTCGTCCAGGTCGTGGTGTTCGTCAATGAGCTTGCAGACGAAATATGTCGCGCCGAGCATTGCGAGCGTGCCGATCGCGACCAGTCCGAGCGCCGCCAATGACACTCCTGCCTCTGCCGCGACGGCAGCGGTGGCTGCAGGAACTACGTCATTGGCCACCGTCACGGTCCCTCTGATCACCACCTGTTCCAGGACGATCTCGGGTACCGGCAGCGGGGTCGCGGGCTGACGCTGAACACGCGGCGCAACCGTCGGAGTCGCGCCGGCTGATCGGGCGGCAGTAGCTGTTCGAGCCGGCGAAACGGCGTTCGGCGCAGCACCCTGCTGTACGACGTGGGTCAGCTCGTGTGCCAGCAGCCTTTGCCCGGTGGGAGTTGTTGGTCCGTAGCGCTGATCGGCGAACACGATGTCGTTCCCGACGGTGTACGCCAGCGAGTTCACCTGGCGCGCGGATGCCGCAGCTGCGGCATCCGTGTGAACGCGCACGGTGCTGAAGTCTCTGCCGAAACGCGGTTCGAAGAAGTCGCGGGCGGCGTGGTCGAGGGGTTGTCCGGGTGCGTCGAGAACGTCATACACCGTCGGCGGAGCATCGGCTTGCGACGGTGCCGGCAGCTCCGCCGGCGCCTTCTGAATTCGGCCGTTGCCCGCCTCTTCCTCTTCGCACTCAGCGCATTTGCGCGAAATCTGCGGCGGCGCGAAACCGACCTGCAGGTTCGGATCGGCCGTCCGCATGACCTGTTCGGCGACCCGATCAGCTTCCTGCTCGAAGGTGTCGCCGACCGGCCCGATAGCAAGCTTGGCCTGCAGCCGTGACGGCGCATCGAGGGTGCGCCGGACCGGCACGTCAATACCGTGCTGAGTAGAAGACTTCCAGGTCGCGGGAACCCTCGAGGGAGGTATCCGCCGGCTTGCTGCTCGATCGGTGCGCGTTGGCCAGGGCGCCACGCTGGCGGATTCGTTGTGCTGCCCGACCGCGCCACTGCGAGCGGATGCGTGGTGGGCATCGGAGTGGGCAGCTTTGTCGGCGTTCCGGTTATGAACAGGGTGTACCGCAAGTGCCATCAGGTTTCGCCTCCCGCCCGTCTCCCGACTGGGTCAAGGTGGATGTTGCCCGCGCACCGTCACGTCGGCGTCAAACGCCAGAACCGCCACGCATGCGGGTTACGCGAAAATTCCGCAGGAATACCTCGTAATCCCCCACGCTCGACGGAACAATGGAAACCATGGCCGTCCTCACCGATGAACAAGTAGACGCCGCACTGCCCGAGGGTTGGGAACGAGCCGACGGCGCACTCCGCAGGTCCGTGAAGTTCCCGGCGTTCCTCGACGGCATCGACGCGGTACGCCGCGTGGCGATCCACGCGGAAGCCAAGGACCACCATCCGGACATCGACATCCGTTGGCGGACAATTACTTTCGTTCTGGTGACGCATTCCGAAGGTGGCATCACCGACAAGGATGTCGAAATGGCCACCGACATCAACGGACTCGTCGTTTAGCCATCCACGCAAGCGTCACCAACGTCATCACCGGGTAGGTCAGCCCGGCCCACGCCAGGTACCACGGGCGGCTGATCACCCAGATCGTCGGCTGCGCGAAGCTCAGCAGCCACGGCACGCCGACCAGCAGCAGCACCAGCCAGGTCCAGCGCAGCACCCGCGCACTGCCGAGCGCCGCGAATGGCCCGTGCCACAGCCACATCATCAGCGGGATCAGCCACACCCAGTGGTGGGTCCACGAGATCGGTGAGAAGAGCAATCCGAACAGCTGCACCACGAGCAGCGCACCGAGCCGGTCGGGCCGCTCAGGACCGTAGACGGCGCGCCAGGCAAGCACTGCGAGCACCGCCGTCACCAGAACGGCGATCACCACGGCCGGCTCGAAACCGGCGTCGTGCCCGACGATGCGGGAAATGGCCCCTCGCCAGGACTGGTTGAACGACGTCGCGACGGGGCCGATCCGGTTGGCGTCGCCGAGCAGGTCGGTGAAGTAGTAGAGCGCCTGGTCGCGCAGCACCAGCCACGACAGGAGCACGGTGCCGACGAAGGTGACGGCCGCGAATATCGCGACCCCCCATCGCCGGACGCCCAGGAAGTAGAGCCCCGTCACCGCGGGTGTCAGCTTCACCCCGGCAGCCAGCCCGACCAGCAGACCTGACCACCACCAGCGGGTGCTGTAGACCGCGTAGAGGACGCCCAGCACGAGGACGACGTTGACCTGTCCGTAGTCGAAGGTGCTGCGCAGCGGCTCGGTCCAGATACCGATGGCCGTCCACGCCATGGCCAGCCGGTGCGCGGGATCCGCAGACCCGATGAGCCGCAAGCTGATCCACACCACGCCGTAGAGCGCGGCGATGATGCCGACCTGCCAGCAGAACGCCAGCAAGCCGAACGGCACGAAGTGCAGCGGATAGAACAGCACCGCCGCGAACGGCGGGTACGTGAACGGCAGCGGGAAGTCCGGGGTCTGGTCGGCGTAGACGTAGTCATACAGCGGGTGGCCGCTGCCAAGCGTCGCCGCGCCGCCGACGTAGACGTGGAGGTCGACGAAGTTGGCGCCGTTGGGCACCAGGTAGGTCCATGCGAAGCGCGCAGCAACGCTGAGCGCCAGCATCAGCGGCGCCCAGCGGAGGACTGATCGCGTGGCGGTGTTTATCGCATGACTGTAACGGTCGGTCACCCTTCGCCTTCTGATCAGTAACGGATCTATAAATGCCACACGTGTCACTTGAGTAACACCAGTAACTGAATAGCTTCGGTGTTGACGCGCCACCACTGCACCGGGAGGACCCCCACAATGCGCACACGCACCACTGGAAAATTGTTGGCCACCAGCATGATTGCCGCCGCCGGCGCAGTCCCGGTGGCGATCGCCCTCAGCGCGGTCGCCGCCGCCGACCCGGCCCCCGCGGCCCCGGCCCCCGTCGTGCCCGGCACGCCGCTGGTCAACGAACTCGCCCAGGCTCCCGTCCAGGCGCTGTCGGGTGTCACCCAGGCCCTGACCTCGGGCGCGCCGGCAGCTGCTCCGGCCGCTCCCGCCGCCACCGCTTCGGTGACCCTGCCGCAGAACCTGGTGCCCGGCGCCACCGCTCCGGCAGCCGCCGCACCCGCTGCTGCCGCCCCGGCCGCGCCGGCCCAGGGCCTGATCCCGTCGGCGAACATCAACCTGCCGCAGATTCCGGGCTCGCCCGTGCCGCTGCCGAAGCAGATCGCCTTCCCAGGTGACCTGACCTCGCTGCTGCCTGCCGGTACGCCGCTGGCGAACCTGCTGCCCCAGCCGGCTGCCGTCACCGCTCCTGCTGCGACTGCCGCAACGGCGGCGACCTCGCCGTTGGCTGCCGCCACCGCACCGCTCGCGGCCGCGACCGCACCGCTGACTGCTCCGCTCGCCGCGGCTGCCCCGGCTGTCGCCGCTCCGCTGGCCGCCGCCACCGCACCACTGGCTGCTCCGTTGGCCGCCGCTCCGGCTGCCGCATCTCCGCTGGCCACCGCACCCGCCGCCGTCGCGGCCGCGGCACCGGCGGCGCAGGCCATCCCGGGCGTCGTGCCGGGGATCATGAGCCTGACCAGCCTGGCGCCGGTCATCACCTCCGGCTTGCCGTGATTCGCACCGTAACCAGATAACCGATACGAAACCGGGGAGAGAGTCATGCAATCGAGGAAGCTGTTCGTCGCACTGGGCGCATCCGTCGCGCTCACGATCAGCGCGGCCACCGTCGCGCACGCCGATCCGGCGTCGCCACTGCCGTTGCCGCTGCCCATCGATGGCCTGCAGGCTCCTGGCCTGCCGGCCATGCAGACTCTCGCCCCGGTGATCCAGCAGGCCGCCGCTGACCCGGCGGGCGCCGCGGAGCTGCTCATGGCCGCAGCCCGGGCGTTCGCCGGCAACAAGGCCGCACCGTCGGATTCGAAGAATCTGGCCAACGCCGTGAACCAGTTCGCCGCCGACCCGGCCGCGAACCACGTGCCGGCTCCCGGTGCGGTACCGGGAGCCGAGGCCCACCTGCCGGCCGGCGTCGACCCCGTGCACGCCGTCGGCCCGGTGCCCGAGGCCGCTCCGGCGCCGGCCCCCGAGGCTGCACCCGCACCCGTGCCCGCCGCAGCTCCCGCTCCGGCTCCGGCTCCGGAAGCTGCTCCGGCGTCCGCCCCGGTCACCCAAGCCGCGGCGACCGTCCCGGCCCCGGCTCCCGAAGCAGCGCCTCCTGCGGCACCGGCAGCGGCACCGGCTCCGGCCGGTGCGTTCGGACCGGGCACGCCGATCACGCAGGACTTCATGTACCCGTCGATCAGCAACGGCTGCCAGGCCGACGGCGGCAACGTCCTCGCGACGGCCATCAGCGTGGCCGGACCCGCGAAGATTCCGACCCCGGGCCCCGGCCCCGGCCAGACCGCCTACGTGTTCACCGCGGTCGGCACGCCCGGCCCGGCGGCCGAGCAGAAGCTGCCGCTGAACGTCACCTGGGTCAACCTGACCACCGGCAAGTCGGGCAGCGCGACCCTCAAGCCGCAGGCCGACATCAACCCGCAGGGGCCGACGACGCTGACCGCCATCGTCGACACCGGCTCGGGCAGCATCATGTCGACGATCTTCGGCCAGGTGACGACGACCGAGAAGCAGTGCCAGTTCATGCCCACCATCGGTTCGTCGGTGGTGCCGTAACCCACCACTCAACAAAAATCGGGATGACGCCAACCGGCGTCATCCCGATCTTGTTCGTCAGAGCTGGATCTGGCCGCCGTCGACGGCCAACTCCGCGCCGGTCATGAAGCTGCTCTGATCTGACGCCAGGAACAGTACGGCCGAAGCGATTTCGTCGGGATGTCCCAGGCGCTTCATCGGTACCTGGGCGGCCATACCGTCGAGCAGGTCCTGCTTCTGATCAGCGGGTGCCAGGCCGGTGAGCCCCGGCGTTTCGATCGGTCCCGGAACGATGGTGTTGACCCGAATATTGCGGTCGGCCAGCTCAGCGGCCCAGGTCCGGCCCAGAGACCGGATGGCGGCTTTGGACGCAGCGTAGAGCCCGAAAGCCGGGACCCCTTCGGACGCCGCGGTGGATCCGGCGAGGATCACCGAGGCCCCCTCGTTGAGCAGCGGCAGCGTCTTCTGCACGGTGAACACGGTGCCGGCCACGTTGCGGTCGAAGTTGTCGCGGTAGTGCTGCGGTGTCACATCGGCGAGGGTGGCGAAGTCGCCGCCGCCGGCATTGGCGAAGACGACGTCGAGTCCTTGGCCGCGCTTGGCGATCTCGGCAGCCAGGGCGTCGAGTTCTTCGGGCTTGCTGATGTCGCTCTGCACACCGTGGGCGCCGATGGATGCGGCGGCCTCATCGAGCCGAGCGCGATCGCGCCCGGTGATGAAGACGTACGCGCCCTCGGCGGCGAGGCGCTTTGCGGTCGCCAGGCCGATGCCCGAGGTGCCTCCGGTCACCAGTGCCGTCTTGCCGTCAAGCTGTCCCATGATCGGGCTCCGTTTCTGTGTGGTTTGCGCTTTCGCCCCTATCAACTTAGGTGACGTATCACCTATTCCTCGACGTTCAGCACCGTCCAGAGTCGAACGATACGCCCGTCGGCGATCTCTGCGACGTCGAATCCCGCAGCCACCGTGACATCGTCCGGGGAGCGGACCTCCCACGCCAGGAAGCCCAGGCCCCGGGTCTGGCGGACCGGGCCGGCCTTCACGAAATGCAGTCCCGTCAACTTTTCCTGCAGCTCAGCCGCTTTGGCGTTCAGCTGGTCACGGCCGACGGCCACCCCCTCGTCATCGGTCCACTCCACATCCGCAGCGTAGGTTTCGGCAATCGCAGCGGCACGGCGCTGCGGATCGCGCTCGTCGAACACGGCCAGCAGATTGGCTTCCATCAGGCGGGCAATGACTTCACTCACTACTCAACTCCTGGGTTATTAGGTGATAAGTCACCTAATAACCTAGCTCGGTGCCGGCGGGAGCGAGCTGTTGTGATCGAGATTGACGTGGATGTGCTCCAGCGCGGCGGTGAACGGTCCGAGCAGGTTCTCGGGCAGCGGATCGAAGAACAGCCTGCGCACCAGGTCAACGTGCCCGGGTGCGGCCTCGGCGATCGCTCTCCGCCCGTTCGCGGTCAGCACGACGTTGGAGGTGCGGCCGTCCTCGGGACTCTGGCGGCGCTCGGTCAAGCCGCGTTCTTCCATGCGCCGCAGTTGATGCGACAGGCGGCTTCTCTCCCAGCCGATCCGCGCGGCGAGGTCACTGACGCGAAGGCCCGCATCGTTGTCATCGCTGAGCGCCACCAACACGTCGTAGTCCGCCAGGGACAGCCCGGAATCGGCCTGCAGCTGGCGATTCATCTCGTAGTTCATCCGGAGCTGCACCCGCATGTACGCCACCCAGGCCCGCTGCTGCTTCAGGGAGAGCCATCCCCGTTCGGGCGTCTCCCGCGCCTTTCTCGGTGTCACGCCCGTCAGTATGCCGGTCGGCTCACAACATCTCGCGCGCCTGCTGTCGGCACTCGCCGGCGATCCGCTGTTCGCGGCCGTATAGCAGGCCGAAGGTGAAACCGTTCTCACCGACCGTCGTGCCACTCGCGAGCGCCATGCGGCGCAACAGGTCAGCCGCGACGACGGTGTCCTGGTGATCGCCCAGAATCGACTGAAAACGCTTGTAATGCTTGACCGTTCGCTTCGTCTGCTTGGCGCCGCCGACGTCCCGGCACAGCTCCGCCGCGTATCGGGCACGTTTGGCCGCTTTTCGGGCGCGATGCAGCAGCGTGGCGTCACTGTCGTCGACATCGAGCGCGGCGACCAGCCGACGGTCCGCTTTCCGCTGCGCCTTTCGCGCGCGCTTGACGAGTTTTGCGGTGCGCATCTCGGGATCCACGGGCGGCGACGTGCGCCATGACCGAAGCACCGCCATGAGCGCCAGGTAGCGCGGCGAGTCCATGGCCTCGGTGATGCGTGCGCGTGCCGGCAGCTCGACCGCTTGCAGATCGGTGCGCACCCGCGCGCGCACCGGACCGAGGATCAATTCCTCTGGTAGCTCGTCGAGTGCTTCGGTGAATCTGCGCCGCTGCACCTGGCAATCGCGGACCTCGCCGAGCAGCCCCGCGAACCAGCGCAGCTCCTCATCGAAATGGTCGGTCGCCGACCGATCGAGCATCTTGCCGAACACCCGCAGGGTGCTCCGCAGCCGGCGGATCGCCACCCGCGTGTCGTGGATGGGGTCACGGCCACGTCGTAACTCGATGTCGCCCAACATGATCTCGTCGATCTGTGCGTTCACATACCGAAGCAACGCGCGTGCCCCGGACGTGGCCGGCGAGCTGGAAGGGGCCGACGGCAGCACGTGGGCGAGCTTCGACGGAAAACGCGACGGCCGGGCGCCGGCCGCCGTCAGTCGGCTGACGAGGCGCTTCGGGATCGACGGCGCGTGGGTGCCGAGTTCGACCTCGACTTCACGCCACGCCAACAGCCGCTCGCCCGCCGACGCTCGCACCGAGTCATCGGCAATCTCGGCATAGAGTTCGCCGGATCGCGGTTCGGAGAGCCGGTACCGATTCCGGACCGTATGAATCGTTGCGACGCTCGCCAGTGGCTTGCCGAGACTCACGCCGCTGAGCAGCTCGGCCGCGGCGTCGGGCAATGCCTCTGTGGACGCCCAGTGCAGCTCGACGCGCCCGTCCCCCGCCGGGACCTTCAGCTGCCACCCCGTGTCATCGTCGCCGCTGCGCCGGCGGAGCTGGACGCGATGTGCGAGCAGATCACGGTCGGCAGTGTCGTAGTAGTCGCTCGTCAGGTCGACGGTGTCGTGCACAACGTCGGCGTCCGCGATGATGCCGCGAAGGTCGGGCAACTGAAACTCGGCGTCGACGTCCCATTTGCCTTCACGTTCCAGAACCTCGTACATACTCGAGGCATTGCCCTTCGACCAGGCCGTCAAACCCGCGCGGCCTGCCGAACCACGCGGACAGCAGCGAGCGTAGCTACCCCCCAACGGCAGCCACGCTCGCTTATTTACTGGCTCAGTAGGCCATGAAAAGGATCATTTCCCGGTCGTATTCACGGCCGGGGTGCTGTTCGGCGAGATGGGCCTGCGCCTTCTCGACCAGATCGTCCTCGTCGCTGCCGGAAATCGCCTCGCCGCAGGGGCAATTCAAGTGTGTCTTAGCCATACACATCACCTTCCCATACGCATGATGGTCGGTATGGAGATTTACGACGTCATGCGCACGACCGGGGCCGTCCGCAAGTTCACGGGCGAGCCGTTGCCCGACGAGGTGCTCGAGCGCATCCTCGACAACGCGCGCTTCGCCCCCAGCGGCGGCAACCGGCAGGGCGCCCGGGTGATCGCGGTGCGTGACGTCGAAACCCGCAAGAAGCTCGGCGAACTGTCCAAGCCCGGGGCGCAGCGGTACATCGCGCAGATCGCCGCCGGCGAAGGACCCTGGAACCCCTTGCGGCCCTGCGGTGTTGACCCGGTCATCGTCGAAGCCACCGAGGTGCCGGACGGCATGGTCACCGGGACCCTCCTGGGCGCCGACGTGGTGCTCGTGGTGTGCCTGGACCTCGGTGTGGCGGCGGCATTCGATCAGCACCTGGATCGCATCGGCGTGATCAGCGGCGCTTCGATCTACCCGTTCGTCTGGGGCATCCTGCTGGCCGCGCGCAACGAGGGCTACGGCGGCGTGCTGACGACCATGGTGGTGGCGCAGGAACCCAAGGTACGCGAGCTGCTCGGCATCCCCGACAACTACGCCGTGGCCTGCATGCTGCCGCTGGGCAAGCCCGTCAAGCAGGTGACGAAGCTGACCCGGCGTCCGGTGTCGGAGTTCGCCACCCGCGAGCGGTTCGACGGTCCGCCGCTCTGAGTGCGTCGAGCTCAGGCCTTCGCTGCCTTTGCGGCCGCTTTCATCTGCTTCTTGTAGGCGCGCACCTGGTCCAGTGAACCCTTGTCGACGACGTCGGCGACGGACATGTGCGTGCCCTGCTTGCCGTAGTCGCCGGCCGCGGCACGCCAGCCCTCCGGCGTGACGCCGTACTGCTTGCCGAGCAGCGCCAGAAAGATCTTGGCCTTCTGCTCACCGAACCCGGGCAGCGCCTTGAGCCGGCGCAGCACCTCCTTGCCGTCGGGGTCGCCGGTGGTCCACAGGGCGGCGGCGTTGCCGTCGTACTCGTCGACGATCACCTGCGACAGGGCCTGCACGCGTTTGGCCATGGAGCCCGGAAAGCGGTGCACCGCAGGGGTTTGCGCGAACAACTCGGCGAACTTGTCAGGGTTGTAGTCGGCGATCGCGCGGGCATCAAGGCCGCCCATCCGGTCCTCGAGCTTCTTCGGCCCCGCGAACGCCACTTCCATCGGAATCTGTTGATCGAGAAGCATCGCCACTAGCAGGGCGAACGGGCTCCCTTCGAGTAACACGTTCGCGTGCGCATCTTCCGTAAGCCAAAGCGCCACAAGTTATCTCCAATCGGTGTTGCGAAAAATAGTGGGTGAAATTCTTCCGATCGAAGGCGAATGTCCTCAAAGTCTCCCTACGCCACCGAGATCGACACGATTTTCATACTTACGAGTTCACGGAAGAGTTCGATGCCCTTCTCGCCCAGCCTATCCTTCTCAAACTCGATGTAACCTACGCTGCTGAAGTTTGAGGGTAGCTCTATGCCCTTCTCTTTGAACACGACGATCCTGTCGCCATAGAGCACCGACGAAGCGCCCAGTTCGTGCGAAACATTCTCGCTTGGGCGCCAGATGCTGTTCCCGTCCTTGTCAAAGTACTCTTTGTCGGCAGTGAAGATCAGAATGGCCGCTCCACACTCCTGCATGACGTCAGCAACCTTCTGCGGAATGGGTCGCGCCCTGTTAGGCTCCTCCACCGCCTGCTTATGGGGAATCCCATACTCATTCAAGATTTTGACAAGCTGCTCCATGGGCTTGCGGTTAGACCCGTGCCCCAAGAAAATCGCGTTCTTCTTGATGCGGTCGGGCGCTGAAGGCGGTGGATCAAACTGTGCCACTTGAGTATCGGTGGTATCTGCACCACCGCCACCTGTCTCGGTTTCAGCTTCCGGCGCAATCACGGAAGTTTCAACAGCTTCGGCAGATACGACCGACGATCCTATGTCGACGAAGTCCTTGTCCTTGATCCTCTTGATGAATCCAACGTAGTTAGCGTTCTCTATCAACAAGTCGTACACCGCCGACGTCCGGTCCACGGGAACGTTAAACGTGGCCAACACGTTCTGCGCGATGTGCTTCGGAGGAAGCTGGGATCCGTCGTACTTGGTGTAGAACTTCTGGGCAACGGAGGGCTTCAATGCGGCCTCACGCAGCGCAACCTTGTCGTCGTCAACTTCTGTAGGAGTGACTACCCGTGCGCCGAGAGGCGTAATGGCTATCTCGGGGGCATTCGGCCCACCCTCCGTTAGCGCATACCCCATGGCTGCACCGCAGATCGTTCGAAATGTCCCCGAACCCGGAGTCATCTCCAATGCTGCGGCAACATCTATGGGCCGAGTGGGATGTGACGCATAGTTCTCTGCGATCGCAACCGGCACACGGATTGCCTTTTGTAGGCTTATCGACGGAACGTCAGCTTGGCTAATCTTAGTGCCCTTTGGACGGACGGTCCCGCCGGCGGTGCCATCGTTCTCAGTCTTCATGAGCGCTACTATACACATCATACACGACATACGTTGCATACATCGCATACACCCGGTCCGGTAGCCGAGTGGCTATGAGGAGGTCAGATGGCATCGAAAGCTAGAGCAGCGTTTGACAAGAACTGCGAGGACATCGACAGACTGCTGGAACTGCATGCCAACATCACCGGCACCGGACCAGGTCGGCGTAGACAAGTCGAAGTTCTCAATAAAGCCGCCATCGTTCTGATCACGGCATTCTGGGAGGCCTACTGCGAAGATGTCGCCGCGGAGGGTCTGGCACATCTGGTCCAGTACTCGCCGGAAGCCCAGAAACTTCCGCCCGAACTCAAGAAACAGATCGTGAGAGAGTTAGGTGACGAGCAGAATCAGCTCGCGGTGTGGCAGCTGGCCGACACCGGCTGGAAGCAAGTGCTGAGTTCGAGACTTGAACGCCTCCGCGAAGAACGCAACCGGAAGCTGAATACACCGAAGACTGCTCAGATCGATGAACTATTCGTCAAAGCCCTTGGGATCAAGAAGATCTCGGGGAAATGGGCCTGGAGTGGGATGTCCGTGTCCTCCGCTTCCGACAAGCTTGACAAATACGTGGCGCTTCGCGGCTCAATCGCGCATCGAGGGACGGCGTCGGCGAGCGTTCATAAGTCGCACGTGACTGATTACTACCAGCATGTGAAGAAACTTGTGGGCAAGACTGGCGGGTCAGTGAACACCGTAGTTCGGGGGGCTACCGGTAAGACGCTTTGGTAATGCGCCGACCTTCATGACGTCAGCACTTGCTGATCAAGAAGCATTCCGACCAGCAGCGCGAACGGGTTGGACGCCAGTAGCGCGTCAGCCTCCGGATCTTGGGCGAGGCACAGCTTCACAGTCATGTCAGAAGCTTCGGGGGCAGTCAGACCTGCGAGCGAACCGCAATCACTGGCCGCTCCTGCAGGACGTAATGCCAGATTCAGACCACCTAAGCTATGGGACTACGGTTAGGGCCAAGAGCTTTGAAACCACCTTGGCAAAATTCAGCTGATTCGGATAGCGCAGAATATAAGACGGTCCACCAGTGATTAGGGCCGTACAAATTTTCCTTGCCGAACTTGATAAGCAACAGCTGATGACGGAGCTCTTCTGCGCCGTCGCGCTGGAAGTGGGCGTAGTACACGGGGAGCATTCCCGCCATATCCTCCGCTGCTTCTGTTTCGTATCGCGCCAAGAGCTTCAAATCGTCGAATTGGCTAGAAACGACCGCCCATAGGTCATCATCAATTTCGTTAGGCTGCATGAGTTTATAGGAAACAACTACAGATTTTCCTACGTGAACTTCGGCACTCAAGTAAACTGTTGAACCGTCTGGCATTTTATCTGCATATGGGTGGACGTACCTTCGACCCTGGCCATCGTCACGTTTGTATCGATTGGACTTCTTTCCATTACAGATAGTACAAATTGGCACGAGGTTCGGTGCGTAAATTGCGTATTCACCGAACTTAGATCTCGGCAGATAGTGGTCGACTTCGTACGCTCTTATTTGATAGCAGTACGCACATTTATTCATCGGCGTGGATGTTAGTATTTCGCGACGGAGGGCCTGAAATAGTTGCAGGGTCAGACAGTCCGCATTCTCGCTGAGTACTTTTCTCTCGCTTGACGAGAATGGGTGCTGGTTCGGACCTCCTGCCTCGTATAACCGCGTCATATAGCGTTCGTATAACGAAAATACTGTAGGCATTAGTCGCTTTGGCCGCAGCTCGCCTTTCGATTCTCTGTGCTGAGCCACGTGGACGTAATTTGCGCAATCATCCGTCCACGGTGGCGTTGCGCCAATCATCGCCATCGCTGCAGGTAGTTCGCCACCAGCGCGCGCCCTTGGGCGCTCAAGCCGTTCACAAATAAATCGTCGATCTCCTCTACAGAAAGTCGCTCCGCCAGCGCAGCTAGAACCCCTTGGTAGTCGGTCGCGCTACTGTCAAGTGAAAAGACGTGCCTTGTGATCGCACCGATATTTTCCGCGAACGTCTCTATCTCTGGAGGCCGAAGAGTTACTAGATTGCCATAGCGTTCAATAACTCGAACGTACGTAGCAGGTAACTCTTGTACGACTACAGGGCTATGGGTTGCCGCGATAGCGAAAGAACCGTGTTCTTCTAGAAGGGCCTGAATAGCGCGAAGGAGGGCGGCAACTAGAGGCGGGTGGAGATGAGTTTCCGGCTCATCGATGAGTACCAGCGATCGAGTCCGAAGGTGGGCCGCCAATTGAGTCACGATATTGAGTACAATTTGGTGCCCAGTGCTGAGCTTACCGAAGGCCTCGATAACATCCTCGGTGTCAATTTCGTCTCCACCGAGCGCTACTAAGTCCACACCGGCCTGTCCGAAGGAAGGCTCACGGCTCAAGGTGCGGAATGCAGCGAGCAAGTGCCCATCGTCGTCGCGGGTCTTAGCGGTTACCAGAGCCTCGGCAAACTCTTCCTGGATCTCGTGAATAGATTTTAGCTCGTTGGAGTTCGTCCGTCTTAATCCGCAATAGACATACCCGAAGTGCTCGTTACTGGCAGGAGGGCTCGAAGTCATACCTTCTCCATCCCACTCAAGCACCTCCTCCTCATCCCACTCGGGCACCTCTTCTTCATCCCACTCGAGCACCTCTTCGCCGTCCGACACCAGCACGTCGTCGCTGTCCTCAGTCGCCCCACTAAGCTCGGAATCTGGTGTAATAAAAGTGTCGAATGCGCTGTATGAGATCGCGATGACCGCCCCGAATGTAGCGTTCTTTCCCGATAGAACAGAGGGGTCGTTGCCATCGTCTCGACGCGACCTAGAGCCGCTACTTGCAGTATTGGCGAGGTCGGCCAGCAGGGTCGTCTTACCTACACCGTTGTAACCAATCAGAGCATGGCATCGCCCAGGAAGCTCGGTCGAGTCATCAAATTCAAATTTGATCGATGTTGCGGCATCCTCACGTACCCAGTCGTAAGTGAACGACATCTGGTCACTTCGTGGTTCGTCTCCTCGCAAGAGCTGCCGCCCTGCCGACAGGGCGTTAGCCGCCTGCCCGAAGCGGAGTAGCGACGTCTGCCAGCCAGGCTCCGCTTCGAATGCGTGCTCGATAGTCGGATCGAAGGCCGAATCGCGAATTGCCTTCAGATATCTGCGCCGGAGATTCTCATCGGGTATCCGCATGAGTTCCTCGTAGTATTCAATGTCCTGTCCGAGTGAACAGAATTCAGCGTCCAACTTGGTGAAACGTTTCGGTAGGCCTGGTCGGCCGTCTTCCTGGCCTCTCCGCAGGATCTTGACGTTTCCAAGGTCCATTGTAATGCCGTCTGGTCCTCTAAAAGAGGTGCTGTAAGTGGTCTTAAATCCGAAATCGTCCCAATTATCTTGACGTAGTACGACTCTGGGGCCGCCGCCTAACTGACGCGCTACCTGAAGCGCGTCCACCACGACAAACTGCAACTGACCGCCCGAAGTCTGCATGGTGAACAGTATTCACGGATCCGCCAACTGCATCAGTACTTACCTTCGGGCGAACTTGAATTGCGGCTTGCCTGCGGTATCAACCCAAGGAAACGAGTACGCGATCAGGTCCATCGCGGCTGCGCTTTCAGATTCCCAGAGACGGCATGGCACTGGACTACCGGCCTGAAGGGCCGGGTGCTACGAAGGGGCATCGACGAAATGGTGGCCGAGCTGTAAGGGCTCTAGCCGGTTTGGCGCGTCTGCAATCGTAAGGTGACATGCTGATCGAGAAGCATTCCGACCAACAGCGCGAACGGGTTGGACTCGAGCAGTGCGTCGGCGGACGGCTCCTGAACCAGCTGCAGCTTCGACATCACGCCAGTCTAGGGCCCTGGTGAGCGCACCTCGATTACGACGGTTCAGAGTTCCGGTGCCGGCGGAATATGCGAACGTGTAAGCCGATATCCGGTGGAAACGCCTGTAGGGGGGACGGACATGAGACATACAGTCGCGGCATTTTTCGCGGCGATGGCTGCCGCGGTGGCGCTGGCCGGCACGGCCGGCGCAATACCGGACCAGGGCACGCCGGAATTCGACCAGTACCTGCAGGGCCTTGAGCGCAACGGCTACAACCTGAACCCCGACACCGCCTGGCGCGTGGCGCACCAGGCGTGCATCGGTGGTATCCCGGGCTACATCAACCTTGAGCTGGCGGCACAGGGCGTCATCGGCCCCGGTGCGCAGCAGCGCGTGATGGACGTGGCCAGGAAGTACGCCTGCCCGGTTCAGTAGGCGCTCTCACACGCCGGCCAGCAGGCCTTCCAGTTCCGCGCGACCGTCCGCGTCGAGCGGCAGCAGCGGTGGCCGCGGATCGCCGGCGTTGCGGCCCAGGAGATCCAGTCCGGCTTTGACGGTCGTCGGCAGCCCGCCTGCGACGATGAAGCGCAGCAGCGGCGCGAGCTCGTCGTAAATCTCCTGCGCGCGGGCCTGGTCACCGGCGCGGACCGCGTCGTACAGGTCGACGCACGGCTGCGGGCGCAGATTCGGTGCGGCCGTGCACCATCCGGACGCGCCGGCGAGCAGTGCGTCGAGCACCAGCGGGTTGCTGCCGTTGTAGAAGGGCAGCGCGCCGCCGGAGAGCCCCTTGATGCGCAGCATCCGGGCGAGGTCGCCCGTCGATTCCTTGACCATGCGCACGTTGTCGATGTCGTTGAACATCCGCACCAGCAGTTCGGGGGCCATGTCGATGCCGCTGGTGGCGGGGTTGTTGTAGACCATGATCGGCAGGTCAACCGCGGCCGAGATGCTGGCGTAGTGCTGGAAGATCTCCCGCTCGCTCAGTTTCCAGTACGAGATCGGCAGCACCATCACGGCGTCGGTACCGGCCTGCTGCGCATACCGCGCGCGGCGAATGGTGTTGGCAGTAGTCAGGTCTGAGGCGCCGACGATGACGGGGACGCGGCCGCCGACGGTGGCCACCGTGGTGTCGACGACGGCGTCGAACTCGGCCTCGGTGAGGTACGCCGATTCGCCGGTGCTGCCCAGCGGCGCGATGGCATGCGCACCGGTGCTGACCAGTTGCTCGACGACGGCGGCCAGCACTTCGGTGTCAACGGTGCCGCCGTCAGCGGTGAACGGGGTGATGGGGTAGGCGATGATGCCGTGGATCTCGGTCATGGTTCAGGTCCTTTCCAGGGTCGGTCAGTTGTCGAGGGCGTCGGGGTGGCGCACCAGAGCGCGCCGTGCGTAGTAGGCGAAGTTGGCGACGCTGCGCTTGGGCGTCAGCGTCCAGTCGTGGGCCTCCCGGGCCAGCCGGTCGGGCAGGGGGGCGATGGTGCCTGCAGCCATGGCGGCCAGTTGTAGCTTCGCCCCGCGTTCGATGAGCATGGCCAGCGAGCAGGCTTCCTCGACACTGGCGCCGGCCACCACCTGGCCGTGGTGGGCCAGCAGGATCGCCTTCTTGTCCCCCAGCGCGGCGGAGATGATCTCGCCTTCCTCGTTGCCCACGGGCACGCCAGGCCAGTCGGGCAGGAAGGCGCAGTCGTCGTACAACGGCGCGATGTCCATCTGCGAAACGGTCAGCGGGACTTCGAGCATCGACAGCGCCGCGACGTGGAACGGGTGGGTGTGCACGATGCAGTTCACGTCCGGCCGCGCCCGGTAGATCCAGGAGTGAAAACGATTGGCCGGGTTGGCCATTCCACCGCCATCGAGGACGCTCAGGTCTTCGTCGACGAGCAGCAGGTTGCCCGCGGTGATCTCGTCGAAGCCCAGCCCGAGTCGCTGGGTGTAGTACGTGCCAGGATCTTCGGCGCGCGCGGTGATCTGCCCGGCCAGCCCCGAATCGTGTCCGGCGTCGAACAGCGCCCGGCAGGTCAGCGCCAGCTTCTCGCGGACGGTCAGGGTGGACTCCGCGATATGACGGTTCAAGCCGTCTTCGGCGCGCTGCATCAGTGCGCTCTTGGAGTCATGCATGGTGTCGGTCATCGGAACTCCCCTCAGCCTGGGTGCGTGGCCGCACCTCAATGACACATTGCAGACCATAGGACACAATGTGTCATGCAGTCAATGAGATATCCTCAGTCCCGTGAGTGGCTTGTTGCGTGCGGTGCGCCAACAACGCGGAATGACGCTGGAAGAACTGGCGGCCGGCACCGGGCTGACCAAGAGCTACCTGTCGAAGGTCGAGCGCGGCCAGAGCGTGCCGTCGATCGCCGCCGCGCTGAAAATCTCGCGGACCCTCGATGTTGATGTGGCGCAACTCTTTTCCGATGACCCTGAAGTCAGCACGTTCGCCGTCGAGCGGGCCGCCGACCGCGGCACTGCCCGTAACCACGCGATCGCGGCGGGCATGCTCGGCAAGGCCATGTCGCCGTTCATCGTCCGGCCCGGCCGCCAATTCGCCGCCCACTCGCACCCGACGCATCCCGGTCAGGAGTTCGTGTTCGTCCACTCCGGCACCATCGAACTCAACTACGACGGCCGCCTCGTCGAGCTATCCGCAGGCGACTGCGCCTACTTCGACGCCGCCACGCAGCACAAACTCCGCCAAATCGGCGACGAGACCGCCGTCGTGGTCGTCGTGACCTCCCCCGCACCTCGCCGCTGAGGAATGACAGGGGGCCTCACCCGTGTTGCCCTACCCGTGCTCCAAACTCGAACCGTGACCTCGCGCCTCGGCTTTCCGTTGCTGGCCTATGCCTTCGCCGCAATCATGTTGGGCACTACGCTGCCGACGCCGATCTACGCGCTGTACGCGCACGAATTGCACTTCGCGGTCCTGACGACGACGGTCATCTTCTCGGCCTACGCCATCGGCGTGCTGGCCGCGCTGCTGTTGTTCGGCCGTTGGTCCGACGCCATCGGCCGGCGTCCGGTGCTGATAGCCGGTGCGGTCGCCGCCATCGCGAGCGCGCTCGTGTTCCGGGGCGCCGACAGCGTGCCGTTGCTGCTGGTGGGCCGGTTGTTGTCCGGCTTGTCGGCGGGCATCTTCACCGGCACCGCGACGGCAGCTGTCGTCGAGTCCGTGCCGGACGACCGCCGCGAGCAGGCCGCGGCCGGCGCCACCGTCGCCAATATCGGTGGGCTGGGCGCCGGACCCGTCGTGGCCGGTCTGCTGGTGCAGTACGCGCCGCACCCGTTGCAGCTGCCCTACCTCGTGCACATCGTCCTGGCCGTGCTGGCCATCGCGGCGGTGTGGCTGGTCCCGGAGACCTCGAGCCGCACCGGCCGGATCGGTTTCCAACGGCTGTCGGTCCCCGCTGAGGTTCGGTCGACGTTCGTCCTCGCCGCCACCGCCGCTTTCGCCGGATTCGCGGTGATGGGCCTGTTCACAGCGGTCGCGCCGTCGTTCGTCAGCAGTGTCATCGGCATCGACAACCACGCGGTCGGCGGTGCCGTCGCGGCATCGATCTTCGTCGCCTCCGCCGCGGCCCAGTTGGCCGGACGCCGCCTCCATCCTCCGCGCGCCGTCGCGCTGGGCTGCGCGATCCTCGTCGTGGGTATGGCGATTCTGGCTGTGGCACTGCAATTTTCATCGCTGGCAGGCCTGTTGGTCGCCGCTGTCGTGGCCGGCGTCGGGCAGGGCATCAGCTTCAGCCGGGGCTTGGCGGCTGTTGTGGAAGGCACCGCGACGGAGCGCCGGGCCGAAGTCAGTTCGACGTACTTCGTGGTGGCCTACGTGGCGATCTCGCTGCCGGTTGTCAGCCTGGGCTTTGCCGCGCAGCGGTGGGGTCTGCAGGCAGCCGGGGTCAGCTTCGCCGTCGTCATCGCCGTGCTGGCGGCCGTGTGCCTGGCCGCCGTCTTGTGGCAGGAACGCCGCAGGTCAGCGTGATTTGAGTAGCAATACCTAGGGGTCCGACCCTTACGTTCAAAGGCATGACCACCCGCGTCTTTCCTTCTGCTGCCGAGATCGCGCAGCGCACGCCGGCCGACCGTGACCGCGCCATCGACGTCATCCGCATCGTCTCACTGATCGGCGTCGTCGCCGGTCACACCGTCATGGCGACCAGCATCATCGACAACGGCGTGTTCCGGTGGGGCAACCTGCTCACGACATCAGTGATTTTCCAGGCGCTGACCTGGGTGTTCCAGATCATGCCGCTGTTCTTCTTCGCCGGTGTCGCGGCCTCGGCGGGCTCGTACCGCAACGGGACGAGCTGGGGCGGCTGGCTGCTCAAGCGCTGCACCCGGCTGTACCGGCCGGTGTTCTACTACCTGGCGTTCTGGGCCGCGGCGCTGTTGGTCCTCAAGCCGCTGCTGCCGATCCATGTCTACGAGCCCATCGCCGGTATCAGCACTCAGCTGCTGTGGTTCCTGGGCGCCTACGTGCTGGTGCTGGCCGCGGTGCCGCTGCTGGTGCGCATCACGACGCTCGGCCGGCTCGTCACCGCGGTAGCCGGCACGTACGCGCTGGTTGCCGTGGTCGACGCCATCCGCATCAACGACCATTCCTGGTCCGCGCTGGGCTACGCGAACTTCGTCGTGTGGCTGATCCCCGGCATGCTCGGAGTCGCATATCGCCGCGGACTGCTGACCGCCGCGGCCGCTCTGCGCGTCGGCCTCGCCATGCTCGCGGTCAACGTCGCCATGGTCTGGGCCGGACCGTATGAGCTGAGCCTCGTCGGCATCGAGACGCAACACATCAAGAACATGACGCCGCCGTCGCTGCTGCTCGCCGGCCACGCAATCATGATGTGCGCGTTCGCCATTGCCGCCGCCCCGGCCATCAGCCGGTGGGCTGCCCGGCCGCAGGTGTGGCGCCTCGCGGTGATCGGCAACACCGGCGCGATGACGCTGTACCTGTGGCACATGCCCGCGCTACTCGGCATGCACCTGGCCTTCGATCTGGCCGGTCTGCCCCGCTACCCAGGCCAGCCGCATTTCCTGGTGTTGAGCGTCTATCAGCTGACGATCATGGCAGCGCTGGTCGCGGCGCTGTTCCTGCTGTTGCGGCCGCTGGAGAACAACCCGCTGGCACTGTGGGACGGCGGCCGGGTCTCGGCGCCGGGTTGGCGCAGCACCGCCGTCGGGACGCTGCTGGTCGTCGCCGGTGCCGCTACGCTGGCGTCAGTCGGCTGGGGCCTGAAAGACACCGGCCTGCAGTGCGTTTCGGTGATGCTAGTAGCCCTGATGGGAGCGCGGGTACTGGCCCGAGATTAACCCGGCCTCCGCGAGCAGACGTAAAACTGTCGTTATTCGCACGAAAACGACAGTTTTACGTCTGCTCGCGGGAAGTCCTGAGCCCGGGACTAGCCGCTCTTCCGACGGAACTCCCGGCGCCCACCGCCGACCGCACCGTGCGACTTGGAATTCTTGGCCCCGCCGTCCCGGTGGGCGGTGCCACCGGCGGAACCGGCCTTCTTACGCTCGAGTGCCTCGCGGAACTTGCGCTTGGTTTCGTCGGACGATGCTGAACCTTCGTCGGAGTTCTCGGCCATGCACGCAGACTAGCGCGTTCAGAGCAGGCCCGGAGGCAGCCCGTACAGATGCGTTATCGGCATGGTGAGCAACACCCGTCGGTCGGCGACCATCGCCCGCCGATAGTCGTCCCAGTCAGGGTGCTCACCGGAGATGTTGCGGTACAAGGCGATCAGCCCCTCGACGGTGTCGTCGTCGGGTGCCGCGGCGGGTGGACTCAACACCGCGTCACCCTCGGCCACCGCGTATGCCCAGCCGTCATCGGACCGGACATAGATCGACGCCCGGGCGTCCCGCCGCAGATTGCGGGTCTTGGCCCGGGGTTCGGTGATCGAGATGCCGATGGTGACGGCCCGTGGGTCGAAGTAGTAGGACACGTTCGACAACTGCGGCCGACCGTCGCGTTTGATGGTGGCCAGCACGCCCAGCGAATTGTCGCTGATCAGCGCCAGCAGCTTGTCTTCGAAGACCTGACGGGTCATGGCACCCAGCGTACGGTGCAACTGCCTACCATTGGGCGTCATGACGGAGTTCTTATGACTCGCTACGCGGTGTTTCTGCGCGGCGTCAATGTCGGCGGAGTGAATCTGAAGATGGCCGAGGTCGCGGCCACGTTCCGGCAGGCCGGCTTCGATGACGTCAAGACTCTGCTGGCCAGCGGCAACGTCGTGCTGTCCAGTTCGACGAAGGCGGCGACAGTCCGCACGAAAGCCGAAGCGGCGCTGCGGGAATCGTTCGGGTACGACGCCTGGGTGCTGGTGTACCCGATGGACGAACTCCGGACCATCTCGGCCGACTACCCGTTCGAGCGTGTGGTCGAGGGCCACCATTCGTACATCACGTTCGTCAGCGACCCGGACGTGCTGGATGAACTCGCAGCGCTCGATCCGGTCGGCGATGAATCGATCAGTCGCGGTCACGGCGTCCTGTACTGGCAGGTGGCCCGCGGCGACACCCTGAGCAGTGCGATCAGCAAGACCATGGGCAAGAAGCGTTACAAATCGTCCACCACCACCCGTAACCTCCGGACTGTCGAGAAAGTGCTGGCTGCCGTATGAGTTCACCGCAGAAGATCGACGGCTCCACGCTGACCGGCGTATCGGAGACGGCGCTGATGACCCTGCAGGTCCGGGCGAGCGAAGCGCGCCGACCCGACGGAATCATCGACGATCCGGTCGCGGTCGAACTGGTGGACCGCATCGAATTCGATTTCGCCAAGTTCGGTTATTCGAGCCGACCCGACATGGCGATGCGCGCGTTGGCGTTCGACCGCGCCACCCTCGCCTATCTGCGCGACCGCCCGAAGGCCACGGTGGTGGCGCTGGCCGAAGGTCTGCAGACCAGTTTCTACCGCATCTCCGCCGGCGATGTCGGTAACGAATTCCGTTGGCTGACAGTTGATCTGCCTCCGATGATCGACGTCCGCAGCAAACTGCTGCCTCCTTCGGACCGGATTTCGGTGTGCGCACAGTCGGCGTTGGACTTCAGCTGGATGGACAACGTTGACGCCACCGAGGGTGTCTTCATCACCGCCGAAGGACTCCTGATGTACCTGCAGCCCGAGGAGTCGCTGGGACTGATCGCCGAGTGCGCCAAGCGGTTTCCGGGCGGACAGATGATGTTCGACTCACCACCCGCCCTGTTCGCGCGACTGGTCGGACGCGGGATGCGGACCTCCCTGCGTTACCGGGTGCCTCCGATGCCGTTCACGCTGTCGGCAAGCCAGGCTGCGCGACTGGTCGACACGATCCCGGGAATTCGGGCGGTGCACGATGTGGAGTCTCCCGCCACACGCAGCCGGGTGCTCAACGCCATCATGCGAACGGCACAACGGTTTGCGTTGTTCGACCCCGTCCGCCCCGCGATGACGCTGCTCGATTTCGGCTAGTCGTCTCACGTCGAATGCGCTGACAGACAGCGAATATGAGCGCCATCCGGCAATATGACCGGATGATTCCGCTCTCCTGGACGCCCGTTGGTCCGGACGCCGCCGTCGTCGGCCCCGATGAACGGCTCAGCTGGCCCCGGACCATCGGCATCGGTGCCCAGCATGTGGTGGCGATGTTCGGGGCCACGTTCCTGGTGCCGGTGCTGACCGGCTTCCCGCCGGCAACCACGCTGTTGTTCTCTGGTGTCGGCACGATCGTGTTCCTGTTGATCACCGGCAACCGGCTGCCGAGCTATCTCGGATCGAGCTTCTCGGTGATCGCGCCGGTGACCGCCGCGGTCGCCGCACACGGCACCGGCAGCGCGCTGGGCGGTTTGATCGCCGTGGGCCTGCTGCTGATCCTGGTCGGCGCAGTGGTGCATCTGGTCGGCACGCGCTGGCTGGATGCGACGCTGCCGCCGGTGGTCACCGGCGCCATCGTCGCCCTGATCGGGTTCAACCTGGCGCCGGCGGCGAAGCACAACTTCGAGAAGGGGCCGGTGGTCGGCGTGGTGACGCTGGTGCTGCTGGTTGCGGCGCTGGCGTTCTTCCGCGGCATCATCGGCAGGCTGGCAATCTTCCTGGCGGTGGTCATCGGCTACCTGCTGGCACTGGCGCTCGGCGACGTCGACACCACCGCGATCGCTGCCGCGCCGTGGATCGGGCTACCCGAATTCCACGGTCCGTCATTCAGTCTGGCGGTCCTGCCTATGTTCCTGCCGGCGGTGATCGCGCTGATCGCCGAGAACATCGGGCACGTGAAGTCAGTGGGCCAGATGACCGGAAAGGATCTGGACCCGCTGATGGGTCGGGCGCTGGCGGCCGACGGCGTGGCGACCGTGCTCGCCGGTGCCGGCGGCGGCTCGGCCACCACCACCTATGCCGAGAACATCGGGGTGATGGCCGCGACGCGCATCTACTCGACCGCCGCGTACTGGGTGGCCGCCGCCGTGGCTGTCGCACTGTCGTTGTGTCCGAAGGTCGGTGCCGCCATCTCCGCCATCCCACCCGGCGTGCTGGGCGGGGCGACGATCGTGCTCTACGGTCTGGTCGGCATCCTCGGGGTGCGGATCTGGCTGACCAATCACGTGGATTTCTCCCAGTCGGTCAACCAGATGACCGCCGCCATCCCGCTGATTATCGGCATCGCCGATTTCACCTGGCAGGCCGGACCGTTGACGTTCACCGGCATCGCACTGGGTTCCGTTGCGGCGCTGGTGATCTACCACGGCATGCGGGGGCTGACCGCCATCCGCGGTGGCACGCGCTACCCGGCCCAGACGTCCTCGACGTAGCGATCGGAGTTGACCAGCCCGGCCAGCCAGGCGCGGGCCGCATCGTCGTCGGCGCCGGTCCTGCTGCGGTAGATGTCCTGGAACGCGACGCGCACCGCGGGCGCCATCCGGGCGCCGTCGCCGCACACATAGACGTGAGTGTCGTTGTCCGGGTTGCCGAGCATGTCCCAGACCTCGTCGGCGTCCGCGGCGATGCGGTCTTGCACGTACTTGACCTCGTCACCTGCCCGGGAGAACGCCGGCCGCATCCGGACGATGCCGAGACGTTCGGCGTCCTCGGCCTCGTCGCGGAACAGGTAGTCCACATCGGGGTGTCGCACGCCGAAGAAACACAGTGCGGCGGTGAACGGCTCCCCCGCTTCCAGGGCGCCCAGCCGATCTCCGATGAATCCCCGGAAGGGGGCGACGCCCGTCCCGGCGCTGACCAGGATGACGTTGCGGGTCGGGTCGGCACCGGCGCGGAAAGCCTGCCGCGCCGGGTCCACGCGCATCCGGATCTGCTGTCCTGGAACAGCATCCGCCAGGTAGCTGGATGAGACACCGCGGAACACGCCGACCCCGGAGCGCGCCGGGCCTTCCAGGACCCCCACCACCAGCTCGACCTCCCGGACCCGGCGGCGCGACGACGTGGCGATCGAATAGTGCCGCGGGGACATCGGTTCGAACAGTTCCAGCAGCTCGGCACGGCTGAGCTGGGTGGCCGGGAACTCTGCCAGGCACTCGGTGATACTCAGTGCGCGGGCGTCAGGGGCGTCGGCCAGAGCGGTCAACGCGGTGCGTTCCGGCGGGCACGGGTTCGCCGCCGCCAATCGCAGCAGCTGGCTCCGGGTGGCCGGCTTGCGGAGTTCGAGGAAGTGCGTAAGCAGTTCGCGCACAGTGACTTCCCGGTCGATCGGGATGGCCCGCCGGGTACTGCGCCGCGGATTGATCGAGATATGGCGGTCGAGGCGCAGGTCCAGCAGTTCACCGACCTCGTCGACGAGTGCGGGGCTGTTGTCCGGCAGCACGGTGAGGTGATCACCGGTCTGGTAGTCGACACCGTCGGGCAGCGCGATGCGGATCAATCGCTTGTCCTGCCCGAATTCAGAGCCGGTGTCCACCAACGGAATGTTGTCCAGCACGGTGGCCGGCTGCACCTGATAACGGGCGTCGATCGCGGCGGTGACAGGCCCGTCGATGGCGCGCAGATCGTAGAGCGGCTCCTCGGCCACGGGTTCATCCGTTGTGACGGCGCCGAAGACGCCACCAAGCGCATTCCACAGCACCACCGAGAAGTCCTCCACCACGCCGGCGAAGTCACCCGAGGTGTCGGCTTCGACCATCGGAATAAGTTGCGTGGCACCGAGTTCCGCGAGTCGGGCGTCGATGCGCCGCGGAATCGCCATGTAGGTCTCGGCCCAGTTGCGGTCCCCGACACCGAGAACCGCATATGGCACCGCCGGCACGTGGTCGGCCGCGCCGTCCAGCCAGTCCACGAATGCGCGCGCATCGTCGGTCGGCATTCCGTTGTACGACGCCGCGACGATCACCACCGCGCCCTGATCCGGCAGTGCACCGGTCCCGGAATCCAAAGCGGCAACGGTCGTTTCATAGCCGAGGTCGACGGCTTCGTCGCCGAGCTGCCGCGCCAGCGAGCGGCAGTTCCCAAGGTTCGAGCCATGCAGCACAAGCAGTTTCGTACCCGCCGGCACTGCCACCCGCGACTGTGTCACGGGCGCGGCCGCCACTGCTGCGGGGGCCTGCCGACGCTCCTCCGGGGTTCGGCGGACGAGCTGTACGTGGAAGCCCTCCGGCTTGCGCAGCAGGTCGCTGTGGGTACGCAAGGTGTAGTGCTCGACATCCACGAATCGGTAGCGGTGCACCAGGGTGGCGATCGCCATCGTCGCTTCGTGAAGCGCGAACTGGCGGCCGATGCAGGACCGCGCGCCGGTGCCGAACGGCTTGAACAGGTTGACCGGACGCTGCCCGGCCCGCTCGGTATCGAAGCGGTCGGGATCGAAGAGCTCGACGTTGTCACCCCACTCGGGCTGACGATGCAGCGACGACGTCAGCACCGTCACCGCTTCACCTTGTCGCACCGGGTACTTCCCGCCGATCACGGTGTCCGCCAATGCCATTCGATCGAATTCACGCACGGGCGGAGACAACCGCAACGTCTCGTCGATGATCCGGCGGATGTAGGTGAGCTTGCCGATCTCGTCGAACGCCGGCACGTGGTCGTCGTCGGGGCCGAACACCGCGTCGGCCTCCGCCTGCGCCCGGTGCAGCACCGCCGGGTTCTTCACGATGCTGTACAGCGCGGTCGGCATCACCGTCGACGTCGTGTCCTGCCCGGCGACCATGAACGTGGCGATCTGGTTGCGGATGCTGTCGTCGTCGAGGATCGCTTTCCCATCGGGTCCCGCTTGCAGCATCAGCACCAGGAGGTCGTCGAGCTCGGCCTCGCCCGCGCGGTGTCCGGCGATCAGCTCCGCGATGAAGCCGAACAGATTGTCGCGTTCGGCGTCGAAGACGGCTTGGTCGGCATCGGGTCCAAGGAGAATCTGGTTGAGCGCGGCCGCGAAGCTGGCGGGGACGTCGGCAAGCCCGTCCTGCAGATAGGAATCGAACCTGGCCCCGAACCCGGCCAGGCCCACGGTGTCCATGGCCAGCTTCGCCAGATCGCCGGCCACTTCCACCGAGCGGGCGCCGACCGCGGCATCCCACTGCTCGATCAACTGGCGGTTGATGTCGAGCATCGCGGGGTGATAGCTGCGGAGTCCACTGAAGCTGAATCCCGGGATCAGGAGGTCGTGGGCTTCTTGCCAGCCGTCCTCGCCCGTGTAGGCGGCGAACAGTCCGTTACCGGCGAGCGGCCGGAATCGCGCCAGTCGATCAGTGAGGCCTTTGACGAATCGGGTCTCGTCGCACAGTTCGTCGACCAGCGCCAGCGAACAGGCGTAAAGCCGCCGGCTGCCACCGAAGTCGGCATAGAACAGCGGCCCATACTGCTCGGTCAGCAAATCCAGCGGTAACGAGTACGGCCGCCCGGGCACCGGCCCGGGCGGCAGTTCGACGCCGACAGCTGAAGGGACGCCGGGGATTTCGGGCGGCACAGCCGGCGAGAACATCTCCATTCCCGCCAGCCTAAGCGGCCACCCTGAGCGCCGATTAGGAAATCGGCACGAACTCCTCAACTTCGGCGCGCGCGGCGGCCGCGAAGCGCAGGTTCGAGTCCGCCACCGCGCCGTGCCGCAGCACCTCGCGGTCGACGTTGTAGTTCATCGACATCACCCACGGTCCGGAGGCGCCCTGTCGAGGCAGCGTGTCCGCTACCCGCTGGACGTAACCAGCGGCGAAGTCGAGTAGCGGCTTGGTGTCCATGCCCGCACCGTCGAACTCGGGGCGGACGCTGTCGAATCCGTTCTCGTCCATATAGCGCAGCAGTCGGCAGAAGTGCTCGCACAGCAGCCCGACCTTGAGGGTCCAGGACGAGTTTGTGTAGCCGAAAGCGAAGGCGAAGTTCGGCACACCCGACAGCATGATGCCCTTGTAGGCGACGGTGTCCGAGAGGTTCACCGCCTGACCGTCGACGGTGAGGGACATGCCGCCGAACAGCTGGACGTTCAAACCCGTTGCGGTGACGATGATGTCGGCGTCCAGGTGCTGCCCGGATTCCAGCTCGATGCCGGTCTCGGTGAAGGTCGCGATGCGGTCCGTGACCACCGAGGCCTTGCCGCTGCCGATCGCGTTGAACAGGTCCGCGTCCGGCACCGTGCACAGGCGCTGATCCCACGGCTTGTAGTCGGGACTGAAGTGAGTGTCGACGGGGTAGCCCGCAGGCAGCTCTCGCGCGTTGGTCCAGCGGATCACGCGGCGCGCGGCGGCGGGGTACTTCTGGCACAGCGTGTACACCGCGCGCTGCCGGATGACATTCTTCCGACGGGCCAGCGCGTAGCCGCGGTCTGCGCCGAGCAGGCGGCCTGCGACGTTGGCGAACGCGTCCTTGGACGGCACCGGCAGGATGTAGGTCGGCGAGCGCTGCAGCATGGTCACGTGTGCGGCCTTTGCTGCCATCGACGGCACCAGTGTCACCGCGGTCGCGCCGCTACCGATGATGACGACCTTCTTGCCGGTGTAGTCGAGGTC
>Ga0070667_100000530_pt1 | contig 38255 bp, 38 predicted proteins | sample KBSS33metaG_FD_64659 | JGI IMG/M metagenome (GOLD analysis project Ga0070667, IMG submission 64659) | Switchgrass rhizosphere microbial communities from Kellogg Biological Station, Michigan, USA - KBS S3-3 metaG | ecosystem: Host-associated > Plants > Roots > Rhizosphere > Soil ...
CACGTTTACGGCCATCTCCAGGTACGGAGCGCCCGACTGCCGGGTCTTTGAGGGGTATCCCGGCTCGCTCAGCGCGAACAATCTCCATTCGCGTTCGTGTTGAAAATCGCCATGTTTGACGCACGCAAGGTCGCTAAGCACGATGGATGCGATGTAGAGCACCGCTCCGGTTGAGCCGTCTTCAATCATCGACCGAACGAAGCTACCTTCTGTGCTGTACGCGTGACGCATCCCAGCGATTGCCGAATCTGCCATGGCATCGGCTGCTGGCCCGTCGTATCCCATCTTTCGCAACCCGACTGGCTGCAGGGTTGTGCCGGCGGCTGTCGCTGCCGGGTGCAGGGCATACGTGTGCTCGGCCAGGGCATCCCACGGGAAGCCGATGGCATACCCGCCTGTTCTGGCGTATCCCTGCCACTGATTGACCAGGTCGGGAGAGTCGCTAAAGCACGCGGCGACGCATCGCAAATTCCAACGTAGGACGTCAGTTTCGTTGAATACGTCCGCGAGGCGTGACATCGCGTCTGCCAACTTTCGGGGTGTCGACGAGTCGGCGGCGGCTGCACGGAACCGCTCCACAAACCGCTCGGCCCCAAACAGAAGTTCCTTCGCGTCATTCATGTATCGCACATCAGTTGCCCACAACTGCGCAGCGAGGCCGAAGCCCGGGTGGTCTATATCCCACGACGGCGGACTAGCGATCCCCCTCAACCCGTTTTCGTCGGTGTAGTGGTAGAGGATCGGCGGGTGATCGTCGCTTGCCGCTCTGGCATATGCCCGAGGGTCGAATAGCCACGTAAATGGGAATGACTGTCCTAGAAACGGCGGGTCGATGGTCATATCTGGCCCACCCGCACAGCACCGACCTTCGAGCGATCCAGCACATAGGCACGGTATCGATGGCAGCCGATGGATTGACTGTGCCACGCCGACTTCAAGCTAGCCCGGACATCCCCATCTCGGAGACGTGGGCCGGCCTATTTATTCGATGCGCTGGGTTCGCAAATCTAACGTTTTCGAATTCGCCAATGCCGCTTCAGGTGACAAGGTGGTGGCTTGGTCCAGCGGGACCAGGTGCCGACGTGCGCCCGCTACTACCCTGGCGACTGTGTCAGCCGTGGAAATCCGTCAAGCTCAGATCGAAGACTTTCCAGCGGTAGCAACGATGCACTATCCAGTCTGGCTTGATTCGAACTCCGGGGTGATGACGCCCTACGTGCTCAGTTTGTTCGATCCCCCCGAGACGTGGCCAGACACGGCATACGCACAAAAGCTAAGTGCACCTGGCTGGACCATGTGGATTGCCGAGTCCGACAACCGCGCCGTGGGCATGGCGGTCTTCGGTCCGGACGCCGAGGACGATCGAGTTATAGAGCTTGACTCGCTCTACGTCGCAAGGAAAGAGGAGGGCATCGGTGGCCGCTTGCTCAATAAGGCTCTTGAATCGGATCCTTCGGCCGACATGCGCTTGTGGGTTGCGGAAGGGAACTTGCGAGCACGCAGCTACTACGAGAACCGCGGCTTCGCGCGGGACGGCCGCACTAAGGTCTGGAAGCCGATGAGTGGCGTGCAAGTCCCTCAGTTGGGCTATCGGTTACGCAGAAGCCCCCGATCCCTAACGGGTTAGGGGAACCCAACGGTGGTGTCTCAATACCAAAGAATTGAGACGCTAGTAGCGAGAATGCCTGCACTGACGAAACTGCCAGCTCACGTCGTCTCAGAAGATGTTTCAAAACACTTGTCGCATATTGACAATTTCTGAGACTTTTGCGACACTAGTTGCATGTCGACCACTACCGCGCCCGCTGCCACCGGAACCGTTCTCGGCTACGCCCGCGTGAGCACTGGACACCAGTCGCTGGATCAACAAGTTGACGCACTGACCGCTGCGGGTGTTGATGCGGCTCGCGTCTACTCGGACAAGTTGTCGGGCACGTCGACCCGTGAGCGGCGTCCCGGCCTGGCAGCCCTGCTGGACTACGCCCGCGAGGGTGACGCCATCGTGGTTGTTGGTATCGACCGCCTTGGTCGCAAAGCGGCGGAGGTCATGTCCACGATCCGTGAACTTGGAGAACGCGGGATTGTGCTGAGGTCGCTGCGTGAGGGAATCGACACCTCGAACGCTGCTGGTCGCATGGTCGCCGGTGTCCTGGCAAGTCTGGCCGAGCTGGAACTTGAGTTAGGCCGGGAACGTCGTACTGCCGCTCGTGAGGCACGCCGCGCACGCGGACAGGCCATAGGCCGGCCCAAAGCCCTGGATGCGAGTAAGGCAGCTCTGGCGCAGCGGATGCACGCCAGCGGTGAGTCTGCAATCACCATTGCGTCCACGCTCGGCGTGAGTAGGGCAACCGTGTATCGGGCGCTGGCAAATGATCTTTCGCAGTAGTGCGTCTCGCTGGTTAGCTGTCGAACTATGGACTGGCACGAGCACATCGTCTACGAGACTCCGGAGCGGGACCACTTAGTTCAGCGCAGGTTCTATCTGGATGACGCACTGTGGAGCTGGGTCGTGATTGGTGACGAACGCAAGATGCGTCTCACGGATAACATCGGCGATGTTCGCGTCCGTTCGGCGCATCTCGGACGCGAACGCACGTTGGCCGAAGCTGAGAAAGGTCCGAACCGCACCGACCCGTGGACGGTCAGCTTTCCTGCTGAATCGGGTCGTCAGTCTCGTGTAGCGGGCCGTGTCCATCTAGCTATCGGGTGGATGGCCACCGCCTTGTATTGGGACCCACAAGCTGATGAGGGCAGCAGGGATTTTTACGCACCGGAAGCAGTGGCCAATCGGCTCGGAATGCGGTGGCCCGAAGATCGCGCCGAATATCGAACGGACGCGGAGTATCACGAGGCGCAAGAACAACATCGAGCGGAAATGCGAGGCGCAGCGGAAGCCTTATCAAATGCCTTCGGCTTAGACGAAATATTCGAACAGATGCGCCAGCGGTCCGCAGACTCGCAGCAGGACGGATAGGGCGGGGCCAACCTCTTCGTCAAACTCCTTGGAATACTGCGTCGTGCTGGGGTTCGTCTCCTTGCCGGCGCAATGGGGGGCCTTTGCTACGACTTGTCATTGCCTCGTACGGCCAGCGCCGTATCTCTCTCTAGACCCAGAAATAGGTTGTCGCTGGTCGCTAGCATTGGCACTTGTGTCTCGACCACCAGTTAGCGAGGACATCGCAGCCACTTTCGCCAGGTTCTATGTCGGTGGCAACGGATCCACACATACAAAGCTCGGGACTGCCCTGAGTTCGGTTGACTCGGGGAGTGTGAATTTCAGGCCGCGGTTGCGACTGGTGTGTGGAGCAGTTCGAACTCTATCGGGGTGAGCTTCCCGAGGGTGCGTTGCCGGCGGCGTCGGTGGTAGGTCCGCTCGATCCAAGTCACGATCGCCAGGCGTAGTTCGGCTCGGGTGGACCACCGTTTCCGGTCGAGCACGTTGCGTTGCAGAAGCGCGAAGAACGACTCCATGGCCGCGTTGTCCCCGCATGCACCGACGCGGCCCATAGATCCGTGTAATCCATTGTGCAACAGAGCTTGGACGAACTTCCGGGACCGGAATTGGCTGCCCCTGTCGGAATGGACAATGGTGGCGGCAGGTGAGCGCAATGCCACGGCATGTCCCAGGGCGGCTACCGCCAGCGAGGACTTCATGCGTGAATCGATCGAGTAGCCGACGATCCGGTTGGAGTACACGTCTTTGATGGCGCAGAGATAAAGTTTGCCTTCATCGGTGGGGTGCTCGGTGATGTCGGTCAACCAGACCTGGTTGGGTCTGGCTGCACTGAAGAGGCGGTCGACGAGGTCGTCGTGGACTGGCGGACCAGATCGGCGACTCAGTCCGCGTTTCTTGGCGAAGATCGACCAGATCCGCTCCTGGGAACATAACCGTGCGACGCGGTTCTCCCCGGCGGTGATCCCGCGCCCGGGAAGTTCGTCGGCGATGAAGCGGTATCCGAAGGCGGGGTCATCGGTGTGGATGTCGCGGGCGGCGTTGATCAGGTGCGCATCGTCCCAATCTCGCTGTGAAACAGGCGATTTGCGCCACTTGTAGAACGCTTGGGTAGAGAACCCAAGGACCCGGCAGGTCACCGTGACGGGCACCCCGTCATCGGCAAGGTCAAGGACCAGCGGGTACATCATTTTGGGTTGGCGTCCCGGGAAAGGTACCCGACTGCTCGGCGCATCACCTCGGCTTCCTGCTCGAGGAGTTTGATCCGCTTGTGCGCTTCGCGCAACTGCGCTGCGAGGTCCTCAGCTGCCGGTGGTGACCCGGGCCGGTCGACACCGTCCTCGCGGTCGGCGATCTTGAGCCAGCGGTGCAGGCAGGCCTCCGAGATACCGAAGTCCTTCGCGATCTGGCGCAACGGCGCCTCACCCTTGCGGGCCACGGCGATGACGTCAGCACGGAACTCGGCGGGAAACGGTGTCGGCACGGGATTGATCCTTCCAGCAAGGACGAATCCTCACAGGTCAGGAGTCAACCAAACCGGGGGCAGTCCCCTCACTGCCGCGTTTGTAGCGTCAGGGTATGGCGATGCTGCGCCGTATGACGAGGTAACTCATACCCCTAACAAAGAGATCCGAGTCCGTCGGGCTATTCAGGTCGCCACACGTAACCCTATTCGTGCTCGGCTGCTTATTGATCAGCTACTTCGTGATCTGCGAGTGGGTGGACATTTTGATGATGGCTCGATACCTGGTGACAATCTCGGTCGGGCACAGGCTGCGTTCCGGAAGCAGGGCTGGACTCTCTCCGATTCGGGTGAGCTCGCCGAAGTATCGGTCAACTTGGACACCGGTGGTCGGCCCGCGCTGAACGAGCAACTGAATCGTCTGCAACAGGCAGACGATGACCCCGCTCTGGCGTTGGGGTCTGCCAAGGATCTGCTAGAGGCGGTCGCGAAGTTCGTCCTTTCGGAACTCGACTGGCCCATCCAGCCCAACGCTGACTTTGCCCAGCTCTGGCACTTCGCAAGGGAACGACTGGGTATCCTGCCGCAGCAGGTCGCTGGTGACACTCCCGGCGCGAACCACATTAGGGCGGTCCTCCAAAGTGCATGGACGATTGCCGAGCAGGTCAACTCACTAAGAAACCTGCAAGGCACGGGGCATGGCAGGACCCTGCCAACCGGTGTAACCGCCGAGCTCGCTCGATTGGTCGTGAAAGAAGCGTGCTCCGTCGCTGAGTTTGCGCTGGCCAGCCTCGACCGTGCGAAGGGAACTCGCTCTGAGTGACGCGGACCTACCAGCGTCCGCAGTCCGTCCGCAGCAGCTTCGGCAGCCATCTCGGGTCGTCAAACGCAGCCAACCTGTTGACCTGCGGATTGTTAACGCAACCAACGCAATAAGCGGCGACAAACTCCCAGCGCAGAGTTCCGCTTCAACCCAACGACGCCGCGGGCCTACCATCGTGTGGCGTGGGGGCTTACAACGTGTACCAACGTCCGAGGGCAATAACGGCGAACTGCGACAAAGGCAGTCCCCTGTGGATGGCGATTGACAGCCTGATGGGCTCTCATAGTCCCGTAGTCATAGACAAGCAGCCGGTGCACGAGCGCGATGTCGTCATCGCGTGGCAGAAAGTTCTCGACCGGAACGCGCAAGAAACGTTGGTGGGTGGCCCAGACCACGAGCATCTCCGGGTGCTTCAGTTCGGCGGTCAACCCGTGAGTCTATGGAGGCCGGCAGGTCATGTGTACACACCGCCTTCACCGACGCTGACAGAGTCCTTTGGCGACGAAGTTCACCTTGCGCCCGAGTGCCCATCGAACCTGCGTGATCTGGTCAAGCGCACCCTGGTCCCAATGTTCGAGGGAAAGGGAAGTCAGCGCAACGTACTTCAACACAGGTGGTCTCAAAACAGCACGAACCCAACGACTTTCATACCGTTGCTGACAACTTCGGACAATAAGCCGCTCGCGGCCATATATCGCCATCCCGACATCGCGGAGGTGTGGTGGCTACCAGTCGATGAAGACCAAGCCGGAACCTTCGACTTCAACGCCTGGATCAGTGCGGCGCTAGATGCCTGGCACCGTGCCGACCCCGAACGCTTCCCAGGCCCCCCTGACTGGGCTCGCTCGGAGCAATGGATGACCAGCGAAGAGCTAGAACTTCAGGCTGCTGTCGGGGATTCCGTTGCCGAATTGGAGCGGCAGCAGACCGAGCTAGGCAAGAAAATCGATGCTGCTAGGTCAGCCCTTTCGGAGGCCCAAGCCCGGCACGACGATCTAGAGCGAATGCTCCTTACTGGCCAGGACGACGAACTAGTCAATGTCGTCCATTTGACGCTTGACGGGCTCGGTTTCGAAGTAGAAGACGTGGACAAAAAGCGGGCCGAGGAGGATCGCCAACGCGGCGGTATGGCCCGTCCGAAACTAGAAGACCTCCGGTTGCGTGATCCCGGCACTTCGTGGCAGGCGCTAGCAGAGGTCAAAGGCTACGTCGGCGGTGGTAAGACGTCGGACTTCCAGAAGATCGGCCGATTCGTCGGCATATACCAGTTACAGAACAACGGATCGCTGCCCGATGCGACTTGGTACGTGGTCAATCAGTCGTTGAGGAAGCCACCCAACGCGCGTCCGCCGCTGATGGAACATGAGGCTGAGGATGTTGACGTGTTCGCCGATAGTTTTAACGGAGTCCTGATTGATACTCGTGATCTGTTTACTTTGTCCCAACTCGTAGCCCGCGGTGAGTTAACGAAGGACGAGGCGAGGCGGAAGCTAATGAGTTCATCACGTCGTTTCACCCTCGACGAAGAGGGAGCCTAGGTGCACGCCACCAGCGGTCGACACCGCCAGCGGGCTGACGTGTCCAGGACCCTCATCTTCGTGGGGCGCCCAGAAAATGAAGTTCGGCACGAAGAGGTCCAGGCAAGCGACGTTGAATCACCGTGGCAGCGGTTCCCAGTCGCTCTCCGCAACCACGATCTCACCATTCGCATCGACAGTACATAGGCGAAACCCCTTTGTCCCGTAGGCATAGCGCAGTTGGCGTCGCTTTGCGATCTCAAGCCGCCCGTTCCAATCTGGTGGCGGCATGCCATCACCCTTCATTAGCCAATCTGGGTTGAGATTGTGCTCGTCGTACCAGAACTTGAACTCAAGCGCCTTGTCGTTGAGTTCGTTCACGATGTCGGCGCTTAGTTCGTGCACCTGCTCCCAGAACCACTGAAAGAACTTGCGAGCGCCTGACATGTATCGACTGATGATCGGCGCGAAGTCGAAACGGGCCGGCTGGGCGCGGAGATACGCGGTCGCCGCTGCTCGCCATTCGTCCCAACGCAACAGGTCATCGCGATCCAACCGCAGAGTGTTGGTCATAACCACGGGACTGCCGGCCCTCCACGACATGCTTGTGCCCAACCCGGGCACTGGAATCGAGTAGTGCGTGCAGTAGTTGCGCAGCTTCTGCATGAACTCTGCCTCGCCGGTTTCGAATGTCTCGCGAAGCTTCGAAGCGTAGGCGTTCGTCTCGAAATCCGAGTACACGCCCTTCTTCTCAGACGGCCACCTATGTCGCATTACGACGCGCTGAGCGTCGATCAGGGAAGTAACGGACGTGAGGTAGTTGTGCAGTAGCCGAACCAGCTCATTCACATAGCTGTCAGACAGCTCCCGAGCCGTTGTCGATGGCGTGTGTAGGAAGCGGTCGACGTGGTTGGTTAGCTCCTCCGCGTTACGACTGAAAGTATATGAACAGCGATTGAGTGCTTCGAGATCGCTCTTGAGCCGAAAGCCAGGCAACGACTCAAGGTGTGCCTTCCGCCGGTCGATCTCCGCCGTCACCGGATTGCGGTAGATGGTCTCTGTTTCTTCCCCCATGCGTGTGACCGTAAGAGACAGCGAGCCTGTCTTCAACCGTGCCCAGCAGCGCACCCGGTGCGCACCGCTGGTGTTGCCATTGAGGCGTCCTATCTTTGAACGTTGTGCACTGTTGGGTCCGGAGCTGGCTCGCGGTCCCCGAAGTCGTCCCACGGCTTGCAGTAGGGGCACCACGGCCGTAGTCGGTGATGGACCCACTCGGCGTAGATCAGCGCGAATATCCACAAGTCGGCTGGGATGAACATCGGGCGGGCAATGTGTGGTGAGAAGGCAGCGCCGAGCAACGGGGCGGTGAAAGCCGCAATCGCGCAGATGATTCCAAGCGGCGTGGCGACGAAGTGCGTGAATCTCAGTGGCAGCCTGCGGCGCTCCACGAGTACCGGCGCGTCTGCGGGAACGTCGTCCATGCACCGAAAGCAGAGGTGATTCGTGCGGCGGTGGAACAAGCTCGCGTACCAGCAGGTCATCAGGGCAACGACGCAAACAAAGTTGATGTAGGTGAGCAGCCCGAACCAGGACGCGACTCGTAGCGCAACCGCGACGGGCAAGACGTAGATGACCGCATGCGCTAGGAAGGACGCCACCTGGGAGAGACGCGATTCGTCACCGAAGTGCGCTGTTGACGCCACGCTCTACGCCTCCTTGGAAACCAAGTGCCATACCGGCGTGGCGACGTTATCGCACCCCGCCGACAGATCCGGCACCGCCGGCAGCCGTCGACCCCGGGCCACGATAAAGTCCTGAGTCGAGAGCGCGCAGCCCGTTGGTCGCGCGATGCGCACCCGATGAGTACGAGAGCTGGGGACCACAGCGGGGACCACGGACTCGAATCCGGCTACATTCCACTCTGAACCATACTGTCGGTGAACTGCGAAGACGTCAGAACCGAACACTGCGAAACGCCGAAATAGGAAACTGGGGGTCAAGTGGTCGCAGGTTCAAATCCTGTCAGCCCGACAGATGAAGTAGCAGGTCAAAGGCGGTTTCCGAGTGATCGGAAGCCGCCTTTTCTGTATCTGGTGCAGCCTTGCCGGCAGATGTGGTGCACTCAAAGCGTCTAGCCTGACGCCATGACCGTGAACTCGAAGGTTTCGCGCTCCTGGCTCCTCGTCAATCCGTCCCGCGAGCCTGATCTCGGGGCACTCCTATCGACCACAAGTTCCGACGAGGTGATTCTGGATCTCGAAGACGCCGTCGCTCCCGATGAGAAGGAGGCGGCTCGGGACCGCGTCATCGAATTCCTGAACTCCGGAGCCCAGGCGTGGGTTCGGGTCAATGACGCGTCCAGTGATTTCTGGTCTGCCGACTGTCGTGCCCTGGCCGAGTGCCGCGGGATGAAGGGCGTCGTGCTGGCCAAGACGGAGGGCGGGAATCACATGTGGGACACCGCAAACCGGCTCGGCGGCGAGTCGCCGGTGATCGCATTGATCGAAACCGCACGCGGGCTTGCGCGCGTGCACGACATCGCCGCGGCGCGACCGTGCTTTCGCATCGCGTTCGGCGTCAATGACTACACGCTGGACATCGGGGTGGAGCAGGACCCGTTGGCGCTGGCTTATAGCCGTTCTCAGCTGGTCGTCGCATCGCGCGCGGCGCACATCCCGGGTCCGATCGACGGGCCGACCCGCGATCCGGAGCAGCTAGCCGAGGGCGTGGCGCTCACTCGGCAGATGGGGATGACGGGCAAGCTTGCGCTGCGTTCGTCCGACGCCGAGACCATCAACGCCGGGCTGAGCCCGTCCGATTCTGATATCGGCTGGGCGCGCGAGTTCGTCGAGCAATTCAACGCCCGCGGCGGAAAACCCAAGGACGGCAGCGACTTACCCCGATTGAACCGCGCCCGGATCATTCTGGAGAAGGCACGCCAACTCCGGCTGATACCTGACTGAACGCCGCAGGGGAGCGCAGCGTCAGGTCAGCGGTACCCATCCCCGCGGGTCGACATCCGTGGGTACGGCGCGCACGTAGAAGCAGTTGCTGAACCCGAGTGCGCCTTCGCAGTGGTTGAAGATGCCGTTGCCGTCGGCTTGCCCGTCGCAGTACCCACCCCAGGGGGTGTTGATGCATTGTCCTGGTGTGGCGTGGGCTACGCCGATGGGACTGAGTGCGAGCGCGGCGGCAGCGATTGCGAGTGCGATTTTCATCAGCCCATCCCTCCTTTTGTCATGAGGTTTGATCTGTCGCGAGGCTCTGGTCCATGCCGGCACCAGGCCTATATAAATTCCGATGGTAGGCCGACTTCTCGAGCGCTGGCACAGTTATGTGCGCAGGTGAACACCCGTCCCAGTGGACTTCCGAGACGGGTGTGACGCATGAGGTAGATGGGGATGTTGTGCGGACGCCAGCGCCCAATTGCCGGAACCACCAAGCGGTTTCGATCCAGCGGGGTCTGCCGCACGATCAGATGACGGCTTCGGTCACGCGGCGCGCCAAGACCTACGCGGAACCCGCTACGGCAGGGTCGCGTACGTTCTTGGAGAATTACCGCCAAGAACCCGACGCAGCACTCGACGAAAGCCATCATGTCTCAGGATCAGAACACAGACGTTCCCCCGAACCACCTCTCCATCGATCCGCGCAGCTCCTTCTATAACGAAGAGGCGCTCATCCGTGGCGTGGGTATCCGCTTCAACGGCGCCGAGAAGACCAATGTGTACGAGTACGACGTCGCCGAGGGCTGGGTGCGGGTGGAAGTCCCCACTGCCAAGGACCGCCGCGGAAATCCGATGGTCGTCAAGCTCAGCGGCACGGTGGAACCCTATTTCCGCACCTAGCAAGTAGCTGAACCCTGGTGGATACCTCTGCTGCGCCCACGATCACCGCAGCGGCGCCTGGCTCCTTCGAGTGGAATGTGTTCCACGAGCGTCATCCGAAACTGATTCGGCAGGTGCTGGACTCTTCGCCGTACACCGCGGCAGAAGAGGCGATGCTGCAACAGCTTCTCTACGAGAGCACCACTGGCGTGCTCGAGCCGCTGCCCGAGACGGCTCATGACCGGGGGGAGTGGCTCGCCTGGGGTCAGCACGTCTACGGCCGACCGTGGGGTGAGGCGCCATTCCTGTGGAGCGAAAGCTACTTCTATCGCCGATTGCTCGACGCTGTCGGCTACTTCGGGACAGGCGCCTGGTGCGGCGTCGACCCGTTCGCGCCGGTGAAGAACGCCGAGTTGACGGGACCAGAGGTTGACCAGGAACTGAATGCATTTGCCGACTTGGCGGACGCGTCGGAGGTCCAGCAGCACGAGGCGCTCTTGGCTGCTGCGCTGTGGGGTAACCGCGCCGACCTCAGCTTTCAACTCCAACTGAACGCCGCTGTCGCGGACGCCCGGTCCGGCGGCGTACTCGTCGACGACAGCGCCTTGTTGTGGTCTGCCCTCAGCGCGCAGGACAACCCGATCGTCTGCGTTGTCGCCGACAATGCCGGACGCGAGCTGCTGGCAGATCTCGTCCTGGCCGACAGTCTGCTCAGTCAGCGCTTGGCGGCCGAGATCGTGCTGTACGTCAAGCCGCAGCCCTACTACGTCTCGGATGCGACCATGGCCGACGTCCTGACGGTCATCCGGCGCTTGCGGACCGAGTCACGTCCGCAGATCGGCAGGATCGGTGACCGGCTCTGGGATGCTGTGCGCAGCGGCCGGCTCAAGGTGCGCACCCACAAGTTCTTCTGTGCGCCGCTGGCGTTCCACGACATGCCTGACGACCTGGCCGCGGAATTCGCGACCGCCACGATGACGGTGATGAAAGGCGACCTCAACTATCGGCGCCTCGTCGGAGACCGATACTGGCCCGCCACAACACCGTTCGACGAAACCGTCGACTATTTTCCGTCTCCGGTCACCGCACTACGGACACTGAAATCGGAAGTTGTCGTCGGCCTGACGTCTGAGCAACTTGCAGAACTCGACGCCGCCGGACCGGGATGGCGGACCAGTGGCGCGTACGCGTTGATCCAAGTCCGCGTCGACTAGCGCGTTTCTTCAGACCGCTACCGGCGTGGCCTGAGGAGCCGGAACGGACGCGCTGATGAGTCGTTCTCGCATCCAGTTCGTGCCGCCCTCGAGTTCGAACGGCGCATAGTGCGGGTTCGGGTTGCTGGCCAGGAACGCCGCGCCGCTGATCATCGCCTCGATCACGGCGAACGCCTCGTTGAAGGGCGCATGGAGCGTGAATGCGATCTGCCCGGCCAGGGAGAACGGGTTGCTGATCCAGTCGTTCATCACCGCCTCATAGACGGCGGCTTTGACCGCACTCGCCTGGTCGTCTTTGTTCTCGGCGAAGATGTCGCCTTCGCGGTAGACGTCCATCCAGTTGTCGGGCTTGGCGGGGAAACCGGGCAATCCGAACCGCTGAATCGGGTCGAGGCCGTGGGTGCCGGTCGCGGTCGCTCTTGGTCTGGCCCACGGCGCGATGGAATCGAGCTGTCGGCACGGGTTGGCGTACGCCAGAACACCTTTGAGATCCGGCGTGCGCCAGGCCAGCGGTTGTCCGGGCTGTAGGTACCGGAAGTAGAAGTACGATCCGACGATCGCGCCCTGGGAGTAGACCCCGAGCGACCAGGGTGTGCCCTCCGGGAACGGCACGCCGTTGTCCATCTGGGTGGCGCCGAGCAGCCGGGCGAGTTCGTTGATACCGCTGTCGTTGTCGAACGGCAGTGCCCCGTTGTTGTAGCCGATGGGCTGGTGATGGCAAAGGCCTTCGGCCTCAAGGGTTGTGGCCGTGTCGGCCACCGGCCCCCTGAACATGTCCGACAGGTGACCCTCGACCGTGAACATGATCGGGCGCAGATTCCGCGGCGGCGGCACGTAGTGGGCAGCCTGCGCGGTCGCCTCGTCGAAGACGCCGGTCTGCGGCAGCGCGAGGCGTCGCTGCATTTCGACGACCGCGGCAACATCGCCGTCGCCGTAAACGCGGTCCTTTTCCGGCGCGTACGCGCGGTACTCACGCTGGAACCACGATTGCCAGTACTCGATTTCTGTTCCGTGGGCTCCGGGCCCGTACGGTAACGGCATCGGTGTGCTCCCTTCTTGTCCTGTCGCGCCGGTCCTGTGTCGGACCGAATTGGTCCGGATCCCCGCGTCGATGATGGATTCGAAGCTAGTGACGGTGTCGTGCACCTGTAACGAGTAGCCGACTACTCGAATATTCGAATTCAGGTGTCATGACGAGGAATTCGCTACCGGGACGGCAGCATTACCCGTGCCCAGGAACGGCGTGAGGATGGTCATCATCATCGCTCCGCCTACGGAAAGCGAGCCGGACAGCACGGTGAAGGCCGACCCCGACACACTGAATTGCAGCGGTGACCCGGGCACTGTCAATCCGTACACGGCCATCGACGACATGGCCGCGGCGATCGGCAGGTACGGCGGACGCATGGCGCAGAGCGCGCTGACACCGTCACCATGGTCCAACGTGTAATCCCGCTTGGCGTAATAGGTTGCAAGGATTGTGGCACCGCAGGCGATCACCGAAAATCCGTAAAGTACCCACCGGCCCATGTTGTAGGCAGCGCCCGCGTCAAGGAACAACGCCAACAGCGTCGTATACGCGACCAGTGCCTCAGCGGGGATCTGTGCAGCCAGCAGCTGCGCAAATCCAGCGGCCGTGTCAACCAGCGGTGCAGAGGCGACCTCAGTGGGCCGTGGCAACGTCGCCGTCGGCCCCTTGGCGGGCATTCCCGACTGGGCGTACGGCAGCTCGCCGGGCGGCGCCGGTGGCGGGAAACCCCCTTGAGCCGAGCTGATCGTCACGCTGTTCAGCGGCTGACCGGCGGGTGCGAGGTCGCGAGCGACCGCCAGCGATGCCATACAAGCCAAGCTCATGGTGTCCTCCTCTGTGATGGCGAGGACGACCGAGTCGCCGCATCAGCTCGCGGCCCAGTTCGCCTACGCAGCAACGATGTTGCGCCTCTGGTCGGTCGGGCGCCTGCGTAGCCGACTACTCGATCATTGCCGCGTCATGCCGACATTCGGTGCTCAGATGTGTGGCGAATCGAGTAGTGCGCTACTGGTGCGTCGCTGCCTATTTCGTCGCGACACTGGGTCTCCCATCACTTCATCAAAGGAGGGGCTGATGACCGTCACTCGCGGCGACGTGGAGTTCGCCAAACGCATATTCTTCGACCGGCTCGGCGACGATTACGTCTATGGCGGCACCTGGGATCCGAACGATCACGGCGTGGGTTGTGACTGTTCGGGCCTGGTGACCGATGTGCTCTCAGCGGTGTTCAACGGCAACCAGATGGTGTGGGGCAGGCAAGGGCTGTCCACTGAGTCGTACCGCTACAAGTCAGTCGGAGAGCAGCATGTCGGACCGTTCGATCTGATGCACGTCGCATCGTTGAGCGACGTGCCCGGCGACGCGCCGGTGGTGATCAACCTCCATCATGAAGGAGATGGCGGACCCCACTCACACATGAACTGTGTCGTCGACGGAGTCGCAATGGAATCGTCGGGATCGTGGGGGTGCTGCACCGCGCCCAAAGCCATACCGTCCGACAGCAATTACTGGAACGACCACTGGTATGTGGCCGGCCCGATCGTCGAAGACGGCACCCCGCCGACGCTGGGTCACGCGGACAGCTTTTTCGCCGACGTGTCCGAATTCCAGGTCCCCGTCGGCGATTCCTATCCGTACAAGATTCTTTCCATCCGCGTGTGCGACGGCACCCACCGGGATTCCAACTTCGCGCAAAACTATGCGTGGATGCGCAATGCGCTGGACACCGGCCGATTGGAATGCGGCATCGTTTACACGTACGTGCGCCCGAATTGGCAGGACAATGCCAATACGGTGCGGCAGATGATCGACGCCAACGGGGGACTACACCCCAGGGTCGTACTGATGCTGGACGTCGAAAGTGGCGGGAACCCTGGCGGTGATGGATCCAGCTGGATCAACGCCCTGTACGACAACCTCGCCGAATACGCCGGCAACCCGGCGCGCATCATCGGCTATGCCAATCAGGGCGACTTCAACACGATGTGGGTATCGCGGCCACAAGGTCTACGGGTGATCGCCGCGTCGTACGGCTCCAACCCGCTGCTGCCGGGCCAAATCGCGCACCAGTACACAGACGGAGCGTACGGCGCCAATCAAGGCCTGCCGATGGGTTGCAACCCGTTCGGCAACTGCGACATGAACGTCGCAGATGGCTTGTCGCCCAACGATTTTGCCGCGGCCTGCGGCATCGGAACCGTTGCCGGCGGTGGACCGGCAGCCGCCACCGTGACGAGAGGAGCGATCACCATGGCTCAGCCCCAAGACATCGTGAACATGTTGAACGGCACCAACACTGACGGCTCGCCGCTGATCGGCCCCGATGGCGCGGACTATCGCATGGTCGATCTGCTGGCCCCGGACACCGAGCCGCTCGACGAAAAGCAGAACACCACCCGCTCGGTGTTCGACCAAATTACGACGTTGTCGAAAGTTCTCACCAGGACTCACAACAACAAGACGCTATTTGAGATGGTGTCCGATCTACACGACAAGATGTGATGTCCGATTTCGGGCCGGATGCTAGCTGCCGGCCTGAAAGGGGACCCGATATTGCACTGCCATAACGCCTTCAACAGCGGAAACCGGCCGGTAGACTTATCCGCCGTGGCCCAGAACTGGCCGGTCGTTCATCGCGACAGTGAATTCTCGGTGATTCGCGGTGCGTTGTTGGGGGAATCCGGCGATTGCGGCATCGTGCTGGTCGGCGACGCGGGTGTAGGTAAGACCACGCTGGCCCGGTTGGTCACCCAGTCACTGCCGGTGCGGGCGCACTGGGTGGCGGCGACGGAATCGGCACGGGGCATTCCGCTCGGGGTGTTCGCTCATCTCGTTCGCAGCGCCACGTCGCGCGATCCGGTGGCATTCCTGTCCGCGGCGCGCGAAACGATTCTGGCCGAAGGTCATTCGGTGATCGGCGTGGATGACGCCCATCTGTTGGACCAGTTGTCGGCGACTCTGCTGCACCAGCTCGCAATGGACGGCTCGGTGCGCATCGTGGCCACGGTCCGTGCCGGTGCACCGGTCCCCGACGCGATCACGTCGCTGTGGAAGGACCGATATCTGCAGCGGTTGCATTTGCTGCCGTTCAGTCAGCAGCAATGCGTCGGCCTCATCGAGGAGGCATTGGGCGGACAGGTGGAGGGTCTGTCCGCCGAGCTGATGTGGCAGGCCTCGGGCGGGAATGCGCTCTTCGTCCGCCACCTGGTGGAGGGGGCCATCGAGGCGGGCACGCTGCGGCAGGTGCGGGGAGTGTGGCAGCTGCGGGGCCGGGCTGCAGTCACCTCAGAGCTGGCATCGTTGCTGGATTCCCGGGTCGACCAGTTGCCGGACCAGGTGCTGCACGCGCTGCGATTGTTGACCTTCTGTGAGCCCCTCGACCTGGACACCCTGACCGCCATCGTCGGTGCGGACGTGGTCGAAGAGGCGGAAAGCCGCGGTCTGGTGCGGGTCGGTGAGGAACCAGGTGGCATCGACGTGAGATTCACCCACCCCTTGTTCGGTGAGGTGATCCGCCGGCGGCTGGGAATGGCCGCCGCGCGCCGACTCCGCGGCGAGCTCGTGCGCGCGATGCGCGACCGCCCGCTGAACAGTTCGGCACATCGGATCCGCCTGGCGGAGCTGACCCTGGACAGCGACGAGGTCCCCGACCTGGACCTGCTCGTCACAGCGGCGAGAGAGGCGATCGCCCTCACGAATGTGACGTTGGGTGAGCGGCTGGCGCGCGCTGCCACCAATCGCGGCGGTGGCCTGGAAGCCGGTGAATTGCTGGCGCGTTCGCTGCTGTGGCAGGGCAAGGCGACCGAAGCCGAGGAGACGCTCAGCGCTTTCGACCCCGAGCACATGACCGAGCCGGAGTTGCTGCGGTGGGGGTGGGCGCGCATCGCGAACCTGCACTGGGCGATGGGCGACGCCGAGGGGGCCGACGAAGTACTCGCACTGCTCCGTGAGCGGATCACGAGTCCCGAGCTGGTACCGATCATCGACGGCACCGCGTCAGCAACGCTGACCTTTGAGAACCGACTGGCAGAGGCCGTGGCGATGGCCGATCGAGTGCTGGCCGAGCCGATCGCGCACCCGGTCGCGTTGCAGTGGGCGGCATTCGGGGGTGCGCTCGCGCTGGCACTGATGGGGCGCAGCGACGAGGTGGCGGTTTTGGCTCGCCGGGGTCGCATGGCGAGCGCGAAGGCAGACGGGTTGCTCCGCTACCTCACCGCGTTTGGTGAGGTGCGGGCATTGGTGCTCGCCGGCGAATTCGACGCCGCGAGCAGCCGATCCGCCGTCATGATGCAGATCACCTCGTCGGGCCAGTATCTGGCGTGGGGGATGGCCAATGTGCTGGTCGGCACCATCGGATTGGCCCGCGGCGATTTCATCGACACGGTGTCGCGGATGGAGCAGACGGTCGCGGCGCTGACCGCTGAGTCGGCGGCCTCGTGGAGTTTCCCGGCCCGGCTGCTGCTGGCACAGTCCTACTGCGCGTTGGGCCAGGTGCAGCCGGGGGCGAAGATGGTCGCCGAGCTGAAAGTCCGCTCTGGCCGACACGTCGCGGTGTTCGGCCCGCAGCTCAGGATCGCGGAATCGTGGCTCGCTGCGGCCGAGGGAAACGTAAGTGCCGCCATCGAATTGGCCTTGGATGCGGCTCGACTGGCCGACAGCTCCGACCAATGTGCGGTGTCGATGTTGGCGCTGCATGATGCCGTGCGATTCGGCGACCAGAGCGCCGCGGAGCGGCTGAACAAGGTGGCTTCCAGCGTCGGTGGCCGCCTCGCCGCCGCGATCGAGGCGCATGCCCGGGCAGTCCATGATCACGACGGTGCTGGATTATTCGCCGCCGCAGAGCAATTCGAGCAACTCGGTGCGATGTTGTCCGCGCTCGACGCAGCGGCGCAGGCGTCGGCGGCCTTCGCCGCGGCCGACGACCGGCGGCGCAGCGCGGAAGCCGCAGCCGTCGCCAACCGGTTGGCCGCGCAGTGCGGGGGCGTACGAACTCCGGCACTGGAATTGGCGACGCACCCGCTGCCGCTGACGGTCCGAGAACGGGAGATTGCCAATCTCGTCGCCGCTGGATTGAGCAATCGCGAAATCGCCGACCGGCTGACCGTGTCGGTGCGGACGGTCGAGGGCCACCTGTACCGGGCGTGCATAAAGCTCGACATCTCGGACCGTGAGGACCTTGCCGGGCTGATCCGGCGTGGCGCTGCGAACCGCTGAACCGCTCCCAATTCGCGCGGCGGACAACTGCATGGCGGGCTTCCCATACGCTGGCCGACGTGAACGAGAACGACAACGAGGATGACGGCGCGATCCAGATAAGCGGCTCGGTGCAACTTCGCCGCGACCGTTGCGCTGCCACGACCGCCGATCAGCGGCTGCTGGGCCGGCGCGGCCCCACCGATTGGGTGCACACCGATCCGTGGCGCGTGATGCGCATCCAGGGTGAGTTCGTCGACGGTTTCGATGCGCTCTCTGAGATGCCCAGGGCGGTCACGGTTTTCGGCTCTGCTCGCACGACACCGCATTCTCCCGAGTACCGGATGGGTGAGGAACTGGGTACGGCGCTGGTGCGGGCGGGCTACGCCGTGATCACCGGGGGCGGGCCGGGCGCGATGGAAGCGGCCAACCGTGGGGCCAGCGAATCCGGTGGCTACTCGGTCGGTCTGGGCATCGAGCTGCCTTTCGAACAGCGCCTCAACCACTGGGTCGATCTCGGGATCAACTTCCGCTACTTCTTCGTGCGCAAGACCATGTTCGTCAAGTACGCGCAGGCATTCGTGTGCCTGCCCGGCGGATTCGGCACGCTGGACGAGCTGTTCGAGGCCCTGACCCTCGTCCAGACGGGCAAGGTCACCGCGTTTCCGATCATCATGCTGGGCGTCGACTATTGGTCCGGCCTCATCGACTGGATCCGCAACACGATGCTGGCCGAAGGAAAGATCTCCGAAACCGACCTAGACCTGATCCACTGCACCGACAGCGTGGCCGAAGCAGTCGACATCATCGTCGCGTCGTCCGGATAGCGGCGGTTGAGTCGATTCTGGCGGGCGCGCAACAATGATCGGCAGGATCGCACGGTCGCGCACCGTTGCGAGAGCTCTCAGCGCGCAGCATCGCGCTTCGTCTCGTAGCGCAGCAGGACTGTGCCGCACGGAAACGTCCGGTTTTCCAACAGGCGCAACGAGATCCATGACGGCAACGTCGGAAAGAACGGGGTGCCGCCGCCGACCGCGGTGGGCACGAGCACGATCCGGTACTCGTCGACCAGCCCGGCCTGCACGACGGGCGCGGCGAGCGTCGCGCCGGCGATCTCCAGATTGCCATCGGTCTCGGCTTTCAGCTTCGTCACCACAGTGACAGGGTCGCCGCGTTCCAGGCGGGAGTTCCAGTCGACGGAATCCAGAGTGTGCGAGAACACGACCTTCGGCATGTCCCGCCAGATGCGGGCGAAATCAACGATCGTCGGCGTCGCATCCGGTTCCTGGTCGGCCGTCGGCCAGTACGCGGACATCAGCTCGTAGAGCCGCCGGCCGTAGAAGGACAGCGCCGTCTCCCGCTCGAAGTCGTTCCAGTACTGGTGCAGCTCGTCGCTCGGTTCCGACCAGTCGATGCTGCCTTGTGCGTCCGCGATGTATCCGTCCGCCGACACGTTGAAGCCATAGATGAGTCTGCCCATGTAGATCAGACTGCACCCGGGCGCAAGATTCATCGGTGAGGAACGGCTGTGCTGGTTTCGGACATGCCGTTGATTACCCGTGCTACACCGAGCCAATCGCGCCGTCCAGCGGTCGCGGCGCCCGGCTACCGGAGCGACTCGGCGCGCTTCTTGACGCCGTCGGTCATACCGCTGAAGCCCTTCGTCAGCGCGCGGCCCAGCAGGCCGGCGACGATCGGCGCCAGCGGGCCGAACAACTGGAAGTGTGAGTCGTACCGGGTGCGACCGTCGGGCAACGGGGTCAGCCGGTGCGAGCGCTCACTGCGCAGCAGTCCCAGCGGAGCCGGCTTCATGTTGTAGCTGAACTCGACGCCCGGGGTGAAGGTGTTGATGAACTCGCGTTGCTTCTTGGGCGGACCGATCAGCACCACCTTCATGTCGATCGGGCTGCCGGGCTCGAATGTCGACGAGCACTCGATGCAGAACGGATTCCACTCGCCATAGCTGGCCCCGTCGGTGAGCACCTGCCAGACCAGCTCGGCCGGTGCGTCGATCTCTACTGACCTGTCAATCGCGAAACTCACAGACACACCGTACGGGAGGGGTGAACACCTGGCGACAACTGTCCACTGATCGCCCTGATCGGGGCCATCCGCCCGGTCCTCGGCGCCGAATAACTTTTGACGACCTCATCAAACGGGAAGGTGCGTGATGTGCTGAATCAGATGCGAACGTTCACTACGCAAGTGTTGAGCCCGGCGACGTCGACGGTGGGGATCCGCAGCGGGGTCGAGGAGCCGCCGTACGCTGCGGAGCCGTTGGCCGGTGGAGTGGAGATTCGCCGGTATGGGCGACGAATCGCCGCTCAAACCTCGGTGGAGGGCGACGAGGAACACGCGCGTAGTGCGGGATTCCGCAGGTTGGCTGCCTATATCTTCGGCGCCAACCACCAGCGTGGCCGAGTCGCGATGACGGCGCCGGTCGGTCAGCAGCGCACCGACACCAGTCGGAAGATCGCGATGACGGCGCCGGTGGAGCACCAAGGCAGTCAGGCTGGGGGTTGGGTCATCCGGTTCTTCATGCCGGCGGGATCGACGCTGGAGTCGTTGCCGATGCCTGATGACGAGCGCGTCGAACTGGTGGAGGTTCCGGCAGAAACCGTTGCGGTGTTGCGCTTCACCGGTGATCGTGGCTCTGACAGCGTCGCCCGGCAGACCGAGCACCTGCGCGACACGCTCCGCGACTACGGATTCGTCCTTGCCGGCGACCCTTCGGCGTGGTTCTACGACCCGCCGTGGACCCTGCCGTGCCGACGACGCAATGAGATCGCGATACCCGTTGAGAATTGACCGCGCGCCCGCCCGCCAGATTCACCACGTCCTGGATTCACCACAGAGGAGCCTCAACCGATGAAACCGAAAACGATTGGTACCACCGCCACCGCTGCCCTTGTCACTGCCATCGCGGGAGGGGTGGCATCGGGCCCGGCCGTCGCCTCACCGTGGTATGCGCGGTTGCGCAAGCCGAACTATCAGCCACCCCGGCAGGCGTTCCCCATTGTGTGGCCCCTGCTGTATGCGGACATCGCTGTCGTGTCCGCCGACACGCTCGACCGACTGATCGATGCGGAAGACACGCGTGCCGCCCGCCGTTTCGGCGCCGCACTCGCGATCAATCTGGGGCTCAACGCCAGCTGGTCGTGGATCTTCTTCAATCGTCACCGGCTCGGGGCGGCTGCCGTGACCGCGGCTGCGCTGACTGTCAGTAGCGCCGACTTGACGCGTCGCGCGCTCGCGGTCCGGCAACTGCGCGCGGCGCCCTTGGCCGCCTACCCCGCGTGGTGCGCTTTCGCGACCGTACTGTCGACGCACATCTGGTGGATCAACCGGCGCAGCTGAACATGGCGCCGGTCGCTAGGCGGCGCGGGTCCGCTCCTTCTGCGCTTCGGCCGCGATGTTCTTGATCATGCCCGTGAAGATGATGCCGTGAAACGGCATCAGGGCATACCAATACAGCCGTCCGGCAAGGCCTTTGGGAAAGAAGATGGCTCTCTGGTGCAGTCGGGTGGTGCCTTCGCCGCAGGCGTGGAGTTCCCATTGCAGCCAGGCTTTGCCGGGGGTGCGCATCTCGGCGCGCAGCCGCAGCAGATGTGGCCGCTCGATGCGTTCGACACGCCAGAAATCGAGGGCGTCGCCGGTATAGAGGGTGTTCGGGTTGCGCCGGCCCCGAGCCAAGCCGACGCCCCCGGTCAGTACGTCCAGCCACCCGCGAATCGTCCAGGCGAGTGGAAACGAGTACCAGCCGCGTTCGCCGCCGATGCCCTCGACGACCTGCCACACGTGCTCGATGGGGGCGTCGCAGTCGATGCTGCGATCGTCGGTGTAGATGGCGTCGCCGGCCCAGCTGGGATCCGACGGCAGCGGATCGGCGGGTGCACCGGTCGGTGAGGCGTTGGCCCACGTGGTTTCCACGTCGCCGTTCTCGATGCGGTGCAGCGCCAGTCCAACCGCTTCGCGGTATCCGGTGGTGCCGCCGGGAGGGGGCGGAATCACGGCGTCGATGTCATGCTCGGTGACCACCGAGTCTGTGCTCAGGGACTCGATCAGGGCGCGGCCGATTCGCGGTGGAACCGGGGTTACCAGCCCTATCCACAGGCCGGCGAGTTTGGGTGTGAGGACGGGCAGGACCACGATTCTGCGCCTGGCCAGGCCCGCGACATCGGCGTAGATCTGCATCATCTCGCCGTAGCGCAGGACGTCGGGTCCGCCGATGTCGTAGGTGCGGGAGCGCGGCAGCTCGGCGGTGGCGGCAGCCAGCAGGTAGTAGAGGACGTCGCGGATGGCGATGGGCTGGATGCGGTTGTTGACCCAGCGCGGCGTCGTCATCACGGGTAGCCGGTTGGTCAGGTGGCGGATCATCTCGAAGGAGGCCGAACCGGAGCCGATGACGACGCCCGCCTGCAGCACGAGAGTCGGGACACCGGAATTGATGAGGATTTCTCCGACCTGACTGCGGGACCGGAGGTGGGTGGACAGCCGATCAGATGACGTGTGGAGCCCACTCAGGTAGACGATGCGTTTGACGTTGGCGCTGCGGGCGGCGGAGGCGAGATTCTCTGCGCTCAGGCGTTCGGCTTCGGTGAATTCGCCCTGGTTACCCATCGAATGCACGAGGTAGTAGATGACGTCGACGTCGCGGCAGGCGTCGCCGAGGGTGTCCGCATCGGTGAGGTCACCTCGCACCACCTGTACGTCGGCCGCCCAGGGCACGTCACTGATCTTGTCCGGATTCCGCGCCATCACGCGCACCCGGTGGCCGGCTTCGATGACGCGTGGCACCAGACGCCCGCCGATGTATCCGGTGGCGCCGGTAACCAGCACGCGCAAGGTGCGTTGATCCATATCTGTCACAGATTCTCCTCCGCCACGGCTTCACACTGACTGTTACGACATTTCCCGAAACTGCCATTTCCTACCCAGTGATTCGGAGGCAGGCCGCGCCCGGATGGCCGGCATTCGACATCAGATTGTTTACTCCGAACACGGACGGGGCATTCGGTGCTGACATGCCGTACGTGCGGTGTCCGCCTCGGAAAGGTCCGGCTTACATGACGATCGATTACGACAGCCCGCAACAGTTGGTTCGTATGCCGCAGCAGGTCAACGAATTCATCTGCACCCGTTGCATTCTCGTTCGAGAGCTCAGCGAGCTGGCTGCCGATCGATCGCAGGGCCGCATTTGTCGCGACTGCGCTTGAGGCAAGATCGGCCACTGGGCGCGCTTGCTCCGACCGCGCTAGCCTGGCGACCATGTCCAGCACGTTCTTCGACAACCCGGTCGCGCGCGCCCTCAACAAGGCCGCGGTCGGTCTGACCACCGTGCCCGTCGTCGGCGGCATCGTCGGCCGCAGTCTGGTCGAGATCCGCTATACGGGGCGCAAGTCGGGGCGCAGCTTTCAGACGCCCGTGAACTACCGGCTGTCCGGTGATGAGGTCGTCATCAGGGTGATGTCACCGGATTCCAAGAGCTGGTGGCGCAACTTTCTCGGCGATGGAGCCCCCATCACGCTGCTCAATTTTCGCGGCACCGACCGCGCCGGGCATGCGATCTCGACGCGTGACGACAAGGGTCGGGTGACCGTGCGGATCCACCTCGACTAACCGTCGATCCGCGGCGGAAATGGCATGATCCTGGTGTCGATATCCGCAGGAGGCAAGAACGTGCCGGTGGCCCACCGTGAGGCGAAGGTCTGGGTGTCCATTGTCTGACGAGCCGAGGGTCGTCGATCTCGCCGATACCCCGGGTGCCGCCGGTCTGGTGATCGGGGTTGGAGTCCCGGCCGGTGATGACGCAGAGTTCTGGTTGCGGGAAGCGACTTTCACGCTCGTCGACCGCCCGTCTGCGGACCGCAGAACCGTGCAGGTGCCCGATGTCGACGCGGCGCTGGCGCAGATCAGCGAACGCGTCGCGTCCTGGCCGCAGACGGCCGCCGTGTGCGACGACGTACTGCGTGCGTTCGACCCCGCGGCGCCGACGTTCGCCGGGCTGATCACCGAATCATTGGCGTACTCGACGTTGCAGTCCGGCCGGGAGTTCGCCCGCTGGCTGGCCGAACGCGGCCCGAAAACCGTTCCGTTGCTCCCGGATCCGGTGGTGTCGCAACGGGATGGCGACACTCTCCAGGTGGCGTTCAACCGCCCGCAGCGGCACAACGCGTTCTCGACTGATGCGCGGGCGGCACTGCTGGAGGCGCTGGAGGTCGCTCGTTTGGACACCTCGGTGACCGCGCTGGTGCTCTCCGGGAACGGTCCGTCCTTCTGCAGCGGCGGAGACCTCGCCGAATTCGGGACCTTCGAGGATCCGGCGTCGGCGCACCTGGCCCGCACGCGCTTCAGCCCGGCCCTGGTGCTCGACGAGATCAGCGCGCGATTGGGCGCGGCGTGCCAGGCCGTCGTGCACGGCCAGGTACTGGGTAGTGGGCTGGAGATGGCTGCCTTCTGCGGGCAGGTGACCTGTCACCCGGACGCCACGCTCGGCCTGCCTGAGCTGGCGCTGGGGCTGATCCCCGGAGCGGGCGGCACGGTGAGCGTCACGCGGCGGATCGGTCGCTGGCGCACAGCGTATCTGGTGCTGTCCGGGGCGACGATCGACGCGGCGACGGCGCAGGACTGGGGCTTGGTCGATGCGGTCTCTGCGTGAATGACGCGGCGGCGCGGGACTGGTCGGCCGGCGGACTGGCCGCGCTGACCGGCATGCCGGACGGACCGCCGGACGTCAGTCGGGCCGCGGTGTTGAGCCGGGCGCGGGCAGTCGCATCTGAGCTGGCCGGCCACCTGGGCATCGAGGTCGATGCCGCGGCGCTCCTGGCGGGACGCGCCGCGCTGTCGGGGCTGCACCGGCAAGGCCGGATCAGTGCTGGTGGCGCTACGCGGCTGATCGCCGGCCGGGACGGCTGGCTCGCGCTGACGCTGGCGCGGTCTGATGACGTCGACACGGTACCGGCACTGCTCGAATCTGATGTGCCGATCGACGACCTGTGGTCGGCGATCACCGAATGGGCCGGCCGCCGGCAGGTCGCCGCCGTCGCGGAGCGCGCGCGTCTGCTCGGACTTCCCGTCGGCGTGCTGGGGGAGACCGCTGCCGCCGCACCGGTGGAGCGCCGACACGGGAACCGAAAACCGTTCCAGGACCATGCCCGCCTACTGGTGGTGGACATGTCTTCGATGTGGGCCGGCCCGCTCTGCGGGCAACTACTGGCCCGGACCGGCGCGACGGTGGTCAAGGTGGAGAGTCCGTCGCGGCCGGACGGCACCCGCCACGGCGAGCGGCGATTCTTCGACTGGATGAATACCGGAAAGCTATGTTATACAGCAGATTTCGGACAGCCCGACGAACTGCGGCAGCTGTTGTCCGTGGCCGATGTGGTGATCGAATCGTCGCGCTCGGATGCCCTGGTGAACCGGGGGCTGGGGCCGAAAGACGTTGCGGCTCGAGACGGCAGGGTGTGGCTGCGGGTCACCGGTCACGGGACCCAGGGCGACCACGCCCACTGGGTCGGGTTCGGTGACGATGCCGCGGTGTCCGGTGGCCTGGTCGGCTCCGACCCGGCAGGCTCCGGGCCGGTGTTCTGTGGTGACGCCATCGCCGACCCGCTGACGGGACTGCACGCCGTGCTGGCGGTGTCGCAGTCGTTGCGACGAGGTGGCGGCGAGATCATCGAGATCGCCCTGGCAGCGGTGGCGGCCGAATACGCGGCGCTGCCGCTGACGGGCGGTCACAGCGTAGGTCCGGTAGCCGAGCCGGTGGCGCCCGTGGTGCCGTCGCGGGCCGGTGCACTGGGCGCCGACAACACGAGGGTGCGGGACATCGTGCGGGAAAGGATCACGGCAGCATGCTGATTCAGCGAGCCACGCTGCTCGACCGCCGGACCGTGGATATCCGACTGGACCGGCGAATCGAGGCCGTGGCGGACCGTCTCGAGCCGAAGCCGGGCGAGGACGTTCTCGACGCAGCCGGTGGCGCCGTCATCCCCGGGCTCCATGATCACCACGTCCACTTGCGTTCGGCGGCAGCGGCATTGACGTCAGTGCGGGTCGGCCCGGGGGAGGTGCGGAGCCGGAATGCGCTGCGTACGGCCCTGGGGCAGGCCGCCGTCGGCGAGGACGGCTGGATTCGGGCCGTCGGTTACCACGAGGCGGTGGCCGGTCCGCTGGATCGCACTGTGCTCGACGAGGTTTCACCGAATGTACCTGTGCGAATTCAGCACCGCAGCGGGGTGCTGTGGACGCTGAACTCCGCCGGGTTGACAGCCGTCGGACTGCCCGACCACCCCGACGGCCGGTTGCGCAGCGCAGACCCTAGCTGGACTCATGCGTTGCAGCGCAGCGACGCCGGGCTCGGCGCGATCAGCCGGCGCCTCTCGGCGTTCGGTGTCACCGGCGTCACCGACGCGACCCCCGATCTGACCGCCGAGGATGTGCTGGACTTCGCCGAGGCGCGCCGGCATGGCGAACTGCGCCAGCGCGTCGAAATCCTGGCACCGGCCAAGCGCATTCTGCACGACGACGATCTGGACCTCGACGCATTGGCCGATTGGATCGCGGTGCGGCACAGTCAGGGCGGAATCGTTGCGCTGCACTGTGTTACGGCCATGCAGCTGGTGGTGGCGATTGCCGCGCTGAAGCACGCGGGATCGTGCACCGGGGACCGCATCGAGCATGGCGCCGTCATCCCCGACGACTGCCTGGCCGACCTGCGTGACCTCGGCGTACTCGTGGTGACTCAGCCGAACTTCGTCGCCGAGCGCGGCGAGCAGTACCTCACCGACGTGCCGGCCGACGAGCGCTGCCAGCTGTGGCGGGTGGCGTCGCTGTGTAGGGCACGGATACCCGTCGCGCTGTCCACTGACATGCCGTTCGGCGATGCTGACCCGTGGGCGGCGATGCGTGCGGCGGTGCACCGCCGCACGCCGTCCGGCAGCGTGCTCGGCGCGGATGAAAGCATCCACGCCGCAATGGCATTGGGCATGTTCTTGGGAACACCCCAGCAGCCACACATCCCCCGCGAGCTGGTGGTCGGATCACCCGCCGACTTGTGTGTGTTGTCGGTACCGCCGGCAGAGGTGCTGGCTGCGCTGGATGCCTCGCTGGTTGCCGCGACCATCTACGACGGTGCGGCGGTGTACCGAGCCGGTTAGTGCACCGGCTGCAGCATGTCGTCGTCGAGCGTCCGGTTCAGCAAGTCCTGGCGGGCTTCGACGTACTGCGTCTTCAAGGTCTCCACCAGTTGCGCCACGGTGAGGCGTTCCTTGATGCTGCCCACGCCCTGACCGGCACCCCAGATGTCCTTCCACGCCTTCGCGTCCGTATTCCCGCCGGAACCGAAATTCATTGCGGAGGCGTCGGATTCGGGCAGGTTGTCCGGATCGAGACCCTGGGCGACGATGCTGCCACGCAGATAGTTTCCGTGCACGCCGGTGAACAGATTGCTGTACACGATCTCCGATGCGCTGGAGTCGACGATCATTTGTTTGTACTCGGGAACCGCGTTGGCTTCATCGGTGGACAGGAAAGCCGAACCGACATAGGCGAAGTCGGCCCCTGCGGCCAGCGCGGCGAGCACAGATCGTCCGTGGGCGATGGCGCCCGACAACAGCAGTGGACCGTCGAACCACTCGCGGATCTCGCGGACCAGCGCGAACGGGGACTGGGTGCCGGCATGGCCGCCGGCACCGGCCGCGACGGCGATGAGGCCGTCGGCGCCCTTGTCGATGGCCTTGTGCGCGAACTCATTGTTGATGATGTCGTGCAGGACGATGCCGCCGTAGGAGTGCACAGCGTCGTTGATCTCGGGTCGTGCGCCGAGCGAGGTGATCACGATGGGGACCTTGTGCTCGACGATGACGTTCATGTCGTGTTCGAGGCGGTCGTTGGAGCGATGCACGATCTGATTGACCGCGAACGGCGCGACGATGGCCTCGGGGTTGGCGAGCGCGTAGGCGGCGTTGGACTCCTGGATCTCATCCAGCCAATCGCCGAGCAGGCTGGAGGGGCGGGCGTTCAGCGCGGGGAACGATCCGATGACACCCGCCTGGCACTCCGCCTTCACCAATTCGGGGCCTGAGCACAGGAACAGCGGCGATGCGACCACCGGCAGGGACAGACGCTGTGCGAGGACGGGAGGCAGGCCCATGATGGTGATAGCCCTTCGAGTCGGAAACCGTGGTTGGGCTGGACTTTAGCGGCGCTTCTGTCATTATGCAACTAGTGGCATAAACACGATTTCGCAGCTGATCGCGCGTTGCCATGATGTTGGAACATGTTGAGAATTGGTTAGATTTCGGCCGCGCTGAAGGATGAGCCCGGCTGTCGTCGGGGTTTTATGCAACAGATTGGATAACATTCGTGACGGGACGTCTGCCGCTGCGCTCCGCCAGCGGAAACCCCACGGGACCTACGATCACGCCATGTCGCTGCAATTCGCCATCTTGACCGCGCTCACCGAGCGGGCATCGACCGGTATCGAACTCACCCGCCGGTTCGATCGGGCATTCGGCTACTTCTGGCCGGCGACTCACCAGCAGATCTATCGGGAACTCGACAAGCTCAAGACCTCCGGGCTCGCCGAGGCCTCGACTCCCGATCGCCCCGAGCGCGGGCAGCCCAAGCGATTCAGCATCACGCCGGCCGGACGGCTGGCTTTGCGTGAATGGCTTTGTGGCATTGACGATCCCGCGCCGGAGCGGATGTCCGTCGCTGTCCGGGTGCGCGCAGCCGCAGCGCTGGGCGAGACGGGCGCCGTGCGTGCCGTGATCGCCCACCACCTCGCTGCGCATGAAGCGATGTTGGCCAACTACCGCGAGATAGACGCGCGCGATTTCGCAGCCCCGGTCGCCGACGCCGACGTGCTGCGCCATCTTGTGTTGAAGGCGGGGCTGCGTACGGAGCAGGCCTGGGTGGACTGGTGCCGCGAGGCCCTGGACGTCCTGGACAGGCTTACGTCGTCGTCCGGCAAAGGTGCGATCTAATCACGAATTGAGCAATGTCTGGAAGATATCCCCGTAGTACAGGTGCGCCAGGAAGTGGCCGCCCGGGCCCATGTGCAGTGTCGCGCCCGGTATTCGGCGCGCCAGTTCACCCGGCCACGACGGATCGATGAGCTGGTCGTCGGTCCCGCCCCAGATGTCCACCGGCACCTGAAGATCCTCGGGCTTGAAGCCCCATGGCCGGACCATGACTCGGTATTCTTCGACGACGCCCTGCGGCTGTCGAAGGGCCTCCCGCGACATGTGCGCGAATGTGGCGAAACCCTCGGCCCGCAACACCGCGGCATCCGCCGGCCCGAGGTCGCGCGCGGCAAGCCGACCGTAGAGTTCGGGCGCACACGTCGCGGTGAGCGTCATCGCGCGAAAGCCGAGCCGGGCCGCCCACGGTGCGCGCTGTGACAAGCGGATGTAGGTGCGGTCGATCTGCGGCAGTCCCTCGAATGCGCCGGGTTCGGTCAGAGGCACGGCTCCGGCGATGATGGCGGTCCGTGTCACGCGCGGCCGCAACGCGTAGCCGACTGCGGCCGCGTACTGGCCGCCAAGAGACCAGCCCATCACCGCGAACCGGTCGACATCGAGCTGGTCGAGTAGCTCGGTGACGTCGCGGGTCCAGTCGAGGATGGTCCGGTCCGGCTGCGGATCCGACCGCCCGACGCCGGGTCGGTCAGGGGCGATGAGCCGGACGCCGCATGACTCGGCGATGGACCCGGCGGCGGCGACATCGAGCCGGCAGGCCAACCCGCCGTGGGCGCTGACGATCGGGAAGCCGTCAGCAACGCCGTACTGCGCATAACTCAAGCGCCGCCCGTCCTGTAGCCGGATCACGCGGCAGGCCTCGGTTGCGACGTGTTTGGGCACGGTCGGCCTCCGCGAGTGGGAGCGGACTTGCTTGCCTCGTCATCGTTGCACCGTCAGCCGGGCCCGAGGGCCGGAATTGACGTTGCCGCCGATTCCTATGCGTTCCTATGCGCTGTGTAGGACTACAGGGCCGGCTTCTGCCACACCAGCAGATAGCGCCAGAAGAGCAGGCGCCGCACACGGGCACCCGGCAGCAGAGTTGCTGCCTGCGCGGCGACTTCGCGCGTCGTCAGCGGCGGGTCCAGGACCACAGGCATCACGTCGTGATCGGGTGTTTTTGCGAATCCGGTGCCGGCTTTGAGCAGCCGTTCCGCGCGAAACCGGACACCGAGCGCCCGATGTGCGAGCGCGGCGGCAAGTTCGTGGGGCCATTCCCGCCGCAGGTCCGTCCGAGGTAGCGCGACCGCCGCCAGGACGCCGCCGGGGCGGAGGGCATCGGCCATCAGAGGCAGCACGGTTTCGAGCGGCATGTGGTGCAGTGCGCTGATGGACACGATCGCGTCGTAATCCGTCGCGGGCAATGCGTCGGTCAGGACGTCGGCCTGAATGCAGTCGACATTCGCGGGCGTCCGTCGGCGTGCTTCGGCGACCATCGCACCGGACCGGTCAACCGCGTCGACGTGGTCGCTGTGCCGGGCGAGCTGGACGGCGAATCTGCCGTCGCCGCAGCCGACGTCCAGGACACGTTGGCACCGCGGCGGCAGGTGCCCGAGCAGCAGTCGGTGGTAGTAGGCATTGTGGTCCCAGTCGAGCATCTTCCGATCCTTGGCCACCGCGGGCCTCACCCCCGCGCGGCGACCCGAACCGGGATGGGGCCCTTCGCAACGGTCGTGTACGGCGACTCGAGGGGGAAGTCGTCGTTCATTGACTCGATCCGGTTCGATCGCACGATGGTGGCCAGCGCGAGCGTCGTCACCAACATCGCGAAGTGCTCACCGATGCAGGACCGCGGGCCGGCGGCGAACGGGATGAACTGCCAGCGGTCGCGGGTCTTGGAGTTCTCCGGGCTGAACCGGTCCGGGTCGAAGGCCAGCGGGTGGTCCCACAGCGTCGGGTCGCGATGCACGGCACTGATCCCGATGGCCACGATGCTGCCGGCTTCCACACGGTAACCGTCCACCACGATGTCCTGCGTCGCCGTCCGGCCGACACCGGCCGCCGGCGGGCACAGCCGCAGTGACTCGTTGAGCACCTGAGCGGTGTACGTGAGCCGCGAAACGTCGTCGGGGGTCAGTTCCCGATCGCCGACTGCGGCGACCTCGGCAGCGACCCGATCTTGTATCTCGGGATTGCGTCCGAGCTGCCATAAGGCGTACGTCAGCGTCGTCGCCGTCGTGTCATGCCCGGCCAGCATGAAGATCAGCAGATCGTTGCAGATGTCGTCGTCGCACAGCTTCTTGCCGGTTTCGGGGTCGGAGGCCGCGAGCAGCGCCTTGACCAGCGGGGCATCGCGGTCCGGGTTCGCACGGCATTCCTGCAGGACGTCCATGGTCATCTGCCGCATCCGTGCGACCGCCGCGCGAGCGCGACGGCGTCCCGGCGTGGGGAGCCACTGCGGCGCCTTGATCGGGCGGAGCGCGCGGTCAGCCGTGTAGCGCGAGGCCACATGCATGTTCTCGGCAATGGTGTTGCTGTGCTCATTGATGTCGAGCCCGAGAATCGAGTAGCCGAGGGACCGCATCGCGAGTCGACGGCACTCCATGTCCAGATCGACTTCTCGCGCGGCGCGCCAGCGGTCGGCGCTGGTCTGCGCGGCCTGGGTCATGTGTCCGCCGAACCGGTCGACGTGCTGCTTGGTGAACACCGGCTGCAGGGCACGCCGTCGCGGCGGCCAGGCGCTGTTGGGCAGGACGAAGAGATTGTCGCCGACCACGTTGCGCACTTCTTCGTGGATCGTGGAGCGCTCCGCGAGGTTGTCGGTGCGGCCCAGGACGTCGCGGATCCCACTGGGGGAGGTGACGAGCACGACGGGCGGGGCGACGCGCTTCGGCGCGACCGCGATGCGGCTGACGGGGCCGCCGACTTCGCTCAGCAGAACCAGCCCAGTGTGCAATTGCCGGGTGGTCAGCAGCTGCCGTATCGGCAGCGGGTTCTTCGGCGCGAGCGGCAGCGTGCCCACGTCGCGGGCGTCGATGGTTGCAGTCATGTCAATAAGAATTATGCCGCGCCGGATGCACATGGTCGAGTGATTCGGCCGGCAGGTATCGCCGTCGCGGGTATGAATCAACTATGAGCAACCATGTGAACCTCACCCCGCAGGAAAACGAGCTGATCGCCGAGAGCGACCCGGAGGCGTTGGCCCGGATGGATTCGAAGTCACTCAAGGACCTGCAGCGCAGACTCCGGCAAGCGCGTGAGAAGAACTTCAGCTTGTTGCGGCGTCAGGGCGCGGCCAGGGTCGAATCCGAGGGTGGCCGGGGCGCCGCGCAGCCGGCCAACGAAAAACGTGGTGAGAAGGTCGACGTGTTCGACGAGGCGCTCACCCGGGTGAGCGAGCGGCTCGCGGCGGTCGGCGAGTGAGGACCTTTGGCCGTAGCCCGGGGCAGTCGGCGTCCGTACCGTCGAAGGTGCCGGAATTGCACCTTCGTCTGGAGTGGACCCCATGACCGAGTTATCCCCTCGCCCTTACATTTTGGTTGGTATCGATGGCTCGCGCTCATCGCTGGAGGCGCTGCTGTGGGCCATCGGTGAGGCGCAGCTGCGTAACTTGCCGCTGCGCCTGGTCCACGCGGTCGACTACGGGAACTTTGTGATGGGATTCAATCCGGCCGCTTCAGAGAGCTTCTTCAAGTTCGTGGAGGCATCGGGCCAGAACTTCCTCGATGAAGCCAAGGAGCGGGTGCAGGCGCTCGCGCCCGAGGTGGAGGCGTCCATCCACAATCTCGTCGGCCGTCCCGCACAGCTGCTGGAGGAACAGTCGAAGGACGCCTTCCTCACCGTCGTCGGGTCCAGTGGGCTGCACGGGTTCACCGGGCTGCTCGCGGGTTCGGTGGCGGTGGCGCTGACCGCGCACGGCCACAGTCCCGTCGTCGTGGTCCGCGCGCCCGGCCAACACGCCGGGGGCCCCGTCGTCGTTGGCATCAGCGGTGCTCCCGACAGCGAGGAAGCGATCGGCTGGGCGTTTCAGGAGGCGTCACTGCGCGGTGCGAAACTGCTCGCCGTACTCGTATCGAGTTATGTACCAGCCTATTTCGACTACGTCGAACCCACCTGGGAAGAGCTGCCGGGGCCGGCCCGTGAGGACCAGCAGGCAATGCTGCTGGCGGAACGGTTGGCCGGGTGGCAGGAGAAGTTCCCTGAGGTCGTCGTCCGCCGCGTGGTCGCCGCCGGCCACCCGGGGCATGTGCTGTTGGGTTATGCGCAGCGCGCACAGTTGATCGTCACCGGAACCCGTGGGCACGGAAACGCGGCCGGATGGTTCCTCGGTTCGACGAGCCACCGGCTGGTCCAGCATGCGGCGTGCCCGGTGCTGGTTGCCCGCCCGGAGGCTCGGTAGTCAGACCGTTGTCGGGCCAGGTGGCCGGTTGCGGCCACCTGGAGTTGATGCCCGCGTTCATGCCCGCGCGACGAGCACAGATGGATTGTCGCCGTTGGAGTCGGCATGTGAGCCCACAATTTTCACGAGTGTGGCGGCATCGCGGGCGCCGACGACGACGAGGCTGATTGGTTCGGCCGTCGTCTGGAGGAACCGCACGAAACTGGTCGTGATGGGTACCGTCGTGATGTACACGTCGGGGTAGAGGTCCTGCCACACCGCACTACGGCGCAGTAACTCATGGCGGGCGCCCATCCCGGTCTCGGGCGGACACACGCCGACTGCGAAAACGGGCCGTCCACGCAGCTGTGCCTCGGCGACCGCCGCGGCAAAAACGTCGTGATTTTCTTCCCAGTCATTGACCTCGAGAACGATCGAGCCCGTCGGGGACCGTCGGTGCGGTGCATAACTGCGGACTACCGCGACCGGGCACTCTGCCCCCTCGGCCACCTCCGCCGCGGTCGATCCCAGCAGCGCTTTCGCGAAACGGCCTATCCCGACGGAGCCGACGCACACCATGGCAGCACTGCGGGATTCGCTGATCAATACCGCCGTTGGGTCCCCGACCACCACAGCCGTCTCGATCTTGACCTGCGCGGTGGTGTTGTCGATGGCCGCGTGCGCCGCTCGCAGGCAGGTCCTGGCGTATTCGGTGGACATCCGATCTGAGCGCTGCGGGCCCTGCACGCAACTCACCAGCCGCAGCGGCACATCTCGGCGGATTGCTTCGGCGACTGCCCAGTGCGCGGCGTACACGGCAGCTGTCGACCCGTCGACGCCGACCACGACGGACTCGCCACTGTGAATTTCGATCATCTTGTCTCCCGGTCATTTTCGCGCGCTCCGCAGTGATGTCGAGGGCATCCCGCGTGGTGCGAGGTCGGCCCCTGCGTACGGAACCGTCGATGTGTCATCGAATGCTCACCTGGGTAGGCACCCGGAGACGAGGGCACAAAGGCCCCTGGGGTCGCCGCATGGGTCACCACTGAAGTGGGAGTGCTGAGCGGTGGCGAGTGGTCGCTCAACGAGGGACTTTCGGCCATAGCAGCCCACGGGCTGCGCTCGTACCGTCGTGGACATCGGATAGGCAGAATCATCGGAGGACACCGTGACCGAATTATCGCCCCGCCCTTACGTTTTGGTCGGTATCGACGGATCGAGTTCGTCGTTGCTCGCGCTGAACTGGGCCGTCAACGAAGCGCAGTTGCGCAAACTTCCGCTCAGGTTGGTACACGCCGTCGACTTCGAGAGTTTTGCGATGGGCTTCAATCCGGGCGCCTCGGAAGGTTTCTTCAAATATCTGGAAACCACAGGCCAGCGCTACCTTGACGAAGCAATGGACCACGTGCAGGTCCTGGACCCTGACCTCGACGTAACGCTCTCCAGAGTGGCCGGCCGTCCGGCCCGGGTTTTGGCAGAGCTGTCCAAGGAAGCGTTCTTGACCGTCGTGGGTTCGACGGGGCTCAATGCGTTCACGGGGCTGTTGGCAGGCTCGGTGTCGGTCTCATTGACCGCACACGGGCACAGTCCGGTCGTTGTGGTCCGTGCGCCCGGGGTGCCTGTCACGGGAGCTGTCGTGGTTGGGATCAGCGGCTCTCCGGAGTGCGAAGATGCGATTTCCTGGGCATTCGAGGAAGCCTCGATGCGCGGCGCAGAACTGATTGCGGTGCTGGTCTGGAGCTACATGCCAGCCTATTTCTACTATGACGAACCACCTTGGAATGACCTGGTCGGCCGGGCTCGTGAAGAACAACAGGAGATGCTGCTGGCTGAGCGACTGGCAGGGTGGCAGGAGAAGTTCCCCGATGTCGTTGTCCGTCGCATCACGGCGATCGGCAACCCAGGGCAGGTCCTGCTGAGCCACGCTCAGCATGCTCAGTTGCTCGTCGCCGGAAGCCATGGGCACGGCGACGTGACCGGACTATTCCTGGGCGCCACCAGTCACCGGTTGATTCACCATGCGAACTGCCCGGTGCTCGTCGCTCGGCCACATGCTCGGGAGTCCACCCGATGACTAGCGCAACTCGTGCGGTGAGTGTGCCACTGGCGGCGGCCCGGTTGCGATCCGTAGACGCGTACTGGCGGGCTGCAAATTATCTCACCGCCGGCCAGATCTATTTGATGGATAACCCGCTGCTGCGAACGTCTTTGGAGCGTCAACACATCAAGCCCCGGCCGTTGGGGCACTGGGGGACCTCGCCAGGGCTGAATTTCATCTACGCGCATTTGAATCGCGCGATCATCGATCACGACCTCGATGCGATGTATGTCATCGGTCCCGGGCACGGCGGACCCGCGTTGTTTGCCAACGCGTGGCTGGAGGGCAGCTACAGCCGGGCTCGTCCGGACATTGCTCGCGACGCCCGTGGCATGGCGACATTGTTCCGCGAATTCTCTTTTCCCGGCGGTGTTCCCAGCCATGTGGCACCGGAAGTTCCGGGCTCCATCCACGAGGGCGGCGAGCTCGGTTATTCGCTGGCACACGCCTACGGCGCGGCGCTCGACAACCCGAACCTGTTGGTCGCGTGCGTAATCGGTGACGGTGAAGCAGAGACCGGCCCGCTGGCGGCCAGCTGGCACTCCAACAAGTTCGTCAACCCCGGCACCGACGGCGCGGTGCTGCCCATCCTGCACCTCAACGGATACAAGATCGCGAACCCAACGGTATTGGCCAGGATTACGGACACTGAACTCGATAGCTTGTTACGCGGATACGGGCATCACCCGATCTACGTCAGTGGCGACGACCCGCACCAGATGCATCAGGACATGGCGGCGGCGCTCGACCATGCAGTGGCCCTGGTGAGCGAGATCCAGAGTGGTGCGCGGACGGCCTCTTCGTTACCGCCGCGCCCCCAGTGGCCCATGATCGTCCTGCGGACGCCCAAGGGCTGGACCGGACCTCAATGGGTCGACGGTCTACCCGTGGAGGGCACCTGGCGTGCCCATCAGGTGCCCATCGCCGATGTCCGGACTGATCCGGAACATCGCCGACAGTTTGTCGATTGGCTGACTTCTTATCGACCCGATGAGCTGTTCGACGAGATGGGTTGCCCGACAGAGCTGGTGACCGACAACGTTCCGGCGCCCGGTTACCAGATGGGATTGAACCCGAATGCGAATGGCGGCTTGTTGCTGACGCCATTGCATCTGCCCGCTGCCAAGGAATTTGCCGTGTCCACCGTCAGGCCGGGAGACACCACTGCCGAGCCGACCAGGGTGCTCGGGCAGTATCTGCGCGAAGTGATGGTGCGTAACGCCTGCTACCGCAACTTCAGACTGTTCGGACCCGATGAGACCGCGTCGAATCGGCTCGATGCGGTGTATGACGTCAGCGACAAACAGTGGAACGCGGCAATTCTGCCGAGCGACGAGCATCTGGCTCGCGACGGGCGTGTGCTAGAAGTCTTGTCGGAACACATGTGTCAGGGCTGGCTGGAAGGCTACCTGCTGACGGGCCGCCACGGTCTGCTCAACAGCTACGAGGCCTTTGTCCACGTCGTCGACTCGATGGTGAACCAGCATGCCAAGTGGCTCAAGGTGAGTCGCGAACTACCGTGGCGCGCACCGATCGCATCCCTGAACTACTTGATCACCTCACACGTGTGGCGCCAGGATCACAACGGGTTCTCGCACCAGGATCCCGGCTTCATCGACCACGTCGCCAACAAGCGCGCGGAGATCGCCCGCATCTACCTGCCGCCGGACGCCAATACCTTGCTGTCCGTGGCGGCGCATTGCCTCGCCAGCCGGAACTACATCAACGTGATCGTTGCGGGGAAGAACGACGCTCCGGTGTGGCTCACCGCAGAGCAAGCTGCGGTGCACTGCGCACGTGGCGCGGATATCTTCGAATGGGCCAGCACCGACTCGGGTTCAGTGCCTGACGTGGTCCTGGCCTGTGCCGGCGATGTGCCGACCATCGAGGTGCTGGCCGCGGTGTCGATACTGCGCAAGCACCTGCCGGAGGTCAAAATTCGCGTTGTCAACGTCGTTGACCTGTTCCGTCTGCAGTCCAACACCCAACATTCACACGGCATGACCGACGCCGAGTACGACACGTTGTTCACCACCGATCGGCCGGTGATCTTCGCCTACCACGGCTATCCGTCGTTGATTCACCGGCTGACCTACCGCCGACGCAACCATCAGCACCTGCATGTGCGCGGATATCTCGAAGAGGGCTCGACGACCACGCCTTTCGACATGCTGGTGCTGAACAAGATGGACCGCTTCCAGTTGGTGCTCGACGCCATCGACCTGATGCCTGGGCTCGACGGTCCCGCAGTGCGCGCACTGCGCGCAGACATGGTCGCGGCTCACGATCGCCACCGAGATTGGATCCGGAAGCACGGCGAGGATCTTCCGGAAGTGCGGGAATGGAACTGGATTCCGGCAGTTGAATGACGGCGTCGGCACGCCCGCGAGCGAGGCGGGCGTGCCGATACTTGGCTGAAAACTAGTGTGCCACTGTCTGATCACCTGAGGGTGCCGTCGTGCGGTGTGTGTCAGATTCGGCTGCATCGTGACCCCGGTCTATGAAGACCACGAGCTGGTTCATCACCACAGGCTCGCGAGGGGTCCCGACTACTGACGAAATATCCTGGTTTGCAGTTGAATTCACGACCACAGTGACGGCCAGATCGGGATTGTCGTGCAGAAAGTGGGGCAGCCCAGACTTCGTCGCGACGGGATACCACGTCACGTCGGGGTACTCCTTGCGCCACCTGTCAACAATCCGGTCCAGCATGTCCCGCGGCGTGGGCCCGAGGTCCTCATCCTTGATACCCAGTGCCAGCACAGGGGCGTGGTGATGACGTGCGCGATGCACCGCGGCTCG
>Ga0070667_100000531_pt1 | contig 38196 bp, 26 predicted proteins | sample KBSS33metaG_FD_64659 | JGI IMG/M metagenome (GOLD analysis project Ga0070667, IMG submission 64659) | Switchgrass rhizosphere microbial communities from Kellogg Biological Station, Michigan, USA - KBS S3-3 metaG | ecosystem: Host-associated > Plants > Roots > Rhizosphere > Soil ...
CCTGCACACGCAGGGCCTCGGCAATGTCCTCGTCAACGCCGCCCGCGATGCCTCGCTGCGGCTGGTTACCGCCGACAACGGCTCACTCGGCGTGCTGGCTGGTCGCAACGTCACTGCAACCGCAACGACGCCGGCGGCATCGCTGCTCACCGCGAGCCGCGACGTCGCGATCCAGGCCGGTAACAACGCCACCATCCTCAAGATCGTGGCCGGCGACGACATCGATGTCGCAGCGCTCGCAGGTAACCTCGTGCTCACCGACGCGACCTCGACCGGCGCGGGTGCGGGCGGCAACGGCGTGACCTTCAGCACCTCGCTTGCCGCCGGCACGCTTGGCGCGGTGCGGGTGAACGCAACCGAGGACGCCGAGTTCACCGGCTCGTCGACGATCCGCCTGCGCGCCGCCACCGGCGACGTGACCTCGACCGGCACGCTGCTGGCGCAGGGCCGCGGCGACGTCCTCGTCAATGCCGCGCAGGACGCCGCGCTCAATATCGCGACCGCCACCAACGGCTCGATCGGCCAACTCGCGGGCGGCTTCGCCTCGGCCAACAACCTGGGCGCCAGCATCGACGTCTTCGTCCAGGGCGGCACCGGCGTGAATGTCGGTACCGCGCAGGCGGGCGACGACATCGACGTGGTCGCGCTCACCAATACTCTCACACTGACCACCGGGCTTTCGCTCGGGACGGCGGGCACCGGCGGCAGCTCGCTCGTCTTCGGTGCACCCGGCAGCCTTGGCGCCGTGACATTGACCGGCGCCGAACCGAGCGATCTGGCCGGCAAGTCGACCATCCGGCTGCGCGCCGCCGTCGGCGATATCGCTGCCGACAGCCTGCGCACGCAGGGCCTGGGCGACGTGCTCGTCAACGCCTCGCGCGATGTGACCCTGCGGCTGGCGACGGCAGACAACGGCTCGATCGGTGTCCTTGCCGGTCGCGACGTCCTCGCCACCGCGGCCACCTCGCTGCTCACCGCCAGCCGCGATGTCACTGTTTCGGCCGGACATGACGCGCTGATCCGCGAAGCCAAGGCGGGCGACGACATCGACATGGTCGCCGGCAACAACCTCGGTCTGCTCAAGGGCAGCGCGCTGGCGACGGCGGGCAGCGGCGGCACAGCGACCACCTTCGGCACTGCCGGCGCGGCAAACGCCGTCACGGTCGGGGCCGAGAGCGACACGCAGCTCGCAGCCTCGACGATCCGCCTGCGCGCCGTCGCGGGCAGCGTCTCGGGCGATGTGGCCTCGCCGGCCACCGGAACGACGCTGAGCACGCAGGCCGGCGACATCCTCGCCAATGCCAAGCAAGACGTCACTGTCCTCAACGCCAATGCCAAGGGCGGCACCGTAGCGCTGCTGGCCGGGCAGAACATCAATGCGACCACGCTCGTCGCCAGCGAGGACATCGCCGCGCGCGCGGGCGTCGATGCCACCTTTGGCACGATGAATGCGGGCGACGACATCGAGATCACCGCAGGCAAGCTCGTCACCACGACGGGAGCAGGATCGGTGGACCAAGCGGTGACCGGAGCGGACGCGCGCCATGCCGTGCTCGATGCCACGCAGGCGGGCCAGGCTGCAGGGCTCGCGATCACCAGCGGCGACGCGCGCGGCACCGCCAGCGTCTCGCCGACCAGCGACCTTGCCGGGCAGCCGAATGGACGCACGATCACGATCGAAGCGGCCGACGTCGAGATCGGCGCGAACCTCACTGCGACGGATGGGCGCATCATCCTGCGCAACAATGGCACCGGCGGCAATCGTACCACCGTCGGCAATCCGCTTGCCGCGACGACCGGCTTCGTTGTCAGCGAGACGGAGCTGAACCGGCTCAAGGGCAAGACGGTGGCGATCGACTCCGGGTCCAATGCGCTCGAACTGGGCGGCATGACGATCGCAGACTCCACCGGATCGAGCGACATACGCTTCCTGGGCACCAGCTCGATCGACATCACGGGCGTCGTCAAGGTTGACGGTACCGCCGCGCGCACGCTGCAGATCGGCGGCAAGCTTGGCGAACTGAGCAACGATCTGCTCTCCGCCAACGAGCCGCTGGCGACCACGATCGTCGCCCGCATCGATGCGCCCGCCCGTCCGAAAATCCTCGCCGGTTCGAGCATGGTCGACTTGCGCGGCCAGAAGATCCTCTTCGGCACCGCCCTGATGATCGATGGCAACGGAACGACAATTCCGGGTTATCTTTCACTCGACGACGCGGCGATCGCCATCGAGGTCTCCAACCCCCGCTCCCGACTTTATTCGGACGCCACCGCGCAGCTTGTCACCGACGACTTCCTCGTGGCCAAGAGCGTGACCGTGGGCTACCGCAACTTCGCGCTGTTCCAGAACATTCAGGTCGGCAACAACAAGGGCGTACGGATCAACTCGGAAAGCGGTGTGCCGACGCAGACCGAACTGGCGCTGCGCCTGATCAGCACCGGCGACACGACCCCCAACAGCTTCTCGATGTTCGGCATCGTCAACGGCTTCCTCGGGACCTCGGCGGCGCTGCTAGGCAACCAGGCGGTGCAGATCTCGAACCCGGCCGGCGATCCGAACGTGGCGCGGATTACCCGCGCCAACTCACGCCTCAATGGCTGCCTCATCGGCTCGCCGGACAAGGGCTGCCTAGCCACCGACGTGCCGCAGCCCAACTTCGATCTCTACGACGAGCGCGCCGCTGCTCTGTTCGACGTGGATGACGACAGCACCATCGCCGTCAGCCCGCTGATCGGGCGCGGCAACGACGGACTGATCGTCAACGTGGCGGATGCGCCGGTCGGCATCGACACCATCGAGTGCCGCCCCGAAGAACCCAACTGCCCGGCCAAGGAGGGCGAGTAATCACCATGACGCACAGCCATTCGCCCCGCGCCGCCGCCCGCCTCACCCGCAAGGGCGCCTTCGCCATCGCCGCCTCGCTGGTGGCCATGGCGGCGACGCCCGCGCTCGCCGCGCAGCCCGCGCCCGAGCGCTTCGACCTCGGCACCAACGCCAACGGCGATTCCTGCACCGCCTCGCGCCAGTGGACCGAGGGCGCGCCGCCAGTGCGCTTCGCCAGCGACCAGCCCTACGTGATCAACTGCCGCGATATCGCCGCAGCCGACGCGCAGGCCTATGTCAGCCCGCTGGGCAAGCCGGCGCCGCTCGACAACTGTGGCGAGGCGGTCAACGTCACTATCGCCGGCATCGGCCCGGCCGAAGTGCGCCACTGCGTCGATGCCCGCCTGACCAAGTCGGTGATCGACGTGCGCTTCACCCGCGATGGCGCGGTCTGGCACGGCGCCGCGCTGGAGTCCGCGGTCGGCGCGCTCGAGGCGACGTTGCGCGTACTCGCTGCCGGTGCGACGCCGCCGCGCGGCAACACCAGCGCCAAGCCTTCGTTCGATCTCACCTCGGTTCCCGCTGGGCCGGCGCTGCCCAGCGTGGGCGAGACCCGCGCCATTACTGCCGAGGCAGCTCTGAGCGACGGCGTCATCGCGCTCCAGACCGGGCGCCTGCTCGATGCCTCGCGCACGCTGAACGACGCGCTGCGCGCGTTCGCCAACTCCGACGTATCGACCCGCATCGACTTGCGCCTGGCGGCTGGCCTCGCCGAATCGAACCTCGGGCAGTTCGAGCTCGCCGCCGCGAACTTCCAGGTGGCGGAGGACTGGCTGGGCACCGGCAAGGACCTGCCACGCGCCGAGGAGCAGGTGCAGCAGCTGCGCACCTATCGCGGCATCGATTTCATCAACCAACACCGCTGGAGCGACGCCATCGCCGTGCTCACCCGCAGCACGGCGCGCGCCGGCGGTCTTGAGGACCCGCTCACGATCGGCCAGCTCAACGAAGAGGGCGCCGCGGCCAGCAACGACCTCCAGGCCGAACTCAGCGACCAAAGCCAGCTCACCCGAGCGATGCTGGAAGCGCAGCGCTACCGAGCACTCTCGGTCGCCTATCTCGGCTCCAACCAGGTCGATCAGGCCGATGCGGCGCTGCAGAGCGCCGCCAAGGCCGCGCGCGTCGCGATCGAGCGCTATTCGGCCGACAACATCGTCTGGCTGCGCACCATGATCGAGCGCCAGCAGGCGCGTATCGACGTGCGCCGGGGCAACATCGACAAGGCGCTGGGCCACTTCGACTGCGCGATCGGCGCATTGAGCGGCGGTGGCGGCGGCAGCGGCTGCGTCTTCGCCGCCGCGCCACCGGTCAGCGACACCTTCCAGAACGCGCCGCTGCTGGCCGATACCCGGCTCGAGCGCGCCAGCATCTCCTCGCGCGATCCGGCGATCAGTCAGGACCAGGTGATCGCCAACTACCGCCAGGCGGTGCAGACCCTTCCCGAGCTGACCGGCACCGGCTACGTCTCGCTCGCCGCACTGGAGCGCTACTTCCTGCTGCTCACCAAAGCGCAGCAGACGCCCGAGCGCGACGAGGAATTCTTCCACGCGATGCAGATGATCGGCGAGCCGGCGATCGCCCGCGAATACGCGCAGCTCCAGAAGGTCGTCGCCGCGGACGCGTCCGTCGCCGATCTTTTGCGCCGCCGCGGATTGCTGGATCGCCAGCTGATCCGCCTGCGCACCGAGATCTCGAACCTGGGCGCCAACAGCGGACCCGATTTCGAACGACTCGAGCAGGAGCGCCAGGCGGTCAACACCGAGCGCGACACCCTGAACACCAAATTGTCCTCCAGCGACCGCTTCGGTGCGCTGCAGGACGAGCCGGCCAGCGTTGCCGACATCCGCGCTGCGCTGCAGCCCGGCGAGGCCTACCTGAAGCTCTCCCAGCTCTATTCGATGATGGCGGGCATCGTCGTCACCAAGGACCAGTCGTTCATCTACATGGTCGACGGCGGCCTGGCGAAGACCGAGAAGTTGGCCGAGGCAGTGCTGACCAGCGCCCGGCTCGACGAGGATACGCGCTCGACCCGGCTGTTCCAGGTCGGCAAGGCATCGCAGCTTTACCAGGCGATCACCGGCCCCGCCGCGCAGGCGATCGCGCAGTCGCAGCGGGTGATCTACGATCCCGCCGGTAAGCTGCGCCAGGTTCCGCTCGCGATCCTGGTCAGCGATCCCGAGAGCGCCGCCGCCTATGCCAAGCAGCGCGCCAAGGGCGACTACTCGAAGGTCCAGTTCGTCGCCCGCGCCAGCGACAGCGCCGTGGCCCTGTCGCCCCGCGCTTTCATGCGCGCACGCAACGACGTGAAGCCCTCGCAGGCGCCGGGCAAGTTCCTCGGCATCGGCGAGAACGCGCAGCCCGAGCCGGCCTCGGCGGCGGCATCGGAAGACAAGATGCCGTTCGATTGCTCGGTGAGCTACGCCACGTGGGCCGGCGTGCTGGCGCAGAACAAGCCGATCAGCGCACGGGAGCTGACCCTCGCGTCCAACGCGTTGGGCGTGGCCGATGCGCCCCAGATCGTGCGCGGCGCCTTCACCGACGTGAACTTGCTGAGCGGCCCCGCATCGTCCGAGCTCGGCCGTTACCAGGTCATCCACTTCGCGACGCACGGCCTGCCCGAGACGCAGGTGAACCTGCCGCAGTGCAAGATCCACCTGCCGCCCGCGCTGGTCACGACGCTGGCGGCACCTTCGGCGAACGGCGATGTCCTGTCCGACGGCCTGCTCTCGTTCGACGAAGTCGCCAAGCTAGAGCTCGACGCCAACCTGGTCGTGCTCTCCGCCTGCGACACCGCCGCGGGCACCAGCACCCAGACTGCGCTCAAGGCTGGCCTGGAGAACGCCTCGCCGGCGCTCGACGGCCTGGTCCGCTCGTTCATCGCCGCCCGCGCCCGCGCGGTCATGGCAACGTTCTGGGCGGTGCCGGACTCGCAGGAAACGCAGAACCTGATGCAGACCTTCTACGCCACCGGCCGCACCGCGACGATGGGCAATTCGCTGCGGGTGGCGCAGAACCAGCTTATCGATACGCGCCGCTACTCGCATCCCTACTACTGGGGCGCGTTCTTCCTGGTCGGCGATGGCGGCAAGACGATGCTGACCCAGCCCGGCCAGGTGGCGATGAAGTAGGCGCCGGACACTTGGCGATTAGCGCCGGACGGACCCCGTCCGGCTCTTGGGGGTAAACAATGGGCGATATCTCGACTGAAGTGGCCGGTGCTTTCGGCAAGACGGTACTAAAGGAAGTTGCCAAGGCAAAAGCTAGGTCGGACATCAACAGAACTCTGCCGAACCCTGACGGAAAGGCCGCAAAGCTGGCGGAGACCATGGTCGGCACCGCCATCGACGGGCTGTATGACAGTGCAGTCAGGGGCGGCGTTTCGACCGGAACCTTGCAAGTCACGGTCCTGAAGGCAGGAGCCGCTATCACCGGTCTGTCCGAGGACGAGAAGATGCAATGCGCAGCCGCTTTGCTCGAACTGGGTGCCAACAGCCTCACGCTCGGCCGCCAGACCGCGATAGCCGGCGGGGCTGAGTTTGCTTCCGGCGGGCTGGCGACGCCTATCGTCGCAATGCAGGCAGCGCTGATCCTGAAGTCCGCTTACGACGTGTCCAATTCGATCATCAAGACCAACCAGCAATGCGGGCCGTTGGCGATGCGCGGCTACGCTTCGCTCGAAGCCGATTGGGGTCAGGCAGTCCGCGATCTCGAGATATCGATCACCAACGCGGTGACCGCCACACCCTTTCCTAACTGAGCGCCCAAAGCGAACCGCTTCAGCCCGCCGCCGCCCCCGGCGCGGCGGAGCCGATCGCCGGGCAGCCGACTTTCACGAACTGGTCGAGCACGAAGGGATTGCTGCCCGCGAACGTGCGCACGCGAAAGTCGAAGCGGGCGCCACCCTGCGTCAGGCTGCCCTCGCCGATCGCGGGCGACGCGCCGCCCTTGATCGCAGCGACCTTCATCATACGAAAAACGGCCCAAGGGCCGTTCCAAGTCCGCTGTCCGGGCGCTCCGCCCGGTAGGGTGAAACTGACGGACGCCCCTCCACTGCCGGGCCAGTCGAACGTCGCCGGGACTGCCGACTTGCCGTCGTAGCGCAAGCTCTGCCCGTCGACCTGCAGCGTCACCGCGTCGGCGCCCGACAACGCCACCGGCTCGATCTGGTAGGATAGGCGCGGGTTGGTCGGGTCGCTGGCGAAGAAAGTGCGGGTGACGGTGTCCGCCGCCTGCATTGCGCGCACCGTGGCCGGGGTCAGGCCGATCTCGCCGGCATTCTCCTTGGGCGTCCAGGCGGGCGGGGTCTTGTCGAGATAGCCGGTGAGCTCGGTATTCACGAAGTTGGCAAACAGCCCCTGCGGCGAGAAGAACCGCGCAAAGTCCGCCACCGCCAGATCGACGGTCGAGCCGGGCATCACCGGGTAGGCTTTGGCGAGCCCGTTGGCGCAGGACTCGCCGAAGCTGCCGCTCATCGCCGCGCCCATCTGCGCCAGCCGCGCACCGCCCAGCGCGACGTTCGCATCGCTGGCGATCGCCTTGGCCCACAGGCCGGCGGGCGCCGGCATGCCGTTGCCGTTCTGGTCGAGCTGCAGAATCGCGGCCTTGGCGTCCATCGACTGCTGCGACCCGCTCTCGCCGCCGCCGCCAGGCAGCACTGCGATCACGTTGAGCTTGTCGGCGAGCTGGACCATGCCCTGCAGCCACGCGTCGAGCGGCGAGCCGTCGCCCTTACCCACGAACATGCGCAAGGGGAGGAAGGCGTCGACCACCGCCTGACGCCCACCTCCGCCCGAGGCGGGCGCGATCCCCGCCGCGGCGGCCATGTCGATCGCTTGCGCCAGCTTGCCGCTGGGCTGCGGCACGCCGGCCATTGGCGTCATGTCGGTTGCCTTGGCGATCGCGGTCAGCAGCGGCTTGATCGGCGAGAGCGGGCCGCCGCCATCGCGCATGCGCTGCACGTTCTCGCCCAGCGAGTTCACCGGCCGCACCTTGATCGAGGTCATGAACGACTGCCAGCGGTCGAGGAACTCGGCGAAGTAAAGCCGCTCCAGGTCCGACTTGAGGCCAGACAGCTCGACCGGCGAGAGTTTGGCAGTGCCGGTGTCGCCGACGACCCACTTCTCCTCCTCCAGCAGGCTCGCGCCCTTGGCAACGATCGGCAGGAAGGTCTTGTCGTAGCCGGTGCGCGTAAACAGCGCGGGCACCCCGGCGCCTGGCGCGAAGGCACCGCTCATGTCGAAGAACACCTCGGGCCGCGGGCCGGCGTTCTCGCGCGCGGTCCATGTCTGGTCGCCGGTCTCCATCGCCTTGCTCTTGAGCCGGCCGTAGACGCGCACCGCGGCGGGCTGCGCGCGCAGCACCGAGCGGGCGGCCTCGACCCGGCCGCCGTCGATGGTCTGGGGTGCGAAGTTGCCTTCGAACAGCGCCTTGGTGTGCCGCGCCAGTTCGCCCGCCTGCGTCTCCGCATTGGGTCCGCCGCGCTCGACCCAGGCCGGCTGCACCCAAGCGATGACGTGGTCGGCCAGCGCGGGACCTTGCCCGCCCAGGATCAGGTAGGACTTGAGATCGTCGTAGAGCGCCGAGGGCTTGTCGCCGTCGGACGCCATCCGCTGCTCGGCCAGGCCGACAAGGATCGGCGCGAGGCGGCGCTTGAGATCGCGGCCGTAGATGCCGCCGAGCTCCGCCGAGAGCCGCCCGCCCTGCCCCAGCCCGAGGCCAAAGTCGCTGGCGTTCGCCATGTCGGTCGTCGCATCGCCCAGGATGCCGAGCGCGGCCACGTCCTCGTCCACCCCGCCGCCGCCGTTGGCGCGCACGTTGGCATAGGCTTCGGCAGTGGCGAACACGCGGTCGATCAGCGAGAGGTTGCGGAAGTAACCCCAGGTCCACACGCCGCAGCAGATCGCGAGCGCGGCGAGACTGGCGGCGACCGCCACCGTATAGTTGCGGGCCGCGCGCTTCTCGGCAAGCGGGTTGCGCCCGGCCATGCCCTGCTCGGGAATCAGCAAGTCGGAGAAGAAGCGCTTGAGGAAATAGCTGCGCCCGGTTCCGACCGACTGCGACGAATGCGTCGCCGGAGCGCCGACGCTAAGCAGGATGCGGTCGACCGGGTTGCCGGTCTGGATCGAGGAGGCGAGGTAGACCCCGCGCACGCGTGCGGGGCTGTCGAAGCGGCTCTTCTGCCCCAGCGCTTCCAGCAGCTTGGCGATCGGCGCCTGCAGCGATGCGAGCTGCGCCGGGAACGAGGCGATCTGCGCGCGCAGCGCCATCTGCGTTTCGCCCTGCATCCGCTCGACCACGCGGCCGGACACCGAAGTCACCAGGGCTTCGAAGCCCTGCATGACCGAGGCGGTGTCGGGCTTGTCGCCCACCGCGGTGGCGCCGAACACCTGGTCGGATTCGCTGTCGGTGCTGCTGCGGAAGTATTCGCGGAAGCCGGCCAGCAGGTCGGCCTTGGTGATAAGGATGTAGACCGGCAGCTCCTGGCCCAGCTGATTGCCGATCTCGGCGAGGCGGGCGCGGATGTGACGGGCGTGCTCGGCCATCTTGCCGGGATCGACGAAATCGGGCGCGGGAACCGCGACGATCACGCCGTTGAGCGGCTGCAATGGGCGATACTTCTGCAGCAGGTCGAGGAACGACTTCCAGCCCGCGGCATCCTCGCTGGCGTCGTCGTCCTGCGTCACGTAGCGGCCGGCGGTGTCGATCAGCACCGCCTCGTCGGTGAACCACCAGTCGCAGTTGGGCGTCTTGGGCTGGCCGCGCAGCGCGCGGTACTCGCCCGCGACGGCGGTCGGGAAGTCGAGCCCGCAGTTTAGCAGCGCGGTGGTCTTGCCCGCGCCGGAGGGGCCGATGATCGCGTACCACGGCAGCTGGTAGGCATAGGCGCCGCGCGAGCCGACCTTGGTCGACTTGAGCATGTCGAGCGCCTCGCTCAGCTTGGCCGAGATCTCGTCGCGGTCGGCCGCGCCGGGATCGGGCTTGAGCGCGTCCATCATCGCCGCGTTCTGCCGCTTCTCGCGGCGGACCGAGAGCAGCAGCAGCACGCCCACGACGATCAGCGGCAGCAGCGCGAAGAGCAGCGTGACCGGCCACCAGCCGAGCGGTCGGAAACCGCCGATCGCAACCAGCGGCCCGACGAAGAAGATCAGCAGCCCGAGCGCGAGCGCGCCCAGGATGCGCCAGAACCAGCGGTTCTTGAAGAGTGCCTTCATGGTCTCCGCCCCCTCAGCGCCAGTTGATGTCGTTGGCGACGCGCAGCTCGACGCGCCGGTTGCGGGTGCGGCCTTCATCAGTCGCGTTGTCGCCGATCGGCTGGGTCGAGCCGAAGCCGGCCGTGGCGATGCGCGAGGCATCGGCAAGGCCGGCGCCCTCGATCGCCTGCGCCACAGACTGTGCCCGCGCCTCGGACAGCTCCTGGTTGGACGGGAACTGCAGCGAGTGGATCGCCTGGTCGTCGGTATGGCCTTCGACCTTGATCGGGCCCTTGGTAAGGTTCGCCGCCTGCGCCAGGTGATCGAAGGTGTCGCTCCACGAGCTGGAAGCGTCGGCCTGCGCCGAGGCGAACAGGCCTTGGTTGTGCAGACGGATGACGATCTCGTTGCCCTCGCGCGTCAGCTCGAGGCGGCCGGCCGCGACGTCAGGCCGCAGGATGTCCTGGAACTTCTCGTAGAGCGGGGTCTCGGCCTGCGGAGGCGGTGGCGGGGGCGGGGGCGTGGCGGCATTGCCGACGGCACGGTCGACCGCCTCGATCGCTGCATTGCCGCGGCTCGACAAGTGCATGAGCAGCGCAGCGAAGATCAGCAGCGCGACGATGCCGATGCCGGCGAGCACGGCCCACAGCGGGATTTGCGAGCCGAAGCGGCCCGAGGCGATCTTCTGCCCGTGCCATTGCGGCGAGATCTCGCCGGTGGGCGCGGCACGCTGGCGCTGGACCAGCGCGGCCAGGCTCGCGCGGCGCTGCGCCAAAATGTTCTGCCCGCGCGGATCGAGCGCGGCGCGGCCCTCGAAACCGAGCGAGAGGCACAGGTACAGCAGCTCGATCAGGCGCGGTTCGCTGTTGGGATCGCGCTCCATCTGCTCGGCGAACTGGAACATGCGGTCACCGCCGCGCGCATCCTTGTGGTAGACGACCAGCAGGCTCTGGGTGGACCACTGGCTCTGCCCGCCCCACGGCGTGGACATCACCGCATCGTCGATGAAGGCGCACAGGATATAATGCGCCAGCTGCACCGACTTGGGTTCCAGCCCCAGCGCGCGGGCGCGCTTGGTGAAGGCGTCGAGCTCGGCAACGGTAGTGCGCCGCAGCGCCTCGAGGTCGGGGCCGACCGCCATGGTCTTGATGTGGTTGGCGAGCAGGATCAGGCGGCCGGCAGCGGCGACCACCGGCTCGGGGCCGTAGAGGTCTGGCTCGCCCTGCGCGAAGTCGATGCGGCCGCCACCTTGCTGAGCTGGCGCGGAAGGCGGCGGAGCCGCCCACTGCTGCGCTCCACCGGGAGGCGGCGAAACCGGCTGGCCGGGCGGCGGCGAGACCGGCACGCCGGGCGTGGCCGGCGGGGGCGCAAAGCCTTGCGGCGGGCGGCCCTGGCCCTGGAACTGCGGCGGCTGGGGTGCCGCGCCGCCGCCTCCGGCCGGGCGGAACACCGTTGCGTCGTTGTCGTCGTCGCCGGTCATTGCTGTTGCCCCCGGATCGCCCACATCTCCAGCTCAAGGCCGGGGATCTCGCCGGCGACGTGCAGCGCCACCGCTCCCGAGGTCCGGACCGTCTGCCACTGGTCGTGCCGCGAATTGATGTTGAAGTAGACGGTGTTGGCGCGGAACGGAATCTGCCGCGGTTCCGATGCCATCGGGAAGAGATCGGCGCCCGGAAGGTGCCGGTTGACCAGATCGCGGATGTGCTCGACCGAGCCGATCTTGGTGAGCCGCGGCATGTTGGCGCGCAGCTGTTCGGTATCGACGCCCGCGCGTACCGCCAGCACGAACGAGGCGGTGGTGAACAGCGAGCGGTCCTCGATCTGGCCCACCTGGATGCCGTAGCCGCGCGCGGTGAGCGGGATCGCCACCGCGGTCTGCTCGAACACCTTGCTGAGCGAGCGGCGCAGGTCCGCCATCACCGCATCGAAGCACAGCCGCTGCTGGCGATGCGCGTAGAGCGGCATGAACTGCGGGCGGTTCGACGTCTGCGTGAAGGTCGAAAGCTCGCCCGCCAGCGCACACAGCATGCCGTAGAAGTCCGCCGGATGGATCGATGGCAGCGCCGAGAGGTGCTTCAGGAGCGCTTCGGCCCGGTTCGCCACCATCAGCATCAGGAAGTCGGTGATGTCGGCCACCGCCTTGGCACCCGGGGTGCCGAGCCGCCCGGCGATCGCCTCGGCCCGCTGGTGGAGCATGCCTTCGAGCTCGGTGATGAAGCCCGCCAGCACCGGGCTCGCCGTCACCGAGACGCAGCAGGGGATGAAGCCGGCGTCGAGCACGACCGAATCGTCGGTGCGCCTCTCCACCACGCGGGCGATCGGCAACGTCGTGTAACCGTCGAGCCCCTCGGCTTCGGTGCGCAAGGAGAGCTGCAGCTTGCCCACGTTCATGGCCACGCGCGAGCTGGCGCCGTAGACGGTGTCGACCGCCTCGAACTCCTCGCCGCAGAAGCGGGTCTCGGCCTGCGCGGTGCGGTCGAGCGCGACGTCGGCGATGCCGGCGCGGCTTTCGGGGATGCACAAGTGCACCACCTGGTCGCGCACGTCGCGCAGCACTTCGAGCGGCTTGGGCGCCACCGCCTGCTCGGGGATGCGGAACGGGGTGCCGTCCTCGAACACGCCCGAGCAGCGGTTGATGACGATCTTGCCGGTCTTGAGCGGCCCCTCGCCGATCTCGATCTGGTGCACGCCGTAGCCGTGCGCCACCAGTGGCCCGACGCGCGATTCCAGCTGGGCGCCGGCAAAGCGCTCGAACTGCTGGAAATGCTGTGGCCGCAGGAACATGCCTTCAGACCAGACCGGCTTGTTCTCCCAGGTCAAAAGACCACTCCCCCTTACCCCAGCGAAACTAACGCGCAGACTTCATGAACTTTTCGTAGCCCTCGCGAAAGGCCGAACTCATGATGCCGTTGGCATTCGAAGTCGCGTCCTTGCGCAGGTTCTCGTACACTGTGACATACATCGACCAGCGGTCGATCGCGCGCCGGCCGAGGAAGCCTTTCTTCTGGCTTTCGGCCGTTTCGCCCTGCTTTTCCATTTCCGCCGGCGAGAGGCGCGAGAACGCGGTGGTCAGAGCGTTCTGGACACCCGCCAGCATCGCCAGCTGGTGCTTCTTGATGTCCTCGAACGAGGTGCGCACCGCCTCCTCGCCATCCATGAAACCGGGCAGCGGCTGGCCGATCACCACCTTGGCGGCATCGAACGCGGCCAGGTGCTTGAGCGGATTGTTGCGCCCGACGCTGAGCTGCGTGCGCTCCACCCGGAACTCGTCCTTGAAGGTCGCGCGATCCTGCATGATGTCGCACAGCCCGAGCACGACCTGGCGGTAGAGCACACCGAGCCGGTACATCGCATCGGGCGGCAGCTTGATCTCGTCGGGGCTGAACCCGGCGCCCTCGTAGAACGCCGCCCAGTCGGCCGCAGCGGCAGCGCCCGCAGGAGGGGGAGAGGCCGCGGCGGTGGGCGGCGGCACGCCGAGCGCGGCGGCCGGCGGTGCGTCGGGCGCGAAAGGATCACCATGCGCGCCGAACGGCGAGGGCTCGTCGAAAGCGGCCGGCGGCGGCGCGGCCGGAGCCGGCTCGGGCGGCGCCATCGTCGGGAAAGGCTCGAACTCGGGAATGGCGATGCCGTCGCCCACGCCGTTGCCGGGACTGGCCCAGTCGTCGGGGATCGCAAAGCCGCCGGCGAACGGCTCGGGATCGGCCATGATCGGGCGCGGCACGAAGGCCTGGCCGAATGGCTCGCTGAACCCGAATTCGCCAATCGCGGGAGGGGAGGACACGGGCGGAGCCGGAGGCGGCGCGCCGAAGCTGGAAGCGCCGAACCCGCCGGCATCGAAGCCGCCGCCGAAGCTCTCGCCTGCGCCGAACCCTCCACCACCCAGCCCGCCGCCAAACGGGTCTGCGCCGAAAGCGGGCGCTGCCGGCGCCGGGCTGAAGCCGCCGCCCGACAGGAAATCGTGCGTGCCGCTCCCACCCAGATCGCCCAGGAACGGGTCGGCCGGCCCCGCGCCCCAGATGTCGTCGCCCGCAGTGCTGCCCGCCTGCGGCAATGGCGGCGGGGGTGGTGCGGAGAACGAAGCACCGGCCGCCTCGGCCGGGGTCGTCACCGCGATCACGAAGTCGTTGATCAGCAGCCGGTCGCCGGGCCGGATCGCGACCGCCTGTCCCGGCAGGATTCGCTGCCCCGGATTGTTGAGCGCGACGCCGTTCTTGCTGGTGTCGGTGACGAACAGGTCGAGCCCCGTCGCCGAGATCGTGCAATGCTCGCGGCTGACGAAGCCCTGGTCGTCGGGCAGCACGAGGTCACAGGTGCGCTCGCTGCGGCCGACCTTGATCTGGCCCATGTCGATCTGCCGACGGTCGAAGAAACTGCCCGGCGGATCGTTCAGGCGCGATAGAAGCAGAGTCCACATGAGCGTCTATTGCCCGGTGGACTTGGGTTCCGCCAGCCTTTCGCGAAGCGCGGCCTGCGCCTTTGCGCCATTGCCGCCGGTCATCAGCTCCAGCCCGATCTCGAGCCAGTCGGCGAAGGCGATGCGGCCCGCCAGCGCTGGGTCCTGACCCAGCAGCAGCAGGGCGATGCGCGTCGCCACGCCGGGCAGGTGCGGCGGCGGCGGCACCGGGTGCTGCCCTCGCGGCGCCAGGGAGGGCCCGGCCCAATACGCCGCGGTGGCGACCCAGGCAGGGGCGAAATCGGGATCGCAGGCATTGGCGAAATCGCCGGCATGCTCGGCATCGGCAGGCGAGCCACCCTGCACCCAGCGCTCGGCGGCGGCAACCGCGGCCAGGTCGTGCTTGCGCCGGTCGAGGTCGGGCAGCAGCCGCGCGGCGAGACACGCCCACCACACCGCTTGGCGGTGCGGCAGCATCATCGCCAGCGCATAGATCGCGTCGCGCCGGTTGCCCGCCTCGGACAGACCCTGGATCAGCCGCTCGGGATGCCCGATCCTGCCGAGCAGCGCCTTGCCGTCAACCGTAAGGTCCGCCTTGGCTTCCAGTTCCGCGCGCTGGAACCGCAGCGGTATCGAGAGCGGCGCCGAGGCCATCAGTTGATCTTCACCAGCGCGCCCTGCAGCGTCAGCATGGCATCGGCCAGCACGTCGGTCTTGGGCGCGGTGAGCTTGGCAGTGGCGCCGCCAGACATGTCGAGCTTGGCATCGGCCTTGATCGTGATCGTCGGCGACTGGATGGTGATCTCTGCCGGCTTGAGGACGATCGAGGACGAGCCGACCTTGATCTCGATCTCGGCCTTCGATTCCAGCAGGTTCTTGTCGGTGACGGTGATCGTGCGGGTCTGGGTGACGTCGACCGTCTCCTTGCCCTTCACCGTCCGCTTGCGATCGCGCTGCACTTCCAGCGTCTGGTCGCGCTTGACCGTGCCCCAGTCGTCCTGGTCGATCTCGCGGCGATAGTCGCGCCCGGTGTAGAGCTTGATCTCCTCCGAACCCTTCTTGTCCTCGAAGTAGAACTCCTGCGTGATCGACCCGTTCTTCTCGGTGACCGAGCGCCAGCCGGTCTGCGTGACCTTGCTCTGGGGATCGAAGGGGTAAGCCTGGCTCGGCGTGTAGACGGTGCCGGTGACGATCGGCAGGTCGGGATTGCCGTAGAGGAAATCGATGATCACCCGCGTGCCCACGCGCGGGAAGAACTGCGCGCCGTGGGTCGAATGCGCCCACTGCTGCTGCACCGGAATCCACACTTGCTTGAGCAGGCCGTTCTTCTGGTAGTCGCGCGCGTTGGAGATGGCGACGGGGATGCGCCATTCCTTGTCGACCTTGATCTCACCAGCGGCGGCACCCTCGGCCTCGACCACGCCCAGCATCGGCCCCGGCGCGATCCGCGGCGGCGCGTCCATGGCCGGGCGGAAGCTCTTGGTCGCGTCGATCGCGGTGAAGCGATTAGAATAAGTCGCGGTGCCCGAATCGCCGAACATCCAAGGGTCGTGCGCCGAGTGGCTGACCGAGGTGAGCACCACGCGACGCGGCGCGACGCTGCCCTTGCCGCTGATCTCCACGCGTCCGCCTGCGAAGAAGCTGGGCTCGAAGCCGGTGCCCTCGATGCGGTCGGAACTCTGCGAATCGTGCTCGTCGGTCGCCTTCTGGCGGCTGTCGAGACCGGCCTGCGCGAGCGCTTCATAGCCGATCGTCTCGTACTCGTGCGTGTAGACCGCGCCCCAGCTTTCGCTCGCCGAGCCCGAGCCCGCGAACGGTGTGTCGAGCTTGTTGACGTTGAACGAGACGTGCTTGGACTTGCGCGCCGCCGCCGCGACCTGGCGTTCCATCGCGCCGATGTGGCCGTTGGCGCTGCCCGCCACGAACTCGACCGGGCTGGCCTCGACATCGACATAGTCGGCCGGCTTGTTCGTCACGATCATCTTGTGGCGGTAGGCGCCCGAATTGCGATCGTAGACGAAGAAATACATGATGCCGTCCTGCGCCAGCAGGCGGGCGAGAAAGTTGATCTCGCTCTCGTCGTAGCGCACGGCATAGCCGCGCTTGGGCGCGGCCGGGCTGACCGACACGGTCTTGACCAGGCCAGTGACGTCCGCCGTCATCGCCTCGAAGATCTCGGTGCTGGTCTTGTCCTGGATGAAATGGGTGGCGCGCCCGTAGGACAGCGCATGGTAGGCGGGACGGACCTGGACGTGGATGCGGCCGACGTCCTCGTCGACCACGCGCTTGGCGGCATAGATGCGGCCTGCGAAGACCCGCGCGCTGCCCGCGCCGGGATAGATGTCCCATTCGGCCAGCTTGCCGATCCAGGTGGTGAGGTCCGGCTCGTTGTTGCCGTTGAAGATCAATTCGAGCCGATAGTCGAACGGCTGCGAGATTTCCTCGCGACCCTCGAAGCCGAGAAGCGCGTAATCATCCGTAGTGGCGTCCGCCAGGACGCGCAGGTTCAGCAGGTGCTTGTCCATCGCCGCGTGTCGACCCCAGGCTGAGGCTGCGGGACGGCCACTCCCGTTCGGAGCGGCCGTCCGCGCAGATCAGGTTCAGCCGACCTTGTTCTCGACCAGGCTGTAGATCAGGTGGGTCGGGCTGCCGCCGAGCTTGGCGTCGCGGCCGGTGAACGACCAGTCGAACTTGGTGAAGTTCAGCGACAGCGACTCGGTCGGCAGGTCGGAACCGCCGCTCGACATGCTGTAGCCCGAGATGATCACATCCTCGATCTCGAGAGTCGCGAAAGCCACGGACTCACCCTTCGAAGCGGCCACGAACGAGATCGTGCCCTTGCCGACGGGATCGCCCTTGAGCAGCGCCTTGAACAGGCCTTCCGACGACTTGTCGAGCGTCTTGCTGGAGGTGATCTCCGAGACGCTCGGCTCGCTGGTCGTACGATCGCCGCCGCGCGGGCTGCCTACGCCGACGCCAGCGCCCCACTGAAAGCTGTGAAGCTCGATCTGGTCCTTGAAGTTCTGGTCAGTCGAGCTGCCCTTGATGCTGTCGAACTTGAGAAAAATAGCCACTGCATGCCTCCTTCCACTAAAAGAAAAAACTCAAAGGAAAAACGATCAGCTGATCACGAAGGCGTAGTCGGCGCCTTCCCCGGCAGTCACTTCCACCTTGCCCACCGATTTTCCTTCGGCACGCAATTCGAGAAGCTGGCCTGCAAGGTCTGCGAGCAATCCGCGTTTCAGTATGTTTTCTATGTTGCGCGCCCCGCTTTCGACTTCCGTACAGCGCTCCACCAACCGGTCAAGCAGAGCTTCGTCCCAAACGAACTCGGCGCCGTAGTTGGCCTCGATCCGCTTGCGGATGCGCTGGAGATTGATGACCACGATCTCCTTGAGGATCTCGGGTTCGAGCGGGAAGAACGGCACCGTGGCGACACGGCCGAGGAACGCCGGCTTGAAGTATTCGAGCAGCGCCGGCCGCAGTTCCTGCGCCAGTTCCTCGGGCTCGGGCATCTGGTCCTTGCCCTTGGCGCGGCACAGATCCTCGATGGTGTCGGTGCCCGCGTTCGAGGTCATGATGATGAGGGTGTTCTTGAAGTCGATGTCGCGGCCCTGGCCGTCCTTCATCATGCCCTTGTCGAACACCTGGTAGAACACGTCCTGGACGCCGGGATGGGCCTTCTCCATCTCGTCCAGCAGAATGACGGAGTAGGGCTTGCGCCGCACCGCCTCGGTCAGCACGCCGCCCTCGCCGTAGCCGACGTAGCCGGGCGCGGCACCCACGAGCGTGGAGACTTTGTGCTCCTCCTTGAACTCGCTCATGTTGATCGTCGTGATGTTCTGCTCGCCGCCATAAAGCAGCTCGGCCAGCGCCAGCGCGGTCTCGGTCTTGCCGACCCCCGAGGTGCCGCAGAACAGGAAGATGCCCAGCGGCTTGCGCGGATCGGCGAGGCCGGCGCGCGCGGTCTTGACGGTGTGGGCGATCATGTCGAGCGCGTAGCGCTGACCCTTGATGCGCGCCGCGAGCTGGTCGGCGACGGTGAGCACCGAGCGGATCTCGTCGCTCATCATGCGGCCGACCGGAATGCCGGTCCACCCCGCGAGCACTTCGGCGACGACGTTGTGATCGACCACGTCGTAGATCATCGGCGTCTCGCCCTGGATCTCGGCGACCTTGGCCTGGGCCTCGCGCAGCGCGGCGATCGCCGCCTCGCACTCGGGCGTGCCCTCGACCGCATCGGCGACGGCGTTGCGCGCCTCCGACACCGCCTTCACCGCGGCCAGCTCGGTTTGCCAGGTCTCGGTCAGCGTCGCCTTCTCGGCTTCCAATTCCTCGCGGCGAGCGGCGGCGGCCTCGATCCTGGCCTTGACGTCCGCGCCGGCTTTGCCCTCGCGCTCGAGCATGCGCACTTCGCTCTCGAGCAGGCCCAGGCTACGCTCCAGGTCCTCGACCGGGGCTGGCGTCGCCGCCTGGCTGATGCCGACGCGCGCGCAGGCGGTGTCGAGCAGCGAGATCGCCTTGTCGGGCAGCTGGCGCCCGGTGATGTAGCGGTGCGAAAGCGAGGACGCGGCTTCCAGCGCCTCGCCCAGGATGCGCACGCCGTGATGCTTCTCCAGCACCGGCACGAGCCCGCGCAGCATGGCGGTGGCGAGCGTCTCGCTCGGCTCCTCGACCTTGACCACCTGGAAGCGGCGGGTGAGCGCGGGGTCCTTCTCGAAGTACTTCTTGTACTCGGCCCAGGTCGTTGCCGCGATCGTGCGCATCTCGCCACGCGCGAGCGCAGGCTTGAGGAGGTTCGCCGCGTCGTTCTGACCCTCGGCACCGCCGGCGCCGATCAGCGTGTGCGCCTCGTCGATGAACATGATGATCGGGGTGGCGCTCTTCTTCACCTCCTCGATCACCGACTTCAGGCGGTTTTCGAACTCGCCCTTGATGCCCGCGCCCGCCTGCAGCAGGCCAAGGTCCAGCGAGAGCAGGCGAATGGGCTTGAGCGCCTCGGGCACGTCGCCCTGGACGATGCGCAGCGCGAAGCCCTCGACCACGGCGGTCTTGCCCACGCCGGCCTCGCCGGTGAGGATCGGGTTGTTCTGGCGGCGCCGCGTCAGGATGTCGACGATCTGGCGAATTTCGGGATCGCGGCCGAAGATCGGGTCGATCTTGCCGTCGCGCGCCTGCTGGGTCAGGTCGATACAGTACTTGTCGAGCGCACCGCCACCAGCGGGCCCGCCGGGCTGGGGCGCGCCGCTGCCGCCGCCGGAGCTGGCCGGGGCCGCAGCAGCAGCCGCGGTGCGGGCTTCCTCGGAGCGCTCGGTGATCTTGTCGAACGCCGTCTTGAGCGTCTCGACCGGGATCTTGGCGAATTGCGAACTGATGTCGCGCGCCACGTTAGTCAGCTCGTTGCTGGACAGCAGCGCGAGCAGCAAATGGCCCGACCGCACCAGGCTGGAGCCGTATTCCAGCGAACCGACCAGCCAGGCCTCGCGCACCAGCTTGGCGATATTGGGCGCGATCGCAGGCGTGCGGCCATTGCCGGTCTTGAACCCGTCAATCTGGCGGTTGATGTCCTGCATCAGCCGGCCGACGTCGACCTCGAAATGGCTGGCGATCACGGCGATGTCGGACGTCTGCTTTTCCAGCAGGCGGTTCAGCCAGTGCTCGATCTCGATGTCGTAATTGGTACGCGAGAGCGCGAGACCGGCCGAGGCCTCAAGCGCCTGCCTGCAGGTGTCGTCGAGCTTCGCGATGAGACTCTTGAGATTCAACTGACACCCCTCCCCCAACGTGCGGTCCCCCGCAGACCTGCGCGCAGCACTTTGCGCGGCATTTCGTGTTCGTCAATTAAAACTGACTGTTATTTGACCTTCCTGGCGAGTTTGATTGCCGCGTTATTGTGCCATTTCGATTACGCTGCCTTTCCGGTGGTCGCGGTCGGATCGATCGGGATCAGGCAATCGTCGGCAATGCCGCCTTCGCGCACCACATCGCCCATCCAGGTCGTCCATCCCAGCATCGCCGGTTGAGCGGCGTCCCCGAGTCGCAGTTCGGGAATGTCCGATGTCGCGATGCGCAGCCGAATCGAGGGGCGCTGCTCGATCCCTGCAGCAAGCGCACAAATTTGCGTCACTCGCCGACGCGCCTCGCGGCGGCTGCAGAAGTCCTGGAGCCCGGAGTAGGATAGCGGACCGATCTCGACGACGTAGTGATGCTGCGCATCGAGCACTGCCGAGCCGATCATTGCTGCACCGCCGAGTTGCGAGCCCTCTTCCGAATCGAGCTGGCCCAGTTGCGCGAATTGCGCAGCAAATCCGCCGATGCGGGTCTGTTCGCTGGCGGGCACCGCCATCCACGTCGGCGTCGCTTCCACTACCCGCAGCGGCAGGCCGGTCAGCGTGCGCAGCACGGTCTCGACGCTGGCGGCGCTGCGGCGGGTATCGGCAAGGTGACCGACGAGCGTGACCAGCGAGCGATCGCGCATGTCGAGCCGGTCGCGCGCACCTTCGTAGCCGATGCCCGCCAGCGTCACGAGAATGCCCTGGATCGGGTCGCCGCCGCTCTCTCCGGCGCTGGCGCCGGCATTCGCGCTGCGAGTGCGCTCGGCCATCAGCGGCCACGAGTATTTCTCGGCGATGCGCCAGAAGAACGACAGCGCGCGGTGGTCGAAGATCGAGAGGAAGTGGCCAAAGGCGTAGTCGCGCGCGCGGCGGCGCTGGAGCTGCAACTCGCTGTAGGGCGGCGGCAGCGCCGGTGTCGCCCCCGCCAGGCCAAGCACGTTGGAGACGACGCGCACCTGATCGCGAGTGGTCTGCTCGCCGCCCTTCTTGTCTGCTGCGCCCGCCTCGGCCCCGGCGATGTCGTTCGCCGGCACGTGCATGCGGTCAGAGGCGACGAAGCGCACCGGCTCGTGCGAGGGCAGCGCATCGCGGCCGACTTCGGCAGAGTTGCCGCGGCTGCGCGCCCAGCCCTGTACGCTGCGCGCGGCCTGGACGAAAGTCGCGCGGCGCAGGCGCTCGACGATGCGGGTGACGGCGGTCATCTGCGGGCGGTCATATCAGCGGCCGGTCGCCGATGCGCGGCGGCCAGGTCTTCCACACGCCGGTCTCGCGCTGCAGCCGCGCCGTCACCCGCACGAAGCTGTTGAGCGCGCAGGCGCCCGCCAGGAACCGCTCGACCACCGCGCACAGCAGGAATGACCCCGAGCCGGACAGGCGCTCGTCATCGATCTCCAGCGTCACGTCGATCCCCGAGCACATCGCGGTGTGACCCTTGAACCGCAACCGCGCGACGCCGGGCGAGGAGCTGACCGAGATCAGCCGCTCGCGCATGTACTCGCTGTCGGGCGTATTGCCGGTATCGTAGATCGCCAGCACTTGCCGCAGCGCCTCGCCGGACAGCTCGTTGCCCACCAGCGTGAGATAGTTGAGCGAGAGCTGGCCGATCAACTTCCAGTGCGCAGAGGGCCCGCGCCCGGGCCGCCGCGTCGGCGTCGGCTTGGTCAGCGCGGTGATCGCGCCCAGCCCGTTGATCGTACCCGAGACCTGCAGATGCGGCCGCCCGCCGCCGAACGGCAGGCGCGCCGGCAAGTCGCGGTTGGTGGCCAGGATGCTGGTGTTGACCACCGTGGTGTCCTCGGCAAGCAGCTCAGACTGCAGGTCCGAGATGGTCAGGAACACGTCGTCGCCGCCGCCGACGCTGAAGCTGGAGCGGCGCGCGATCGCGTGAAAGAACGCGCCCAGCTCGGTCGAGCCCGGCCGGAACGAATAGAGCGAAGGCGTGTCGATCCGCTCGCCGCTCGCCTTCTGCAAGGACACGCCAGTGACCGAATGGACCTCGATCGCGTCCTCGTGCTGCGCATTGGGAACGATGCGGTACTCGACTGAGGTATGATCGAGGTAGATCGGCTCGGCCTCGACCGGGAACAGGTTGAGCGCGGGCACCGCGTGCAGCTCGAAGTCGTCGGCCCGTACGACTCGCTCCAGTTCGGATGAGATGCGGTCGAAGAACAGGAACACGTCGAAGCGATTGCCGGTGGCATTGATCAGCCGGCGATCGAGGCCCGAGAGCTCCACGAACAGGTGCTTTTGCGGATAGGCGAAGTGCTCCTGCAACAAGGCATAGGGTTTGCGCGCGGTCTGCGGCTGGGGAAGCAGCAGCTCGTCTTCGTTCAGCCCCAGCAGGCGCACGCTCTCCGGGCCGAGCAGCACCGCACCGGGATCGGCGACGCTGGTGGCGACTGCCGCGCCCAGCAGGTTGGCGCCGATCTGCTCGAGCAGGATCTGCGCGCGCCGCCCGTCGCTCTTGATGAAGAGGCGCAAGCTCTCGATCTCGAGCGCGGCGACGTCGACTTCCGGCTTGGTCGTCTCGAAGGTCAGCCGCAACATGCCGCGCGCGTTGCCCATGCCCACCAGAGGCGCCTCGAACGGCGGGCCGACCATCGAGGCATCGGCCAGCCGCAGCGGCAGCAGGCGGGTCTCACCGCAGAGCCGATAGCGGCAGGCGACGCCGTCGATCTCCTCGGTGGTGATCGTGGTGCCATCGGGGACGATCGCCGGCTCGGCCATGTCGGTGCCCGGCTCCAGCTTGACCACCATCAGCGAGGGCAGCGGCTGGATCAGGTGCGGATAGAGCGTCAGCAGCAGCGCGTCGGAAAGCTCGGAATACTCTTCGTCCAGCTTGTGGCGCAGGCGGCCGTTGAGGAATGCGACCGACTCGATCAACCTGCTGACATGCGGGTCCTCGATCGTGTCGCGGCTGATGCGCAGCCGCGCCGCATAGCGTGGGTAGGCCTCGGCGAAGGCGCCGGCATTGCGCTTGAGGTAGTCGAGTTCGCGCTGGTAGTACGCGATCAGGTCGTCGATCATCCGGTCAGGTTCACTTCGATGGTTCGGTCGCCCGGCCGCACACTCGCCTCGTAGACGACCATCTCCTCGCTCTGGACGATGTTGAGCACTGCGGAAATGCGCAGCTTCATGCCGCGCGAGGTCGGCCCGTCGTCCATCTCGATATCGATCTCGGACAAGCGCGGTTCGTGCTCGCGGATGACCTGGACGATCGCGCGCCGCGTCCGCTCGCGCACGGCGGGGACCGACATGTCCTCGGTCGACAGGTCGGGCACGCCGTAGCCGACGATCGTCTTGTCCATGCCGGGATAGCGGTCGGTCACCGGCAGCCACGGCCGCTTGGTGTTGAGCAGGCTTTCGAGATCGCGGCGCAGCGCCACCTTGTAGCGCGCGATCGCGTCCTCCTCGCTCTCGTGACGGTCGGCAGCGGCCTGCGGATCGTCGTCGATCAGACGGTCGACCAGCGACTGGGTGATGATGCGTGCCATCAGCCCGCAGCCTCGTTGCCGATCACCGTCGTCAGGCGGAATTCGGAGGTGATCTGGTCGAGCTGGTAGTGCGGGCGCAAATGGATCTCGCAGCCGTAGCTGCCCGGTTTGCCCGGCACTTCGTGAACGCTGACGGTGCCCTCGCGCAGCGGATAGCGCACGCGCATCTCGGGCGAGGCGTCGTCGTTGCCGGTGACGTAGGAGTGCAGCCAGCGCTGCAGCAGCTTCTCGCACTCGCCGGCATCGTTGTACTTGCCCACCCAGTCGCGGGCGATGACTTTTACGTAATGGGCGAAGCGCGCGACGCAGAAGATGTAGTTCAGCATCGCGCCCATTTTGGCATTCATCCGCGCCGCCTCGCCGTCGTATTCGGGCGGGCGATGGAGGCTGGGCAGGTTCATGAAGGCGGCGTTGCCAGTGTAGTGGAGTTGACGCAGCACCATCAGCCCCTGGTCGTTGAGGGCGACCTCCTGGTCCTCGGACACCGCGTTCTCGATCGCGAAGCGCGCGACGAAGCCGGCCCGGTCGCTCGGCAGGAAGTGACGCACCGGCCCGTCGACGATGCCCGCCTCGCCCGGCGGCAAGGTGCCGCGGATCGCCGCCGGCCAGCGGTGGCGCGCCATCGCCCGGGCCGTGACGTAAGCGACGCCGAAGCCGCCGTGGACCCACAGCATGTCCTGCGGCCCGCGTAATTTCTCGTCGTAGACGAAGCCCAGGCGCGGGTGATCGCGGCCGCGATGTGGCTTGCGCACCAGCATGCGCGGGATCACCGCGCCGATGAAGCGGCTGTCGGGCCGCACCCGGATGCGGTTCCAGCGCGCGAACGAGGGATCGGCGAACGTGGCGCTGAGGTCCTGGCGCAAGTCCAGTTCGTCCAGCCCGTCGAGCGCCAGCATCGAGGGATCGACGCCCAGCACGAAGGGGCAGAACGAGGCGGCAGCCACTTCCATCAGCCCTTCGATGACGGCGACGTCGTCGATCTTGCTGCCGCGTCCGAGGCGATGCGAGATCTCGTGGTCGACTACCACGACCCCGTACGGCCGCCCGCCGGGCATACCGAATTCCTGGCTGTAGACGATGTCGAAGAGTGCCGACTGGTCGAAATCGAGTGCGCGCTCCAGGTCGCGTGCGATCTCGGCCCAGCGGACGTCGAGGATGCGCAGGCGCACGGAAGGGTCGTCGACGCTCTCGGCCAGCCAGGCGACCCCGCGCCACAACGACTCGAGCTTCTGCAACGCCGGATGATGGAGGATCGCGTCGAGTTGCACGCCGAGCTGGCGATCGATCTGCGCGATCAGCGCCGCGGCGCGGAAGCGCAGGCGCTCGACGTGCAGCGGATCGGCGTGCAGCGGATCGGCAGGGCAGGGGTCGGATGGCGGAGCCGCCAATGGCTCAGGCGCCGGAACCGCCGGCTTATCGAGTGCGGCGGCAAGCACGTCCTCGTCGGGCGGCGCCGGTTCGCGAAATTCGACGGCGACGGGCTCGCCGACAGCCGCCGGCTCTCCCTCCGCCGAAGGAGGAGCCGGTGGCGTCGTCGCGTCTTGCCCGTCGTCGGACAGTGTCGGCGACGACGCCATGGCCTTGCTTCAGGCGATCGTCAGGACGCGGTCGGGATGCGGGCGACCAGTCGCATCGAGGTGGTGAGTTCCTCGAACTGCAGCCAGGGCCGCAGGTGCGCGACGGCGCTGTAGGAGCCGGGCGCGCCCGGAACTTCCTTCACCTCGACCCGTGCTTCGCGCAGCGGATACTTGGCGCGGGCTTCCTGCCCGGCACCCTCGGTGGCATCGACGTAGTTCATGATCCAGCGGTTGAGCCAGGTCTCGCAATCGCTCGCTTCCATGAACGAGCCGATCTTGTCGCGCGCCATCACCTTCAGGTAGTGAGCGAAGCGGCTGGTCGCCATGATGTACGGCAGGCGAGCCGAGATCGCGGCGTTGGCAGTCGCTTCCGGACGGTCGTACTTCTTGGGAGCCTGCGTGGTCTGCGCACCGAAGAAGACCGAGTAATCGGTGTTCTTGTAGTGGCACAGCGGCAGGAAGCCGAGGTCCGAGAGCTCCTTCTCACGACGATCGGTGATGCCGATCTCGGTCGGGCACTGGGTGTCGAGGTCGCCGTCGTCCGACTGGAAGACGTGGGTCGGCAGGTTGGAGACCTTGCCGCCACCCTCGGCGCCGCGGATCGCGGTGCACCAGCCGTACTGCGCGAAGGCGTCCGTCATCCGCGCGGCGAGCGCGTAGGCGGCGTTCATCCAGCAGTAGTCGTCGTGCTCCATGCCCTTGGGCGCGCCGTTGGCGTCAAAAGGCGCTTCTTCGTAGGCGAAGGCTTCGACCGGTTTGGTCTCCTTGCCATAGGGCAGACGCGCCAGGACCTTGGGCATCGTCAGGGTGACGAAGCGCGAGTCCTCCGACTGGCGGAACGAATTCCACTTGGTGTAGTCGGCCGTCTCGAACAGCTGCTTGAGGTCCATCGGCTTGGACAGCTCCTTGTAGGAGTCCATGCCGAAGACCTTGGAATCGGCAGCCGAGATGAACGGCGTGAAGCCCGACGCCGCGACGCTCGAGATGTTGGTCAGCAGCTCGACGTCGTCGGGGTGCTTGGAGAAGTAGTAGTCGCCCACCAGCGCGCCGAACGGGGCGCCACCGGCCATGCCGAACTGCTCCTCGTATACCTTCTTGTAGAGGTTCGACTGATCGAAGTCGGTCGCCTTCGCCAGATCGCTGGCGATTTCCTTCTTCGTCGCGTTCAGCATCTGGATCTTGAGCGAGCCACTGATCTCGCTGTTCTTGACCAGATAGCTCAGGCCGCGCCACGATCCCTCGAGAGCCTTGAACTTCTCGGCGTGCATGATCGCCGCGAGCTGCTCGGAGATCTGGGCGTCGATCTTGGCGATCGCGTCCTTGAGCGTCACGGTCATGTTCTTGTTGAACTGGACGGTGCCGCTCATCGCCTCTTCGGCGAGGGTGCGCATGAGCTCCTCGACGCGCGAGGGCTCGGTCTGCTTGGTGACGCTGATCGCCTCGTCGAGGAGGCTGACCGGGGCGTCGATGGTCTCGGTCTGGACGGCGCCAGAGCCCTGGGCTTCGGTATCTGCCATGTTGTCTTACTCCGCGGGCTTGTCGGTGCCGAGCTGTGCCGAAAGCTGGCTCAGCTTATCCTGGTCGCCGAGGATCTGCTCGAGCAGGCTCTCGAGCTCTTCCGAGCTGTCGGCCTTCGCCATCAGGTCGCGCAGCTTGTTGCGCGTCTCCATCAGCTTGCGCAGCGGCTCGACCTGCTCGACGATGTTCTCGGGCTCGAAATCGTCCATCGACTTGAACTTGAGGTTGACCTCGAATTCCTTGCCGTTCTTCTCGAGCGTGTTCTCGACCTTCATCTTCACGGCCGGCTCGACGCGGGCCATGACCTGGTCGAACTTGTCCTTCTTCAGGTCGATGAACTTGCGGTCCTTGAGGCTCTTCTTCGCGACCGCGGAGTCGCCCGAGAAGTCGCCCATCACGCCGACGACGAAGGGCAGTTCCTTGACTTCCTGTGCGCCTTCGGTCTCGACGTCGTAGGTGATGTGGACGCGCGGCTTGCGCACTCTCTTGAGCTTGTCGTGTACCGAGTCAGCCATGTTGATCTCCCTCGAATGCGGAGGCGGCCGGCCGCGCCGGATCGCTCCGTGGTCCCCCCGGGACCGATGCTAAGCTAATATCCGCTGTTGCCTTCTTCTTCCGCAGGCGGCTTGATACCCGAACGCCAGTAGAAGTCCCGTCGAGCCGAATCGTCGGGAATGAGCTCACTAAGCAGATCATGAAGACTCATTCGCGCCCGCCGGTCAACCTCGCGAAGGCTGGCGCCGAGCGGCGAAAGCGGTTCGTTGTACTCGAAGTAGTCGGCCGCTGCGCCGATCGCCTTCAGCGCGTCCTCGCGCCGGGTGATCTTGCCGGCGACGAAGCCGCCCGCCGGCGCCGCGCCACCCCCGGCCGAAACCAGGATCGGGCCGCCCTCTTCGACAGCCGCGGCGGCATCCGGCTCGTCCGCGACCGCGGTCGGCGCCATCGCCGTCAGCCAGGCGCGAATCGCCTTGAGCTCTTCCGATAATCGCGATGCGGCGGGAAATTGCGGCTTGGTCCGCTCCGAAATGAACCCGATCGCACGCCGCCAGCCGTCCTCGGCCTCACCCGCCCAGGCCGCCGCGCGCGTCAGCACCTCGCCCGAGAGGCGGCGCGCCTGCGCCTCGATCGAGCGGTAGAGCTCGTTCGCCTCTTCCATGCGCGCGCTCTTGGCGTCGCCCGAGAGGCCCTGCGAGGCGGTCATCGCGGCGTCGGCGCGCACCTTGTCGAGATGGCACAGCTCGCCGTCGCCGGTGCGTGCGATCGCCAGCTTGCGCACCGGCTGGATCATCGCGCCGTCCTTGTCGGTGCTGCCGCCGCTCAGCCCGGAGAGCGGCTGGAAGCGCGTCTCGACGCCGTCTTCGTCTTCGACCGGGTAGAGCCCCTCGTCCCAGAACGCCTCGACGAAATCGGCCAGCACGCTCATCGCCGCAGCAAGATCGCCCAGCCCGTCGCTGCGCGCCGCCGCCTCGACCACCACCGACATCGGCTCCAGGTCCTTGCCGTAGGTGGACAGATACTCGATCGCATTCTCGGCAAGGTCGTCCCAGTCCCACCCGCCTTCGGGCAGGACGAAATCGTCGTCGGTCATCGCCGCGGCCTGCTCCAGCCGGACGATCGCCTTTCGCTGCGAGCGGATCTCGCGCAGCAGGTCTCCGGCCGCACCTTCGTCGTCCCGGCCGTCGATACCGACCGAGCCGTCGATCGGCGCAAGAATCGCCAGCCGCCGTTCTTCGTTGAGCAACACGCCGTTCAGCCCCACCTACCCCGCGTTAGTTCGCTGAATTTACAGCTTTCGCAGCGCAGGACCACTTTTTTTTTGCGCTTACCCGCCCTGCAACATAAGTTGTGACAACGTTATTCATCGAAAGAGGGTGTGACATGCCACCGGCATCGCGATTGACCGACATGCATGTGTGCCCGATGGTCACCGGAGTGGTGCCTCACGTAGGCGGCCCGATCACCGCGCCCGGCCAGCCCAACGTCCTGATCGGCGGCATTCCCGCGGCCCGCGTCACCGACATGTGCACCTGTGTCGGCCCGCCGGACACGATCGTTCTGGGCAGCATGACGGTGCTCACCGGCGGGAAGCCGCAGGCCCGCATCGGCGACATGACCGCGCACGGCGGCAACATCGTCATGGGCCTGCCGACAGTGCTCGTCGGGGGCTGACACTGAGGTAGTGCGCTGCCTTGCTGCCCGAGCCTGCGAGGCGTCGCTCAAGTCCGTCAGTTGCCGAAGGCCTTGAGGCCGGAGAGCTTGTCGTTCATCCACTCGCTGGCGCTGTCGATCGAGCCACCGTTGCGAAGCAGCATGACCAGGAAGACGACTAGCGCCACCGCGGCGGCAAGCACGGCGCTTTCGGCCAGGACCAGGGTCAGGAATCCGGCGCCTAGCGCGGTCAGCACCGGCGCAACGAAGTTCGAGGCCTGCTTGGCGATGCCGTACTCGACCCGCTCGTAGGAAGCGCTCAGGTCCGCCGCGGACGAGGCGCGGATCTCGAGATTTGCCAGTGACTTGTTCGATTCGACCAGCGAGTTGAGCTTGCACCACAGCACCAGCGCGGCATCGGCGCCGGCCGAAGTGACCGAGCCGAACCAGTGCACGAACCGCGACTGGGCGGTGCGCAAACGCGCGACGGTTTCCTGATTGGCAGCCATGACTCTCCCCCTTCGGTTGACGTCGATACGCAGATTGCCGCGCTCCGGTTAGAGCACGGCAATCTGCGTTGTCTGGAGGCGCCGGAGCGCCGGATCAGTAGCGGACGATCTCGACCCGGCGGTTGCTGGGATCGGAAGCTGTGGTGCCGTCGCGCGGATGGTCGAAGCCGTAGCCGACCGCGCGCAGCCGCGAGGCGGGGACGCCCTGCGCCACGAGGTAGTTCACCACGGCCTGGGCGCGCTCGCGCGAGAGCTGGCGGTTCGACGCGGCCGTGCCGATATTGTCGGTGTGGCCCTCGATCACGAACTCGCGGCCGATGGGCGCATCCTTGAGCGAGCGGGCGAAGATGTCGGCCTGCTGGCGCGCATCGGGCGTCAGCTGCGACGAGCCCAGCTCGAAGCTGAGGCGCATGTCGAGCGAGCGGCGGCTGGCCGGCAGCGCGACCTTGCCCACCTTGGCGGCAGCCAGCTTCGAGCCCGAAGCGCCGACGTAGCGGGTGGTGGCAGGCTTGCCCGGCACCGCGCGCGAGGGCGCGGGCTTGATGCCGGGGCGGGTCGCCGCCTGGCCACCGGTCGAGAGGTGGAAACCGCGCGTCTCGCCCACGGGACAGATGCCCGAGTTCATGCACTCGTCGTCCGCATCGGCGCCAGTTGCGTCCGGCGCACCCTTGGCCTCGTCGCACGCGGAGACGAAGCACTTGACTTCCTCTTCGCTCACGGCGGCCTTCTGCGCCCACGCTACTTGAGCGCCGGCGAACATCGAAACGCCCAGCAGCGCCGCGACAGTTGCCCTCAACATGGCAGACTTCCCCTGTATATCAGAAAATCGAATCGTTAGCTCGCTGATAACTCGTAGAAGCACTGCAAACAACTGCTGCCAGCAAGTTAACAGCGACCGTCATTTACCGGGACACTTTCGCTCGTGCATAGGAGCGCAAGCAAAGCGCCGTAAAGGGACTTGCCCGGCTCCCGCTTTGCTAGGACAAGCCGGCGACAAACAGAACGGACGGGAGGCCTGAGTGCAGGCGGAGGGGCGAATGCAGGAAACGCAATCGAAGGCTGCCCTCCCGGTCTGGGGAGCAGCCACGCTGGCGGCCGCGGCCGTCGGCACCACGCTGATCCTCATCGGCATCCCCTGGATCTTCGGCCGGCTGCTGACCAGTCCCGGATTTGCCGCGCTGCCGATGCCGGCAATCGAAACCCTGTTCACTCTGGTGACCTTCGGGCTGCTGGCGCTGCTCGCCTTTGCCGGCATCCGCCTGGGCAAAGTCCCCGTGCCGCTCGGAGCGCGACCCGGCGTGTTCGCCGGCGCGGGCCTTGCCATCGGCGTGCTCGGCTTCACCATCTCGCTAGCGCTGTGCGTCATCGCCGGCACCGCGCAGGAGGGCATGCCCGCCGCCGAGGGCATGGGGCTGTTCCTGCTCGAGACCGCGCTCACCGTGATCCAGAGCGGCGCCGAGGAGCTGACCTTCCGCGGCTGGCTGCAAGGGGACCTGCGCCGCCGCTGGGGCCGCTGGCCGGCGCTGGGCGCGGCCGCGTTCCTGTTCGCCGTGTTGCACTTCGTCGCCGCCGCGCAGGAGCCGCTGACCTTCGTGACGATGCTGCTGGGCGGGCTGCTGTTCGGCCTCGTCTACGAGAAGTCGGGCTCGCTGCTGCTGCCCTGGGCGCTGCACTTCGGCTGGAACTGGACCGAGGAGCTGGTCTTCGGTCTCGCGCCCGAGAACCCAGGCACCGGCACCTTCGGCGCGCTGCTCAACATCGACACGCGGGGCTCGCCCTGGTGGGGCGGCACGCAGGAAGGGCTGAACGCCAGCCTCTCGTCGGTCATCGTGCTCCTCGCGCTGGCCGCCGCGACGCTCGCCTGGCCCGACCGCAGCGAGGCGGCGGCGGCGGGAGGCCTCAGGAAGACCCCTGCGCGCGGCTGACGTCGATCCGGTCGCGCACTTTCTCGAACGCTTCCAGGTCCGGCCCGGTGAGCGCGCGGCGCTGCTGGGTGTCGACTGCGGGCAGGATGCTCAAGGGATCGACCGCCTCGCCGTTCATGTGCACTTCGTAGTGGAGGTGCGGGCCGGTGGTGCAAGTGCCGGTGACCCCGACGTAGCCGATCGTCTCGCCCTGCTGCACCGCCTGGCCCGCGTGCAGCCCGGCGGCGTAGCGGCTGAGGTGGAAGTAGCGGGTCTGCATGCCCTTGTCGTGATCGATGATCACCCAGTTGCCGCCGCAGCCGTTGGGCGTGGCGGTGCTGACCGTGCCTGGCGAGGCGGCGTAGATCGGCGTGCCGATGGGCGCCGCGAAGTCCACGCCCTTGTGCATCCGGGTATAGTGCAGCGTCGGGTGGAAGCGCATCCCGAACTTGGAGGAGATGCGCGCACCGTCGATGGGCGTGCGCATGAACGTGCGCGCCACCGTCCGCCCGCTCGCGTCGAACCAGCCCTCCTGTCCCGTCGCGTCCTTGAACAGGTAGACCGCGGCCGAATTGGTCTGCGTCGTCATCGAGGCGTAGAGCAGCTTGGGCGCACCTTGCGGCTCTCCGGCCGCATTCACCGGCTGCGAATACGCGAGCTCGAAGGCATCGCCAGCCGCCACGTCGCGCTGGAAGTCGATGTCGAACGAGAGCGCCTTGGCGAACGGCGAGATCAGCGTGTTGGGCACGCCCACCGCCACCGCCGAGGTGTAGAAGCTGTCGCCGTCCATGATGCCGTGCAGCGTCATGATCTTTTCCGAGACTTGCGCCGAGACCCGCCGCGTCTCCAGCTTGCCGTCCGCGCCCAGGCGCACCACCGCGCCCGAACTGTCGCGGTTGGAGGCTTCGAGGCCGTAGAACGCCAGCTGCTTGCCGCTGCGCGTCATGTCGAGCACCGCGCGCACCTCGCCGTTGGGATCAAGCGCGGGAAGCGCCTGCGCCGCCACGTCGTTCGCCAGCTGCGGCGACAGGCCGAAGCGCTGCAGCGCGGTGGCGAGCTCGGCCGGGTTGGCGAGCTGCAGGGTGCGGCGCACGTGGCCGGCGGCGGGCGCCGACGCCACCGCGGAGCCCGCCGGCGCGTCCGCGGGCGCCTCGGCTACCGCTTCCTCGTGCGGGCGCGCCAGCCAGGCCGCAACCGCCCCGGCCAGCAGTACCCCGCCGGCGATCCCCGCCGCGGTCAGCCGCCGGCGCACCAGCGACTGCTGCGAAGCGCGCCGCTCCAGCGAGCGCTGCGGCGACCATTGCTGCGCCCAGACGCGCGGGTCGTAGGAATTCACGAAAGTCTCGCCCATGCACCCCACCCCGGCCGTCACCGTCCTGGCCCAATCCAGCCAAGTAACGGCAGCCCCATTCGTCCGAACAGAACTATCTAAGCTCCATCTAACGAATAGTCGCTGTTGCCGAAATTGGAATTGGCAGTCTATGACCGCGCGAGCAGGTCAGGGAGCGGGACTGGTGATACCGATACGGGCGGAGTGGCAGGCGGTGACCGACGTCGGCGCGGTCCGCAAGCACAACGAAGACCGCTACTTCGCTTCCGACGGCCTCGGCGTGTGGATGGTGGCCGACGGCATGGGCGGCCTCGAAAAGGGCGACTGGGCCTCGACGCAAGTGGTCGAGGCGGTCGCCGGGCTCGGCTATGCCGAAAGCCTGGAAGCCACGCTGGAGACGATCCGCGGCGCGCTGGAGCAGGCCAACGAACGCATCCTCGGCGAAGCCGAGCGCGTCGGCAAACAGATGGGCTCCACCGCCGTCGCGCTGGTAATCCGCGAGCGCCGGTTCGGCATCGCCTGGGTCGGTGACAGCCGCGCCTACCTGTTGCGCGGCGGGCGGCTCTACCGCCTCACCCGCGACCACAGCCAGGTGCAGGAACTGGTCGACCACGGCGTCATAGACGAGGCCGCCGCCGCCACCCACCCCTTGCGCAACGTGCTTACCCGCGCAGTCGGCGTCGCCCGGCCGCTGGTGGTCGACACCATGGACGACGCCCTGCTCGACGAGGACTTCCTCCTGTTGTGCAGCGACGGCCTCTACGGCGTGATCGGCGAGCAGGAAATGGAAGCCACGCTCACCAGCCAGCCGTTCGAGCAGGCCGCCCATGCCATGGTCGAGCGTTGCCACGCTCTCGGCGCGCCCGACAACATCACGCTCGTAGGCGTCTCGACGGCCGAGGTAACGCTGGTCCAGTACGGCGCGGCACCGGAGGCCTGACGTGGAAGACGAAAGAGACGAAACCGTCTTCCAGCCGTCACAGACCGGCGGGCAGCACGGCGCCGGGCCGACGCCCGCACCGACGACGCCGCCTGCACCGGAACCGGACGCGCCGGACGAGGAAGGCACCGTGTTCGCCGCGTCCTCCACTCCGCCCGTTGCTCCTGCGCCGCCGCCACCGGCCGCTGACGAGGAGGAAGGGACCGTGTTCGCCTCGCCCGTCTCGCCGCCCAGCGCCGCGCCGGCGCGCGAGCAGACGCCGCTGCCGGTCTCCCAGGCACCGCAGCAACGCACCCCCCCGCCTATGACGATGCCGCCTGCCTCCGCATCCTCGCGCGGCGGCGGCGGGGCCTCGATCGCGGTCGGCACCGTCCTCAACCACATGTTCGAGATCAAGCGCTTCCTCGCGCGCGGCGGCATGGGCGAGGTGTTCGAGGGCGTGAACATTGCCAGCGGCGAACGCGTCGCGATCAAGACCATCCTTCCCGAGCTGGCCGCCGACCCCAACGTCATGGCGATGTTCCAGAAGGAAGCGCAGGCGCTCACCCAGCTCTCGCACCCGGCGGTGGTGCGCTACCGCGGCTTCGCGCTCGAGCCGCAACTGGGCTTCTACTACATCGCCACCGGCTTCATCGAAGGCCAGAACCTGTCCGACCTGCTGGGCAAGTCCACGCTGACCGAGGATGAGCTGTTCAGCCTGACGCGCAAGCTGGCCGAAGGCCTGCGCGAGGCGCACGAGCTGGGCGTCGTCCACCGCGACATCTCGCCGGACAACGTCATCCTCGACAGCGATCGGCTCGACCGGCCCAAGATCATCGACTTCGGCATCGTCAAGGAGACCGATCCCGGCTCCAAGACGATCATCGGCGATGGTTTCGCCGGCAAGCCGAGCTACGTCGCGCCAGAGCAATTGGGCGACTTCGACAAGCAGGTTGGGCCCTGGACCGACGTCTACGCGCTGGCGCTGGTGGTGCTGGCGATGGCGCAAGGCCGCAAGCCCGATCTTGGCGGCCTCCCCGCCGAAGCGATCATGAAGCGGCGCAACGGCGTCGACACCAGTCCCATTCCGGGCCGGCTGCGCGCGGTGATCGACAAGATGCTGGTCGCCGATCCTCAAAAGCGCCTGCGCTCGATGGACGCGGTGATCTCCGCCCTCGACCAGGCCAAGGCCGGCAAGGCACCCAAGCCGAAGAAGCCCGCCAAGGCCAAGGTCGAGAAGCCCGCGGTCGCTGGTGCGGGAAGCGCCACGCCCCGCTCACTTCCGCCCAAGCCGGTGCTCATAGGCGGCGGCGCGGTGGTGGCGATCGCGCTGCTCGCCGGCATCGGCTATCTCGCCTCGGGCGGCAACGACGAGGCCGCGTCCACGGGCGGCTCCACCGCCGGCGCTCCGGCGCCATCCAACGTCTCGTTCACCCAGGTCGATGCGGCGCTGCAAACGGCGCTGCCAGCGATACCCTGTTCGTGGATGACCGTGGACCTGAAGCAGGATGCCGGCGCCTTCACCGTCGCGGGCAAAGGTGTGGCGGGGTCGCCGCTCGATGCGGAAAACGGAATTCTTCAGGCCGCGCAGAAGCTGGGCGTGGAACCCGGCACCGATTTCGCGGAGATCGCCAAGATCGACCAGAGCTACTGCCCGGTACTGGACGAGCTGAACAAGTTCCGCGCGGGTCCGCCAATCCGCATGACCCGCAGCCAACCCGAGTACGAACTCTCTGTCATCGATCCCAGCGCTCCATCCGACTATGCCGGACAAGTCGGCGCGCAGGTGGTGACGGATCTTTCGCTGGACGGGATCGCCGGGGACTACTCGATCTATTCGATCGAACGCGGCAACAACATCGAACAGGCGGTGGAATCGCGCGAGGCGCTCCAGAAGATCGTCGCGATGGGCAACCCGAACGTGCAGAAGCTGCCCGGCCTCGAGAACTACCGCCTCTCGCCCTATACCAACGCCAAGCCGGGCTGGTCGGGCCTCGTCCTCGTCACCGGCAAGGGCGGCTTCACTCCCGATGCACTGAGCGACCTCGTCTCGCCCGCCGGCAAAGCCGCCTTCGAGGCGCGCGCCAAGGCCAACGACTGGAAGGTCCAGATGGTCTGGTACAAGTTCGTCGACAACCAGCCCAACGAAGGCGCCGCCCCGCCGGCTGCGGCTCCGGGAGCAGCGCCGCCGGCCGGGTGAGGCCACAAGCCCACTGTCCGAGGCTCCTCGTCGCAGGGGCATTCGACAGGCTCGGGCCGAGCGGAGCGGCTTTGCTCGATCCGCAGGCAGCGGGCGGCGAACTTAAATCCCACCCCGCTCGTGCTGAGCCTGTCGAAGCAGGCCCCATTTTCCTACATGGACCAACCCTGCTAGAGTCGCGTCGCTCCTTGCACCCGTGAACAGGCAACCGCCGCCCTGCCCCACAAGCGGTCCGCTCGCGCATGTACTTCATCAACCAACGCTGAAAGTCAGACGAAGGGAACGTTCAAACTCGCGGGCGCCGGAGTGATCTGCGCCGGGCCGATGTAGCCGCCTTTGACCACCACCGCCCGGTCCGCTTCCCAGAACAGCCCGCGGCGGTAGAGCACCGAGCAGCGCGGGTCGCTGAGCATGTCCGAGCCCTTGATGCGGATCGTCGCGACGTCACCCTCCGAGCCGTCGCGGAAGGCCTGAGCGCCGATCTGATCCTCGTTGGGCTCGCCCAGGAAGAAGTAGGTGTACGAAGTGAAGCCCTTGCCGGTCTTGTCCTGGAACACGTCGGCGTTCACCACCCGCAAGTCGCGCAGCGTGGCGCGCAGCAGCGAGACCGGGTCCATGCCGAAGTTGCCGGTCATGTCGATCTGGTAGAGCTGCTGGCCCTCCGGTCGGCCGTAGACGCCCTTGATCATGGCCGGCAGGTACTTAGCCTTGGTCTTGTGCACCAGGGTACCGGCGCGGATCTGCTCCAGCACTTCCTGCGAGGCGGGCACCGCCAGCGAGAAACCGAACTTCAGGTACGTGACGAGATCCAAGTTTACCCTCCCCCGCTGTTGTCTTCAGGCCGCGGTCTGCTCGCGGTAGTGGCGCGCCAACGCCTGCGCGAACATCTCGACGAAGCCGTCCTTGGCCTCGAACGCCTGTTCGTAGGTCTTCCACGCCTCTGCATCGCCGCGCGCGTTGGTCTTGATCGAGCGCGGCGCGAACTGGTCGAGCGCATGGTGCAGGCTCTCCTGCATCGCGCCAAGCACTGCGCGCTGGTGCGCGTCGATCTCGCCGCATAGCCCTTCGACTTGCGCGGCCGCCTGCGACGGGGGAGCAGAGAGCAGGCGCAGCAGCAGTTCCTCCGGCGAGCCCGCACTCGACAGCGCAGAGCCATCGGCTGGGCTGGCGACGCCGAGGTCCTCCCGCGCCTTGCGCCGGTCCTGCGCGAGCCGCACGAGCCCTACGAGACTGGCCCGCAACATGGCTCCGGCGACTGCCAACACTTGCGCATCGGGCGCGCTTACTTGCGAGCGCGCGAGCCCCGCCGCTTCCAGCAGGAGCGCGGCGCCGTCCTGCGCGCCTGGGCTTGCCGGATGAGCGGTCTGCCCGCCGGTAGCGTTCCACCCCGGCATCTGCGTTGCGCCGCCTGCTGCCGCCGGCGCCCGGCCCCATTGGTCCCGGGACGTGTCGCGGGCAGGCGCCGGAGCAGGCTGGCCGGTTCCGGCCTGGGATGCGTCGAGCATCACCGCGATCTCTACCTCGCCAACGCGGATCACGTCGCCGTTGCGCAGAAAATGCGGCGCAGCAATCCGCTCGCCGTTGACGAAGGTTCCGCCGGTGCTCTCGTCGACCAGCCGCCATGCCATGCCTTCGCCGCTGATCACGCAATGCCGGCGCGAAACGCTGACGGCTGAGAGCAGTAAGTGCGATCCGGTGCCACGCCCGACGACCACCTCGCCCCGGCCGACCCGCAGTGGCTGTATCGCCTGCGCCGGTTGAGCGGGACTGTTGCGCACGGCGAGAATTAAAGGCATTTCCATTCCAGTTCTGTTTGGCTCATTACTAAAGGGGCAGGGCCAATTCGCAATAGCGGGGGAGAGGAAACTTGGAACCGGGGCAGACCGCATACGACGAGGTGCAGTATCCATCGTCGCTTTATCGCACCACGCACCCCGAGCATCTGGCGGCGATTGCACGCTTGCACGGGCTCGACGCCGCCGATCCGCGCCGGGCGCGAGTCCTGGAGATCGCCGGGGGCGACGGATTCAACGTCCTCGCCATGGCCGCCGCCCTCCCGGACGCGCAGTTTGTCAATATCGACCTGGCGCCAAGCGCGGTTGCGCGTGGGCAGGCGCTGGCGGCAGCGTCGGGCCTGACCAACGCGCGGATCGAGGTTGCCGACGTCGTCGAGGCGGCCGACAGCTTCGCCGGCGAATACGACTACGTAATCGCCCATGGCCTCTACGCCTGGGTTCCGCCGGCAGTACAGCAGGCGACGATGCGGCTGATCGACCGCGTTCTCGCCCCTGAAGGC
>Ga0070667_100000533_pt1 | contig 38045 bp, 31 predicted proteins | sample KBSS33metaG_FD_64659 | JGI IMG/M metagenome (GOLD analysis project Ga0070667, IMG submission 64659) | Switchgrass rhizosphere microbial communities from Kellogg Biological Station, Michigan, USA - KBS S3-3 metaG | ecosystem: Host-associated > Plants > Roots > Rhizosphere > Soil ...
ATCTCGATACCACCCTGAATATTTGCCCGGATATAACGCATGGCGAAGGCTGTGCCGCAGGCTCCCAGCACGGTAGCTGCGTCCATAAGTTTTTCATCGATTTTTACGGCGCTGCCAAGCTGATTAAACATTTCAAGGATCTCCTGAAACTGATCGGCGTTGAGGTCTTTCGCTGAAAGGCAGGTCATACTTTCCCTGATGGCAATAGCCGTGTTCGGCATAGCCCTTACAATTGGAATGCCCTCGGGTACCAGAGACGACAACTGCTGTATGCTTACCCCGGTAACCACTGAAACAAGCACGTGCTTCCCTTTTTTGAATTTTCCTTTCAGACGTGTAAGCACTTCTTCCACCTGAAAAGGTTTTACTGCAAGAATGACCAGCGGAGCATATTCAAGAGCGTCCTCGTTGTTGGAACTTACCATGGCACCCTTTCTTTCCAGTTGATGAAGCTGGTCCACCGACCTGCGCGTAATAAGAATATGTCCCGGACTGAGGTATCCGCTTTGTATAAGACCTTCTGCGATCGCCGAGCCCAGATTCCCCCCGCCGATAATGCCAACCTTATTCAACATAGCTAAAGATATTTTTTGTGGATGAGATAGTTCCTGACATAGTCCGATACTCCTTCTTCGAGGGAATAAAAACCCTCTGAGTATCCTGCGCCCTTTAGTTTCGACATTTTCGCCTCTGTAAAATACTGGTATTTATCCCGGATATCTTCGGGCATGTCAATATACTGTATATCCACCGGCTCGCCGGATCCCGCGAAAGTGGCTTTTACCAAATCTTCAAAGCTCCTCGCCCTGCCCGTTCCGAGATTATAAAGTCCGTTTTCAGTTCCCTTATTGAAGTTATTCATGAGCCAGTAGCAGACTTTCAAAATATCCTTCACATAAATAAAATCGCGGAGCTGCTGTCCGTCCTTATAATCCGGTCGGTGTGATTTGAAGAGTTTAACCTTTCCGTTGTTCTTGATCTGATTAAAGGAATGCCAGATCACGGAAGCCATTCTTCCCTTATGATATTCATTCGGGCCATATACATTGAAGAACTTGAGGCCTGCCCAGAAAGCAGGCTGGCTCTGTTGTTTAATAGCCCATTTATCGAATTCGTTTTTGGAAACACCGTATGGATTCAGCGGCCGGAGTGTAAACGGCAGCTTATGATCGTCGCTGTATCCCAGTTCACCCGAGCCATAGGTCGCTGCAGAAGAAGCATAGACCAGCGGAATCTGTTTAATTAAACAATAATCCCAGATCTTTTGTGAATATTCAAGATTCAGTCTCTCATGAACCGCATAGTCAAATTCAGTGGTGTCGGTCCGCGCACCAAGGTGGAACATAAAAGAGATTTCCGGTTTCTCTGAATCGAGCCAGGTGAAAAAATCATCGCGCTCCACCCTATGGTCAAATTTCTTTCCCTTCAGGTTTTCTACCTTGTCGAGCCTGCTGAATTCGTCCACCAGGATCAGGTGTTCATATCCTTTTTCATTAAGAAACCCGGCAAGGCAACTTCCGATAAATCCTGCTGCCCCCGTTACTACGATTGATGCGTTCCTGTTCATGCTTCCACCATTGATTCCATTTCTTTTTCGATGGCTGTATCGTAGGCTGTTTTCCATTCCCGGATACTGCCCCACGACTTACCGTCGATCTCCAGGCCTGAACCCGTTACCTCACCCAGGGCTTCGATATGTATTCCTTCCATGGCTTTTCTGAATTTGTCCACGTTTTCCTTTCTGACTGATACCACCACCCTGCTCTGGGACTCGCCAAACCAGTACGCATCGCGGCGAATGGATTCATCCTGGCAACGGACGCTGAATCCGAGATTGTTTGGAAATCCGGATTCAGCCAGTGTGATGAAGAGTCCGCCTTCCGAAACATCATGAGCCGATTCTATGAGGCGTGATTGTATGACTGCCAGGAGACGCGCTTGTAAGTTGAATTCCTCTTCGAGATCGAAATGCGGTACGGGAGAGTATTCCACCTCATGCAGGGCCACCAGAAACGCTGATGAATATATATCGCCGGAGTTTTTGCCCAGCAAAAAAATATGGTCTCCCGGCTGTCTGAACTGCAGGGTCATTTTTTCTCTTGTATCTTCAAGCAATCCTACCATTCCGATGGTTGGTGTGGGATAGACGGCGCCTTCAGGATGCTGATTATAAAAACTCACATTACCCCCCGTGACCGGCGTGTCGAATCTGCGGCAGGCTTCTCCCATTCCCTTTACCGCGTGTACGAACTGGTAATACACTTCGGGATCGTAGGGATTGCCAAAATTCAGGCAATTGGTTACTCCGAGGGGAACTGCACCCGAGCAGACCAGGTTACGGGCAGCTTCGGCAACGGCGATCATTGCCCCTTTGTAGGGGTCTGCCAGCACATAGCGGCTATTACAGTCGGTCGTCATCGCAATGCCTTTGGAAGTTCCTTTTACAAGTACGATGGAAGCATCCGAGAATTCGTTGGTGGAAGTATTGGCGGCGCCTACCGTACTGTCATACTGCACACTTATCCATCGTTTGGATGCAATGGAAGGCCAGCGGATCAGTTCTTCAGCCACTGCGCGAAGGTTGTCTGTTTCGGGAATGGAAGCCAGATCAAAAGATTTTATTTTTTCAAAATAGGCAGGTTCACGATATGTGCGGCTGTATTGGGGTGCGCCTCCGCCAAGCACCAGTTCGTGTGCCGGGATCTGCGCTTCGAGTACTCCTTCCAGATAGAAACTCAACAGTCCGTCTGTAGTTACTTCTCCGATATTGGAACAGGGAAGATCCCATTTGTCAAAAATATCCAGTACTTCTTTTTCCCTTCCCTTCTGAACCACCATGAGCATTCTCTCCTGGCTTTCGCTGAGCAGGAGCTCCCATGCTTTCATTCCTGCCTGTCGTGTAGGCACTTTGCCCAGATCGATCTTCATTCCCACTTCGCCCTTGGCACTCATTTCAGCTGTAGAACAAATGATGCCTGCAGCGCCCATATCCTGCATGCCCACCACGGCCCCGGTTTCAATCACTTCGAGACAGGCTTCCAGTAATTTTTTCTCCTGAAAGGGGTCACCCACCTGCACCGCTGGTAGTTCCTGTACGGATTCGCTTGTAATATTGGCCGAGGCGAAAGAAGCTCCGCCAATACCATCCTTACCCGTGGCACTGCCTACAAAAAAAACCGGATTTCCCTTACCGAGCGCGGTGGCTGAAATAGTCTTTCCCTTGGCAACGATGCCCACACTCATGGCGTTGACCAGCGGGTTGGTATGATAACACTCGTCAAAATATATTTCACCGCCAACCGTCGGCACTCCAAAGCAATTGCCATAGTGGCCAATGCCGTGCACAACACCTGCCAGCAGATGCTGGGTCTGAGGATGATTTAATTTCCCGAACCTTAAGGAATTCAGGGAAGCAATTGGCCGGGCACCCATGGTGAATATATCACGGTGTATTCCTCCGACGCCGGTGGCCGCTCCCTGGAATGGTTCAATGGCGGAAGGATGATTATGGGATTCAATTTTAAACACCACGCCCAGCCCGTCGCCGATATCCATCAGTCCGGCATTTTCCTCTCCTGCTTTGACGAGCATTTTTTTCCCCTCTCTCGGAAGGGTTTTAAGCCATTGGATTGAATTCTTGTAGCTGCAGTGTTCGCTCCACATTGCGCTGAAAGCACAGAGTTCAGTGAAGTTTGGTGTGCGTCCCAGTTTGGTACAGATCAGGTCAAATTCTTCGTGTGTAAGCCGGAGTTGCTCCGCTGTTTTTGCAGTTATTTCCATGTTCTTTGGGGAAAGCGCAAATTTACGAAGGACGCGTTAATCTATTCGATAATTTTAGGGGTTCATGAAGATCGCTTTCATCCACAACAGGCAGGCTTTTCTTCCGGAACTCCAGGCCTACCGCGACTTCTTTCACACGCATCAGATCGCGACAACGGTCTGCCGCTACGGCGAAGAATCCAAAACCGACGCAGGTGTTTACTGGTATATGATGGGATTTTATCCTCATTCAAAACACAGGAATAAAATCATTATCCACGAATATGCATCCTGTTCGGTCCCTCCCTTGAGAAAGGAAAAAGATTTTCTGAAAAGAAAATTCCATCCGCGGCCGGACTTCCGGATTTTCCTGAACGAATATGTACAAAGCCAGCTGGGAATTTCCGACGAAGTGCCATTCGGCTATCGTGATATGGGTGTGTCCGCACTTTTCCACCCGCCATCCGAATCACCGCAAAAAGAATATGATTTCATTTATGCCGGGAGCCTTTCGGCACACCGCAGACTGGATACGGTACTCGATATATTCGCGAAGGGGCCGCTCAGGGACCAGTCTGTGTTAATGCTGGGACATGACACCGAAGGGTTAAGAGAAGATTATGGAAAAGCAGATAATATTCATTTTCATGCGGCTGTTCCCTGGACTGAAGTCCCCGACTGGCTGTCGAAGTCGCGGTACGCACTGAATTTTATTCCCGACACCGAACCTTTCAATGCGCAGACACCTGCCAAGTTCCTCGAGTATGCTGCCATGAAAATTCCTATTGTCAGCACCAATACATTTTGGATTGCGGAATTTCAGGAACGCTATGGTGGTAATTATTTTTTCCTGAAGGAAGATCTTTCCAACATGACCTGGGACCGCATCCTGCATTTTCCTTTTGAGTTTCCCAACCTGGAGAGCTGGACCTGGGAGGAAAGGATCAGAGCCTCCGGCATTATGGAATTTCTGAGCACCGTTCAAGAGCGCAACAGCGGCGGGATTCAGATATGACCGGTCTCAAGCGACGAAACCGCACGATCATATTCTTTCAGAATTCTGTCAATGCCGTATTTCCCGGAGACAAGCTGTCTGCCGTTATGACCCAGTCGGGCACGTTCGGCAGGCTCCAGCTTCATCATTTCTTCCATTCTTGCGGTGAGTTCGGTGATATTATGGGGTGAGCAGAGAAAACCATTCACACCTTCTTTTACTACTTCCCGGCAGCCTGTATTAAAAGAAGTAATGATGGGAATTTCCATTGCCGCCGCTTCCAGCAGGCAGCGGGGAATTCCTTCATGATAAAAGGAAGGAAACACAAAACAGTCCGCCTGACGAAGAAAGGGCCTTACATCCCTTGCAAAGCCCCCGTATTCAATTATTTTTTTTCGCTGCCAGTAACGCAGTTCACCTTCCGTAATTGAATCAGGATGATGGCGCTCAAAAAATCCAATCAGGGTAAAGCGTACATCATGGTACTTTTTCCCGAGAATACGGGCGGCTTCCACATACATGCCCACACCTTTGGACTTCAGCAGGCGCGTACTCATAAGAAAATGGAATGCACGGGACCGTGCAACGGGTCTGTGTGCCGGCGGCGAAAAATACTCCGTATTGATCCCTTCTCCTGGCAGGATCCTCACCTTTCCGGCCGTTACCAGTCTGCGGCGGACAAATACAGAAGCGTCCTCTTCATTCAGAAACCAGGCCTCTGATGCTTTTTTAAGCGCTTTGCGGTATAAATAGGCAACGACGCGGTTTAGCCAGTTATTCCTGTCAAAACTGTATCCAAGACCGGTAATTACCGCAACCGAACGGATACCTGCCCCCGCGGCGGCCATGGATCCGTAGATATTCGGCTTGATCACATAGTGAAAAATAATATCCGGCCTTTCGGCCCGGTAAATCCTCTGAAGCGACCGGTAAAGTGTATAATCGGCTACCGGGTTTTCCGACCGGTTGTTGAAGCGGATCTCCACAAAGCGGCATCCGGCAAGAGTAAGTTCGTCTGCAAATTCATCACGGGGAGCTATAATAAGAACTTCGAAACGGGCGAGCAGATGACGGACAAGATCCATTCTGAAATTATACACCGACCAGGAACTGTTGGCAACGAGGGCAATCTTTTTTCTGGGCTGTCCGGTCAGACTGACGTTCATCAGGAGATATTAGATTCAAATTTATAGATTTGGTATATCAAAATCAGGTAAAGTTCCATGGTCGCACTCATTCTGTTCATCATTTACCTGTTCGGAGGCACACTCATCCTTCACGGCATTATAAGAAAAAAAGTTTACCCGTTCACGATATATCACACTTCTGCGGTGATCCTTTTTAAAGTGATGATGGGTTGTCTGTACGGCTGGATTTTTTTGAGGTATTACGGAGGCGACGACACCTGGAACTATTTTCTTGAGTCACGGGATCAGACCAGCCTGCTCCTGCATCACCCCATTTCTTTTTTCCGAGATTTTACTCCGGAGTATGCCCTGAAGGTAACAGGGTACCACCCCTGGCATGCGGCGGTTTATTATGTCGTGCATTTTGAAAGAATCTTTATGATCAAGGGGCTGGCCATCCTCAACCTGCTGAGTGGAAAGAACTACTATGTTAATGTACTCCTGTTTGAGTTCCTGACCATTGCAGGTCCGCTTCTTTTGTTTAAGCTGCTTGCAAGACTTTTTCCATTGCGGACCGGTATAAATTTCCTGCTGGTTTTCTTTATTCCTTCCGTCACTTTCTGGTGCAGCGGCATACGGGCAGAGGCCCTGCTGCTTCTTTTTATGGCCCTTATGGTTTATAACGGGTACAAGCATGCGCAAAAAGCCAGGCCGGGAAGGCTGGTGGGTATCATCCTGGGTGCACTCGGACTCCTGCTCATCCGTTACCAGTATTTCCTCGTCTTCATTCCCGGATTTCTGGCTTACTGGATAAGTCTTCACAGAAATCAAAACCGGCCGGCACTTTTTAACCGGTTTTACGGAATCCTGGCGCTTATCTTTTTAGTCAGTCTGTTTCTTCCTCCCGTATGGCAGCTTTCAACCCCCCTGGCACGCGCGCAGCAATCCTTTTTCAGTCTGCATGGAAATACAAGGTATGGCCTGGACAGCCTGAAACCAGGCATTGTTTCCGTTGTTAAGATACTTCCCCAGGCAGTTGCCAACAGTATGTTCCGGCCTTCCCCCTGGGAAGGAAAACACGGATTACAATCGGTATCAGCCATTGAAGTCCTTTTTATGGTTATAGGCTTTTTCTATTTTATGCTTGGCCCTGCCCGGAAATCCCAGATATCCCATCCTGTCTTCTGGCTGTTCCTTTACTATGCCATATTGCAAATGGTCCTGATCGGTTATACGGTCCCTTTCCCGGGTGCTATTGTCCGATACAGAAGCATCCCCTTCCTCCTGCTTTCTCTCTTCCTTTATGCCGGTAATCCGCTATGGCAGCAAAAAATCAGGTACCGAATTTTCAAATTACATTAGAATTATCCTTAATGTTACCTAATTGAGTATTTTTAAATGATAAAACCGCAAAAAAAGGGGTTAATTACGCTATTATTTCGAAGAAATTCTAAAAAAACCCTGAAAAAGCTCTTTTTTTTTCGTCCTCGTGAATAAACGCTTACTTTCGTTTCCAATTAAAATATTTTTAAATGGAATCGTTAAGAGTAAAAGCTATTAACGATCTGTCAATAAAAACTCCGGTTGAACTTGACGGATCCAGCAAAATCACCGCTATTTTCCAAGAAAATGTATTTACCCTTCGCACAGCCCGGGAATTCCTGAGCGACGAAGCTTACAAAAGCCTTACAGGATCCATCAAAGGCGGTAAGAAAATCGACCGTGCAGTCGCCAACCAGATTGCTGCGGGGCTCAGACAGTGGGCAGAGTTGAAAGGTGTTACCCACTATACACACTGGTTTCAGCCACTGACGGGTTCATCCGCTGAAAAACATGATTCATTTTTCGCCATAAAGGGTGACGGCACGTCCATCGAACAATTCGAAGGAGATGCCCTTATCCAGCAGGAACCTGACGCATCTTCTTTCCCTTCCGGCGGAATACGCGCCACTTTCGAAGCCCGTGGTTATACGGCCTGGGATCCCTCCTCTCCCCCTTTTATTATGGAGATTGAAACCGGCAAAACATTATGTATTCCTACCATATTTGTAAGCTATACAGGCGAAACCCTGGACTATAAAGCGCCCCTGCTGAAATCCCTTGAATCCATGAACAAGGCGGCGGTGGACGTATGTAATTATTTTGACAAGAATATCACCCGTGTAATCGGAACCCTTGGCTGGGAGCAGGAATATTTTGTGATCGATGAAGCCCTGGCTAATGCACGTCCCGACCTGGTGATGAGTGGCAGAACCGTTTTTGGTCATCCTCCGGCAAAGGGCCAGCAGCTGGAAGACCACTATTTCGGATCCATTCCGGAAAGAATCTATGCCTTCATGCGCGATTTCGAAACAGAATCGTATAAGCTCGGCATTCCTTTAAAAACCAGGCATAATGAAGTGGCACCCTCCCAGTTCGAGTGTGCACCGATATTCGAAGAAATCAGTGTGGCCGTTGATCATAATACCCTCCTGATGGATATTATGGACCGGGTTGCCCGCCGTCACAAACTGCGCGCCCTGCTTCATGAAAAACCATTCGCAGGAATCAATGGTAACGGGAAACACAACAACTGGTCCATGTCAACCGATACCGGCGTTAACCTGCTGGCTCCGGGTAAAACGCCGAAGACCAACCTCATGTTCCTTACCTTCTTTGTAAATACCATCAAGGCGGTACATGATTATGCAGATGTTTTACGCGCATCCATTGCCTCCGCCGCCAACGACCACCGTCTGGGAGCCAATGAAGCACCTCCAGCCATCATATCCGTGTTTATCGGAGGATTTCTTACCAAGGTGCTGGAAGATATTAAACAAAGAGTAGGCGCTAAATTCGACGAACAGGATGAAGCCATTCTCAAGCTCGACCTGCACCGCAGCATTCCTGAACTCCTGCTGGACAATACAGACCGCAACCGTACTTCTCCCTTTGCGTTCACCGGAAATAAGTTTGAATTCCGTGCCGTAGGTTCTTCTGCGAATTGCGCCAACGCAATGACGGCGCTCAATACCATCATGGCGGAGACACTTAAGAATTTCAAGAAAGAAGTGGACGCCCTGATCGAAAAAGGCGAGAAGAAAGAAATCGCGATCATGCATGTCATCCGCGAATACATCGTAAGCAGCGAAAAAGTGCTTTTCGAAGGCAATAACTATAGCGAAGAATGGGAAAAAGAAGCAGCCAAAAGAGGTCTGCCGAATGTTAAGGCAACCCCCCTTGCGCTGGATGCCATGATTACAGAAAAAGCAAAGCACCTGTACGAATCAAACGGGGTGCTGAATCATGTGGAACTGGAAGCCCGTCACGAAATTGAGCTGGAGAAGTACATTAAGAAAGTGCAGATCGAAGCCCGGATCATGGGCGAGCTTTGCACGAGCCACATCCTGCCGCCTGCGATAAAGTACCAGAATACACTGATTCAGAATATTATCGGAATCAAGGAAATCGGTCTGAAAGAGCCGGCGTTTTCCAATCAGAAACAAATCCTGGAAAAAATTTCCGAACATATATCTCAAATCAGCGATCTGGTAAGCAAAATGATCGATGCCCGTAAGAAGGCAAACGTCCTTACCAACACCCGCGCCAAGGCCATCGCTTATTGCGATGATGTCAAGGGAGAATATTTTGACAAAATCCGTTATCATGTCGATAAGCTGGAAGTGCTGATTGACGACAGCGAATGGCTGCTGCCAAAGTACCGTGAGATCCTTTTTCTCCGTTAATCGAAAGAATGTTTATAAAAAGGAAAGCCCCCGTTTGGGGGCTTTTTTTATTGAAATCTATTCACCATTAGGCAGTTATTTTAAATCTCTTCTAAAAATCCAATGATATTAAAATAAAATATATATAATTAGTTTTTAAATTGAATCACATTTTATAATACTTTCACATTTCAAAATAGGTATTAACTATTTAAATAATACTTATTGTTTATACCACATTCCAGGCCTACGCCATCCTATAGAAAAGCGTCCGGACTTACGATTCAGCTTTGCCTTAAAGGGTTTTCAGGCAGGACCCCCATTTTATGGGCACTGCTAATTTTTTGTAAACACTCAAAATAAAACTGCAATGGTCAAAAAAATCAAACTGCTCGTTGTCGCACTAGGCTCTTTTATGTTGGCTCAGGCCCAGGATTCCACGAAAGTGGTCGCAAAAGACAGTGTGGTACCGTCCCCGCCACCCAGTTTCACCGGTTCCCTTGATCTTTATTACCGGTACAACTTCGCCAACCCGAAAACCGGACCGGGCAACCAGAATCCCACCTTCTATAATAACTACACCAGCTTTACCAACTCACAGAACTCCTTTGAGCTGGGCATGGCAGCCATAAAATATGATCATTCCTGGGGCAAGGCCGGCGCATCCGTAGAACTTGGATTTGGCCGCAGGGCACAGGACTTCTCATATAACGACGGAACCAATAATTCCTTCTTCTCCCTTTCAAATGTCATCCAGGCTTATGTGTACTATAACCTCACTGAAAAAGTAAAAATCACGGCCGGTAAATTTCCAACCCATATCGGATATGAACTCGTAGACGCTTACCTGAACAGGAACTACTCTATGAGCTATATGTTCTCTTATGGTCCTTTCTTCAACACCGGTGTAAAAGCGGATGTGGCCATCGCCGGAAAAACCGCCTTTATGGTTGGAATTTCAAATTCGACCGACCATTCTTCCGTCGAAAATTTTTCCTACCAGAGCGTCATAGCCCAGTTAAGTACAGCGACACCTGACAGCAAATGGAAATTCTTCCTGAATTACCAGGGAGGAAACGTCGCACCCGGTACTTCCCTGAACCAGCTTGACCTGGTGGTGACCGGCGCACTTACCGATAAATTCAGCATCGGCTTAAATGGTACAGAACAAACGGTCAGTGCAGATACTTCTGCCACCTGGTGGGGCGCTGCTCTGTATCTGAATTTTGATCCGAGTTCAGCGTTCGGCCTGACACTCCGCAGCGAATACTTCAGCAACAAGACATACCTTCTTGCACTGCCTTATGCCAACTACACGGAATTCACACTTACCGGAAATATCCACCTCGGAAAACTAACGGTGATGCCTGAACTTCGTTACGATGCGAGTTCTGAAGACGCATTTATCAAAAATGACCTGGCACCCACCAAGAACACTTTTACCGGGTTAATCGCAGCAACCTATACGTTTTAAATATTATCAAAGCACCATCCCCTTTCCAGGCTCCCCACTGCGGGGAGCCTTTTTGGTTTGATATATAATATTCAAATATGTATTCAATATGGCCAATAATTTAAAGAAAGGCAGAATATTTGCTTTTAAAATAGAAATATTTCAGTTGTGTTTATCAAAAAATATATAGTAAGTCTCTACCGGGCGTTTATAAGAAGGAAAAAGTCTTCTTATGATTTTCTTATCCACTAGTCCCCGGTAAACGGCCACCGCGCTGCCGATGTCATTAGTGTCCGAAGACATCTTTGAGCGCACGCTTCGCCGCATGGTATCCGCACATACCATGGACACCGCCGCCGGGAGGGGTGGAAGCGGAACAGAGGTATACCCCTTTCAATGAGGTTCTATATGGAATGGCCCGGAACACAGGCCTCGCAAAAAGTTGTGTAAAATTATTGGCACCTCCCAGAATATCCCCTCCCCGGTAATTCGCATTGTATTCTTCCAGTTCTGCCGGACCCATCGTATGACGGCCCAGGATCAGACCCCTGAAGCCAGGAGCGAATCGCTCAACCTGGTTTTCTATCACGGCTGTCATATCCCGCTTCGATCCCAGCGGCACGTGACAATAAGCCCATGCCGTATGCTTTCCAGCAGGCGCACGCGTCGGATCAAATATGGATGGCTGGGTAAATATCACTGACGGTATTGCTTCGCTGTTTCCTTCCCAGGCTGCAGATTCCCCTGCTGCTATTTCAGAAAAATTTCCACCCAGATGAAGCGTAAGTGCCTGCCTGGCGTCTATCGAAACAAACGGTGTAGGACTCGACAGCGCCCAGTCGATTTTATACACCCCCATACCCTGCCTGTAATTTTTCAAGTGCCGGCGATAACCCGGCGAAAGCCGTTTGCCTGCCATTTCCAGCAACTGATGAGCTCCCACATCAAGGAGAAAGGCTTTCGCATTGGGTAATTCATCCAGGGATTTTATTTCACGACCTGTTTCGATCTGACCACCCAGGCTGACAAAATAATTCCCGAGTGCCTTTGCGATAGTTCCGGATCCTCCTTCGGCCAGCGGCCATCCGCAGCGGTGTCCTGCCATAAGGAGCAGGGTGCCGATCACGGAGCCCGCTAAATAATCGAACGGCAACTGGGAATGCATGGCCAGTCCGGCCCAGAAACCTTTCATCCGCTCAGTAGGAAACCGTGAAGCCATTCTGTTCACAGTAGCCAGTGCAGACCATCCAAACCTTGCCATCTCCAGTGGGTGTGAGGGAAAATGAATGGGAGACAGGACATCGCCGATTATACTATCCCAGGAACTCAGCAGGGGTTTCATCCATCTCCGGTAGGCTCCTGCCTCTTCGCCCAACATCCGGGCGGTCATTTCTTCCAGGTCTTTTTTTAACACCATGGAGCTTCCGTCATCGAAGGGATGGGCCAGCAGAATTTCAGGGTTTATAAATTTCAGTCCGAATTCAGCCATCGGAAGGGATTGAAAAAAGGGAGACGCCATGGCAAGTGGGTGGACGGCCGAACAAACATCATGGTGAAATCCGGGCAGGGTTAACTCTTCCGTGCGCATTCCGCCGCCGGTCGTGGATTTCGCTTCCAGGATCAATACCGAAAGCCCGGCCTGTTGCAGGGTGATCGCCGCGGCAAATCCGTTAGGCCCTGAACCTACGACGACAGCATCGAAATCCGGGCCTTTCATAATGAAGAAGATAATTTTGAATCAGGACTTTCTTTTCTCTGCCACCCATTTTAGTGCCAGCTGGTATTGTTCCTGTTCCGTGAGATTGGAATTGTCCAGAACGATCGCGTCAGGCGCCTGTCTTAAGGGGCTTATTTCACGGTGTGAATCAATATAGTCACGCATCTCGAGGTTATTCTTTACTTCCTCCAGGCTGATATTGGGATTCTTCTCATAAAGCTCGCGAAACCTTCTCTCCACCCTCACGGCTTTGTCTGCCGTCATAAAGATTTTCAATTCTGCCTTTGGAAAAACGACCGTGCCGATATCCCGCCCGTCCATCACGATCGCTTTTTTTTCGCCGAGCGCCTGCTGCCTCGCCACTGCATAGTCGCGTACCGCTTTGATGGCGGCCACGTCGCTCACTTTTTCAGCTACCACCAGGTCGCGGATCAGGTATTCCACATTTTCGTCATTCAAAATCACTTCCGTGGTTTTTGAAACTTCGTTATGAAAGAATTCGATGTGTATTTCCTTCAGCGCGCGCGCTACCGCCCTCGAATCGGTCCAGTCCACATGGTTTCTCAGAAAGTAGAGCGTAATGGCGCGATACATCGCGCCGCTGTCGATATAGGTATATTTCAGCTTAGCCGCCAGCTGCTTTGCCAGTGTGCTTTTTCCGCAGGATGACCAGCCATCGATCGTTATGATGATCTTTTTTTCCAAGTTATGAGCTGCCGTTTCAAATGGTTTAGCCACTGCAAATAAAGGATATGCCACGGAAACACGGAAATTTCCGTGCGCCGTGGCATATCAAATCTATAACCACTATGTTTTAAACCTGGGACGCTTCTTTTTCCTTTTCCTTCAGTGTGAACTTGAGTTTTGATTCCGCCTTATCAAGGTCGGCAATCATCACGTCCCCGTTTTTGATATTCATATTCAGGATCTCTTCAGCCAGGGGATCCTCGAGGTATTTCTGAATGGCACGATGCAGAGGCCTTGCCCCGAACTGCTGATCGTATCCTTTTTCAGCCAGGAAGTCTTTGGCTTCAGATGTCAGCTCGAGCGTGAATCCCAGCTGCACGAGTCTTTTCATCACACCCTTCATAAGGATATCGATGATATTGAAAATATTCTCCCGGTTCAGCGAGTTGAAGATAATGATATCATCAACCCTGTTGAGGAACTCCGGACTGAATGTTCTCTTCAGCGCTTTCTCGATTACCGCTTTGTTGTTCTCATCGACGTTCGCCGTGCGGGCGGAAGTGGCAAAGCCCACGCCATCGCCAAAATCTTTGAGCTGGCGTGCACCGATGTTGGAAGTCATGATGATCAGCGTATTCTTGAAATCCACCTTTCTTCCCAGTCCGTCGGTCAGCTGACCGTCATCCAGCACCTGGAGCAGGATATTATAGATATCCGGATGCGCTTTTTCAATTTCATCCAGCAGGATAACGCTGTAAGGTTTGCGTCTTACTTTTTCAGTAAGCTGCCCGCCTTCTTCGTATCCCACATATCCCGGAGGCGCACCGATCAGGCGGCTTACCGTAAATTTTTCCATGTATTCACTCATGTCGATGCGGACGAGAGAATCCTCCGAATCGAACATATAGCGTGCGAGTGCCCTTGCCAGCTCGGTTTTGCCGACACCGGTGGGTCCGAGGAAAATAAATGTACCGATAGGCTTTTTTGGATCCTTTAGACCAACGCGGTTTCTCTGGATGGCTTTAACCACTTTCTGGATGGCTTCAGCCTGTCCGACCACCATGGATTCCATGTCGCTTGACATGTTCCTGAGTTTTTCGCTTTCCGCCTGCACCATGCGCTTGACCGGGATGCCGGTCATCATGCTGACGACTTCTGCGATATTTTCCTCATCGATCGGATACCGGCGGTGTTTACTTTCTTCTTCCCATTCGAGTTTGGCTTTTTCCAGTTCTTCCTGGAGCCTTTTCTCTGCATCACGCAGAGAGGCTGCCTCTTCGAATTTCTGGCTTTTCACCACTTTGTTCTTTTCGTTCTTCACCTCTTCAATCTTCTTCTCAAACTCCACAATGTTCTGCGGCACATTAATATTCTTAAGATGCACGCGCGCGCCAACTTCATCCAGCACGTCGATGGCTTTGTCGGGCAGCAGGCGGTCGGTCATGTACCGGTCGCTCAGCTTCACGCATGCCTGGATCGCGTCGTCGGAATAGGTGACGTTATGGTAGTCTTCGTATTTTGATTTGATGTTCTCGAGGATCTGAATGGTTTCTTCCACGCTTGGCGGGTCGATCATCACTTTCTGAAAGCGGCGGTCGAGTGCTCCGTCTTTTTCGATATACATCCTGTATTCGTCCAGTGTGGAAGCGCCAATGCATTGCAGTTCACCGCGGGCGAGGGCAGGTTTGAAAATATTGGAGGCGTCCAGTGAACCTGAAGCGCCGCCTGCTCCCACGATGGTGTGAATTTCATCTATGAACAGAATGACGTCCCTGTTTTTTTCCAGCTCATTCATGATGGCCTTCATCCTTTCCTCGAACTGGCCGCGGTATTTTGTACCGGCTACCAGCGCAGCAAGATCCAGTGAAATCACTCTTTTATCAAACAGTACACGGGATACTTTGCGTTGCACGATACGGAGCGCAAGACCTTCCACGATGGCTGTCTTACCTACGCCGGGTTCTCCGATCAGAATCGGGTTGTTCTTCTTGCGGCGGGAGAGGATCTGCGAAACGCGTTCGATCTCTTCTTCCCTGCCTACAATCGGATCCAGCGAATTCATCTCGGCCAGCCTGGTGATATCCCTTCCGAAATTGTCCAGCACCGGAGTTTTGCTTTTGGCGTTTCCGGCCGGACGTGCTTTCTGCTGGGCGTATTTTTTCTCCTCATCAAAATCGTCGTCGTTTTCTTCGGCGTATTCACTGCGTGTGTCATTGCTTTTCACGACGCCGAGTTCATTTCTGAATAAATCGTAGTCCACGTCGAATTGATTTAGTATTTGTGTGGCAATGTTTTCTTTGTTTTTCAAAATTGAAAGCATGAGATGCTCTGTTTCAACGGTCGGGCTTTTCAGCGCCTTGGCCTCTAAAACGGTAACCCGGATCACCTTCTCTGCCTGTTTGGTCAGGGGAAGGCTGTTAATATTTGCAATATTTTTTCCGGTTTTATCCTTAACGGCGAGTTCCACTTCTTTCCGGAGCTCATACAGATCCACATTGAAACTCTTTAAAATCCGGACGGCGGTATTATCCCCCTCCCGGATCAGTCCCAATAGTAAATGCTCGGTCCCGATAAAGTCATTTCCTAACCTTAAGGCTTCCTCTCTGCTAAACGAAATAATCTCTTTGACCTGTGCCGAAAAATTATTATCCATTTTTAACTTATTGAGCTTTATACAATAATAACGAATATTTTTGATTCCTGTTTTTGATGCTTTATCAACCTATGTTAACAAGACCGGAAAATGAAAGTCAAAATTAGTACCAACGGGAAATTCCATGCCATTACTGTACTTGAGCCCGTTCTTGCTGCTAATATGACAGCAGCGCTGGAGGATCTCTGCAAACCTTTTCTTCAGCAGGATGTGAAAAACCTGCTCCTCATATTAAAAGACATTCAAAAAATCGAAACTGCTGCTGCTGAAACCCTGCTGGGGTTAGGAAACCTTTTCTACAGCAACCGCGCTTCTTTTGTTCTCTGCGAACCTCAACCGGCGGTAAAAAAATTTTTCGAACAAAATGAACAATTTGATGCTTTGCAGATAGCCCCGACGCAGAGCGAGGCTTCCGACATCATTTTCATGGAAGAAATCGAAAGGGAATTCACGGATTAGCTTTCAGGGAACGGATACTATGCTAACGGTGAAATCGGTTTCATATTACTTTTTGTGCTATTTTTCGAGGGATATAAGGATTGCCTGCCGGATTGATCATACCTAAAACCTGACTGTGCTCGCGGTAACCATACTTGGAAACAATTCTGCCATTCCGGCTTTCGACCGGCACCCTACTGCCCAGGTTATCACCCTTGATGATCATCTTTTCCTCATGGACTGTGGTGAAGGAACCCAGACCCAGATGAATAAATACAAGATTCGCAGAAGCCGGATCAACCATATTTTCATTTCCCACCTTCACGGGGACCACTATTTCGGCCTCATCGGGCTTATCACCTCCATGGGTCTGCTGGGCAGGCACCAGGATCTTCACCTATACGGCCCCGCACCCCTGATAGAGATCTTCAACATGCAGCTTCATGTGGCAGATACTCAACTTCCGTACCAACTGATTTTTCATCCGCTGGGCGAAGAAGGGACCCTTGTAACGGACAATCGTTTCGAAATCTCTTGTTTTCGTGTGTTTCACCGGATCGAGTGCTGGGGATTTATTTTCCGTCAGATCCGCCCACCCCGCAGGGTAAACCCGGAAAAAGCCCGGCTTGCGGGAATTCCGTCTTCTTTTTTTGACCGTTTGAAATGGGGTGAACATTATGAAACCCGGGAAGGTGTGCTGATCGATAACCTGACCGTTACCGATCCGGCTCCGAGGCCTAAATCTTATGCCTATTCGGCAGACACCATTTACAACCCGGAGCTCGCGGTGAAAGTAAAGGGGGTCGACATGCTCTACCATGAAACCACCTATCTGAAGGATCTTGAGGAAAGAGCCAGCAAGCGGTATCACTGCACTACCATACAGGCTGCTTCGATTGCCCGTGACGCGGGTGTTAAGCAACTGCTAATCGGGCATTTCAGCTCCAAATACGACCGGCTGGATGATTTTGAAAAAGAGGCCCGGGAAGTTTTTCCCCAGACAGAACTGGCGCTCGAAGGCGTGAGCTACCTGGTATCATAGATCTCGCGATCCAAACGGCAAGTGCCGCGTTTCAGGAGTTAAGTTTTGGATCTGAAAGAAAAGGTAAGTGCCGCGATATAAAGGATAAATCGCCGGTCCACGGGCTATGTTTCGGGATTCACGAGCAAGGTTTCGGGATTCGAACGCTATGTTTCGCGATTCACGAGCAAGGTTTCGGGATTCGAACGCTAAGTTTCGCGATTCAAAAGATATTCCGCGAGTTCACGTAGTGGCTTTCTCCTCTCATCCGGAACTTCAATGCGGTTAAAATGTTTCCAGGCTTTTTCCATATAGCTATTCTTTGCCTTCACCGCAGCCTCGTCGACTTTCAACCGCCGGAACAGCGCCATCATCTGTTCCAGCTTGGTTTCACTATCTGATTTTAATAGATCAAGCATAAGTTCCCTGTCCGTACCTGTCGCCGCTTCCATCGCATGCACAAGGAGAAAAGTTTTTTTATTAGACCGGATATCTCCTCCCCGCTCCTTTCCAAACTTGTCGGGGTTGCCAAAACTGTCCAGCCAGTCGTCCTGCACCTGAAAGGCGAGTCCCAGGTTCCTGCCAAACTGATAAAGATCTTCCTGGGCTTTCGGGGATGCGCCTCCCTGGATGGCGCCCATCTGCAGGGCCGCGGCGAGAAAAACAGCGGTCTTTCTTTCAATCATGGAGATATAGTCAGCCGGACTGACGGATTCCTGTTTTTCAAATTCCATGTCCAGTTGCTGTCCCTCGCAAATCTCCGCGCCGGTACGGTTCAGCAGGAAAACCAGTTTTTTAATCTCTGCCGTATCAGACTCCATCAGCAGGTCATATACTTTCAACAACATCACATCGCCGGCAAGGAGAGCTGTCGGCTCGTTATAAAGCGTATGCACGGTAGGCCTGCCGCGCCGGACGGGCGCGCGGTCCATGATGTCGTCGTGGATAAGCGTAAAATTGTGAAATAGCTCAATGGCTGATGCAATCTTCCAGGTAGCGGGATGTATCGGGGAAAACATTTCGTTGGCCAGCAGGCAAAGTACCGGTCTTATTCTTTTGCCACCATCTTCCAGGATATGGGAAGCTGCGCCATAGAGCGCTTCGGGTTTGTCCGGAAACCGGATATTACTGAAATAGGAATTGAAATCTTTTAGAAGTTCCTGAAACCTGCTCATGAATTTTTACTCAAAGATTATTTGCCTTTTCCCGTCAGCACCCATTCGTAGTCGAGCTGACGCTTGGCCAGGTTGGCGGAGACTACTTTAATCGTCACTTTATCTCCCATGCGGAATTTTCTTCCACTTCTTTTGCCGACGAGCGCATATTCGCCTTCCATCAGGCGAAAATCATCATATTCCATCAAACTGTTTAGGCTTACCAGTCCCTCGCATTTGTGTTCGATGGTTTCCACCCAGAATCCAAAAGAGGCAACCCCGCTGATAACACCTTCAAATTCTTCACCCACCAGGTCCTTCATATATTCAACCTGCTTGTATTTGTTCGCCGCTCTTTCACTGTCCATCGCGGCCCTCTCCCTTTCGCTGCAGTGCCTGCACTGGTCTTCGAGTTTTTTATGCAGTGTGATCTGATCGTCCAGCACTTCCTGCAGGATGCGGTGGGTAAGCACATCGGGATAACGGCGGATGGGAGAAGTGAAGTGACAATAGTTGGTGAATCCGAGTCCGTAGTGGCCGATATTCTCCGTTGTATAGATCGCCTTGGCCATGGTGCGGATACCGAGCTGCTCCAGCACATGCTGTTCTGGTTTACCCTGAACATCCTGGAGCATCTTATTAAAGGAAGCCGCGATTCCTTCGGGCGTTTTGGTGTCAAAGCCGTGACCATATTTTTTTGCAAACTCCACGAAGGGAGCGAGCTTTTCCTTGTCGGGCGTGTCGTGCACGCGGTAGGGAAAGGGGATCGGCTTCTTTTTGATTTTCACTTTCGACACATGGCTGGCTACCGTCCGGTTGGCCAGAAGCATAAATTCCTCGACCAGCTGGTGTGATTCTCTGCTCTCTTTTATAACGATCCCTATCGGCCGGCCCTTCTCATCGAGACGGAAGCGGACTTCCTGTGAAGAAAAATTGATCGCACCCTTTTTGATCCTTTGTTTTCTCATCCGTTGGGCAATATGATGGAGCGCGAGGATCTCTTCTTCATACTGTCCTGTTTTGTTGTCGATGATTTCCTGCACGTCTTCGTAGGTGAACCGATGTTGCGAGTGAATGACCGTCCTGCCCAGCCAGTATTCCGCTATCTCTCCTTTTGAATTGAGATGAAATACCGCGGAAAAACAGAGTTTGTCTTCATGCGGACGCAGTGAACAGAGTTCATTGGAGATCCTTTCAGGAAGCATCGGGTTTACCCTGTCAGGAAGATAAACGGAAGTCGCCCTTTCATAAGCTTCTTCATCAAGCGCCGATTCTGTCAGCACGTAGTGACTCACATCGGCAATATGAACGCCTATTTCCAGCACATCATTTTTCAGCCTGCGATAAGAAATGGCGTCGTCAAAATCTTTTGCATCCACGGGGTCGATGGTAAAAGTGAGCACACCACGGAAATCCTTTCTTTCTTCTATTTCATCTGCAGGGATCAGGTCGGGCAGCTTTTCAGATTCTTCAATCACCTTGTCGGGAAAAACAATCGAAAAACCGTTCTCCACCAGAATCTCTTTCATCACCCGGTCATTTTCATCGGCCTCGTCGAGTATCTGAAGCACCTCGCCCTGCGGCTTCCTGTTTTTACTCCATTCCGTTATCCTCACAATCACGCGACTGCTGTTCGCAGCGCCGGAAAGCTTATCGGTAGGAATATAGACATCAGGCATCGGCCTGGCGGTATCCGCAATAAAAAAAGCAAATCCGTCTCCAAGCTGGATATGGCCCGGAAAGTCAGTCTGTTTTCTTTCCACAACGGATTCCACAATACCCTGCACACGGCTGCTGCGGCCTTTGGAAGGTGAAACCCTGATGAGCACGGTATCCCCGTGTAAAGCTGTATTGAAATCACTGGGCCTCACGAGGACGTCGCGGTCAAGGCCTTCGGAAATCACGAATCCCATGCCGGAGCGGGTCACTTCAAGTACACCTTTATGCAGCTGGACTCCCGGTTTCTTTTTTTTCCTGTCTGTATTCTTATGCCCCATAGCCTATTCCTGGTAATGAAAATTCTGAATGAAAGTAGTAATTAAGCGGGTAAAGCTGGCTTCGTCCTGAAATAAAAACACCGGTTCGATCGGAATTACGAACATCGGAAGCGTTTTCAGTTCCTGCGCAAATTTCTGAAGCCGCACGGCATCTTTCTCCGTGGTGATCAGCACTTTTGAACCGGCTTCAATCTGATTAAATTTTTTAATGATGTATTTGAGATCGTCAATTGTGAAAATATGATGGTCACTATAGTCGAGCTCATCGTAAGAATTGAAATTTTCCTCCAGGAATTTCTTCAAAGGTCCCGGGTTGGCGATGCCTGTGACCAGCAGCAGCTCCGTGTCGCGACCCGCATTCCATTTTTCCCGCGTGACAATCTGATAAGGCGTTCCGTATGATATGGTCGTAAAAAAAACCTGCTGTCCGGATCGCGGATTGATCTCTTTAATGAGGTTGCTTTTCTCTGCAAGAGAAAGATCCGGAGGGCATTTGGTTACCACGATGATCTGCGCCCTTGCCGCACTTGCCGGCTGATCCCGGAGATCACCCGTCGGCAGAAACCAGTCGCGGGTGTATAGGTTATTAAAATCGGTGAGCAGGATATTGAAGCCTGCCTGTATGGCCCTGTGCTGGAAAGCATCGTCGAGCAGGATCAGGCGGGTATCCGGCCGGTCGTGCAGCAGCTGGGGAATCGCCACGACCCTTTCTTCGCCCACGGCAATGGTCACATCCGGAAATTTATTATAGAACTGCATGGGTTCGTCGCCGATTTCCAGTGCCGTGCTGGATTCGGAAGCCAGGGCATATCCAGTCGTCTTTCTTTTATATCCCCTGCTGAGGATGGCCAGGTTTACCTGGTTTTTTAACCGGGAGATCAGAAATTCCACCATCGGGGATTTTCCTGTCCCGCCCACGGAGAGGTTGCCCACACAGATCAGGGGCAGGTTAAAACGGGCGGACCGGAGGATATTTCTATTGTAAAGCCAGTTGCGGATGATCACCACCAACCCGTATAAAATCGAAAAAGGAAGCAGAAGCATCCTTATTGGTTTAAGTAACGGGTAATTAAGTGTAACCATGAGCGTTAAAGGTAATTCATTCCACCGGATGGCCCGGCTCCGCAGCCTGCAGGTGACGAACAGAAGGAGATACTCTTTGTGCCGCTTCCAAAACCGATTCGCGGCTTACTGATGGCAACAGCGGAACTGAAAACAGCGATGGATAGCCCGACCAGCCCACAATCTCCTGTTCATAATTCATGAACTGATCGTTGAAGATCCAGCCGGCAACGTCCAGGCCATAAGCCCGGGATAGTTTGGCTGTCATCAGGGAATGGTTGATACTGCCCAGGTAGTTTCTGCTTACCAGGATCAGCCTTGCGTCCAGCGCACGGATCAGGTCGATGACGAATTCCTTTTCATTGAGAGGGACAAACAGACCGCCTGCTCCTTCGATTACGATCGTGCGTGAAGAATCCATTTTTCCGTACTCATCGAGGATCCGGTCGATGCTCACGCGGAGGTTTTCTTTTTTTGCAGCGATATGGGGCGAAGCGGGCAACTGAAGTAAATAGGTTTCAGGATGAATGCGGCTTTGTCCGTTGCTGATAAGAGATAGTACACGCAGGCTGTCAGTATCCGTACCGGCCTGGACGGGCTTCCAGTAATCTGCGCGCAATGCTTCCGTCAGGATCGCGGCCATCACCGTTTTGCCGATTCCCGTACCAATGCCACTGACAAACAGGGGTTTCATTTCGACTTATTAATGAAAATGGAAAACAGGGTCGTTCCGTAGCTTCTTTCAGAAACAAAAAGAGGGTATCCCTGGTAACGGTTCCTGGGTGTATGTTCAAGGACGAACCATCCGCCGGGCTGGAGAAAATTTTTCTCAACGACAAGCTGGGGCAGCAGGTCGATGGACTCGAGGGCATAGGGAGGTCCCGCGAATATAAAATCATAACGGCCACTATCTGTGTTCAGGAACCGGAATACATCCGACTGCACTACGCGCAGGGAAGACAACCCGAGGGTCTCGGCCGTCTTGCGGATAAAGGACGCCATCTGGTTGTCTTTTTCAACAATCGTCAGGTCGGCTGCGCCGCGCGATGCCAGTTCAAAGCTGATGCTGCCCGTTCCGCCGAAAAGGTCGAGAGTACGAAGCCCGTCAAGGTCACGGTTAGAATGGATAATGTTGAAAAGGCCTTCCTTCGCGATATCCGTCGTGGGCCGAGTATGGGGCATTTTCGAAGGGGGATGAATTTTTCTTCCTCCCCACTCTCCTCCGATTATACGCATATTGTCATTTTCAATAGCGAAGAGAAAAAATGATGAGGGTATTGCAGGAGTTCATCTGTGATCTTAATGCTGTCTTCCATGTGGTCGAAACGGACATTCATGAAATACATTTCGAGGTCTTCGAAGAGCGCGGATTTTCTCTCGACCATGCCGGCGAGTTCAAGGGAAAGTGTTGAAGGGCTCAGGCCCAGCTGCTGGCAGCAGTTGAGCAGGTGGTAAAGCACGTCCTTGGAATCGAGGTATGCAAAATGCTGGATCAGCTGGAGCTGACCGTTCTTGCTTACCATCACGATCATTTTATCGGGATAGATAAAGGCTTTAATAAAGGCAGGCTCTTCCCGGGCCGTAAACATTTTAAAACATTTCAGCTGCAGGCTGTAAAAATGCCAGTAGCGGGCAGAGGAGAACTTTTCCTGCAACAAAAAGTGCACAGGGGCCGGTACCCTGTATACATTGTGGAATTCGAACCAGGGAATTTTTTCATCCAGGATGAGATCCTGATTTACGTTGCCATACACAAGATCCGTTACAGGCCGCGCGATATCCGAACCAAAATATTTCTCGGGAACCAGGTTGCTTTCCGGATAATTATATACGAGAAAAATTTCTGCCGGCTTGAAACTGTTCAGTATCGAATCGTTTTCGAAGATCTCACGCAGGCTTTCATCGTCCGGGCTGCCATTGCCGGCCCATTGATAGACCCGTATCGCCACGGGACGCATGCCGCGTACATTCAGCAGAATAAAATTGACCGAACGGTTACCGATCTCGAGGAGCAATCGGCATTGCGCAGGGTCTTCCGCCAGCGGATCTTCATTGTGAATATCAAAGTCTGGTTTTATATTCATATCCGGGTCGCAATAATACTACAATTTCATGACTGGTAAATTCACTGCCACTCACTCAATAGTTGCCGGGCAGCCAGCTTAGCCCTGCTGTCGTCGTACATCTGGTTGGGCAGCGGAAGCAGGATCTGCAGACAGGCGACGGCTTTTTTTTCTTCTCCCATCCGGTGATAGGCCCGGGCGAGCTCAAGGTAGTTTAGTATGAATCCGGGATTGAGGGACCGGCTCTTTTCAAAGTTTGAGACGGCATCATCCAGACTGGCCTGGGGGATCTTTCCGTAGAAAAGGCGGGCAAAGGATTTTTCTGCAATATTCAGGTTGCTGACTTCGTAATTCCATTTTCCCAGGATATGATAAGCGCGGAAATTCCCGGGATCCAGCCGGATGGCCTTATCACAATAAAACTTTACGTCTCTTGCCAGCATCACTCTTTCTTTCGTCGGGGACACCAGGGAAAGCCTTCCCAGGGCAAGCGCCATCATGCAATTGGCATCGGCCGAATTGGAATTGATTGTCAGTGCCGCGCTCGCATAATTTCTGGCCGCCAGAAAATAGGGTTTCATTTTTTCCTTATCGGCCTGGCGCGCACCGATGCGTGAACAGAGCTCACTGCATTTCCAGAGAGCGAAAAGATTGGAAGGGTCTTTTTTAAGGACGTCGGCGTACCGGAGAAAAGCTTCGTTTTCGTGAAAGAGGGATTCCTGCAGCTGTGCTTCCTTAATGAATTGTTCCGCATCCTGGCAAAATACCAGGCCCGGAATGACGAGCAGAAGAATAGCGAACAGACGAAGCATAGAGAATCATTGAAAAGACCGTTGCATCGTAACTCCTACCTTACCGACAAAATGCTCTATGGGCGCCTGCAGCTTGTAAATGCTGATTTTGACTTCGGATACGGCAGGATATTGATGTTTGATGTTTAAGATAATACCCAGGCATATCTTTTCCAAAAGAAATACGGGCTCTCTCATTTTTTCCTTTACAATGCGAAATAAATTAACATAACTGATGGTATCGGCGATCTTTTCATACACGATCTTATCTTCCGGGTAGCTGACGCTGAGGTTTACTTCGAAGGAATTCATGACGATCCTTTCTTCGTCGTATATGCCATGATGCTCATAAAAACGAAGATTCTGCAGTTCGATCGTGATCATGGAAAATGTATTGAGTTATTTGGGCTGTAACGCAAGCCAGCGTTCCGCGTCGAGTGCAGCCATGCATCCCGAACCGGCGGCCGTCACGGCCTGACGGTACACTTTATCCTGTACGTCTCCTGCCGCAAACACGCCTTCGATATTGGTCCTTGATGTTCCGGGAATCGTTTTGATATAACCCGTCTCATCCAGCTCCAGCCAGTCTTTAAAAATCTGCGAATTGGGTTCATGGCCGATGGCTACGAAAAAACCCTGCACGTCCACATTTTCCGACTTCCCTGAACCGTTTTTTATCCTAACACCGGTCACTTTCATGTCGCCCAGAATTTCTTCCACTACGGTGTTCCAGTAGATTTTCACGTTGGGTGCATCGTGAAGACGCTGCTGCATAATCTGTGAAGCCCGCATCTGGTCGCGGCGCACGAACATATGCACATTGGTGCAGAGTTTGGAAAGATAGAGGGCTTCTTCCGCAGCCGTGTCGCCGGCACCTACGATGGCTACGTCCTTGTTGCGGAAAAAGAATCCGTCGCAGACCGCACAGGCGCTCACGCCGTATCCGTTCAGTTTTTCTTCACTCGGCAGGCCCAGCCACTTGGCAGATGCACCCGTGGCAATGATGACGGAGTCCGCTTCAATCAGTTTCTCTTCATCAATCCATACTTTAAACGGCCTGGAGGAAAAATCAACCCGCGTGGCGAGACCGAAGCGGATGTCCGCGCCCATACGGGCAGCCTGCTTTTCAAATTCGACCATCATTTCGGGACCCTGAACGCCGTCGGGATAACCCGGGTAATTTTCCACTTCCGTGGTAATAGTTAGCTGGCCTCCTGGCTGGATACCCTGGTAGAGAACCGGTTTAAGATTCGCCCGGGCGGTATAAATGGCGGCTGAATATCCTGCGGGTCCGGATCCAATGATAAGACAATGAACTTTTTCTGCGGCTTTATTTTCCATAAAGGTGGTGAATGCTCTTATTTTTCAGAGGCACAAAATTAACCGTAAAAATCCAAACGGAAGGTCGCCGGGACGACGTCTATGGCTGAACGAAAACCTGCACATACTGGGCAGCGTAACCCCCGAAATAGCCCAGGGCGCCGTTGGACACGTTGGAGATTACCCTCGTAGGAGTCGAAAAGGGATTGCCCACACTTTGGTAGTTGTACTCCATCGTTCGCCAGAAATCATAGGTGCCCTTGTCAATATTGGCGAGTTTCACGACCACGATATCGCCCTTGTGGAAGAAGCTGTAATCTTCTATATTGATCGGATTGTTCCTGTCGACGCCCTGGTCCACCGTGACCGTATAGGTTGTGCCGTCCGTTATCTGGTCGTCAAAAACGGAATTCAGCCCCGGGAAGTAAGGACCCTTGTTGACGCTGGTGTAGTATCGGGTATAGTCGCCGAGGCCTTTCGGATCGGTCACACGTGCCTTTACATTCACAAGCTGGGAGTCCGCTGCCGACGGAGCGGGTGTGGTCCACAGACTGTCTATTGTCTTGCGCATGGAAGTGATGGAGGTTACAGCCGTATAGGTTTTACCTTCCACGTCGATGGTGAGGGTGTATTTTGTATTGAACTGACCTTTGATTTTCGTCGTGGTATCGGAAGGTTTGAAAGTATAAAAATATACTACGAGACCGCTGCTGTCATTGATCACGCTGTCTTCCTTCAGGTAAGCGGTTACGGTGTCGTTCGTGATCTTAAGCTGCGCACCATGCACAAAGTGTTTAGCCAGGGTGGCGGGATCGATCGTATTGAAATATTCGAGACTACGGGAGAGAACGACAACAGGATACTTGTCGTTTTCAATGGAGCCGTCCACCACCAGGTCGGTAGTGGATGGATTGAGTTGAATGTTGATGTCTTTTTCGCAGGATGAAAAAAGCAGGCTTATTCCGAATACATAAAAGAAGTAACGGATCATGAGGCGAAATTAACCGTAGTGTGAGGGAAAACAAAAAGCTTCCGCCTGATGGCAGAAGCTTTTACAATTTGTTAAAGGAAATTAACCCAGGTAAGCCTTGAGGGCACTGCTGTATCTGGCTTTTTGCAGGCGCTTGATGGCTCTTTCCTTGATCTGGCGGATTCTTTCCTTGGTCAGATCGTATTTCTGTCCAATCTGTTCGATGGTCACGCCGTTTTCTCCGTCCAGGCCGAAATAGGCATTTACGATCTCGGCTTCGCGCGGACTGAGGGATTTCAGTACACGGCGGATTTCTGCGCGCAGCGAATCCTTCATCACGTCGTCATCTGTATCGTCGCCGCCTTCGAGCAGGTCGCCCATGGCTACGTCTTCCGCTTCGTGAACCGGTGCATCCAGGGAACTGTGACGCGTATTGCTCTGGAAAATATTGTTGATTTCCGTTTCGCTCATCTCCAGGAGTTCAGCCAGCTCTTCGGTGCTTGGCTCTCTTTCATGTTCCTGTTCGAAAGCCATATAAGCTTTGTTGGCCTTATTATAGGTTCCGATCTTATTCTGTGGAAGGCGGACCAGTCTGCCCTGTTCGGCCAAAGCCTGTAAAATAGACTGGCGGATCCACCATACTGCGTAAGAGATAAATTTAAAACCCTTGGTTTCATCAAAACGCTGGGCAGCTTTGATCAGACCCAGGTTTCCTTCATTGATCAGGTCACTCAGGGAAAGACCCTGGTGCTGATATTGTTTAGCCACAGAAACCACAAAACGAAGGTTTGACTGGGCCAGTTTGTCCAATGCCTTCTGATCTCCCATTTTAATCCGCTGAGCCAGAATCGTTTCCTCTTCCGGAGTGATCATGGAGATCTTTGAAATTTCCTGTAAATACTTTTCAACCGCCTGCGAATCGCGATTTGTAATCTGTGTAGCAATTTTAAGTTGCCTCATAATGGGTAAAATAATTAGTGGACAAATGTCTTTGCCGGGTAAAAATCAACTGAATAACAATGCAAATCGCGGAAAAGTTGAATAGGGTAAGATTATCTCGTCACCGGGGGTGAACTGGCACGAAAGTAACACCCATTTGCGGAACTTCATAGCGCTTGCCGCTTTAAAAAACATAAAATTTGGTAAAACTAATTTTTTAGTTATATATTCGTTCTATAAACTAACAAATTAGTTATATCAAAAATCAGGCCCTGATACCTGTCAAATGCAGAAGGGTAGCGGATTTTGACAATCATCAACCATATCACATGACATCCAAGACACTCACCAAGGCGGAAGAACAGGTCATGCAGGTCCTGTGGAAGCTTGGAAAAGGATTCCTTAAAGAAATTATTGAAGCAACACCGGACCCCAAACCTCATTCCAATACGATAGCCACCCTGCTGAAGATCCTTGTTGAAAAAGGTTTTGTGGAGTACCAGGTGCACGGCCGGAACAACCTTTATAAACCCCTGATCAGCCAGGCAGATTACGGTAAGAGGTCAGCCAACCAGCTTGTCCGGGGTTATTTCGACGGGTCTCCGGCGAGACTGGTCTCCCATTTCATCAGCGAACAAAAACTCAGCGAAGCCGAACTGGAACAGCTGCTTCTGCAGATTCAAAATGCCAAACCCAAAAAACCATGATAACCTATATCCTGAACACCCTCCTGGTTACTGCCATTCTCTTCGGGTATTATTGGTTGTTGCTGAGGAACCGGTTCTTTCATGACTTTAACCGCTTTTACCTGCTCAGCATTCCTTTTTTAAGCCTTTCGCTCCCGGCACTCCGCCTAAACCTGCCTGCAAGCTGGGATGACAGGCTGAATCAGCCCATCAGAATCCTGGGAATTGCCCAGGGTCGGATGGAAGAAGTGTTTACTGTATATGCAAACCAGCCCGGAGCCATTCATTTTTCCTGGCTCCTTATTGCAAAATGTCTCTTCTGCCTCGTATCGGTAACGCTTTTGGTACGCCTTATCCTGAACCTGAGGCAGGTTTTGAACCTGCGCCGCGGAGTTCCGTCCGTGACTTTGCAGGAAGCCAGAATCTATTTCGTTTCTGAAAAAGGAACGCCGTTTTCTTTTTTCCGGTCCATATTCTGGGACAGGCAACAGGACATGGAATCGGAAACAGGCGTACAAATGCTGCGTCATGAGATTTTCCATGTCAGACAACGCCATTCCACCGACCTGCTGATCATGGAAATCCTCAACCTGGTCTATTGGTTCAATCCGTTCCTTCACCTGATCCGCAGAGAGCTCCGGGTTATCCATGAATACGGCGCGGATGAATACGCCAGCTCAGGAAATGACCGTCTCGCCTATGCCTGCCTCCTGTTGCAGAAAGCTTCAGGTAAGCACTCTCCCGTTACGCATCCATTTTTTAAAAATCTAATAAAACGAAGAATTGCCATGATGACCAAGTCAACCAACCCCGGAAAAAGCCTTTTTACGCGGATGATGATCATTCCGCTGCTCATCCTTACCATCGGATTGTTTTCTTTCAGAAAAAATCATCTACTCTCCCATGATAAAACCATTCGCGTAGTCGTCGATGCGGGTCATGGAGGAAGTTTTTCGGGCTCCCGGGCCGGCGATGTGCTGGAGAAAAATATCAACCTGGACATTGCCAAAAAGATTCACGAGCTGGCTCCCGAATACCATGTGGAGGTAGTTCTTTCCCGAGATAAAGATGTTTCTCCAGGCAGCAATGATCTGCGGGAATCCCTGGACTGGCTTGCCACCCTGCCTGAAAAAGAAAAGGCTGACCTGTTCATATCCATTCATGCCAACTATACACAGGAGGCGAATGCTTATACCGGCTTCGAGATTTATATCCCCGGCGTCGCGAGTGCGACGCACGAGAAATCGGCTCTTTTCGGAACCCTGATGACCGATGCCATCAGGCCCGATTATACCGTTGCCGGCGAACTGAAGCAGAGAGACCAGTCCATCCGGATACTCGAAAAAGCAACCGTGCCTTCGCTGCTGATCGAATGCGGCAATATGAATAATCCCGCCGACCTGCGGTACCTGACCGACAAACAAAGCCAGGAAAAAATTGCCAGGGACATATTAAAAGGAATCCAGCAGTTTGAGAAAGAAAAGAACAGTCAGGTGATATCCGGTAATGCTGAAAACAGAAACTAATAAGCGATCCTGTTTTTGCCCGTATCGATCAGGAGTTCTTTGGTGACGGAAGCTTCCACCCTGCCGATGATCTGTGCACTGATGCCAAAGGAACGGATCTCGGGGATAATATCTTCTGCGGCTGAAGCACTGGTATAAATTTCCAGACGCTGACCCATATTGAATACCTGGTACATCTCACGGTCATCTGCATGCGAAGACTGGCGGATCAGGTCGAAGATGACGGGCGGTTTGAACAGATTGTCCTTGACGATCCGCATAGGGCCGGGGAGATATTTCAGGCACTTGGTCTGCCCTCCCCCGCTGCTGTGGATCATACCATGCAGTTCTTTAAAATGTTTTTTTACCAGCGCGTTGACAACGGGTGCATAGGTCCGGGTGGGGCTCAGCAGCAGTTTGCCGATCTCCACCCGTTCGCCCGTTTCCGTGAGTTGTGTATCCGTCAGCTTATAAGAGCCGGTATAGATCACTTCCTTATCGAGCGTTGGTTCGACCGACTCAGGATAGTCAGTTCCATAGGCGGAATCCAGCACGTCGTGCCGGGCACTGGTAAGGCCGTTGCTGCCGATGCCGCTGTTGTACCTGCTTTCATATTCCGACTGACCGCTGGAGGACAATCCGATGATCAGGTCGCCGGGCTGAATATTTTCATTGGTAATTATCCCTGATTTAGGCCAGCGGGCCGCCATCGTTCCGTTTACCGCGATGGTGCGTACAAGGTCACCCACATCGGCAGTTTCTCCACCAAGAAACTTTATCCCGACGCCATATCCGGCCAGTTCATCAAAGAATTCCTGAGTGCCTTCGATAACAGCCTGCAGAACTTCACCGGGGATCCTGGATTTATTGCGGTCGATAGTAGAAGAAAAGAGAAGGTTATCGCAAATACCCACGCAGAGCAGATCGTCGAGGTTCATGGCCACCGCATCCCTTGCAATGTCTTTCCAGACCGCCAGGTCTCCTGTCTCTTTCCAGTACAGGTAGGCCAGGATACTCTTGGTTCCCGCGCCGTCGGCATGCATGATATTGATCCATTCGGGATCTCCTCCCAGAAAATCTTCATAGACCTTACAGAAAGCATATGGATAGAGGCCTTTGTCAAGCGAGGCGGTCGCCTGATGCACTTCTTCTTTCTGGGCCGATACTCCGCGACGGGAATAGAGAGACATGAAGGGTTATTTTCTGGCGCAAAGCTAATTGAAACGCCGGGTAATCAGAATTCCCAAACATGCATAAGCCCCGTTTCTATAATTTCGCAGCAGATTTTAATTATGCAGGTTTACCGGAATACCGAGTTTCTTCCCCTCTTTGAGAATGCCGTGGTCACGATCGGAACCTTTGACGGAGTGCATACCGGCCACCAGCAGGTGCTTGCCCAGATGAAAAGAAGGGCTGCCGAAGTGAAGGGAAAGACAGTCATCATTACATTCGATCCGCATCCCCGAACCGTTATCCAGTCCTCCTCCCCGATCCGGATGATCAATACGCTGGATGAAAAAATCGAGTTGTTGTCGACCAAAGGGATCGACTGCCTGGTGATCGTTCCTTTTACCGAATCCTTTGCCCGGCTTTCCGGAGAGGATTACATCCGTGAATTTCTCGTCCGCCATTTTAAACCCCATACGCTGATCATCGGGTACGATCATCATTTCGGCAAAGACAGGTCGGGCAACTTTGCCCTGCTTAAAGAGCAATCTGTCCTCCATGGTTATCAATTGCAGGAAATTTCCGCGCACCTGCTGGATTCTATTTCAGTCAGCTCCACGAGGATTCGCAAAGCCATCGAGAGCGGGGACCTGGAAACAGCCAATCACCTGCTGGGCTATACTTTTTTCTTCAGTGGTGTGGTAGTGGAAGGCAATAAGTTGGGCCGCACGCTTGGATTTCCAACCGCCAATCTTGCCAAGGCCGATGAAAGAAAACTGATCCCGGGCGACGGCGTCTATGCCGTGGATGCCGTGATCATGGACGAACCTGAAAGGCGCCATATGGCCATGATGAATATCGGGTACCGGCCAACGGTGGGCGGGAAAAAGCATCTGGTGGAAGTAAACCTGCTGGATTTCGACCGGGATATTTATGGAAAAACACTCCGCGTTTTCGTTAAAAAGTTCCTCCGTCCGGAACAGAAATTCGAAGGACTTGAAGAACTGAAAGCACAGCTGTTCAGGGACAGTGAAGCGGCCAGGGAAGTCAGGCCATGAGTTTTATCACCAGTTCCTTCAGCAATTCTCCGTCTTCCATGGAGGTTACGCCGACACCAATGCTTTTCAAATTATAACGCTGCAGCAGGAGGATGGCATTTTCCGTTCCGGAAAATCCATAGTTCCGGGCGGCCGTCAGATAATCTTTTATGAAAAACGGAGATACGCCCAGTGCGGCGGCGGCCGTTTTCTCGTCGGGGTTCGGAAGACTGAACAGGATATATAATTTGCTGAAGAAGGCATAGAGCGCCGGAAGAACGAGTTGTACGGGCGCTGCCTTGGGATTACTTTCGAAATAGAGGATGATCCGGATGGCTTTCGGCAGGTCCTTTCGCGCCAGTGCATTCTGCAGTTCAAACACATTAAATTCCTTACTGATCCCAACGAAGTTTTCGATATCCTCTTCCCTGATGGAAGTACGGCCGCCCAGGTTGATGGTTATCTTTTCCAATTCGCTTTTGATGCGCGTCAGGTCATTTCCAATATGATCAATCAGCAGACTCATAGCCCGTGGAGTGATGGTAAGTCCCCGTTCATTTACCTGTCCCGTGATCCATTCCGGCAGCTGGCTTTCATAGATCTTTTTGGTGGACAGCAACTCGCCTTTTTCTTTGATCAGTTTGGCGAATTTCGTACGTGCGTCCACTTTCTTGTCCTTATAGGAAACCACGAAAACCGTTGACTCCAGCGGCTTCTGGATGTAGGGCTCCAGTTTCAGAATGTCGCGCATCTGCTGAGCTTCCTTGAGCAACACGACCTGCTTTTCCGCAAACATGGGATAGCGGCGGCAGGCATTGATCACGGCCGTCCAGTCGGCATCCTTTCCGTAAAAGACGGAGAGATTAAAGGCTTTCTCTTCTTCCGGCAGGATATGATGTTCCGCATAATCCATCAGTTCATTGATAAAAAACTCTTCTTCACCTTCAAGCCAGTACACCGGTTTGAAACGCTTTTTCTTCCAGTCACCAATGATTTTTTCAGTAGACAAATGCACTCATTTGGCCGCAAGATAAGTCCCGGGCACGGTTTCGGCAGGAAGATCATAAAAGACTGAAAATGAGACCGGAATAGATGCATTTTTTCGGGATTTTATGAACAGGCCGGTGCATAAACCTAAAATTGGCACGTTTTTCGTTTAACTGACGCTGGAAACTGCCTAAACCAGCCAATTTCCGGGAAAATCAAAATTTTAAAAATAAAAATCAAACCATGAGCACAACCAATTATCCGTCAGCGACTCCTCAGAGTCAGCCACCGAAGAAGGATTTCAAAAATCTGGTTATCGGTTTACTGGCTGCAGGATTCCTCGGCACCTGGGGTTATCTGTTATGGAACAATAACAAACAGGAACAGGTTCAACAGAGCCAGCAGACACAGATTGCTAAAGTAACAGATGAAAAAGGCGCCCTCCAGAAGAATTTCGATGACGCCCTCGTTCGTCTGGATTCACTGACAGGCACCAACAACCGCCTGCAGTCGCAGCTTTCTTCCGCTAACACTGATATCTCCAAGAAAAAGGCGGAAATCAGAAGCATCCTGAACAAGAAAAATGCAACAGCAGCAGAACTTAGCCGCGCTAAGGAACTGATCGCTGACCTGAACAACAAGATCTCTGATCTTCAGAAACAGGTTGCTGATCTTACTGCTTCCAACCAGCAGCTTACTGCCGACAAGACACAGCTGACTGCTGATAAAGAAAAGCTCACTTCCGATCTGCAGACAACCAACACGCAGAAGGATGAACTGGAAAAGAAAGTAGACATCGCTTCTACGCTCAATGCCTCCAACATTTCCATTACTCCGGTAAAGGACAAGAAGAACGGCAAAGAAAAAGTAACTACCAACTACAAGAAAGTTGATAAGCTCATCATCGCCTTTGACGTAAACAACCGTATTGCCCAGACAGGACAGACCGATGTATATGTATGCATCACCGGTCCCGATGGCAAGCCGATCTCTGTTCCCGCCCTGGGTTCAGGAACCTTCGCCAGCCGCGATGAAGGAGACAAGATCTACACAGCGAAAGTGCCTGTAGACATCGAAGCAGGTAAAACTAAATCCGTACAGTTCGCATGGAAACAATCCGGTGAATTCAAGGTAGGAGTTTACAAAATTGAAATCTACCACAATGGTTTCAAGATTGGCGAAGACTCCAAAGAACTCAAGAAAGGCGGAATCTTTGGATAAGGGTTAAGTCTCTCTATATAACGCGTCCCGGTCACAATAACCGGGACGCTTTTTTTTTGCCCTTACCGGTGGCTTCTGGTTCTTTCAGATATTTTCCCATTTTCGGACAGAAATATAAGAAACCACGGGTTTTTACGTTTCCCTTCTGATTGTCAGGCTTGTTAAACCTAAAATCCTGTTGATGCGCGCCCTTATAACCTTCTTTTTGATTATCACCGTCGGTACCGTTTTAGCCCAGAAACCCTGTTATCAGCATTCCCGGCTTTATATATTTCATAAGGGCGATGAACCTAAACTGTTCACCGATCCGCTCGGCCGGCATCCCCAGTTTCCCTTCCTGCAGAGGATGAACGGAATCACCACGCCGGAGGCCTTTCTCAAATCGATCAACGATCCTGCACAACAGCGTAAATACAACCGGACCTTTCCCGCTTTCGATCTGCTGCTGAAAAATTCAGGATTTCCCCGCGGGTATAAGGATCTCAGTCTGAAAAACATCCGGAAGGTATATATCACTCCCGGCACGGTCGGTAATCTCGGCTTTTTCAACAGGGAAACCAATGTTCTGAACTACGATTACGTTATCCTCAATCCGGCAAATGAAGCACCCGAAGGTGTGGAAGCCTGGAAACTGATAAATAAAGACGGCTGCTATCTCTATATCCTTTTTACCTGCGGAAACGCATTTTATCCTAATGCGGATGTTCCGGTCGGCGGGGCAGGCGGGGCCGGTGTGGGTGGTGTCGTGCCCGCTGGAGGAAAAAACAACAACTGCTGCCGTGTGGTAACGGTTCAGCCCGTTACACCGTCCATGCGGCAGACTAAGGATTCAGTTGAAAGAAAGGTGAACGTCAGCATCAATCATTATAAAGCCTGGCTTACTCCTTCTGAAAGAAAGGGACACGTATGGGATACGGCCGTATCCCTGATCAAACACAAGGATACTACTGTTCACTTCAAAGACCGCCTGATCATACCGGCAAAACCCGATTCAGCATTTAAATCTTATAGTCTTTGCCGCGACAGCACCCTGCGGGTGCCGATCGCAGCAGATTCAGCCCGTCAGACCGATACCACGCAGCCCCTGCACTACGTATTGGCCGATACGGTGTATGAAAAGAAGGAGCCGGAAGAACAACCCGAATGCGATAACAAATGGGAGGTTTCGATAGAGGGAGGAAAATCTTTCAACAGTGTACCGAGGCTGGATGATCCCGTCGCCCATACGCAGACCAACGGCTCGCAGATGACCGCTACGGTGGAAGTCTCCCGTATCATCACACATTGGTTCCAGTTGGGTATCTCGGCCGCTTATGTAGTGCTTTCTTACCAGGACGACGTGAACTATCCGGGATGGGTTCCGGGCACTTATAATACCGTTTATCTTGCCAAGCCTATTATCCCGATACAGCTTTTCGGAAAATTCAATTTCGGCAAGCCGATCGGCTGGCAGACCAGCGTAAATCTTTCCTTCGGTTATTCGATACCGACCAATGGCAAGATCACCAACGGAACGACAACGCTTACCACCACGCCCAATCTGAAAGGGGATTTTACAGCAGGATTGAAATTTGGAATCGCCTATTATTTCAATTGTCACGTAGGCGTCAGCGCCAGTTTCATGGGAGAATATTTCAACAACAAGAGCGACCTGATCGCCTACAGCCTCTGGGCGCTGCCGGTGCAGGCGGGATTGCATTTCAGGTTTTGATAGTTTATGGCATATGGTTTATGGTAGATGGGAAAACAATAAACCATACACCATACACCATTAACTATACACCATACACCATCACAAATTTCCCTTCTTCATCTCTTCTGCTGCGTGATGCGCGGCGCGGGCGGTCAGGGCCATATAAAATACCGACGGACTCTGGGTGCCCGTACTCGTCATGCAGGCGCCGTCGGTGACAAAAACATTTTTACAGTGATGCATCTGGTTCCATTCATTCAGCAATGAATCGGATGGATTCTTTCCCATGCGGCATCCCCCCATCTCGTGGATATCCAGGCCCGGCGCCTGTTTCGAATCGTGGGTGCGGATATTTTTTGCGCCCGCTTTCTCCAGCATTTCGGCACTCTGCGTCATAAAATCCCCTACCATTTTATCCGCGTTGTCATCGTAACCGATAGAAGTAATGAGCTGAGGGATTCCCCAGGGATCTTTAAGGTCTTTACTAAGACGTACATGATTGGACTCCCTCGGGATCACTTCACCCTGCATATACATGCCGGTCTGCCAGGGACCCGGTTCGGTCAATACGGATTTCAGTGAATCTCCGATGCCGTCGGGTGTGCCCTGGAAAGCAGCCGCACTACGCCTTGACCAGACGAAGGTGACGAAGCCACCGATATAGTCGGTATCGATCTTCTTCAGGTTGCGGTAGTTTGCAATGATGGGCTGGGCCGGATTCCGGCCATAGGTATACTTATCTTCAAATCCGGGGTATTCGCCCGATGCGCTGCCACGGTAGTTGTGAAAGGACATGTATTTACCGAGCAGACCATTGTCGTTGCCGAGGCCATTCGGGAAACGGGAGGAAACGGAATTCAGCAAAATGAGATTGGTATTCAGACAGGCTGCGTTCACAAAAATCACGCGCGCAAAGTAATCGACGAATTCGTGGGTGTTGGCGTCGACAATGCGCACGCCGCTGGCCCTCCCCTTTTTTTCATCGTAGATGATCGAATGAACGACGGAGAAGGGGCGCATGGTAAGGTTGCCTGTTTTCATCGCCCAGGGAAGGGTTGACGATACGGAACTGAAATATCCTCCGTAAGGACATCCGCGCGTGCAGAGATCACGCGCCTGGCATTGTCCCCTCCCCTGTTCCAGATGAATCGGATTGGGTTTGGTAAGATGCGCCCAGCGGCTGTGGACCATGAAACGGTCAGGATAGTTTTCGCTGATCTTTTTTTTGATCTCTTCTTCCACGCAACTCATTTCGAAGGGCGGCAGATAGTCTCCGTCGGGCATGGCCTCGAGCCCGTCCCTGCTTCCGCAGATACCCGCAAATTTTTCAACATGACTGTACCAGGGAGCCACGTCTTTGTATCGGATCGGCCAGTCGATCGCATAGCCGTATCTCAGCGGAGAAGTGAATTCGAAGTCGCTCCAGCGCTGACAGGCCCTTCCCCACATGATCGATTTTCCGCCGACCTGGTATCCCCGGATCCAGTCGAACGGTTTTTCCTGTACATAAGGATGCTCGGCATCCTTCACGAAAAACTGGTAAGTGTCTTCACCCCAGGCGTAGCATTTGCTGATAACGGGGTTGGCCTTTTTTAGAGCGTCGGGATTGGCGCCCCGGTGTTCGAAATCCCACGGATTCATGGTCGCCGTGGGATAATCCTTTATGTGCGTAATATTTCTGCCTCTCTCCAGCACGAGGGTTTTCAGTCCCAGATCGCATAATTCTTTTGCGGCCCATCCGCCACTGATCCCCGATCCGATGACAATCGCATCGAAGGTATTTTTTTCGTTTCCACCTGGCATTGCGTTCGTTTTCGCAAAGCTAAGGTCTTTATGGTTTATGGTATATGGTTAATGGTATATGGCAGATTAAAAAAACCATAAACTATAAACCATACAC
>Ga0070667_100000534_pt1 | contig 38022 bp, 37 predicted proteins | sample KBSS33metaG_FD_64659 | JGI IMG/M metagenome (GOLD analysis project Ga0070667, IMG submission 64659) | Switchgrass rhizosphere microbial communities from Kellogg Biological Station, Michigan, USA - KBS S3-3 metaG | ecosystem: Host-associated > Plants > Roots > Rhizosphere > Soil ...
TAACCGGTTCAGGAACATCGTTATCTTGGTAGTTTCCAAGCACTGCGATTCCCACTGAACCAATGTTTCCCGGACCTGCGTGAGCGCCTACTACACCGTCACCGCCTGCGCGGCCTTCATAAATATTTCCCTGTGGATCAATGATGTAGTTATAACCGATATCGCCCCAACCACGTGTGATGGTATGGAAATAATAAATGTCACGGATCGCTTTCATCGGATCATCAAGGTCTACTGTACTTGCTGTGTGATGAATGAAAATTTTTGTTACTTTTGATGGATATTCTTGCGGCCAAGTGAGTTGGTTGCCTTGAGCATCTTTACTTACAGTTCTCACGATTTTAAGTTCATCAGCGTATTTTGTAGCATAATCACTGGATTCTCCCACCACATGAGTTGGTGCAGGATTTTTTGATTTATAAATGCGAAGACTTTCGTCTGCTCCCCATTCAGCACGAGAAATAATATGCACACCAGAAAGTGATGTATCCATTGCTACTTGATTTGCTGCAGTTGAAGGAGCTGGAACTGATGCTGCAAAAAGAGCTCCTTTGCGTTGAACCTGGCTTTGGCTTGTTGTGGAATTGATGTATGTGAATTGAAGATTTTGTACGACAGGGCTTAATGTTCCCTGTTCTCCTGCTAATACGACTTTATATTGAAATGTTTTGGTTGGATTTACCGGGAGAAATGATGATGGATGTAAAGGATCTGCGTCGACTTTTCCATCAAGGTCCGGTTCCAAAAGATACCAATCGGACCATAAATTATTATTACTCGGATCGATAAAACGTACAGAAATTTGCGCTGTGGAGTTTTGAGGAAGTTCTTGTTCCCAAGCCACACTCAATGCTGTAAATACCATTGGTGCGTTTTTAACCGGGGAAAGATAGGTGGAAGTTTTGAGTGGTGAAGAATCTGAGGCAGTTAATGAAGGACTTGTGGCCAAAGGCATGGTTTGAGCCATAGCTGGTGTGCTTGTAACTAGTGTTGCGACCAATGTTACGATAGCTACAGTCCTGATTGTGAAATGTTTGAAAAAATTCTTCATGCGTTTGATTTAAGAAACAAAAATATTCTTCACCCTTTTTATATAACTCATATATTCAATTATTTTAACATTTTTTGACGTGACATTCAATGATTATATGGCTTAAAAAAGCCACAATCCTTTACTTTCTTGCCCCTTATGTTCTAATCAGCCTCAGCGCTACGTTTTTCGTTTGATTTTTAGACATTCCCGAGGTAATGTGGACACGTTTTTGGAGGCTTTCCTCCTTACTCTTTTCACTTTTGATATTACAAAGCTCCGCACTGGTCTTTCCAAGTGCAGCTCACTTGCGGGGTTTTCTATTTTCACTTCCCAAATGGCATTAACATATAATCTTAAGTATCGAAAACTGAACTTTTTTCAGAAAGTTCTCTTGGAAAAAGAGGGCGAGATTGTTATTGATCGCCAATCTTTCCGCTTAAAAGGCAAAGGCGCTCACGATCAAGGTGAAGCGATCTATTTTAACGATATGAAAGATTTGGTCGTTGAAGGAAACGATGAGCTTCGTTTTTCTACCTATAAGAAGGAGAAATATATTCTTACAGATTTTTCCAATTTGTTTGAATCTTTTTTGAAAGATTTTTTCCGTGTAAGAAATGAGTTTTTTGCTGAACAGTTATTTATGAAAGTTGGCATGCTCTATAAAGAGTATGAAGGAAGTGTTGAAGTTATTACGAAACAAGATCAGGTTTTGCCTAAGGGAAAAGCGCGAATTCAGTTTTATGAAGGTAGTCTGATTATTATTCCGGAAATGAGCGAATGTTTTGTGCTTCATTATAACTTTTTAAAGAGTCACGAATTTGATAGCGATGAATATGTGATGCGTCTTTATATGGATAATGGAACGAATGTTCATATTTCTAAATTCGGAAGTTATTTTGAAGATGCTCAAGAAAGTTTTGAATTGCTTCTGGGAAAATTGTATCAAAAAATCATGAACCAGCTGGTTGATGTTTTCCCAGGAATGCAGCCTGCTGATTTGCTTCGCTTGGCTTATGCGGTTCGTGATAATAAAGGTGTTTCATTTGCGGCTTTGAAAAAGATTCACGATGATTTGCCTGCAAAAGTTATGGATTTAGTGTTTGGACAGAATCCTGCGATTAAAGAAAAGGTTCAGGTTTTGCGTGATATGGGTCAAAGTGATCAGCATTTTTACCTTGGATTTTCTTTTCATCCAAAGCCTGACAAAAAAGAAACGGCCATTAAAACATGGTTTTGTTATGCTCTTCCATTGAAAAATGTGATTGCATTGGGTGTGACTTCGGTTCCGAATGATGCAACTGTTCATTTTTTCCGTATTTCCATCAATCCAGCAGAAAAAGACGACAAGCTTCCTGAAAAAATTTATGAGGTGAACTATTCGATGTATATTTTGAAGTCGGATTTGGGTCCTTTATATAAGGATAAGCGTGAATTGCAAAAAAGCAGGTTTAAAACTGCGCTTCGAAGGCTTTCTGCTCTACGATTTTTGCGTAAAAGCTATATTTGGAGAAATTTTGGTCCAGATGTGTCTTTTTTGCAGCGTGATTTGGAAACTGTTTTCAAACGTGCTTCTTTGACGATGCATGTGCCGACTGAACCTCTTCCAAAAGCCAAAACATAGGAAGTTTTGCTTTTTTTATTTTAATGCGTCTATAATAGTGACGTTATTCTTTCTCATCATTTTATGAGCGACGCAGTTTTTACCGACAAAAATTTTCAGGACGATGTTATCAAAGCCAGTGGGTTGGTAATGGTTGATTTCTTTGCGACTTGGTGTGGTCCTTGCAAAATGATGGCTCCGTCTATTGATAAATTAGCTGAGGTTTATAAAGGTAAGGTTAAAATGGGCAAATTGGATGTTGATGAAAATCCAGAAGTTTCCGGCCAATATGAAATTCAGAGCATTCCTACGATTATTTTCTTCAAGAATGGAGAAATGGTTGATAAACTTATTGGTTTTCAAAGTGAAGAAGCTTTGAAGAATAAAATCGATTCTCTTTAAAAAGTTTTTTGTTACAAAAATTGAAGGTCTTGTGATTTATTTCACAGGACCTTTTTTGAAAACTTTTTTTGTTTGGAAATTATTTAAAAATTTTAAAAAAAATATTTTAAAAAAGTTCTTGTTGTGAATCTGATTTTTTAGAAATATTTTTTTTTGAAACTTTTTTTTCTGGAGATTTTTTTTCTTCAGAAATTATTTTAGGAATTAATTTCGGAACTGATTTAGAAAAATTTTGCGGATGTGCCTTGGCGTGATCTGCCTCTTTCTGAGCCACTTTATCGCATTCGTTATTCCAATAATTTTTAGCATGACCTTTCACCCATTGATAATGAATATCCAAACTTTCATTCAACTCATCAAGTTCTTCCCACAAATCTTTATTCGCTTTTCTTTTCCAACCTTGGAGTAAAGTTTGAATCACTAAATTAGAATCGGAATATAAAATTATTTCATTATCATGAAGTTGGTGATGGTCAATATACCGCAGTGCTTCGATCACGGCGGTCATCTCCATTCTGTTATTTGTTGTATCAAAAGTATTACCTTTTAAAATTTCAAAAGCTTTTTTTGAATTTTTTTCCAACAAAATTGCACACCATCCACCCGGTCCCGGATTACCTTTGCAACTTCCATCTGTATAAATTTCAATTTGTTTCATGTAATAATTTTATCATGATGTAAAAAAAATTGCACTGCGAATTTTGTCTTGTACCTAAGGAAATTTGAATGCATGATTTTTTGAAAAATATTTTTGAAAAATTTTTAAACGCAAATTTCATGCTTATTGATCGCGAAAAACTTTACATTAAATATTTTTTTTGATAGCATGCAAATATTAAACAGGTTCATTTGAACCTTTATACATCTTAACTTTCCTTCCATGATGAAGAAGAAAGCTAAAAAAGTTGCTAAAAAGCCAGTAAAAAAAGTGGCTAAAAAAGCAACAAAAAAGCCAGTAAAAAAGGCTAAAAAAGTTGCTAAGAAAAAGAAGAAATAAATTCTTTTTTTGGACTTTGGGAAAGGCCTCGCATAGCGGGGTCTTTTTTTTATGTATTTTTTGATGCGTTTCGATTGAACTCGCGAAGTGATTTTGATAATGTTGTTGCGATCATCTCAGGTATTTCTCGGGTTTGTTTATGGCAAAAAAAACTTCCAAGACGAAAAAGCTTAAAAAGAAGCTACGGGCAGCTCAAAGAAAGGAGCAGCAAAAACAATTAACCCAAACAAATGGACAGGTTTTGGAAACTTCAACGAATCTTCCAGAAACTCAAACTGAAACTATTTCCAGTTTGGAAGCAAAATTTTCTGCTTCGAACAAAAAGCCTGAATCGGATAAAAAATCTGAATCTCAAAAAAAACAGGAACCAACAAAAAAACTTTCTAAAGAAGAGAAAAAAGCTGCGAAGAAAAAAACTAAGGAAGAAAAATTAAGAGCGAAGCGTGAAAAAGCTGAACAAAAAGCTGAACAGAAAAAAGTGAAGTTTGAACAAAAGATTCAACTTGAGAAAAATTCTCATACATATTTTTCAGCACTTCAAAGAAAATATGGGAAGCACGTAAAAGTTGTTCAGGGACCGGTGACAAAAATCCTGAAATTTTTTGCTGTCATTATTATTCTGGGAATCTTATTCATTGTTGCACTCTATTTAACGTTTGGACGCGACTTGCCTGATGTTCGTCTGCTTAAAGATATGAATTTTGCTGAGACGACTCATATTTATGATCGTAATGGTCATGAACTTTATAGTATTTTCGGTTCGGAAAATCGCGAGTATATTGATCTTTCACAAGTGAGTCCTTATGCGATTCATGGAACGATTTCAATTGAAGATAAAAACTTTTATCATCACTTTGGTTTTGATCCAGTTGGTATGATTCGTGCCGGGCTTCAGAATATTAAAGATGAAGGTATCTCACAGGGTGCATCAACAATTACTCAGCAGTTAGCCAAAAACGTGTTCCTTTCTGCTGTTCAAACTTACGATAGAAAGATTAAAGAAGTTTTGCTTTCTTTGGAAATTGAATGGAACTTTAGTAAGGACGATATTTTAGAAATGTACTTTAATAAGATTCCATATGGTTCAAATGCCTTTGGAATTGAAGCTGCTTCACAAACATTTTTTGGAGTTCATGCGAAAGATTTAAGTTTGGTTCAGGCCAGCGTGTTGGCTTCTTTGCCCAAAGCTCCGTCCTTTTATTCACCATATGGTCCAAATGTAAAAGACTTAATGGGCTATTGTAATATGGATATAGAAGATAATGGTGATGATCTTATTGGAACAATGGAAGTCACTACACAACAATCAACGCAGCAAACGACACAACAGGCTCTAACTCAAACTCAACAGGTTTCTCATTCTGCAGCTACAAGTTGTAGTTCTCCAAGTGATCCAAATTATGTGTTTGGCCGCAAAGATTATGTTCTTCAGCGTATGGTTGAGGATGGTTATATTACTCAGGATCAACTGTTACAAGCTTGGAAAGATGGTCTTCATTTAAAATTTATTGATCCAAAACATAGTATTCAAGATCCTCATTTCGTATTTTTTGTTAAAGACTATCTCACTCAAAAATATGGAAAAGAGTTGGTGGAAAATGGCGGACTTCAAGTTATTACGACACTTGATCCGAATGTTCAGGATGCTGCTGAAAAAGCGATCCAGGATCACACAGATTTGATTCATCGTTATGGTGCGGATAACGCAGCGATGGTTGCGCTCGATCCAAAAAACGGTCAAATCCTGGCAATGATTGGTTCCCGTGATTATTGGGACCCAGCGATCGATGGTCAGGTGAATGTTACTATTTCTCCGCGTCAGCCAGGTTCTTCGTTTAAACCTTTAGTTTATGCTGCAGCAATTCAAAATGCGGGCATTGGTTCCGGCACGTATTTGGATGATGTGAAGACGATCTTTAATAAGAATGATACGCCAAACGATTATGACGGTAGTTTCTTGGGGCATATTACGATTCGTCAGGCGATTGGCGGTTCCCGAAATATTCCAGCGATTAAAGCTTTTTATGTTGCCGGTGGTGAAGAAAAAGTTTTGGATTTTGTTGATAAACTTGGCGTTACCAATTTGAGAGAGTTTAGAGATGAGTTTAATAAAGATGCGGACAAACGTGGATGGACATTTTATTTTGGCTGGCCAATGGCGATTGGAAGCGGCGAAGTGAGATTGCTGGATTTGGTCGGTGCTTATGCTACTTTCGCGAATCAGGGAAAATACAATGAACCGAATCCGATTTTGGAAGTAAGAGACAGAAATGGGGTGTTGCTTGAATCTTTCCGCGATGCTTCTGCTGATGGAGGGAAACAGGTTATTGATCCACAAGTTGCCTATATTATTAATAGTATTTTGAGTGATGTTTCGGTTCGTCCACCAGGTTCTTGGAGAGCATTGCTGACGATTGCTGGAAAAAATCTTGCTGATAAAACAGGTACTTCCAATAAAAATATCCGCGGTCGTGAACTTCCAAATAATGATATTACTGTTGGCTACACGCCTTCTATTGCTGCCGGCTTCTGGGTTGGAAATACCGATGGAAAAGCTTTGGTGAACAGCGCGTATAGTTTGTACACCACTGATCCGATCTTCCATCAATTTTTTGAAGCCATGTTGAAGGATAAACCAAGCGAAGATTTCCCAAAACCTCCGGACATCAAACAAGTTGGACGTGAATATTATCCTAAATGGGGCGGCCCAAAGAGTTTTGAAAGTATGTTCAAACGCCCTGCTAGTTCTCAACAAAATACTACTACAACAACAACGAAAGATATTCCTCTTCCTGACTTCTTAAGTAAGAGTCCTGCAGATGTTAAAGCTTATCAGGCGACTCTCAAAAAGATTCAACAAGAAAAACAGCAACAGGCAGCAGGGATTCAGAATTAGACTGAACTAATGCACTATGCTTTCTCGACAACTTCGGGAAGTTTTTGATGGTTGTTGAAAGTGCTTTTTTGCTGTATAATATGATGAAATATCATTATTTGCTATGAGCAGTCTTTTCTTCAAACTTAATCCGCTTTCGAAGCTTAAAATTTATACTGCGGTTCGGGAAATTGTGCTGTCGAAAATGAATCGGGATGAGATGACGGCTCAAAAAGCTGAAGAAATTATTACGTATGCAAAAACAAATATTGTGAACGTGAAATCTGCAGAAATGGGAATAAAATTTTGTGAAGATGTGATGAAAAAATATCCTGAACTTCAAATGCTTATGCAGAAGTTTGAAAAGCGATCTTTAGAGCAATATGACCGGGTGATTACCATGATTATTGACGGGATTATGGAAAAGAATGCGGTTGATGAGGCTGACGGATTGCTCAAGGTTATGGAGAAAAGTACGACGCAAACTGAAAAGGAAAATCTTATGAAATCATTAAAAGCAAAGTATCCTCAAGCTTTTGAAGATGCTGTTGCGGAGGTTTCTCATCATTCTCAACAATAATTATTTCTTAAAAAATTTTTATGGCTGGTGAAAATTTAAATAACAACAATGAGGTTCAAAAAAAATCTAACGATCAACAAAAAACTCCTGAACAACAAGCCAAAGAAAAAGTTGTTCGTGATTCAAATGTTCAACCTGGTGACAAAATAGATAATAGTCCTCTGCCAGATGAATTGAGTTCAAGAAAAAGAGTTGAAGTGAAATTAGGTGCTGGTGAAAGAGATATTAGTAAAGAGCCGGCATTGCAGGATTTTAATCAAAGTATTTTGGACCTTGCAAAAAAGAATATGACATTCAAACCTGAATATGGAGATATCAAAGAAATTACCGTTGCGAACACTGTTTTTGTTTTGGGTAAGCGTTTTATTGATCCAAATAATGCGGAAAAAGGCCGAATCGCTTATGTGAGCGTTTATGTAAAAGGTTTGTCATCAGGTGCGGTTATTCAGCAGGATGTGCCTTTGCAGATGCCGAAGGAAGATGACATTATTTACAACACTCCCCCGTTAAGTGAAAACGATGTGAAAACGATTGATCCTGAAGTGAAGAAAATTGCGTAGTTTTGGAGCGGTATACGGGAATCGAACCCGTGTCTCAGCCTTGGGAAGGCCGCGTACTACCATTGTACTAATACCGCGCTTAACCTGAGAAGAGCGCGCCTATTATAGCATATTCTTTTTTGACACGTTTTGGCATTGAGTGTAGCGTTTTTTGTGATACAGCCTAGCGGAGACAAGGTGTCTCACGCAGCTGTTGCTGTTTGATTGCTCGGAAGTTTTAGAGAAGAAAGCGAGTGTTTGCCATGCAGTACGTTCGGTTGATGTTGGGCTTTGCTCTTTTGCTCATCGCTACGCCGGGTTGTGCAAGCGGAGGATACGCGTCCGGAGGCTACGATTACGGATACTCGAGTGGTGTCAGGGTTGGCGTTGCTGCCCCTGCGTCTTACTACGTTTACGCACCTCCGCCTCCACATGAAGTGGTGGTCGTGGAGCGTCCGTACGGCCATTACGAGGGTTGGCACGAAGGTGCTTACTACCGGAATGGATACGTTGAGCATCGTTCAGTGGTCGTGACGCGGGCTGCCCCGCATTACGAGCACCGCGCTGCTCCGCCGCATGTGTATGCGAAAAAGCGCCGGCACTTAGCGGCGTCCACGGCACGGACCTTGAGACTCTTGCGGCTTTTGCGCTCGAGTTTCGGTCCGCGCCAGTGGGTTTTCTTTTGTTTATTAAAACTTCCGAGCTTTGCTTTTATGCTGGGCGAATCACAAAACAGTAATGTGCGTTGTAATTTGTGAAATCAGCAGGAATTGTGCGGCGTTGAATGTTTTGAATCGTGCAAGGACTGAGTTTTTCATTCTGGAGACGGAATCCTTGTTTGTTGTTGGAAAAAAGAATGAAGCCGGTTGGTGTAAGAACTTCTAAGGCGTCATTTATGAGTTGTGGATGATCTTTTTGCACAGAAAAACTTTTACCTTTGTTGCGGGAAAAAGATGGTGGATCAATGATAATAATATCGAATTTTAGATTTTTCTTTTTGGCATATTTGAAAAATTCACGAGTGTCCATTTTGTAGACCCAGTTTTGTTCATGTGGAAGGTTGTTGAGTTCAAGATTTTTTTTGATCCATTCGCAATAGGTTTTGGAAAGATCGACGGAGTAGGTTTTTGCCGCACCGTTTGCAGCAGCGTAAATGCTGAAAGATCCAGTGTACGCAAACGTATTCAGGACGATTTTTCCTTTAGATTGTTCGCCAATCCACCTTCGGGTTTCGCGGTGGTCTAAAAATAAACCGATGTCTAAATAACCGGAAAGATTACACTGAAATTTGTGCCCATATTCCTCAATAATGATGGTTTTGTCTTCTTTTTGAGGCGATTCTGGATTGGGGGTCGATTCTGGCTCGGTTGGTTTTGGAACCGCTCCAGTGTGGTCTGCGCGAGGCGTACGGTCTTTGTAGTAGAAGTCATGAACATTCACGAGACTTTTGAGGCTGGATTCGATCTCCAGTTTTTCTTCGTCTGTAATCAGCGCAAAACAGTGAATAATGGCATTGTTGGCATAAATATCAATGGCTACAGGAAGCCAAAGCTGGTCGTTGTCATACAAACGGTACGCTGTAATATTATTGTCCGCGATGTATTTTAATCTTTGGTGGTAATTCTTGTTGAGAAGCTCAAAAATTTCGGATTGAGGCATAAGTGAATTTCGGTATAGTGCTTTGGCTGTTTCGCAGAGGATATTATCACATTTGGAGTTGTGAAGAAGCTGGAATGAACTATTGACAATATTGAATTATTATGTTATTTTAATCTCTTAAAATTTATACTTTCGCTTATGGAAAGCACAACACACAATCCGCAATGGGAAACTAATGCTATCTATCCGCTTTTTGGAGAAGTTCCTGAATATAAATTAAATTTCGGTTTGAACCCAAACCTTGATCATTCTTTGCCAAAAATTGAAGCTAAAAAAGGGCCTTCTTTGGCAGAAAAACGCGAATTTGCAAAAAATAGTTTCGTGGTTGAACAAAAACGTGTGAACATTGAAACTCGCGCCCAAGTAGAAGCATTGTTTGCTGATTATAATGACCGTGCTACTCAAGATTTTGAGCATTATTTAAAAGATACTCCAAAGCCTGCTCAAGTTGAACAACCTGAAAATTTTAGTAAAGCTGTAGATGCTTCTGAATCAAAATGGGCTGAATATAAAGCAAAACCAGTTGCTCCTAAAAAATCTCTTTTTACTTCTATGAGTGAAGCTTTGTTTGGAAAGAAAACGGTTAAACCTTCTGAAGAAGCAAGAAATATTGGTAGATTGACGGAAGCGAATACAGAACGATTGAATGATAAAGAAAAAAATATGCCTTCTTGGGCTCAAAATGCATTAGCAAGAGCAAAAGAGGTGGACCAAAAAGCTTTGAGCGATCTTCATGTTAAGCGTACTGATTTTACTGAAAATGCACCTTCATTTATGAAACCACAAGAAGAACAAAAGCCAAAACAAGGTAAATTGGCAAAATTGGCTTCATGGGTTAAATCTTGGTTCTAAAAATTATTGCGATTTTAAAAGCCCCGGCTCGTGAGAGTCGGGCTTTTTTGTTGAGATTGAGCGTGCTTGTGGCTATTTGATTTATTCCTCTTCGCCTTCATACCGTTTTTCCATTGCTGAACTGTCTTTCCAGCTGCCATCTATGTCGCGGAATTTAATAGTGAGCTTGAAAGTGAATTCATTTTCGCTGCGGGCATAATGTTCAACCAAACGTCCGGATTTTTCTGATTCGGTTTTGGTCACTTTGTTTTCTTTGTCCAAAATGAGCATAAAATCCATGCCATTCTTGCTGAATTCATGGGTTTCACGAACACCCATTTGGTCTTCCTGATTGGTTTTGTAGTCAAAACGGAACAATGGTTCAATGCTGATTTCGTCATCTTCCAAATCATCCAAAAGGTTAGCTTTAATGTCATCCCATTTGTCTTCAGAAATTGTGATCATAAGGGTTGAAAATGGATTGGTGAGCTCAATTATTCTGGCTCAACTGTAACGAAATTTTGCTTTTTCTACAACTCGAATTATGTTACGGTGTTGGCACCTTAGCATTCACCAATGTTTACTGACCTTCAAATTGAGCAGGAAACTGAGCGGCTTCACGAAAAACTCCAGCATGTGGGGTATGGAAAAGCTTTGTGTCAGATGTTTGCTCCAATAACTTTGGAAATAAACCAGCTTAAACGTGAACGGAATGCGGTTATTTTGGCACATTCCTATCAAACTCCAGACATTGTTTATGGAATCGCTGATTATATGGGTGATTCGTATCAATTGAGTAAAAATGCACAGGAAACTGATGCTGATACGATTGTTTTTTGCGGCGTTCGATTTATGGCTGAAACTGCAAAGATTTTGAATCCTTCAAAACAGGTATTACTTCCCTCTCCAGCGGCTGGATGCTCTTTGGCGGAATCAATTACGGCTGAAGATGTTCGAAAATTGAAAGCGCAATATCCTGGAGTTCCGGTTGTAACCTATGTGAACACTACTGCGGAAGTAAAAGCTGAATGTGATGCTTGTTGTACTTCTGCGAACTCTTTGAAAATTATTGAAGCTTTTCCGAATGAATCGATCATTTTTATTCCGGATAAATACATGGCAAAAAATTTGCAGAAACTGACGACGAAAAAACTGATCACTTGGGATGGTTCATGCATTGTTCATGAAGAGTTTAAGGCTTCAAAAATTGTCCAGTTTAAGCAGAAATACCCGGGCTTGAAAGTGCTTGCTCATACGGAATGTGCTCCTGATGTGGTTGAGGCTTCCGATTTTGCGGGTGGGACAAACGACATGATGAAATATGTGGAAAATGTGGAAGCGCCTTCGTATATGTTGGTGACGGAATGTGGATTGAACGATCGTATGAAAGCTGAATTTCCGGAAAAAGAGTTTATGGGGATGTGTGGACTTTGCCCTTACATGAAACAAAATACTTTGGGACTTATTTTGCAGGCTTTAAAAAATCCTCGTCAGGATCAGATTATTGAAATGTCTGAGGAAGTTCGTAAAGGTGCTGAAAAATCTTTATTGAAAATGTTTGAACTGAGTAAAGGCGTTGTTCTTTCGGGCAGAAATTCTTCGGTTCATTCTTAATTTATTTCTGTTATGGCTCGAAATTATCGCTTTTTTCTGCGCAATCCTGATACGACCAGACTTCTTCAAAAAGCTGTTGATGTTGTTCGATTGGATGAAGATTTGGAACCGGAAATTGTTTTTCAATTGGTTAAAGTTTTGCGTGTGAAGGCGGGAGATTTGGTGACGTTGCTGCCGCAAATGGAAAGCGATGGCGCTGGAGCGGATTTTTTGGAATACGATTTTGAAGTTGGAGTTGCCAATAAAAATGCTGTGGATTTGAGGCCAAAAGGTTCACGCAAAAATGAGAATGAATTGAGTTTCGCTTTGAATCTATGGCTTTGTTTGCCAAACAAACCTGAAAAACTGGAAATGATTTTACAAAAAGCAGTTGAGATTGGTGTGCGTTCCGTTGCACTTTTTGAAAGTGATTTTTCGCAAATGAAACATCAACTGAGAATGGATCGATTGGAAAAAATTATGACTGAAGCCGCAGAACAATCGGAAAGAGCTGTGGTTCCACAACTGGAAACTCCGGGTTCTTTAACAAAATTTTTGCAATCAGGTGATGCTGGAAATTTGAAGAATGTTTTTGTGGCTATGGAAAGATTGGATTCGGAAAAAGTATGGTCTGAAAAAAAAGATGAGGCAGTAAACCCCTTTGTTGGGGCAAAACTTGCTGGTGGAATAAATGTTTTGGTTGGTCCGGAAGGTGGATTTAGTGATGCAGAAAAAAAACTTTTTGATGAAGTCGGGCTGCAAAAGTTTTCGTTGGGGAAACGAATTTTGAGAATGGAAACTGCGGCAATTCTTAGTCTTGGTTTGGCTTCGCTGCGTGATGTGTAGTGGCTTTCTCCTTACGTTTTTTCCAGAAATGTCTTGCCAGAAGTAAGATGACTGCAAGTCCGACAATAATCAAAAATGCCAAATTAAAATTGGTGATAATTTGACCGAGTAACGGAAGATTATTGCCGATAAAATATCCTACAAAACCGAAAATAATTGACCAGAGAACGCCTCCGGTTAAGTTATAAAAGAAAAAAGTTGAATAATGCATATCAAAAATTCCTGCAAATAGCGCGGAATAGGTTCTTAAAATGGCTGTAAATCTTCCAATGAAAACTGTTTTATTGCCATGCGCTTTGAAGAATTTTTCGGCACGTTCGATGTGTTTGTAATGAAAAAGTGGAAATTTTTCGAATTTTTTGATGATTTTTCGGCCAAATTTTTTCCCAACAAAATAACCCATGTTATCACCTAAAACTGCAGCACTTGAAGCAATAATGATCACGAGTGCTAAATTTAAATGGCCTAAGGAAGCCGCAACTCCACCTAAAATCAATGAAGTTTCACCAGGAAACGGAACGCCCATGCATTCCAAAAAAATTCCAACCCCAACGACCCAATAGCCGTAGGTTTTAATAAGCTCGATGACGTATGTGAAATTTTCCATAATGTGCCAATTCTACTGTGTTTAGACCTTCTCTGCAATGCGATGAAGCCAGTCGAAAGCACGGCTCTGTTCAATGAAATACGGCGATGTGGCAAAAGTTATGACTGAAGCTTTGGGAATAAGTTTTTCAATAATCTGGAGTTTGAACTCATTTCCGATGTAATCCGAATCGGGTGCAAAAAAATCGAGATCAATATCCAGGATTAAATTGCTGTTTGAACCGGGAATATTGTTCGGAATTCCACCTTCATTTTCGTTAAGCTTGAGCCGTTCCTGCATTTGTTCCAAACTATACAAAGAGTCCAAAAAAATTATGCCATTTACCAAACCAATGTGTTGGGCAGCTGGAATAAAATTCCCTACATTTAAAACAGTGTTGGTGTAATGAAAAACTTTTTGGAGATCTTCGGAATCTTGTTTGGAAATAAAACTATCGGGAATTCTGGTGTCTTTGTGCTGATCAATATGCACTAAAAGCGCGTTGTCTTTGAGATTTCCCTGATGTTTTTGTTCACACCAAAATGCAAATGCGTGATTATGATTATCAAAAATATATACGGGAATAGAGCCAAAATAGGTTTTAACAAAATGTTCCAAACCTTTGCAGGTGTGAAGTTTTTCATCATCGTCGAAATCTTCAAATACGGTTTGTTCACCGGTTTTTGCGTCTTCAACTTTTCCTTCTTTGAGTTGTGGAACGTAAAGTTTTGGATTGGTTCGGCGTTCGTAGTTGAAAGCGTTGTTGGAAACTTTTTCAGTGATGAAAAACGGTTGATCGTACATAAGTTCAAAATGGTTCGCGGATGAGTTGAGCATAACACAAAACCCCTGTTTTTAGGCAGGGGCTTTGGTGAACTTTAACTTGTGATGAAACGATTTAGCTGTTGGTTGTTGGAGTTGTGGAAGCTTTGAGAGCTTTTAAGGCATCAACTTTCACTTTTTGAGCTGCAGCAACTGTGTCATGGAATGTTTGAAATGCAGCTTGAACTGATGTTTTAAGTGTTGCACGAGCAGCTTTGCGGCCATCCTGGTAGGTTTGGCGGGCATTTTTCATTGATGTGTGGAAAGCATCCCATCCTGCTTTATCCTGAGTTTTGTCTGATGTGGCACAAACTGCAGATTTTAAAGTTGCGACAGCAGTATTCATAGCTGCTACACGTGCATCGTATAATGAAGACATTGTTGAACGGTAGGTTGCTAAGGCTGCATCTACTGCACCACGGCGTGTGGAAAGAGCTGCATCAACTGCAGAACGGAATGTTGCGAGAATAGTTTTTACTTGGTCAGAATTTAAACCTTTTGTCGCAAGTTTTTCATCACGAGTTGAACGATTCTGTTCCATTTTTGCATCTTTATCTGCGCGAACTTTTGCCAATTTGGCGTCATTTGCGGCTTGCTTGTCATCCATATTTTTTTGAGCATCAACCTCTTTTTGCGTAGTTTTTTGTTCTACTTCGCCAAGACGTGTTTCACTGCAAAGAGCTGGTGCTCCAGAAGTTGAAGCAGAAGCTGTTGTTGGTAGATTTGAATTATCAGCAGCAAAAGCAGTGGATGAAATGCTTGCCAATGTAAGTCCCACCAATAATGTTGATGTAAGTTTTTTCATATCGAAAAAATAAAGGGATAAAAAGGATAAAATTTGTTCGAACAAACTGTACGACTGTAGTGTGACAGCGAAGTTACAGTTGTTCGTTTTTCCCTTATTTTAGCCAAAAGTGAAGGTGAACGCTTTGAGTCCTGGTGACATAACTTCAAGCGTTACCGTGTGACGTCCGTAATCAGTTCCTGTGTTCACCAAATTATAAAGTGCAGCTTTAGTGATTTTTACAGTTCCGTCTGATTGGACATCGCTTCCGAAATCTTTTTTCTCGATCGGTTTGCCGTCCAAATAAACTTTTGCTGTGACCGGTTTATCAGTTATATCTGCAACGAGATTAATTTTATTGGCCATATAGTTCATGGAAAGTTTGGCTGAAGCTTCATCGGAAGTGATGTATTCGCTGCCGATTGTCCACTGTCCGCCCAAGTAAAATTTATCGTTATCAAATTGGGTTGGTTGTGTGAAAGTTGATGGTTTGTCTTGAACATATTTGTCGTTATTGCCTAAAAATTCTTGGCGGTTGTAGCCGAAATAGGTTTCAGCTGTTTGGATTTTGGTTAAATCTTCCGCAGGAGCATCGACTTTTGTGGTTTTGCCAACTTCAACATTTCCGCCGTCTTCATTCAATAAATCTTGAATAATCATTTCTGTTTCTTCGTAATTTCCTTCGCCAAAATGTTCGTAACGAACGTTGCCTTCTTTATCGATAATATATTTTGCAGGCCAATAATGATTGTCGTAAGCCTGCCAAGTTGAGTAGTTATTATCTTGAACAACCGGATATTGAATTCCAAAATCTTTGACTGCTTTCTGAACGTTTGGCAGTTCTTTTTCGAACGCGAATTCTGGTGTGTGGACGCCAATAATCACGAGTCCTTTATCTTTGTATGTTTGATACCAGGTGTTCATGTATGGAAGTGTTCGAATACAATTAATGCAGCTGTATGTCCAAAAATCGACGATCACAACTTTGCCTTTGAGGTCTGCGATTGTGAGTGGAGAAGAATTAATCCAATCTTGAGTTCCTGTGAGTTCCGGAGCTTTTACGCCTTTTGGCATGAGCAATTTGTCGATCATAGATTTGGCATCAGATGATGATTGTGTTCCTGAGGTTGTTTGTTGAGATTCTGTAAATGTCGGAATATTTTTTGGCGTGCCGTTGATCCCGCTTGTATCCACCAAATTTTGTTCGATATTATTAAAATCAGGAAAAATTCCAGCAAGACTTGTGGAGATTTGGGTATCTAATCCAAATGCAATAAGCACGACTCCAAAAAGTAAAACGACACCGGAAATTTGTTGAATGATTGCGCCTTTTTGTTTCAAAAATTTCAAACGAGAAACGATTAAATTTCCGCCGTAGGCAATGAGTAACATTGGTAAACCTGCGCCCAATGAGTACGCGAGCATCAGTAAAATGACTTTTCCAATATCACCTTGAGTTGCTGCAATCGTTAAAATTGCACCTAAAATCGGGCCGGCACATGGAACCCAGACCAGACCCAATGAAGCTCCGACGAAAAAGCCGTTGAGAAGGCCTTTTTTCTTTTGGGCTTCGGTTGGAAGAATGCTTGGTTTTGGCGGAACAAGTTTATTGAAAAAGTTTTGAATGTGAAAAAGAATTTTCTCAAAAATTTGAGGAAAAATCAGTGCAAGTCCAAAAACTCCTAAAAAGACCAACGCAATATTTCTTAATGAGTTATTGGAAAGTCCAAAAAGATTGGTGACATACTGAAAAATCACTCCAAAAGCCGTAAAACTCACCGTGAGACCGAGCACGATAAAAAATGGACGGAGTTTGCTTTGCTGGCCAACCGTGGAGCCAACAATGATTGGAAGAACAGCTAAAATACATGGTGCTGCGATCGTCAGAAATCCGCCAACAAAAGCGATGAGAAACAAGCTGAACATATTTGTTTTTTAATAAATTTAGTTTCTTGATTATATCGCAATAAAGGTGTTTCTCAAAATTGGGTTTTTGTGCTATAATAAGAGGAAATAAATATTAACAACTTCAATCATGAAACTTACGTCTTTTGGCGCTGCGCGCGAAGTTACTGGTTCCCGTCATCTTTTAGAGGTAAATGGAAAAAGAATTTTCTTGGATTTTGGTATGTTCCAAGGTCATCGCAAGGAATCTGATGTTAAAAACCGCAATCTTCCGTTTGATGCCAGCAAAATTGATGCAGTGATTTTGTCACATGCTCATATTGATCACAGTGGCGGACTTCCGCTTTTGGTGAAAAATGGCTTCCGTGGACCGATTTATTCCACATTCGCAACCCGTGATTTGTGTAATTATATGTTGATGGATAGTGCGTATATTCAGGAAAAAGATGCTGAATATATGAAACTCAAGATGGCAAAAAAGAAGGGGGCTCAGGCTCCAATGGAACCACTTTATACTGTTGATGATGCGCAAAAATGTCTTGGTCAATTTTATGGCGTGGGTTATGAACGTGCATTTGTGGTAACTGAAGGTGTGGTTTGTTCTTTTTATGATGCAGGTCATATTCTTGGTTCTTCACAAATTCATTTGGTGATTTACGAAAAAGAAACAAACAAGCGTTATACGTTTGCATTTACTGGTGATCTTGGCCGCAAGAATCTGCCGATTTTACGTGATCCACAGGTCTTGCCTCCAACCGATTATTTGATGATTGAAAGTACGTATGGAAATCGTTTTCATGAATCGATTTTGGATGCAGGACAACATCTTCAAGATACGATTAACCGCACAGTGAAGCGCGGGGGGAAAATTATTATTCCAGCGTTTTCGGTTGAACGTACTCAAGAACTTGTTTATCACTTGAATCTTTTGTGGCAAAAAAAACTTATTCCAGACATGCCGATTTATGTTGATAGTCCACTTTCCGCAAATGTTACAGAAGTTTTCATGAATCATCCTGAATGTTTTGATGCTGAAACGTTTAAAGAGTTTGTGGTGAATCGCAAAAATCCTTTTGGTTTTGGTAAACTTCAATACACGCATTCGGTTGATGAATCGAAAGCTTTAAATAATTATAATGGTCCGTGCATCATTATTTCGGCCTCAGGAATGTGTGAAAATGGCCGTATTCTTCATCATTTGAAAAACAATATTGAAGATCCACGCAACACGATTATGATTGTTGGATTTATGGCGAAAGATACTCTTGGCCGAAAAATTGAGGATAAACAACCGATTGTGAATATTTTCGGTGAACCACATCATGTTCGTGCGGAAGTTGTAGTTATGGATGCGTTCTCCGGCCATGCTGACCGTAGTGATTTGCTTGATTATTTGAGCCAAATCAAAGGTTTGAAGAAAATCTTCTTGGTTCATGGTGAAGCTGAACAGCAAGCTGCATTTAAAGGTTATTTGAATGAAAGTGGCTTTAAGGACGTCACAATGAACGAACCAGGACAGGCAAATGAGGTTGGATAACAGTTTTGCATCTTGGCACACTTGAAAGCAGAAGAAAATCACGCTATCATACTTCTGCTTTCCGAAAGGTTTTGAACATTGGGAGCTAAAAATTTCAACAAGAAAACAGGGCATTTACATTGGTAACAAGCCCTAAACTAGGCGGGATTAGTATAATGGTATTATGACAGCTTTCCAAGCTGAAGACAGGGGTTCGATTCCCCTATCCCGCTCCAAAATAGCTTAACTATATTAAGCTTCGTCTTTTTTGTTGAATTCTTCTTCAGCTTTTTGCTCAATGGCATCGGCTAAATCGTGGTGTCCTTCTTCGTTAAGAATCCTCACCCATTCCATCGCGAATTTTTTATCGGCGTCTTTTTTTGTTTGGCCTTTACCAATACCCCACATTGTAGCAATTTGCTGTGGTCGCTTTTGTTTTTTTGCTTCTTCGTAAAGCTCGCGAATGCTTAATCCTTCATAAGGATTTGTTTCTTTATTTTCCATAGTTTTAGTTTTAAATTTTAGAGCTAAGTATATTTTAACATAAAATTACCATTTTAGCAAAATGTCTGTTTTGGTCTATACTTTATGGGATAAAAAGTTCCAATTTTTAATATTCCAAATATGGATCATTTGAATACAGCAAACCTTAATTTGAAAAAAAATGGATGGAAGCTTGTGGTGAATGATCAGGAAACTCACGAGCCAAAAATCGGTGATATTGTTCAAATTGTTGCTGAAGTGGTTTCGCCGTTGGACTATGAAGAAGGCAAGGAAATTCGTTCAGTAAGCCATGAAACTCTTTGGGTGAGAATTGAGGAAATGAAAGCTGAGGGAATTATTGCTGTGTTAAAAACAAAGCCAGGTCATGATTTTGAAATGAAAGACGGAACGAGGTTTCAGATTGGAGATAAGATACTTTTCACAAATAAAAACATTTTATCTAAAAAAGTGTAGAAACAATTTATACTTTTTCTTCTGCGGTTTTTTTGTTTAAATTAAGCCATATTTTACCCGTATGCTTATTTTTTAGCTGTCGTTTATTCGTATATTTTTAACAAACGGAGTACGTTGAATTTGCTTTTATAGCACTCAAGAAAATTTAATTTTTAACCCTATATTTATGCCAGAAGTTTATGTTTCTCCAGAAAATCGGGATTCCAGCGCAAGCATTGTGGCGATTGTTGTTGTGCTCGTTTTGGTTATTCTTGGTTTTATTGCTTATGCAAATGGTTGGTTTGTAGCACAAAGTGTTAGTCCAAACCCAGCCCCAAACATTAATATCGTTACTCCGACTCCAAATATTACGACGAATAATCCAACGCCAGCTCCAACGCCTACTCCTGGGACAACCCCAAATCCAACACCTTCCCCTACACCTACTCCAGGTCCAACTCCAACCCCTTCACCTACACCGGTTTCTAACTAATTTTCTTTACCTCAAATAATCTTTAATTCTTTCTTATGCTTTGGACAATTTTCGTCATTCTTCTTATTTTATGGGTTCTTGGTTTAGTGAGCTCTTATACACTTGGTGGCTATATTCATATTTTGCTGATTATTGCGGTCGTTGTGTTGATTATTAGACTTATTCAGGGTCGTAAAGTTTAATTTGAGACCGATTCAGCAACGAACTCAAGATATGGTTTGAGTAATTTGCAGCCTTTGATGATTTCGGTTTCGAGATCTTTGGAAATAATTATTTTATCTGAAAGTGGATGAAACGCGACAAGACTCTTCATTTTAAGAAATTGTTGAAATGGGAGTTCTTTGTCGTATCCCCTTGGAGTTGTTTTGAGTGATTCGCCTTGGAGTGGACCGAAATATTTTTTGAATGATGGATTTTCGATCGTTGACGTGAATTTTTTTGGATGATCGAGAATAAAATCGCGGAATTTGTTGAGAGTTTTTGTTTCCGGATGATGCAATCCTCCAGCCAAAAATGACTGTCCTGGCTGGATGTGAATATAGTAACATCCAAAAATATTCTTTTTTCCGCCTTTGGCAATTGCTGCGCTCATATTTTCTTTGTATGGGCGTTTGTTGTGACTGAAACGGACATCGCGGTTGATGCGAAACATACAATCTTTTGGCGTAAGAATGCCTAAATCTTCAAATTTGGAAATTTTCTCAATAAGATTTCTGACGAACTCTTCAAAGTTTAATTTTGCTTGTTCGTATTCTTTGCGATGCAGATCGAACCAGGATTTATTATTGTTCTTCGCGAGCTTTTGCAGAAAATCTAAAGTTAATTGAGGAATCATGTGTTTTTTTGTTAAATTAACTATATCTCTTGAAGTTACTGAGAATTTTTATGATTTCGGCGCGGTTGAGGAGTGTATCAGGCTTAAAGGTTCCATCTGGATAGCCGCTGATAAATCCTCTTTTATAGGCGTATTCGATGATGTTTGAGTATGGAGATCCGGCAATATCTGTGGCCGTGTATTGATTGTATTGTGGAATTTTATCTCCTTTAATTTCAGTTAATACTTGGACAAGTTCACCACGAGTTATTGACCGGTCAGGATTGAAAGTACTGAGATTTTTGAGAATGGTGAGATTCTTGAGGTGTCCCCTTTCGATGAATTTCGCTGCCCAATGATTGCGTAAATTTGTTGGCAAATCTGCAGTGTTTTCACCACTTATTGTTGATGGGCCCAAGGCTGTAAATCCCATTTTTAATGTTTCAGCAACAGTGAGATTATTGGAAGGTCCAAAAATTCCCAAATCCTGCCCCTTAGAGTTCTTATATCCGCTAATGATGGCGTTTGCCTGAAGTTGTTGCAAATAAGGGAAATACCAACTTGAAATTGGAACATCCTTAAATATTGGAATAAGTGCTCCGTAACAAAGTGATTGCGATGGTGCACTTAAAATTCCATCTTTTACTGATCTCATCATAAGACAATAGAGATCGTCGTTGGGAAATTGGAAAATGAAGTTGTTATCTGTGATCTTGCTTTTTGAAATCGTCTCGCCACCTTTGTTTGGGGCGTAATCCAACGCTTCGATTTCGTAGGTTTGGGCATCAGGAACTTTGTCCCAAGTTAATGATAAATTTCTTGCGTCTGCTTTGGTTGCACTAAAATTTTGCGGTGTTCCCGGAAATGAGTAATCGACGTTATAACACAGCAGCGAGCGATTATTTGTTGCATCCGATTGTGCTGATATAAAATCTCCTTTCATGAATTGAAGTCCCAATCCAACACATTTATTGTTTTGATTTTCGTTAAGATCCACTTCAATACTACCGCTGTCAGTATAGGATTCTCCAGGTTTTAAGGTTTGAAAAACTGTCTGTCCTTGATAGGAAAATGCTGTGGTCCAGTTTTGATCGGTGATATAAAAATTTTCCCACAAGTTATCACCTGTTGCGGAAGAGATATTTGATACGAATGTGGTGGTGCCTCTGTTCGCTATCTCATAGCTATAACATAACGTTCTTCGGATATCTACCGTTGGTTGAGTTGGATCTTTTACGGAGACATCAAAATAACTTCCATCGGGTGCAGTATTAATGATTTGATATTTATAAATGGAATTTGTGAGTGCGTAATCAATGGTTTGCTGGCTACACTTTGAAAAATTAAAATTTTTGATATAAATATCGGGAAGGGCCGTTTGTTGTGCGTATGCGAGCGGGCTTACGGAAAGCAAAAAGATGAGAGTAAGGAGTTTGTATTTCATACTTTGATGATGAAAGAATTTGCTATAAACTTATCCTTGTTTTTACTTGATTGCAATTAATACTGATATGAAAACTACTCAACGCAAATGGGACATGATGACCAAGGAAAAAAGGGACAAACTGGTTCAGGCAATTATGACGTATTTTAAAAACGAACGAGATTTGGATATGGGTATTATTGCTGCTGAAGATACGTTGGATTTCTTTTTAGATGCGCTTGGTCCTGAGATTTACAATAAAGCTGTTCAGGATTCAAAAAATACGATCAAACAAAGTTTTGATAATATGGAAATTGATTTGGATCTTTTGTTTCAAAAATAGTTCAATGTTGCTTTATTGGCTTTGGGCAGGTCGCTACGTTATTGCAGGCCATACGAAAAATATTTCTTCCAAAGTTTCCTGGAAGAATATTTTCTTCGTATTTTTCTCTGAGCTCTACTGCTGCAACAACATTTTTTTGGGCAGCAGCTGATACAAGTTTTTTGAGTTTTGCTGGTTCCAATCCGTTTTGTTTAAAGGATGGAAGTAAATAAAGAATAAGATCGGGATGATAATGAAGTAAATTATTGATGATCGTTTGTTGGTGCTTCATTTTCATCAATCTGCTCATGCTTTTTTCCAAAATTGCGCCAATGTGTTCTCTTGAAGGTTGATCTAAAAAATCTTGATATTTTTGTTGGGAAATACTGAGAAGTGCTTGGCCAAAAATTTTATCAGAAACTTGAATTGTTCCGTCATTGGCATGTTCAAGAATCCAATGCGGACATGTTAAGAGATAAATCTGGGCCATACTTTTGTCATTCTCTGCCTTGTGGCTGAGATCTTTTTCGCTCCACAATCCTTCATTGTGTTCATTTGCTGCTATTAAAGATCTTTTCAACGCTTCTTTTACATCGTGTGAAAGGTCTTCCTTGTGCGTAGATTCAGGCTTGTTCATAGAATTTCTATCTACTTCTTGGCTCGCTGTTTCTCGGCGTTCTGGGGAAGTTGCTGCTGGAATTGTTGTGTTGTTTTGAGGGCCCGTTTCATTTGATGAAAAACCTTTCACAGCACCCGTTGTGACTACACCACCAAGAGTAAGAAGCGCTAGTGCGGCAATTCGAGTTTTAATTTTGGAAAGAGGAGGTCGCGATTCAGATGCAACAATCTCATCAACTGTTGGTCTGATGGAATCGAAAACTTCATGTGTTTCTGGTTCTTTTATTTTTTCTGATGATTCGGTCATATGGAAAAATTAAAAAATACCATGTGGATAGTTCTTAAAATCATGCCACAGCAAAAATTTACTCTCATTTGATGAATGATGAACAAATTAGAATTTAAAAAATAGCCGCTTGGCTTATATTCTGCTTTTAAAAGACAAAAAATGCCGATTTAAAAAAGTTATAAATGTTTCTACATTTTACATAATTTCTGAGTTTTAGATCGTGTTATACTCAAATCGTATTTTTGATTATAAAAAATTTATGGCGAGAAGTTCGATTTTAATTGTTGATGATATGCCGGGTGTAGCCGAAAGTGCAGAGGGAATGTTGGAGGCTGTAAGAATAAACCATGTTCCTGACGCTCAATTTGATTATTTGCAGGCACCAAATGCGGATTCAGGTTTGGAAATTATTCGTAAAGATATTGTGGGTGCGATTAGTTTGGTTTTGGTAGACCGCGAAATGCCTCCTGGCATGAGCGGATCTGATATGTTGAGGCTGCTTTCGCAAATTGATCCTCATTGGAATCAAAAACTTAAAGTGATGGTTACTGGAGAATTGTCTGAACGTAGCGAAATTTTTGATCTTTTAAAAACTGGCAAAGTGAATGCTGTTTTTCGTAAAGATGGCTTTTTACCAAAGGTTGTTGCACCAATTTTGAAAGCGGCACATGCGCTGAAAGACCCTGATGTTCGTAAATTACCAAAATCACCTGTTCAAATTCCGCTGGTGAAAGGTGATAAAAATGAAGAGAAAAGAATTCTGAGCTCGCTTAATCCTAAAATCCGGGTGAATTTTGAAGAATTTTTGGCTCAGGGAAGACAAAGTCTTCTTGATAAGTTTGGCGTGTTGCCGAACGATATTCGAAAAGAAATTGAAGATGATTTAAAGAAATCACGCTGATTATTTGGAAGCGGAAAGTGTAACGATTGGTCCGTTTTGATGATTCGGAGTGTTTTCAAGCATGATGATGTTCTGAAAACCGGAAGATTTTAAAATGTTCATCAAAGCGTCCAGGGTTGGCCAGAAAGATTTTGGAGACATGCCACTGAGCGAGTCTTTGAGGCCAAATTCGTTGTACATGCTTCCTTCAAAACCGTTGAGGTTTATGTTTTTTTCGTTTTTGAGACTGTAGTGGGTGGATAAAAATAAATTTCCGCTGATTTTGGAAATGGATTCAATGAGTTTCCAGGGCTCAAGCAAATGGTAAAGCAGGCCACAGCAATATACTGCATCGAATTTTCCGATGGTTGTGAAATCAATGTGTTCCAGATTTGATTCTATGAACTCGATTTTCTGGGCATTGAGTAATTTTTGAATGAATTTTGCCCGTTCAATATTGGAATGGCGACCTTCGATTGCGGTAATTTTTTTAACCTGAGGATTTTTTTCGATCGCAAAAGTATGGCCTCCTTCAAGGCTTCCGAGCTCCAGAATTTCTGCGGCATCTGGAAAAGCCTGAAAAAATTGTGGAATGCGATGATCGTTCATGGCATCGTATTTTCCTCCAAACTCTTTTTCATTGATTTTAAATTTGGTGACCCACGGACCTTTTTTTCTAAAGGCATTGGCGAGTCGCTGCTGTTCAATCCAAAATAAGAGTTCGTTTTTCATCACAACTCATCTTATATTTTTTATTGTGGTCCGCAAACTTGTTTTAAGGCAAATGTTGTTGTAAGGACTTCTGCACCATCTTTTAAAAATGCTTCGTTCACATCAAAATACGCAACGGGATCCCCGTTTTTGTACACGACAATGCGTCCAGGGCAATCTTTTCGTGCCGGATTTTCTGGGTTTCGTTGGAATTGAGGAAATGCACCTGTGCTTTTTTCCAAATCTGCAAAATTTGCTTTGGCGAAAAGTGCTTCTGGATGTGCTTTTACTACTGGTTTCAATTTTGGACTTTGGTCGCCAATTTCTGGAACACGTGAATCGTAAAAATAGCCAACGGTAATGTAAGAATGACGTGTAAAACGGTTAAACTCTTCCATAGTTGGTGTGGAATGCATAACTTGTGGTTTATTCACTTGTTGGAGCCAGTGACGAATGACTGGACCATCTTGTGTTGTTGAATAGTTCATTGGTTTTGGAATGTGGGAAACGCCATCAACTATAAATTGATTTTTTTGCTCTTCGCTAATTGGGAATCGTGAATTCACTGGGCTATGAGCTTTTGGGGCTTCATGAAAAATGATGTTTCCGATTTTTGCGCGTTTTGCTCTTTCAATAAAATCCACGCCTTCTTCTCTGCCATGTCCGGAAATTGCAGCTTTAATTCTGTGACTGATACGATCTCTTCTCATGGTTAATGTTGCTTCACTTATTACTTTTTCGGCTTCTTCTAAATCATTGATAACTTCAATGGAGTTTTTGGGAAAAACTAAACTGGCTTCTTTTCTTAAAACTTCTCCGTAGTGTTCATTTGGTTCTGCGATGACAATTCTGGAAGGTTTATTTTCCATATCATAAAATTAAAAATTGGAGGTTATTATACAAAAGTTTCTAGAGAGGTCAAATATGTTATAATAAAAATCGTTATTCCTTAATTCCCAATTTATTATGGGTAAGAAAATACTTTCTGCCATGGTTTTGACGTTGGCCTTTGCTCAGTTCGCCCTTGCTGCAACTGTTGATACAGGTTACATCGTTGACGGCGTTGATAACATGACTGGTGTAAAAATGCTCCACGGTCAAATGGTGACATTGTGGACAACAACAGGAACATTGAAAATGTTAAACAGCGTTACTATGTCAAACGGCACAAAAGTTATGCCAAGTGGTTTGGTAACATTAGCGAATGGAACAACTTTTTGGATGCAAGAAGATGCTTTCATGAATTTTAATGGAGAATTAACTGGTGGATTAGTTGCTCAACCAACTGCTACATACACCACAGTTTCAACAACAGCAGGTCTTCCTGGTGTTCGCAGAATTATGCAATCTTTAAACGTTCGTTCTTCTGCTGCGGTTTTAAGTACAAACATTATCGGTCATCTTAATGCAGGCACAACTGTGAATGTTGAAAAGAAATCTGCTAGTGGTTATTGGTGTAAAGTGAGTTATAAAAACTATCCAAATGCTTGGGTAGCTTGTAAATATTTGTCTTTATAATTCGTTGAATTTCTAAAACCCCTCTTTCTTGGTTAGAAGAGGGGTTTTTTATTTTGTTGATTTTGTTAGGTTCCGCTGATGACAATAAAATATGAATGGAAACACAACGAAAACAAAATGAGGATGAATGGAATAGAGATGAGTTCTTTGACTGGTATAATTTTTTGTTTTTGAAAAAGGAAATATTTTTCGTTTATTTCTGCGATGGTTATAAAAATGCTCAAGAAAAATCCGCCAAGGGCCATACTTGCCACGACATCGCTGGGGAAATGTACACCAAGATAAATTCTGCTTAATCCAACAAGAACAATTGCTCCAAAACATAAAAAATATACTGCAATTTTTGTCCAAATATTTTTGAAAGATTTTGCTATTAAATAAGCCAAAAAACCAAAAACTACGGTAGCTGCGAGCGTATGTCCGCTGGGAAAACTAAAATTGTTTTCACTTACGAGTTGCAATAAAACGTCTGGTCGAACTCTTCCCACGCCCAGTTTCAAAAAAAAGATGGTTATTTCTGAAATTATTAATGCCAAAAAGAACAAAGCTGTAGTAAGCGTTTGTTTTTTACGAAGGAGAAAGCCGATTGTTAAGATTGCGATGAGAACAATCGACGGCCAGCTTCCTAAAAATGTTATAAAGCCGAAAAAATTTGTGAGTGCTGCTGTTCTTATTGCTGGGACGCTTTGGAGAACGGCTTGGTCGAATTGAACAAGTGGTTCCTTAAAAATGACATCTTCTGCGATTCCCAAGAAAAAAACCATGAAAATTGCTGTGAAAGCGGCACCAATGGTCAGAAACCTTCCAGTAGCTTTCTTCGTTGAAAATCTGGCGTTCATCCAGGAAAAGATGTTTTTGGGGAAAGTGTGAGTTTTCATGTTGTTATTCTGCCTCTTTTTCTGAAGAAATGGAATATTGTGATAAACTTGCCTCATGAGCACTCAAATTCCTATTATTGTGAACAGCGGATCAGGATTGGATCAACAAGAAAAAGAACAAAAAGTTCGCGATGCTTTTAAAGGTTCACTTCATGCGATAAAAATTCACCTTGTTGAAGGTGGGAAGATTATAGAAACTACAAAAAAATTGCTGAAAGAAGGGCATAAAACAATTGTAGCGGCGGGGGGCGATGGCACTATCGGTGCGGTGGCTTCACAATTGATTAATTCTCATGTGGTATTGGGCGTTTTACCGATGGGAACGATGAATAATTTTTCAAAAACTTTGAATATTCCTGCGGATTTTGCCGAAGCTGCAAACATTATTCTTCAAGGAAAGACTCATAAAATTGATGCTGCGGAAGTGAACGGAAAAATTTTTATTAATAATTCCAGCATTGGCATTTATCCAAGAATCATTAAACAAAGAGAACGTCATCAAGAGCGAGGGCAACATAAATTATTGGCTTATCTTACTGCTTTTTATAGTGTATTTCATCACAGATTCCCGCTTTTTAAAGTGGGCCTTAGGAGTGAAGAAAAAGATTTGGTTCGAACAACGCCAATTGTTTTTATTGGAAATAATAAATATAAACTTTCTCGAAGATTTGAACTTGCGACTCGAGATCGTGTTGATGAAGGCGTTCTTTCCGTGTTTTTTACAAAAAAAGTTACACGTTTAGAATTGGTTAAACTTTTTTTTAGCACGTTTTGGGGAACGATTTATAAAGAGAAAAAATTTGATGCTTTTTATACGGATGCTGTTACGATTGAAAGTGAACATCATTTGCTTCAGGTGGCTACAGATGGCGAAGTGGAGGCATTAGAAACACCTTTGCGCTATAAAATTCTTACAAAAGCACTTACTGTTTTGGTTCCTTAATTATTTTCTGATTCGTGATTATGCGTACAATTGTTCACCTTTCTGATTTACATTTTGGAAGAGTTTACGAGCCTCTGCTTCAACCTTTGATTGAAGTTATTAAAACAATTAAACCTGATGTGATTGCGATTTCCGGGGATTTAACCATGCGTGCCAAAGATGATGAGTTTAAAAAAGCGAAATTGTTCTTGGATAGTCTGCCGTTTCCTCAAGTGATTGTTCCTGGGAATCACGATATTCCCTTGTACGATATTTATTCGCGCTTTTTTAGTGCTTTGACGCGATACCGAAAAAATATTTCTGAAGATTTGGCGCCGGTATATAAAGATGAAACGATGGTGATGTATGGATTGAATACTGCGCGGTCTTTAGCGTTTAAACGTGGACGCGTGGATTTGGAACAGGTTGGAAAAATTTGTGCTGAGTTTGATAAACTTCCACCCGAAGTTTTAAAGATTGTAGTGAGTCATCATCCGTTTGATTTGCCGATAACTTTTTCGGCTTCGAACTTAATCCGCAAACATGCAAAAGCCATGGATATGCTTATTAAAGCTAAAACTGACATTTTCCTGGCGGGGCATACTCATACGAGTTTGATTGCTCATATTTCAGATCATTGCAAAGTTTTGGGATATTCTTCGCTGATGATTCAGGCTGGTACCGCGACTTCGATTCGTACTCGAGGTGAACATAATACGTTTAATATTTTGCAGTTGGATTTCCCGGTTTTGCAGGTGAACAGCTATCTTTGGGATGAAGAGAAAAAAGTTTTTCTGCCACAACTTGTGAAAAAATTTACACATACTGATAATGGTTGGTTGGCTTAATTATGCTATTTTATGAAGATTCATTATCCAGCTGAGTTACCGATTAGTTCACATGTGGGAGAACTGACGGAATCGATTTATAAAAACGATGTGACCATTATCGTTGGAGAAACAGGTTCTGGAAAATCTACGCAGATTCCGAAAATGATTTTGGAAGCGCTTGGAAATAAAGTGATGGTTGCATGTACACAGCCGCGACGCATCGCGGCGGTTTCGATCGCGACCCGTATTGCTGAAGAATGTGGAATTGAAGTTGGTATGACCGTTGGATATAAAATCCGTTTTGATGACCAGACTGCGCCTGGAACGAAAGTTATTATTTGTACTGATGGAATTTTACTTCAGGAAATTAAGTTTGATGTTTTACTCACGAAATACGACGCGGTGTTTGTGGATGAAGCGCACGAACGAAGTTTGCGTATCGATTTTTTGTTGGGTTTATTGAAAGACATTCAACAAAAGCGCCGGGCAAAAGGAATGAAAACTTTAAAAATTATTATTGCATCCGCGACTTTGGATACGGAAAAGTTTTTTAAATTCTTTTTTGATCCGCAGAAAAAGCGGACTGTAGCGGAATTTTCGGTTTCTGGAAGAATGTTTCCAGTTGATGTGGAATATCATCCGCTGGAAGAAGGTGAACATTTGTCCACAAAAATTTCTGATATTGTCGGGCAAATTCATACGTCACCAAAAGCCGGTGATATTTTGATTTTTTTACCTGGAGAACAGGAAATTACTTTGGCGATTGATGCGATTCAACGACTTGGTTTTCCGGATTTAAAATGTTTGCCGCTGTTTAGCCGCCTTCCGATGGAGCAGCAGACTGCGATTTTTCTACCTCACAATAAACGGCACGTGGTTGTTTCTACCAATATTGCGGAAACTTCTTTGACGGTTCCGGGAGTTACGGTGGTGATTGATTCTGGTTTGGCGAGAATGACGGATTTTAATACATACACCGGAATCGGAAGTTTGACGGTTGAAGAAATTTCGCAAGCTTCTGCGATTCAACGAACAGGAAGAGCCGGTCGTATTGAACCGGGAATTTGTATGCGTTTGTATTCGGAAGAAAATTTTATGGAGCGTGAAGCTTTTACACGTCCGGAAATTCAGCGTTCTGATTTGGCGGATGTAGTCTTGCAAATGATTTTAATGGGAATTCCGAATGTGCATGAATTTGATTTTATGGATCCTCCAAATCACGATGCGTTTGATCAGGCATTGCAGACTTTGCGCAGATTGGGCGCTTTGGACCGGAATGAAGAACTGACGAATATTGGCTTTAAAATGGCGCATTTGCCATTGGATCCAAAAATTTCACGGATGCTTTTAACAGCTGAAGAGTATGATTGCGTGGCGGAAGTGGCCGTGATTGCATCATTTTTATCGCTGAAAGATCCGTTCTGGAGGCCATATGGTGATGAAGAGGAAGCTGATAAAGTCCGTAAATATTTTCAACGTGCCGGAATGACGTATCCTCCGGCCCAACTAAAAAAGGCTTATTTTAACGGAAAAAGATTTGTATCACGCAAAAGTTTTTCTAATTTTGGAAATCCGAATACGTATAATTCTGATTTGTTAACGTATTTGGCATTATGGAAAAAAGTTTTTACATACGAAATTCCTGATGATCGTGAACAGTATTGCAGAAGCCATTATTTAGATTTCCAAACCTTAGAAAAAGCGAAAGAAATTTTTGAACAACTCAAAGAAACATTACTACTTTTTTATGGCGAAAAGTTTGCTCCGCATCTGGAAAAATTAAATGCGATGCTGGATCCTAAAACTTTGGAAGAAGGTTCGGAAGCCGATCATGTGGGCATTTTAAAGTCTATTGGCAGCGGACTTGTTCAGAATCTTTGCCAGAGAAATAATTTTGGAAATTATAGTTCTTCAAAAGCTGACCGGATTAATATTCATCCGAGTTCGTTATTTTTCAACCGACATCCAAAATGGATTATTGCCACCGAACTTATTGAGACGACGAAGCTTTTCGCCCGCAACATCACGGAGGTTGATCCTTCATGGTTTCAAAATACTGTGTATCGCGGAAAGAAAAATTCAAAAAAAAGACGCGGTGATAAACGTCATAAAAATCGTCGCATCAAAAGAAGAAGACGATAAAAAAATATCGTGATTGTTCAATAAAAGCCAGGAATTTGCCTTACCTTTAGAAAAGGAATATTCTTTTTGATATGAATAATACCTCAACTAACGAAATCAAAAAATCGGTGTGGGATGTGACTTCACATGCCATGAATTTTCCAACATTAGGAAAAAATCTTACCACTGAAGTTTGTGTTATTGGTGCTGGAATTGCGGGATTGAGTATTGCTTATATGCTAAGCCGTGAAGGGAAAAAAGTTATTGTTGTGGACAAAGGCCCCGTAGGATTTGGCGAAACTGGTGTAACAACAGCACATCTTTCAAACGTTTTGGATGACCGCTATTTTGCGATCAAACATTGCCAAGGATTAAAAAAAACAAAACTAGCTCTGGAAAGCCATATTGAGGCTATTGATCTGATTGAGTCCATCATCAAAAAAGAAAAAATTGAGTGTGATTTTAAAAGAGTGGATGGGTATTTGTTTTTGGGAAAAGGTGATAAAGAAGAAACACTGGACCGTGAATTAAAGTTATTGAATGAACTTGGTTATAAAAAAGTGAGCAAACATTACGATGGTCCTCATGGGGGAAAGTTCGGCGTGTGTTTGAAGTTTTCTGACCAGGCGCAGTTTCATCCGTTGAAATATTTGTTTGGTTTAGCGCGTGCGATTATAAAAAACGGTGGAGAGATTTATGTGAACAGTTTGGTTCAAAGTTTTGAAGAAACGAAAGATGATGTAAAAGTAAAACTTGAAAATGGTTCTGTAATAAGCGCTGAAACGACCGTGATGGCAACGAATGTTCCGTTTGAGGATAAGACAACGTTCATGTATGCAAAACAGGCGGCGTACAGAACGTACGTGATTGCTGGTGAAGTTTTTGATGAAAAATTGGCTGAAGCTTTGTATTGGGAAACTGGATCACCATACCACTATTCGCGTTATTATAGTTTCAAAGATGCGCATTCCAAACCACATCATTATTTGTTGGTTGGTGGGGAAGATCACAAAACCGGTCAGGAAAAAGAAGGCGTTGATCCTTATAACAATTTGCGATCGTGGTCCAAAATAAATTTTCCAATGATGAAACAGGAAGATTTGTATGAATTTTCCGGACAGATTTTGAATACAATGGACAAATTGGCTTTTATTGGCTTAAATCCAGGGAATAAAAGGGTTTATGTGACCACCGGCTTTTCTGGTTCCGGAATGACTTATGGACCGATGGCGGGACAAATTATTTCGGATTTAGTGTTGGGAAAAGTAAATCTTTATACAAAACTTTATAGTCCTGGAAGATTGAATGTGAAAGGTTGGTCCAGATTTATGAAAGAAGGCTGGGATGTTGTTGTGGAGTATTTTGGCGATCTGATGCCAAGAAAAAACCCTGAATTACAAAATCTGGCCAAAGGATCAGGAATGGTTTTGAGCGAAGGTTTGAAAAAAACTGCAGTGTATAAAGATAAAACCGGGAAAATCTGCAAATATTCAGCCACATGTCCGCATTTGGGCTGCTTTGTGCGATGGAATACATCGGAAGCCACCTGGGATTGTCCTTGTCATGGTTCAAGATTCGATGCTCACGGCAAAGTTTTGAATGGTCCGGCCAAAACGGATTTGGAACCTCTGGATAAATAAATTCTGATTACGCTTTTTTATTCTTCTTATTGTATTCGTCGAATTTACTTTTCATGGTGGTGAAAACTTTGTTCATATCACCGGCAAGAAATTTATCTCGATTGAATGACGGCTTTGATTCAACAGCCCAAACCGGATTTTTGTCTCCTTCAATCTGGAAATTGATGTAACCTTCATTTTTAATGACCATGGTTCCTTTCAATCCTTTGTATTCATAATTGAAAGTGTTCAGTTCGCTTGAGGTATCCACGGTAATTTTATCAAATCCTTGAGTCTTCATTTGTGCCATGATTTGATCTGTGCTGAGTTTGTCGATGGTTGGTTTTGTTTCTGCTGGTTTTTCTACTGGCTTATCAGCGGGTTTGTCTGCTGGTTTATCTCCAGGTTTCGCAGGCGGATTAGCTGGTGCTGCTGGTGGAACTACTGGAGGATTAGCTGGTGCAGCAGGCGGTGCAACTGGAGGTTTTACTGGTGCTGCAGGCGGAGCTGCGACTGGAACATTTTTTGCTTTTAATACTGCCACAGCTTCAAATAAAGTTGGGAGATCCGCAGCCATGATTGGCGTTGTGTTTACTTGTATACCATTTTGGTAAAGGGCAAGTGAGGCTGCAATCGTTCCATCTCCATTGGTGTTGGGAAATACTACCAATTGAGCATATTGGGCAGGAATATCTTTTGCTGCCCAATCTAATGTAACTGTCATGCCTTTATACCGTTGTTTAGGTGTTGATTCGTTAGAAATAAAATTCACTGGATGGCCAATTTTATTTTCAAACATATAGTATGGACGTGGATCCGTGATTTGTGCAGAGACATTTTCAAGATTGATGACTCCTTGTGTAAGTTTTTTATTTTCACGATTGTCACCGTAGCTTTCAGCCCATTGTTTTATATTGCTTATTTGGCGCATAAGCTCATCAAAATTTGTCGCATAACCTTCACGATTACTTGAGCCATCAATCGCTACATTATCGCGGTGGATTGAATATTTAATGAATCCATTTGGCTGAACATCTAAATAGACTTCGGCATTTCCTTCGCCTTTTCCTCTTCCTTTCCAATCAAGCTGGAAATAAACTCGGCCATTTACAATGGTTGGCTCTTCTTTAAATTCATCAATCATTTTTTCATAACCTTTGTAAGATTCTGGTCTCACGATTGTGTCCCACGTCACCTGGCGAGCGATGTCTCCGTTATTAATGGCACCCATTGCTTCTTGTTGTGTGCGATAATTAAGTGTTCTGCCGTTAAACTGAATTGAATAATAGTCTGGGCCATTTTTGCGATAAAAAACAGGAACATCTTTTCCGTTTGCTGGAACTTTTATATTAATTCCTTCAGGGGAATCGCCAAATTTATTAATGCGGTCGAGTACTGGTTGATATTCCGTATTCACTTTTCCTAAAGGTGCAAGTTCTGGAGGAAGAGCCGCATTATCGATTGGTCGTTTTGGTTGATAGCCCGTATTTTTGTCGTCAAATCTCAAAGATTGTCCAAGAATTGAATTTCTTTCTTCAGTTCCATCAAGGAAAGCATGAGCCAAATTGAAATCCTGGCCTTCATATGAACACGCGATTTTTGTATTCGTGAGGAAAGTAAGTTTGAGAGGTACACCTTTAAGCGTGATGTACATAACCGTTTCTCTGCTTTTTGGTGATGGAGAGCGATAATCCAAAATTCCGGTGGTGAGCATGTTATTAATTCCTTGTTTTAAATTATCCAAATTTTTAATAACACCATTTTGGATTTTTTCATAAATTGATGTGAGTCCAGGACCGTTAAAATAATCGCTCAGCTGCTTCATTTCATTCTGGCATTCTTTATATCCATTTGGATCTCTCATTGCTTCATTTCGATCGGCAAAAACTTTGATCGCCCAATCGGTTGATCGTACATCGGTCATGTTATTAAATTTTCCAATGTTCAGTGTTGGGCCATTTGAATTGAGATTGAAACCTTTGATTGTGACTGATGCCTGGACAGACGGATCAATCTTTCTGGCTAAGTCTTGGTTGAAAGCAGAGATTTCGTTTGATGCCGATGCTAAAACTTGATCCCAACTTCTAAAGTAAGTGACAAATGTTGCTGGATCCATGTTTTCGTATCTGGACAAAATTTCGTTCACTTTGTCTGTCATTTGTTTTTCGGCATCAGCTTTGTTCAACGGTTTATCAATTTTTTCCGGACCTGCTGGATTTTGCGGTGGTTGTTCGCCTGGTTTACCAGGTTGCGGTGGTTGTTCTGCAGGTTTTGGTGGTTTGTTTGCCTCTAATACTTGTGGTAATTCCGGCATTCCTGGAATTGGTCCGGCATATAAACGTGAATATGTGACTTCTGCTGAGATTGGATTGGTTTTTCCTTCTTGTTGTTGTTCACTCAAATTGATTTTTTGGACGTTGACCTTTCCATCAGGTTTCATTTCAAACGTGTAGCGGTAGTTCACGTTGCCTTGTTTCTGCTCCATGACAACTTTATTGTCTGCAGAAATTTTGTCTTTATAGTCTGCCTTGAACTGATCCTGTAATTTGAGGTTTTCGGGACTGTTGTTTTTATCCAAATCAGGCTTTGGTCCTTCATCTTTGCCAGGAGGTTTGTCCGGCACTTCAGATTCGTCCGGCATGTCCCATTTATAGATGAATCTTTTTTCTTTACATGAATTTTGAAAATTTGTTTGATGGAGGATTTTTTTCATTTTTGTTTCTTTAAATTATTATCCAATAATTATAGCATATTTTTTGTTTTTTTGCTATCGCCTGTTTTCCCATGGGATAAACAAAAACAGGCCCTAAAAAGAGCCTGTTTTCTGGGTTGAATATTTGTTGGTTGGCTTACGCAGCAATTCCAAGAATTCTTTTTTCTTCAGACTTAATAATTTCGTCACATTTTGCGGATTTTTCTTTATCAAAACGCTTTTGCATTTCCATTGGGAGTTTGGCATCAAAAGCCACGATCGGAGTCCAATAATTTTCGCATTCCAACCATTTTGGCTGAGTAAAGCCAAATTCTTGAAGAACAACCATGTGATCGATTTTTTTGGTTGGATCGCTTGGGTCTTTTCTAAAAGCCATTGCAGCGTGAACTTTTGAGTATGTTTCCAATGTGCAAGGTTCAGCTCCTCCACGGGCTTTGGCTTGAGCTTCTTGCATTAAAGGCATGAAAGCCATGGCTGTTTTGCCCATATCCGCCGGGTCCATCATTTTTTTAGTAAAACCGTCTTTTGCAGCATTCCAATCAGCTTTTGAAACACCGTTTGCTTCTGCGATTGCTTCTTGTTTTGCGACATCAGTGCCTGTATCCGCCATTAAAGCGCAGAGTTCAGCGTATTTTTGAAGGGTAACCCCGTTAAATTCGTCCATAAATGTGGGTGAATGAATAGGAACAAAAGAACATTAACGTAGTGATTTGAGGTTCGTAAGGAATAATGGTTGACATGTGAAATGTATTATTGTACACTTGCGTCCTATTTAGAAATTCAATCAGGATTTTAGAGAAAGCTCTTCTGCTGTTACGATTAAAAGCTGGCTCTACACCTCATTAACTTACATAGAGGTGATTCCCAGTTTAATTTCGCAACACAATTTTTTATATGCAGAAGCAATTCTCAAAGTACAAGGGTTTCAAACCTGATGCAAAATCAGGACGTTCTTATGGTGGCGGACAAAGTAACCATAATAGTAGTCGTAGTAGCTCAAATAACAGCGGACAGAGCGGCAGTAGCAATAGTGGCTACAGCGGTTCTCAAGGCGGTTATGCTGGCCAAGGTGGTCAGAAAAGCGGCTATGCAGGAAGTTCTCAAGGTGGCTACGGTGGCCAAAAAAGCTTTAGTCGTGGCGGTTATAGCAAAGGCGGAGGCGGCTTTAATAAAGGTGGTTTTGGTGGTGGAAGCCGTAATGGTTTCCGTAAACCAATGCAAAAAAGCGCTCGTTTTGCCGGAACTACGATTAATGTGAACCAACTCATTAACAAAGTTCAGGATGATGGGGGAATAAAAGTTGAGGAACATGCTATTACTCATAAATTTTCTGATTTTAAGATGGATCCCCGTCTTATGAACAACATCAAGCTCAAGGGATATACTACTCCTACACCGATTCAGGATCAGACGATTCCTCACGGTTTGGAAGGTAAAGACGTGATTGGTCTCGCGAATACAGGAACTGGTAAAACAGCTGCATTCTTGATTCCTCTTTTGAATAAGATGTTAACGAATCGTTTAAACAAGGTTTTGATTCTTGCTCCAACTCGTGAACTTGCGCTTCAAATCAGCGATGAGTTACGTGACTTTGGTAAAGGTTTTAATCTTAATTCGATTTTGTGTATTGGTGGAAGCAATATCATGCATCAGATTCGTATGCTCCGTCAGCCGCATAATTTTGTGATCGGAACTCCAGGAAGAATTTTGGATTTGATTGATCGTCGTTTGTTGCATTTGGAACACTTTAAAAACGTGGTTTTGGATGAAGCAGATCGTATGGTTGATATGGGATTCATCAATGATATCCGTGAGATTTTGGGCAAAATGCCAAAGGAACGTCAGTCGTTCTTTTTCACTGCTACACTTGATTATAAAGTTGAAGAATTGATCCGTCAGTTTACCGTAAACCCTACAAAAGTTTCTGTTAAAATGCGTGATACTTCAGCAAATATTGATCAGGATATCGTTCGTGTTCCTTCTGATGGTACTGCTAAATTAAGAATCTTGGTTGAACATTTGAACAAGCCAGGTTTTGATAAAGTTTTGGTTTTTGGAAGAACAAAACATGGTGTGGAAAAAATTGCGAAAGCACTTTTGTTTGCTGGCATTAAATCTGATTCAATTCACGGCAATAAATCTCAAAACTATCGTCAAAAGGCTTTGATGAAGTTTAAAAAAGGTGAAGTCAAAGTGTTAGTTGCAACTGATGTTGCGGCTCGTGGACTTGATATTAATGGCGTGAGTCACGTTATTAACTTTGATGTTCCTGCAACTTATGATGATTATGTTCATCGTATTGGACGTACTGGACGCGCTGATCGTAAAGGTATCGCGCTCACGTTCGTGACTGGCGGAATGTAATTT
>Ga0070667_100000539_pt1 | contig 37744 bp, 27 predicted proteins | sample KBSS33metaG_FD_64659 | JGI IMG/M metagenome (GOLD analysis project Ga0070667, IMG submission 64659) | Switchgrass rhizosphere microbial communities from Kellogg Biological Station, Michigan, USA - KBS S3-3 metaG | ecosystem: Host-associated > Plants > Roots > Rhizosphere > Soil ...
TGGCGGAGCGGGAGGGATTCGAACCCTCGATACGCTTTTGGCGTATACTCACTTTCCAGGCGAGCGCCTTCGACCACTCGGCCACCGCTCCGCATGCACTGGTAAGGCGGGCGCCCTAGCGCGGGGCGGGGGCTTCCGCAAGGGCCGGTGGCGTGGCATCGTGGCGCGATGCGTACAATTGCCGCTGGTGCCGCCGCTTCGCTTATCCTTTTCGCCGCTGGTGCGTTTGCGGCCGCGCCTGCGGCAGTGCCTGTCGCGCCCACGCCCAACGACATCGTTTCGGCGGCGCCGGCATCGGATTGGCTGCGGATCGATGCGGCGGACCTGATGGTGATGGACCTTGCGCCCGATGCCAAGGGGCGGGCGCGGCGGGTGGTGATCCAGCTGATGCCGGCACCGTTCTCGCAAGGGTGGGTGGGCAATATTCGCAAGCTCGTCGCCGCCAAGTGGTTCGACGGGGTCGCGGTGGTGCGCGCCCAGGACAACTATGTCGTCCAGTGGGGCGATCCGGATGGGGAGGACGCGAAGAAGGCGAAGCAGCTGCCTGGGGGGCTGCGGATAATGCCAGAGGCGGAGTACGTCACCCCATACCAGGCCTCGATGTTTGATACCGTATGGTCCATGGGCTCACGCAGACCGGCCGAGGAAGAACTGGTGCCGGCGCCACCCCCGCCCGCTGGATGGCGGGGCTTTCGCGACCCCTATAGCGATGCCTTCGCGTTCGTGCGTGGCTTCCCGGCCGGCATGATGCGCGACTCCCGCACCGAGTGGAAGAGCAAGCCCGGCTACAACGGGGCCCCCAAGTTGGTGCCCGTTACGGTGGCGGCACCAAGCCAGGCTTGGCCCATCCATTGCTACGGCATGGTGGGGGTAGGGCGCGGGCTGTCGCCGGATACCGGCACGGGTGCGGAGCTCTACGCCGTGATCGGACAGGCGCCGCGCCAGCTCGATCGGAACATCGCGCTGGTCGGCCGGGTGATCGAGGGGATGGAGCATCTGTCGACGATGCCGCGCGGGACCGGGCCGCTGGGGTTCTACGAGACGGCGGCGGAGCGCACGCCGATCCTGTCGGTGCGACTGGGGAGCGAGGTGGCGGGGCTGCCGGCCTACGAGTATCTCTCGACCGAAAGTCGAAGCTTCGCCGCCTACGTCGACAAGCGCGCGAACCGGAAGGACGATTTCTACATCCAGCCGGCCGGCGGGGTGGACGTGTGCAACGTGCCGGTGCCGGTGCGACGGGTCGGGGCGGTGACCAGGCCGGTCGGCAAATAGGCCCGGACCGGCCCGGCCCCAGCCCCTATATCCGCTCCGCCTCTGCCACCGCCTCGCTCGCGCGCAGGGCGCCGACGATGCGGGTGAGGTGGGCCAGGTCGGCCACTTCCAGGTCCACCTCGTAAGTGCCGAAGGGCTCGTCGCGCTGGACCATCTGCAGGTTGGTGACGTTGGCGCGGTTGCTGGCGAGGATCTGCGTCACTTCGGCCAGCGTGCCGGGCCGGTTGTAGAGCACCAGCCGCAGCCGGCCGACGGCGCCGGTGGTGCGCTCGCCCCAGGAGAGGTCCAGCCAGTCGGCATCGGCGTCCTCTGCCAGCGTCAGGCAGTCGATCGTGTGGACTTCCACTTTCTGGTCGGGACGGCGCAGGCCGACGATGCGGTCGCCGGGCACCGGATGGCAGCACTGGCCGAGCTGGAAACCGACCCCCGGCGTCAGGCCCTTGATCGAGATCGCCTGCTCCAGCGGTTTCCACTCGGGCTCGTCCGGCAGCTCCGCGGTCGAGCCGGGGAGCAGGGCCTCCATCACCTGGCGGTCGGTCAGGCGCGCGGAGCCGATGGCGAACATCAGCTCCTCCTCGTCGCGCAGCTCCAGCCGGCGGACCGCGGCGACGAGCGCCTTCTTGCCGAGCCGCTGCGGCAGCCGGCCGGCGATCTCGTCGTAGAGCTTGGCGCCGATCTCGGCGACTTCCGCCCGCTCCTTGGCGCGCACCGCGCGGCGGATGGCGGCGCGCGCCTTGCCGGTGACGACGAAGCCCAGCCAGGAGAGCTGCGGCTCGGAGGTGGCGCTCTTGATGATCTCGACGACATCGCCGTTGATGAGCTGCGTGCGCAGCGGCACGTGGCGGCCGTTGATCTTCACGCCGACCGCCGCGTTGCCCAGGTTGGTGTGCACGGCATAGGCGAAATCGACCGCGGTCGAGCCCTTGGGCAGCTGGAACAACGCCCCCTTGGGGGTGAAGGCGAAGATGCGGTCGGCGTAGATGGCGAGCTTGGTGTGCTCGAGCAGTTCCTCGGCATCGTGGCTGGCATCGACGATTTCGATCAGGTCGCGCAGCCAGCCGACCTGTCCGTCGGGACGCACCCGGCCGTCGGCGCCGCTCTGCTTGTAGGCCCAGTGCGCGGCGAGGCCGAATTCGTTGGTGCGGTGCATCTCGCGGGTGCGGATCTGCACTTCGACGCGCATCGACTTGCCGTAGATCAGCGCGGTGTGGAGCGAGCGGTAGCCGTTCGACTTGGGGGTGGAGATGTAGTCCTTGAAGCGGCCGGGGATCATCTGCCAGGTCTGGTGCAGCACGCCGAGCGCGCGGTAGCAGTCCTCGACGCTTTCGGTCAGGACGCGGAAGGCCATGATGTCGGTGATCTGCTCGAAGGTGACGTGGCGCTCGGCCATCTTGCGCCAGATCGAGTAGGGGTGCTTCTCGCGGCCTGAGACTTCGACTGTCAGACCGGTCTCGGCGAGGGCCTGCTTGATACCCAGCGCGATGGCATCGACCTGGCCGCCTTCCTCGCTGCGGATCTGCGCCAGGCGACCGCTGATGGTGGCGTAGCCTTCGGGTTCGAGCTGCTCGAAAGCGAGCAGCTGCATTTCGCGCATGTACTCGTACATTCCCACGCGCTCGGCGAGGGGGGCGTAGATGTCCATGGTCTCGCGCGCGATGCGCTTGCGCTTGTCCTCGCTCTTGATGAAGTGGAGCGTGCGCATGTTGTGCAGCCGGTCCGCCAGCTTCACCAGCAGGACGCGCAAGTCCTCGCTCATCGCCAGCAGGAACTTGCGCAGGTTCTCCGCCGCGCGCTCGCTCTCGGTCATCACCTCGATCTTGGAGAGCTTGGTGACGCCGTCCACCAGCCGGGCGACGTCCGGCCCGAACAGCTTCTCGATCTCCTCGATGGTGGCGAGGGTATCTTCCACGGTGTCGTGGAGAAGCGCGGTCATGATCGTCTGCTGGTCGAGCTTGAGCTCGGTCATCAGGCCGGCGACTTCGACCGGGTGGCTGAAGTAGGGGTCGCCGCTGGCGCGCTTCTGCGAGCCGTGCTTCTGCACCGTATAGACATAGGCGCGGTTGAGCAGGGCCTCATCGGCCTCTGGCGCGTATTCCTTGACGCGTTCGACGAGTTCGTACTGGCGGAGCATGCTGCCTCCAGCATGTCAGCATTTTGCGCGAGGGGACAAGGGGCTGCGGCGGTAAAAGTGCAGGACGTTTAGGCGCGAGGGGTGCTCCGCAGGATTGCTTAGTTAACAATGCGGCCGCTTTCGTTAACCATGCGCGAACCGCTGGTGCCTATGATCGGACCCGCGCTCCCGGCCGGCCGTCCCTACGCCGCTGCCCCTCGGCCCACCCCGTCCCCAAGCGCCGGTCGGGAGCGCACTTGCCCCAAGGAGCCCTGGCCGCGCATGTCCGATCCCGTCTCGTCGCCGACCGCTATCGACTGCCTCGACGATGCCCCGCCTTCACCGGCGCAGCGTGCGCCTCGGGTGCGCACGCTGATCCATGCGGTGCTAGCGCGCGAGGGCGAGCCCGGCAGCGACGGGGTGGTGCGCAATGTGTCGCCCGGCGGCCTGTGCATCGCCTCGCGCTCGATGACACCGGCCGAGGGCGACCTGATCACCGTCACGCTTGCCGGCCTTTCAAGCCTGGAGGCGCAAGTGCGCTGGGCCGGTGAAGGGGAGTTCGGCGTCAAGCTGACCTCCGGGTTGAACCCGCTGCTGCTGCGGCCTGCCGCAGCCGAGCCGGCGCCGGCCTGCAACACCGCGCTGCGGCGCTGGCTCTCGGGCTGGCGTGACGGATTCGGCAAGCGCGCCTCGTTCGAACCGGAAGAGTGAGCACCACCCGTCGCAAGGCAGCTTGATCCCGCGCTGCAGGTGCACAATAGTGCAGCGGTGAACGAGAGCTCCCCCATCGGCCACTCCATCGTCGATCCGAACCCCGGCAGCTTGCGGCCGAGCGTCGTGCTCCCCGCGCGGCCCGAGCCGATCCGCCTCGATCCGGCGACCACCGCGGTAATCGTCGTCGACATGCAGAACGCCTATGCCAGCAAGGGCGGCTACGTCGACGAGGCCGGGTTTGACGTCGGTCCTGCGGCTGCCTGCATCGCGCGCGTGGGCGTAGTGGTCGAAGTGGCCCGCGCCGCCGGCATGCCGGTGATCTTCCTGCAGAACGGCTGGGATGCCGACTACCGCGAGGCCGGCACGCCCTTGTCGCCCAATTGGCACAAGTCCAACGCGCTCAAGACCATGCGCGCGCGGCCCGAACTTTCGGGCAAGTTCCTGGCGCGCGGCGGCTGGGACTACGAGTTGGTCGCCGAGCTGGAACCGCGGGAGGGCGACTTGCGCGTGCCCAAGCCGCGCTACTCGGCCTTTTTCAACTCCGCGCTCGACAGCGTGCTGCGCGCTCGTGGCATCCGCACCCTGGTGTTCACCGGCATCGCCACCAACGTGTGCGTAGAAAGCACCCTTCGCGACGGCTTCCACCTCGAGTACTTCGGCGTGCTGCTGGAGGACGCGACGCATCACCTCGGCCCGGACTTCATTCAGGCGGCGAGCGTCTACAACGTCGAGAAGTTCTTCGGCTGGGTCAGCACAGTCGCCGATTTCCGCACTGCCGTGCGCCAGCTTCAACCTCAGGAGTAGCCTTTTGCCGTTCGAAGCCATCAACCCGCCCCAGTTCCCCACCCCGATCGCGCCTTATTCGGCCGGCGCCAAAGCCGGCGACGCGCTCTACGTCTCGGGCATGCTGGCGCTGGGGGAGGGTGGTGCCGTGCTCCACGTCGGCGATGCAGCGGCGCAGACGCGCCACGTGCTCGAAGCGATCAAGACGACGATAGAAGCGGCCGGCGGCACCATGGCGGACGTGGCCATGAACCACATCTTTCTGAAGGACATGGCTGATTACCCGGCTTTCAACGCGGTCTATGCCGAGTACTTTCCCGGCGCCAAGCCGGCGCGCTACTGCATCAAGGCAGACCTGGTGAAGCCCGATTGCCTGGTCGAAGTGGCGAGCGTGGCGCACATTGGCTGAGGCCGCCGGCCTCCACTACGAGCTGCATGGGCCGCCTGACGCGCCGCCGGTGATCCTCTCGAGCGGGCTCGGCGGCTCGGCGGGCTACTGGGCGCCGAACCTGCCGGCGCTCGCGCGCAATTTTCGCGTCATCGCCTACGATCACCGCGGCACCGGGCGCAGCGATCGGGTAATCCCGGTCAACACCTGCGTGGCCGACATGGCGGCGGACCTGCTGTCGCTCCTCGATGCGGAGGGCATCGAACGCGGGCACGTGATCGGACATGCATTGGGCGGGATGATCGGGATAGATGCCGCGCTGTCCGCGCCGGGGCGCATCGGCAAGCTCGTTCTCGTCAATGGCTGGGCGCAGCTCTCGCCCCATACCGCGCGCTGCTTCGACGCACGACTGGCGCTGCTGCACGGTAGCGGGCCCGAGGCGTTCCTGGCCGCGCAGCCGCTGTTCCTCTACCCGCCCGACTGGATCGTGGCGCACGACGAAGCGCTGCAGGCCGAGGCGGCGCACCACCTCGCCGCCTTCGCCGGCATCGAGACCACCGCCGCCCGCATCGCCGCCGTGCGGGCTTTTTCGCCGTCGCCTGACGACTTGGCCGCGCTAGGCGAGACGCTTGTCATTGCCACGCGCGACGATTTCCTGGTCCCTTACGCCAGCGCCCTCGCTCTGGCCGAGGCGATTCCCAGCGCAGATGTCGCCACGTTCGATTGGGGCGGCCACGCCTGCAACGTCACCGACCCCGCCAGCTTCGAGCGCATCGTCATCGATTTCCTGAAGGACTGATCCCATGGCCAACCCCGATTTCCAAGTCGGCGTCTTCGTGCCCATCAACAACAACGGCTGGCTGATCAGCACCACCTCGCCGCAGTACCTGCCCAGCTTCGATCTCAACAAGGAGATCGCGATCCGCGCCGAGAAGCACGGGCTCGACTTCCTGCTCTCGATGATCAAGCTGCGCGGCTTCGGCGGGCAGAGCCAGTTCTGGGAATATGGCCTGGAAAGCTTCACGCTGATGGCCGGGCTTGCCGCGGTGACCGAGCGGATCAAGATCTTCGCCACCTGCCCCACGCTGATCATCCCGCCGGCCTTCGCGGCGCGCATGTGCAACACGATCGACAGCATCAGCCACGGCCGCTTCGGCCTCAACCTCATCACCGGCTGGCAGCCGCCCGAGTACACGCAGATGGGCCTGTGGCCGGGCGAGGAGCACTTCCGCAACCGCTACAAGATGCTCGACGAATACGCCCACATCCTGCGCGAGCTCTGGGCGACCGGCCGTTCGGACTTCAAAGGCACCTACTACCAGATGGACGACTGCCTGGTGCGGCCCCAGCCCGAGGGCGAGATGAAGATCATCTGCGCCGGATCGTCCGACGCCGGGCTGGGCTTCTCGGCCAAGTGGGCGGACTATGCCTTTTGCCTTGGCGTCGGCGTGAACACGCCCACCGCGTTCGCCTCCAACAACGCGCGGCTGGCGCAGTTCACCGCGCAGACCGGGCGCGACGTGTCGGTGTTCGTGCTGGTGATGATCATTGCCGCCGAGACCGACGAGGAAGCCCACGCCAAGTGGCAGCTCTACAACGACGGCGTCGACCTGGAGGCGATCGGCTGGCTGGCCGAGCAGGGCGCCAAGGACACCGTCAACACCGACACCAACGTCCGTCAGCTCGCCGCCCCCGAAGGCGCGGTGAACATCAACATGGGTACTCTGGTCGGCAGCTACGAGACCGTTGCGCGGATGCTCGACGAAATGGCGCAAGTGCCCAACACCGGCGGCGTGCTGCTGACCTTCGACGATTTCGTGGAAGGCGTGGAAGCGTTCGGCACCCGCATCCAGCCGCTGATGCGGAGCCGGACGGGGGTGGCTGAGTGAGCACGAGCGCGCGCTTCTCGCCCCTGCGACACCGTTCGACCGCGGTGCGGGATTGCACTTCATCGTCACCCTGAACTCGTTTCAGGGTCCATCCCCTGTCTTCTCCTGCGTTCGCCGAGCCGGCGGTGGGTGCGAAGCGGGTTGCCTCGGAGCAAGGCGGCGCGATGGATCCTGAAACAAGTCAGGATGACGGGGCGGGGAACGGGAGAAGAAGCGGCGGCCCGGGGGGGTGCGCTCAACGCCTCGCTTCGGGCAATCGCCACAGCACCGGCAGCACGCATAGCGCCACCAGCGCGATCATCACGCCGGGGGCGGCGGGCGCGGCGGTGCGGGTGGTCAGGACTTGCGCCAGCCACGGTGTGAGGCCGCCGAACAGCGCGGTGGCGCTGGTGGCGCCGAGCGCGAGACCACTGAGGCGCGCTTGCGCGGGGACTTGCTCGGCGGTGGCGACAGCGCCCACCGCGCTCACCCCGCCCGCCAACATCGCCAGCAGCACCGCGCCTGCCATCGCGCCATGGGGAGAGGCGCCGGCGAGCAGGCGGAACAGCGGCCAGGGCATAGCGGCGGCCAGCACCGCGAGGCCGACCAGCACCGGGCGCCGGCCAACGCGGTCCGACAACAGGCCGACGAACGGCGTCACCACGATCACTGCCAGCGCGGCCACTGTCGCCAGCTGCAGCGCCTCCGCCTCGCCCAGGCGACCGGTCGCGGTGAGATAGACCGGCACGTAGGTGATGCCGACGTAGTAGGTGATCGAGCCCAGCGCCGAGATCGCGAAGCCGCGCAGCACGCCGGCGCGATGGCGCGACAGGACATGGCGCAGGGGCCGCTCGGGCAGGGTGCCCGCCTGGCGATTGGCCGCAAATTCAGGCGATTCAGCCATCGCGGCGCGCGCCAGCAGGATCGCGCCGGCCAGCGCCGCGCCAAGCAGGAACGGCAAGCGCCAGCCCCAGGCGTCGAGCAGGTCGGGCGGCATCAGGCTCACTGTGAGCGCGGCGGCGCCGGCGGCGAGCAGGCCGCCGATCTCGCTCGTCGCCGCCGCCATCGACGTGACGAAGCCGCGCCGGTCCGCGCGCGCGCCTTCGAGCAGGTAGGCGACGACGCCGGTGTACTCGCCACCCACCGCGAAGCCCATCACGCAGCGCAACCCCAGCAGCAGCACGCCCGCGAGTGACCCGGCTTGCGCCGCTGTCGGCAGGCAGGCGGTGGCGAGCATCGCCGCGCTCATCAGCGCCATCGAGGCAAGCAGGGTGGTGCGCCGCCCGCGCCGGTCCCCCAGATGCCCGAAGGCGACTGCGCCGATCGGACGCATCAGATACGCGACGGCAAAGCCCAGCAGCGCCGTCAGCACCGCGTCGCCGCCCCATAGACTGCCGGCGAAGAACACGCGCGAAAGCACTGTCGCCATGTAGAGGAACAGCGTGAAGTCGTACCACTCGACCACGGTGGAAAGCGCCGCCAGCACCAGCGAGCGACGGTCGAGCGGGGTGGGTGGCGTCATGGCGGGCAGCGTAGAGGGGGTGGCAGGCGGCGGCAATGCGCTTGCGAAACGGGTCGCGGGTGCAAAGGCGGTTCTCGCCCGCGCCGCGTTCCTCTAGGCTGCGCCGATGGCATCGGTCGACGATCTGGAAGCGCGGGCGCGCGCGGCGCTGGGGCGTGGCGACCTGCCTGGCGTGGTGACTGCGGCGCGGGCGATGGTGGAGCGTGAACCGGCGCAGCCCGGGGGTTACTTCCTGCTGGGCATGGCGGCCGCCGAGGCCGGCGATCCGGCAAAGGCGGTGCCGATGCTGCGAGCCGCGGTGGAGCGCGGCGCCACGCCCGAGCACTTGGCGCAGCTGGCGCGGTTGCTGATCCTTGTGCGGCGCGATGGCGAGGCGGCGCAGGCGGCGCGCGAGGCCCTGGCGCTGGCTCCCGACGACGCGCTGACGCTCGACACGATCGGTTGCGTGCTGGCGCGCGTCGGCGATCACCGGGGCTCGCTGGGACCGTTCGAACGCGCCGTCGTGAGCGAGCCGGACAACCTCGAATATCGCTACAACCTGGCCGCCGCCAACGGCTTCACCGGGAATGGGGAAGCGGCGCGGCGGCACTACGAGGCGATCCTCGCCGCCGAGCCGGGCCATGCCCGCGCGCACTATGCGCTCGCCATCCTGGCGCGCCAGACGCCTTCGGCGAACCATGTGGCGCGGCTGGAGGCAGCGCTTGCCGCAGCCAAGGCGCCGCCCGACCGGCTGCGCATCCGCTATGCGTTGGCCAAGGAACTAGAGGACATCGGCCAGCCGGCGCAAGCGTTCGCCCATCTCGATGCCGCCAACCGCGCCCACAAGGCGGCGATCGGCTACGACTTCGCGCAGGATGCGGCGATCTTCGACGCCATCGAAGCAGTGTTCACGCGCGAGGATCTGCCCACCGGCCTGGGCGATCGCGACCCCGCGCCGATCTTCGTCATCGGCATGCCGCGCACCGGCACGACGCTGGTCGACCGCATTCTCTCGTCACACCGCGATGTCGGCTCGGCGGGCGAGCTGCAGGCGATGCCGCTGGCGGTCAAGCAACTGGCAGGCACCCGGTCGCGGCTAGTGATCGACCCGGCGACGGTGGCGGCGAGCGCAAGGCTGGACCCGGCCGCGGTGGGTGCGGCCTACCTCGCCCGCGCGGCGCATCATCGCCCGGCAGGGACGCCGCGCTTCGTCGACAAGCTGCCGGCGAACTTCCTCTACGCCGGTCACATCGCCCGCGCCTTGCCGAACGCGGCGATCGTGTGCCTGCGGCGCGGCCCGATGGACACCGTGTGGAGCAACCTCAAGAACCTGTTCGCCAGCCAGTCCGGCTATTACGCATACTCGTACGATGCGATGGACACGGCGCGTTACTATGCCCGCTTCGACCGGTTGATGGCGCTGTGGGAGCGGCTGTTCCCCGGCCGCGTGTTGCAACTGTCCTACGAGGCGCTGGTCGCCGACCAGGAGGGCCAGACGCGCCGGCTGCTGGCGCACTGCGGGCTCGAGTGGGACCAGGCGTGCCTATCGTTCCACACCAACAGCGCCGCGGTGGCGACGCCGAGCGCAGCGCAAGTGCGGCGGCCGCTCAACGCCGATGCGATCGGCCGCTGGAAGGACCATGCCGCGGGACTGGAAGAGGTGCGCCGCTTCTTCGATGCCCAAGGCATCTCCGACGACTAGCGGGGTGAGCGGGCGAGGAGCAAAGAGAAGGGCGGCACCGCTTGCGCGATGCCGCCTTTCTCTGTTGCGGCAGTGCTGGCTCGCCAGTGCATCAATAGGTGATGCGCGCTTCCAGGCCGACCACGCGCGGCGTGGCGATGCTGCGGGCGTAGTACCGCGAGATGATCCCGTCGTTGACGAGGCCATAGCGCGTGAGGTCGTTGCTGACCCCGGTGATCGCGTACTTGTCGAAGATGTTGTTGGCGAACAGCGAGAGCTCCCAACCGTCCGCCTTGTAGCTGATGTTCGCGCGGTGCATGGTGTAGGACGGCAGCCGCTCGCCGCCGCCGCGCAGGCCGGTGCGCGTGTAGATCCCGCCGATGTAGGTCGCGGTCCAGCCCAGCTCCACACTGTTGTTTCCGACCGGGAACTCGTACGTGGCGCCAAGCGCGCCCGAGTTCTTGGTCGACCCTGGCAGGCGGTCTCCCGAGAACACGCCCACGAGATCGCCGCCTGCGATCGACAGCAGCGCCGGAACGTCTGAGGTCAGGTGCGCGTCGAGGTAGGAGTAGTTGCCGCGCAAGTTGAAGCCGGGGAACGGGTTCGCGGTGAACGAGAAGTCCACCCCGCGCGACACCGCAGTGCCGCCGTTCACGGTGATGCCGATCGCGCCGAACACCGTCTGGCCCAACAGCTGGATGCCGTTCCACTTGACCTGGTAGGCGGAGAGGTTGAACGACAGCTTCCTGTCGAACAGCTGGCCGCGCAGGCCGATCTCCGCGTTCTTCACCTTGTCCGGCCCGAAGCTCAGTTCGTTGGGCAGCGCGCACAGCGTCTGGCCGGCCTGCGGCAACCCGGCGTTGTACTTGTCGATCACGTCCTGGTCGCAGGGGGCGACCCGGTTGACGCCGCCGATGCGGTAGCCGGTGGAATAGGTGCTGTAGAGAAGGAACTCCGGCGTGATGCTCCACGAGGCGTTGATCTTGTATACGAGGCCATCATTGGAAGTCGTCCCCGCGCGCGACTTGTAAGTGCCGCCGTAGAGCGGAAGGTAGGACCCGCCCAAGACATCGGCGGTGTACTTGTAGTAGCGCAGCCCGCCGGTGACCTGGATGTCATCGGTGAAGTGCCAGGTGGCTTCGCCGTAGAGACCCTTCTCGTCGGTCTTGGTGTTCACGAACGACGAATACTCGTGCGCATATTCCGGATCGCTGTGATCGGTGATGAAGCCCGCGTCCCAGTTGTCCGGGTCGTTGGCCCATTCGGGGAAGCCTGGCACGTACTCGTCGTAGTTCGACTTGAAGCTCTGGCGGTTCCAGAACGCGCCGCCCACAAGCGAGAGCGGGCTGTCGAACGTCGAAAGCAGGCGCAGCTCGTTGGTGAACTCGTGCTCGTCCTGGTGCGAGCGGTTGTAGCTGGAGAAGCCCGGGAACGCCTCGTACCCGTAGTCCAGATCGAGCAACAGGTCGGTGTTGTCGCCCTGGAACTTGGTCTTGCGCTGGGTGTAGGCGGAGACCAGGATCACATCCATGATGTCCTCGACGTGCCCGGTCATCTCGAACGAGAGCAGCTGGCCCTCGCGGGTGGCGGGCTCGAGGTAGCGCCAGGGTCCTTGGTACTTGCCTTCGCCGACGACGCCGCCACCGGTCGCCTGGCGGCCGGCAGTCTTGGTCTTCTGATAGGCGTAGGTGATGTAGGCCTCGAAGCTGTCGTCCACGAAGCCGAGCTGGTTGCGGCTGGTGAACGTGTGTTCGTAGTTCACGTCCTTCTTGTTGACGAAGTTCGCGGCCTTGTCGGCATCGGTGCCGGTGGGATTGGCGACGCCGCCCGGCTGCGGGATCGAGACGCCCGGGTTCTGCAGGACGTAGGGATAGTCGATGAAGCCCGGCGTGTCGTAGTAGCCGGTGACGGTGCGGAACGCGATCTTGTCGCTCAGCGGCACGTTCACGGCAGCGTAGCCCGAGTAGCCGACATCGCTGGAATGGGCCATGTCGAAGACGCGGCCGTTGGCCTCGACCGAGAACTTCGACGGGTCGGGCCGGTTGGGAATGTAGCGGATCGCACCGGCCAGGGTGCCCAGACCGTAGAGCGTGCCCTGAGGACCAAGCAGCACTTCGACGCGCTGCATGTCGATCAGCTTGAAGTCGTAGTACATCGGCACGTCGCCGAGGTAGATGCCGATCGCGGTGTTGCTGTTGTCGCCGCCGCCGGCGCTCGTATCGTCAGCGCCGAGGCCGCGCAAGATGACCGTTCCGGCGCCGCGTGGTCCGCTGTCGGTCACGGTCATGCCCGGCGTGAACGCGGTGAGATCGCGGATGTCGTCGATGCGATCACGTGCGAGCTGTTCGGTGCCGATCGCCGAGATGTTGATCGGCGTGTCCATGATCGTCGTCGTGCGGCGGGTTGCGGTGACGATGATGGCGTTGCCGTTGCTGTCATCGGCGGCCGGGTCCTGCGCCTCTTGCGCGGCCGCCGGCATGGCGAGCGCCAAACCTGCCAGGGTGGTGGCTCCCAGCAGCCCTGCCTTGATGTTCATTCGCTGTCCCCGATACGTCATGTATACCCCCATGTGGTCGGGCAAAGGTCCCCCGTGCCCTGGCGCGCGGGTGCCAGGGCCTGGACGGCCTTCGCATTGATAAGCCTTGCGCAACTTGCCGTTCTCGGCTTGCCGGACCTTGCGCGAACCCGTTGTTTGTCGACTTGGTACTGCGTTACGTCATGGTCGCGCGGCTTACCCCGCCGCGTTGCTGGCGGGCGCGGCCGCAACCTTCCTTGCTTGCTTCATGCGCTCGATCAGTGGCTGGAACGGAAAGGCGAACTGTTCCGGGATCGACAGCCGGCGCCGCTCGTCCTGGCCGACGATGGCGGCCTCGCCCTCGCGGTAGGTGCCGAGCGCGCGGTCGATCAGGATCAGCGAATTGGCGTAGTTGCACCGGGTGTCCTCGTAGGGGACCGAGTGGTGCAGGCTGTGGTTGCGGATCGTGGTGAAGAAGAACGCGTAGAATGCCGGCGGATCGGCACGCACGTTGGCGTGGGCGAAAGTCGAGACCACCGTCAGCACGCTGATCCCGCAGAACACCGCGCGCGTCTCGAAGTCGAACAGGGCGACGACGCTCAGGCTGATGAGGAACAGCTCGATCGGATTGCCGACGGCGCCCTTCATCGCGTTGAGCTGGGTGAGATGGTGGTGCGGCGCGTGGGTCAGCCAGAGCGGCGTCCAGTTGTGCATCACGCGATGCATCCAGTACTGGCCGAACTCGATCAGGAACACGACCAGCGCTGCCTGCAGCAGGAACGGCGCGCGGGCGAGCCAGGGCGTGGCAATGCCGAGCGAGGCCTTGAGCGCGCCGAGCGGCGCTTCCGCCAGCGTCTGCGTGGCCCAGGCGATCGCGGTGGCGCTCAGCACCACGTAGAACAGGTCGGTGAGGAACTCGCGCCAGGTCAGACGCCAGCCCGGGTGCCGCTCGAACAGTGGTTCCAGCCCCAGCACCAGCAGCGCTACCACGCTGGTGACGACGAGCAGCGTCAGTGGGCTATTGGTGAGCGCGGCGGGAGCCAGCCACCAGAACGCCACGACGGCGACGAGAATCGCTGGCGGGATCAGGTTTACAAGGCGGGTCTTGAGCGGGCTCCACTCGCCGCTATCGGACGGTACGATGGGGTAGGCGGCGGCAGCCGACGCGTCACCGGCGGACGCGCGGGCGTCACCGTGAGGGGCAGTGGCTGAGGCCGGCATTCGGTCCATCGAAAATCTCCTCGACCGGATCGGTGGACCGACCCGACGCTTGCCGATTTTCCTTCCCAAGACCTCGCTCTGAATGGCGATGTGCACACGGTATCGATATTACAATTTGCGTCAAGAGTATTAATTTTGCAGTGCACCATTCGCACTGCCGGGGCCGGAAAGCGCTGAAATCCTAAGGTCGATGCTGCGACGCCTGTTTACGGGTGGTGCGCTCGCCCGTCCGTGATGGCGCTTTGGCAAAGGTTTGCGATTTCGTGCAGGGCCGATTCGGATCGACGGATGGTGCCCGCCGTCGGCCGTCGACCGCGATTGACCAGCAGTGCGTCCTTGCTGCCGAAGCAAGTACGTGAACGGCGCGTAGTCGTGGACGACCGGTTGGGTCCCATGCAACGGAACCGCGCTGCCGGTGTTCTTCACCCCAGGCAGATTGTAACCCAGGCCCGGGTTCCCATCGGGGTAAGCGCGGCCGGTGGCGGATTGGGGATTGCCGGACAATGCGGGGTTAGGGGTCGGGTTCTGAGCCACAGCGTCCTCGTGAAGCGACTGCACGCCCCAAAAAACCGGCGCCCTGGGATGGCCAAAATATGATTATTACACATTGTTACAGCTGTAATAATCACCCTTGGCAGGGTGACAATTTTGCGGCAATGCTGCAGACCCCGTCGCGCGGGAGAAGCGGGCATGAGCCGGCCGTCGTGCGTTTGACCGAACATACCAAGAGGACCTGAGCATGAGCGCCGTCGACAACACCAGTCTGGCCCGGCTCAGCATGAGTCTTCCGGCCGAGCTGTTCCGCCAGCTGGACGTGATGGTGGAGGAGCGCGGTTTGCCGTCGCGCTCGCAATTGATCGCCGAGCTGATTCGCCACGCGCTGGCCGAGCACGAGGCGTTCACGCGCCCCGACGAGATGCTCGCTGGCACCATCACGCTGGTCTATCGCGGCGACCGCGGCCGGGTGCGCCAGCAGTTGGCACAGGCGCAGGGCGACTACCTGAAGGAAGTGATCTCTTCGCAGCACGTTTTTCTGGAGGACGACCAGTCGCTGGAGGTTCTGCTGGTGCAAGGCCCGGCGGTACGGTTGCAGGCGATGTGCGATACGTTGCGCAGCATTCGCGGCGTCAATCAGCTCCAGCTCGTGACCACCACCGCACTGCTGCCGCCGCTCTACGACCAGGACGAGCATTCGCGCGCCGCACCCGCAAGCCGGTCGGAGGCGAGGCGTTCGGCAGCCAAGCTGGTCGATGCAGACGATGCGGACATGATCCCGGTCGAAACCGGCACGCCGCGCCGCAAGAAGGCGGCCGTCTGAGCTGACCCGAGGCAGGCTCGGCGCTGGAGGCAGGTATTCGAGGGCACTGCACGTTTTCCTACAGCGCGCGCGTTTGCTAAGTTCGCGTCGGCTCTTTCACACCGTCCAACCCGACCCCGGCCGCGTCCTGTATAGACGTAGCCTCGCGCATGCACTTCATCAACTAAACTCGATCGCACGGCTGCCTACGTCGGCCTCGCGGCATTCCCGCCACTCGCGAAGGTGCTGGTCGCTTCCCATGCCGCTCCGGCCCGATCGTATTACGGACTCTTCCAGGAGTAATATTTTTTAGATGGACAAGCCCCGCGATTGCAGCAATGCTGCATTGCGAAAGGGGACCGAGTCAATGAACGCATCCATCCGCAAGGCAGGCCTGCTCGTCACTGTGGCGGGGGCGCTGCTTGTCGCAGCCTGCTCGAAGCCTGCGGATGAGGCGGCGGCCCCGCGCAAGGAGTTTTCGATCGGCTGGTCGATCTATGCCGGCTGGATGCCTTGGCCCTACGCGCAGCAGGCGGGCATCGTGAAGAAATGGGCCGACAAGTACGGCATCAAGATCAATGTCGTGCAAGTGAACGACTACGTCGAATCGGTGAACCAGTACACCGCCGGCAAGTTCGACGGCGTCACCGTGGCCAACATGGATGCGCTGACGATCCCCGCAGCCGGCGGCAAGGACACCAGCGCGATCATCGTCGGCGACTATTCCAACGGCAACGACGGCGTCCTCATAAAGGGCGCCGGCGATGTGAAGTCGCTCAAGGGCCAGTCGATCAATCTCGTCGAGCTTTCGGTTTCGCACTACCTGCTCGCCCGCGCGCTGAACTCGGCCGGCCTGTTGATGACCGATGTGAAGACCGTCAACACATCGGATGCGGACATCGTCGGCGCTTTCGCCAGCCCCGACGTCAAGGCCGCGGTGGCGTGGAACCCGCAGCTGTCCGAGATGAAGAAGCTGCCCGGCGCCAACGAAGTGTTCAGCTCCGCGAACATCCCGGGCGAAATTCTGGACCTGCTGGTAGTCGACACCGCCACGCTCAAGGCCAATCCGAATCTGGGCAAGGCGCTCGCCGGCATCTGGTACGAGACGGTAGCGCTGATGCAGCGCAAGGATGCAGAAGGGGCCAAGGCGCGCGCGGCGATGGCCAAGCTTGCCGGCGCCACGCCCGAAAGCTTCGACAGCCAGCTGACGACGACCTCCCTCTATGCCGACCCAAAGGCGGCGGTGGCGGCCACCTCCGCACCATCATTGATCACGACGATGACCCGGGTGCGCGACTTCAGTTTCTCCAAGGGTCTGTTCAAGGGCGCGACCTCAGCCGATGCGGTGGGCATGAGCTTTCCCGGCGGCAAGACACTGGGTGATGCCGGCCACGTTACCCTGCGCTTCGACGAAAGCTTCATGAAGATGGCGGCCGACGGCAAGCTCTGAGGCCAGGCCGGTTTCCCGCTTTCCCGAGGTGAACAGCCGATGCGCTGGGTAAATCGTCATGCCGGACGGGGCAACCGGCTGCTGCTGGGCGCGATCCCGGTGTTGCTGCTGGTCCTCCTCTATCTGGTGGTCGCCGCGCAGCGCCATGCGGTCAATCCCGCGGACAAGATCCTGCCGCTGCCAGGCGCCATGGCTAGCGCGATCTCGGCGATGGCGTTTCAGCCCGATCCGCTTTCCGGGCAATACGTGTTCTGGGCCGATACCCTCGCCAGTCTGGAGCGGCTCGGTATCGGCCTCGGCATTTCCACATTGTCCGCGATCGCGGTCGGCCTCGCGCTCGGTGTGCTGCCGCCGGTACGCGCCACTTTCGGCCCATTGGTGACAGGCATCGCGGTGATCCCGCCGATCGCGCTGCTGCCGATCCTGTTCATAGCGCTGGGCCTCGGCGAGACCGCCAAGATCGCGCTGATCGTTGTCGGAATCGCCCCGGTCATGATCCGCGACATCGCCGCCCATGTCGAGGCCCTGCCGCGCGAGCAGATCGTCAAGGCGCAGACGCTGGGTGCCAACAGCTGGCACGTGATGATCCGCGTGGCGCTGCCGCAGGCGATGCCGCGACTGCTGCAGGCGGTGCGTCTTGCGCTCGGCCCGGCTTGGGTATTCCTGATCTCGGCAGAGGCGATCGCGTCCGACGTGGGCCTGGGCTACCGCATCTTCCTGGTGCGCCGCTACCTGTCGATGGACGTGATCCTGCCCTACGTCGCGTGGATCGCGCTGCTGGCGATCGTCATGGACGCGGTGCTCACCGGGGCCAGCCGCAAGGCGTTCCCGTGGGCGCATGGAGCCGGGCATTGAGCGTGCTGCTGAGCCTGCGCGACGTCTGGGTCGAGTACGGCGAACGCATCGTCATCGAGCGGCTGGAGCTCGACATCGATGCGGGCTCGTTCGTTTCGGTGGTCGGGCCTTCGGGCGCGGGCAAGAGCAGCTTCCTGCGCCTGATCCTGGGGCAGGAGCCGCCTTCGCGGGGCAAGATCCTGCTCGACGGCGTGCCGCTCGCGCCCGAGTGCGGGCCCGATCGAGGCGTGGTGTTCCAGCGCTATTCGGTGTTCCCGCATCTCTCGGCGCTGCGCAACGTGATGTTCGGGCTGGAGTGCGCCGACGCGCCGTTCACCGGCCGGCTGTTCGGCGCCCGCCGCCGCGCTGCCGAGGAACAGGCAGTCGAGATGCTCGGCGCGGTGGGCCTGCGCGACAGCATGCACCTGTATCCCGCGCAGATGTCGGGCGGCATGCAGCAGCGCCTCGCCATTGCGCAGGCGTTGGTGAAGCGGCCGCGCGTGCTGCTGCTCGACGAACCGTTTGGCGCGCTCGATCCCGGTATTCGCGCCGACATGCACCAGCTCATCACGCGACTGTGGCGTGAGTACGCGCTGACGATCGTTATGGTCACGCACGACATCCGCGAGGCGTTCACGCTCGGCACCCGCGTCATCGCGCTCGACAAGCGCCGCCACGATCCGCACGCGCCGCACCGCTTCGGCGCGACGGCGACTTACGACCTCTTGTTGAAGAAAGACATGCGCCAAAACCCTTCTGCACAGGAAGTTATTACCATTGACGCAATTGGTAATAATTGAGAGAGGTTGGGCATGAGTTCAGAATCCACCAGTCTGGCCCGACTCAGCATGAGCCTTCCGGCCGACTTGTTCCGGCAGCTCGACACGATGGTGGCCGAACGCGGATTGCCGTCCCGTTCGCAGCTGATCTCCGAACTGATCCGCCACGCGCTGGCCGAGCACGAGTCGCTCACCCGCCCCGACGAGATGCTCGCCGGCACCATCACCCTGGTCTACCGCGGCGAGCGCGGCCGGGTGCGGCACCTGCTGTCGCAGACGCAGGCGAGCTACCTCAAGGAAGTGATCTCCTCGCAGCACGTCTTCCTCAAGGACGACCAGTCGCTCGAGGTCCTGCTGGTGCAAGGCCCCGCGGTGCGGCTGAAGGAACTGTGCGATTCCATTCGGCGCGTGCGCGGCGTCCAGCAGCTCGAGCTGGTCACCACCACCTCGCTCCTCCCGCCGCTCTACGAACCCGAAGGCGGCCCCACCCGATCGAACGGAAGCCCTGCATGACCCAGACCCTGGCACCGGTGCCGGCCCACCAGCTCGCCGATCCGCTGGCCGCGCGCGAGCATGCCCGCAGCCAGGGCGGAACCGTGGCCGAGAGCATGCCGGTGCTGCCCCCGGTGGCCGACGACCTGCCCGAAGGCGTCTCACCCGAGGACCTGGTGTGGGAAGAGACGATCGCGGCGGGCGGCTACGCCACGCGGCGCCTCTCGCGCGGCGCCCGGCTGCGGCTGATCGATCTCAAGGGCGATGCCTGCGCCTCGTTGCTGGTGTTCAACGCCGAGCTGCCCACCGAACGCCTCAACGTGGCGGACACGGTCAAAGTCCAGTGGAACGCCTACCTCGGCGAAGGCAAGCTGCTGCTGTCCGACATGGGCCGTGCGATGATGAGCATCCTGGCCGACACCGCCGGTACGCATGACACCTTCTGCGGCGTTTCGAATGCCGCCACCAACGCCGCCAAGTACGGCGAGGGGCGCAACAGCGGACCCTATCCCAACGGGCGCGACCGCTTCCTGCTCGGCGCCGCCAAGCACGGCTTGTCGCGGCGCGACGTGCATCCGTGCATCACCTTGTTCAAAGGCACGCGGATCGAGCCGGACGGCACCGTCGTCCCGCAGGTCGGGCCGTTCGAGCCGGGCCGCAGCATCATGCTGCGCGCCGAGATGGAGGTGATCGTGGTGATCGCCAATTGCCCTCACGTGCTCGACCCGCGCGTGGACTACACCGTCACCCCGCTGCGCGCGACCGCCTGGCGCGGGCCGGTGACGCCCGCGGACGATCCGGTGCGCAATGCGACGCCCGAGGGGCTGCGCGCCTTCCTGAACGTCGAAGACCACTTCCGCCGCTGAAAAGGACCGCCCCCATGAACGATCCCCATCTGGCCGGTCTGCCGGGCGCCATCGTGCACGATGAAGTGGTGCCGGCCCGCGCGCCCTGGCTGCACCCCGTCGCCAAGGGGCAGACGCTGCGTATCGTCGATCTCGAAGGCAATCAGGCTGTCGATTTCCTGCTCTATTCGGCCGCAGACGATGCCGAGCGCTACAGCGCGCAGGACACCGTCGCCGCGCAAGGCAACCTGTTCCTGCGCGAGGGGACGGTGCTGCGATCGAACGAAGGCCGGCCGATGATGACGATCGCAGCAAGCGCAGTGCCCTATCACGACACCATCGGCGGCGCCTGCTCGTGCGAGTCCAACACGCTGCGCTACGGCCACCACACCAAGTCGCAGCACGCCTGCGTCGAGAACTTCCTGGAAGCCAACCTGACGCAAGGGCGCGGCAAACGCGACATCGTTTCCAACATCAACTTCTTCATGAACGTACCGGTCGAGCCGGACGGGTCGCTGGGCATCGTCGACGGACTTTCCGCGCCGGGCCTAACCGTGGATCTGCGGGCGGAGATGGACGTCGTCGTCGTCGTCTCGAACTGCCCGCAGATCAACAACCCGTGCAATGCCTTCAACCCCACGCCCGTGCGCATGATCGTTTGCGCATGAGCTTCGACACCGTCCTGATCGCCAATCGCGGCGCGATCGCCACCCGCATCATCCGCACGCTGCGGACGATGGGCCTGCGCTCGGTGGCGGTCTATTCAGAGGCGGACGAAGCCTCGCTGCACGTCGCGCAAGCGGACGAGGCGGTGTGCATCGGCGGCGCGCGCGCGTCCGACAGCTATCTGAACATCGCGGCGATCCTCGACGCGGCGCGGCGCACCGGGGCAGGGGCGATCCACCCGGGCTACGGCTTCCTGGCCGAGAACGTCGATTTCGCCGAGGCCTGCGCGGCGGCGGGCATCGTCTTCATCGGGCCGACGCCCGACAACATCCGCACCTTCGGCCTCAAGCACAGCGCCCGCGCCTTGGCCGCCGCGCACGACCTGCCGCTGGCGCCCGGCACCGAGCTGCTGACGAGCGAGGCCGAGGCGGTCGAGGCGGCCGCGGAGATCGGCTACCCGGTCATGCTCAAGGCCACCGCCGGCGGCGGCGGCATCGGCATGCGCGTGTGCGAGGACGAGGGGGCGCTGCGCGAGGGCTTTGCGACAGTCGCGCGCCAGGGCCTCAGCAATTTTGGCGATGCCGGCGTCTTCCTCGAACGTTTCGTGCGCCGGGCGCGTCACATCGAGGTGCAGCTGTTCGGCGACGGCGAGGGCCGCGTCGTCGCTCTCGGCGAGCGCGACTGCTCGCTCCAGCGCCGCAACCAGAAGGTGGTGGAGGAAGCGCCCGCACCCTTGCTGCCCGAGGCGTCGCGCGCCGCGCTGATCGAGGCCGCGGTGCGGCTGGGCCAGGCGGCGAAGTACCGCTCGGCCGGCACTGTCGAGTTCCTCTACGACGCCGAGCGCGAAACGTTCTTCTTCCTCGAGATGAACACGCGCCTGCAGGTCGAACACGGCGTCACCGAGGCGGTGTTCGGCGTCGACTTGGTCGAATGGATGGTGCGTGGTGCCGCCGGTGACTACGCCTTTCTCGATCACGCGCCCACGCAGCCGGTCGGCCACGCCATCCAGGCGCGGCTCTATGCCGAGGACCCGGCGCTCGACTATCGGCCGACCTCCGGCACGCTGACCACGGTCGAGTGGCCGCGGGACGTCCGCATCGAGACCTGGTGCGCGGCGGGCAGCGCGGTGAGCAGCTGGTACGACCCGATGCTCGCCAAGCTGATCGTCCACGCGCCCGACCGCGAGGCGGCAGTGCTGGCGATGCAGGCCGCGCTCGACGCCAGCCGCATCGACGGCATCGAGACCAACTTGCGCTGGCTGCGCGAAGTCGCCCGTGCGCCCGAGTTTACCGGCGGCACCGTCTCGACGCGGGTGCTGGACGCGATAGCCTATGTGCCAGATTGCCTGCGCGTCGTCAGCGGTGGCACCGCCACCACGGTGCAGGACTGGCCGGGCCGCCAGCGGCTGTGGGCGGTCGGGGTGCCGCCCTCCGGCCCGATGGACGACCAGTCGTTTCGCCTCGGCAACCGCCTGCTCGGCAATCCCGAGGGCACCGCCGGGCTCGAAGTCGCCGTCACCGGGCCGACGCTGGCGTTCGTGGCGCCGGCACGCATCTGCCTGATGGGCGCCGACTTCGGCGCGACGCTCGACGGCGTGGCGGTGCCTCGCGGGGTTCCGGTCGAGGTCGGTGCCGGGCAGGTGCTGGCGATGGGCCGGGCGTCCGGCGGCGGCGTGCGCGGCTACCTGCTGTTCGCCGGTGGGCTGGACGTGGCGCCTTATCTCGACAGCTGCAGTACCTTCGAGCTCGGCCAGTTCGGCGGCCATGCCGCGCGCCGCCTGCTCGCGGGCGACACGCTGCACTTCGCACGGCGGGTGGTGTCGGCGCCGCTCGAGGCCGTCGCGCTGCCCGAACTGGGCACCGAGTGGACGCTGCGCGTGCTCTATGGCCCGCACGGCGCGCCGGACTTCTTCACCGACGAGGACATCGCCGCGATCGTCGCGGCCGAGTGGCAGGTGCATTACAACTCGAACCGCACCGGCGTTCGCCTGATCGGTCCCAAGCCGCGCTGGGCGCGCACCGACGGCGGCGAGGCGGGGCTGCATCCCTCGAACATCCACGACAACCCCTATGCGATCGGCGCGGTCGATTTCACCGGCGACATGCCGATCATCCTCGGGCCGGACGGCCCTTCGCTGGGCGGCTTCGTCTGCCCGTTCGTGGTGATCGCTGCCGACCGCTGGAAGATCGGCCAGCTCACCCCCGGCGACCGCCTGCGTTTCGCGCCCGTGACCATGGCCGACGCCACCGCCGCCGACGCGCAGCAGCGCGCGCTGGTGGCGACTGGCGAGGCGCCCGGTGCCTGGGCGGTGCGCGAAGTCGCGACACTGACGCCGATCCTTGGCGCGATCGCCGAGGGACCCGGCCGGCCGCGAGCCGTCTACCGCCAGCAGGGCGACCGCAACATCCTCGTCGAGTACGGGCCGATCGCGCTCGACATCGAGTTGCGCATCCGCGTCCACGCGCTGATGTGCGAGATGGAGAAGCTGGCGCTGCCCGGGATCGTCGACCTGGTGCCCGGCATCCGCTCGCTCCAGCTGCATTTCGATGGCGAGGCGCTGAGCCGCGACGCCGCGCTCGCCGCGCTGATCGACGCCGAGGAGCGGCTCGGCGATCTGAACGACTTCGCGATCCCCTCGCGCGTGGTGCACCTGCCGCTCAGCTGGCGCGATCCGGCGATCGAGGAGACCATCGAGAAGTACGTGCAGACCGTGCGCGACGACGCGCCGTGGTGCCCCGACAACATCGAGTTCATCCGCCGCATCAACGGCCTGCCCGATCCCGCCGCCGTCGAGAACCTGATCTTCGACGCCAACTACCTGGTGATGGGGCTGGGCGACGTGTATCTGGGCGCGCCGGTGGCGACCCCGGTCGATCCGCGCCACCGCCTGGTCACCACCAAGTACAACCCCGCGCGCACCTGGACGCCGCCCAACGTGGTCGGGATCGGCGGCGCCTACATGTGCATCTACGGCATGGAAGGCCCGGGCGGCTACCAGCTGTTCGGCCGAACCATCCAGGTGTGGAACACCTATCGCCACACCGGCGCCTTCGAAGACGGCAAGCCCTGGCTCTTGCGCTTCTTCGACCAGATCCGCTTCTATCCAGTGAGCGCCGAGGAGCTGGCCGACTGGCGGCGCGAATTTCCGATCGGGCGCCGCTCGATTCGCATCGAACCCTCCGAGTTCCGCCTTTCCGACTACCGCGCGTTCCTTGCCGACAACGCCGCCGACATCGCCCGCTTCGAAGCCAGCCGCCAGGCCGCCTTCGACGCCGAGCGCGCCGACTGGCAGCGCCGCGGCGAATTCGACCGCGTTACCGAAGCCGATGCGGAACCTGGCGCCGGCATCGACTCAGTCGACGTTCCCGACGGCGCTGATCTCGTCGAGGCGCCTTATGCGGGCATCGTCAGCAAGCTGCTCGTCGCTGCCGGAGACGAGGTGCGCGAGGGCGACCGCATCGCCGTGATCGAGGCGATGAAGATGGAATCCTCGGTCGAAAGCCCGGGCAGCGGCACGGTCTCCGCGCTCTACATCCAGGAAGGGAAGTCCTTGCAACCCGGAGCTCCCATGCTCGCGCTGACGCGCCACCCATGAGCGACATCTCCCTCCACAGCGCCGCGAAGATCGCCGAGGCCGTGAACTCGGGCACCACCACAGCGCTCGCCGTGGCAGAGGCCACCCTGGCGCGCGCCGGGGCTTACGACGCAGTGCAGCCGCAGATCTGGATCAGCCGCGCCGATCCCGCTTCCTTCCTCGAAGCCGCCCGCGCGGTCGATGCGCGCATCGCCGCGGGCGAGCGCCTGCCGCTGGCGGGCGTGCCCTACGCGGCGAAGGACAACATCGACGTCGCCGGGTTCGAGACCACCGCCGCCTGCCCCGCCTTCGCCTACCGTCCCGACGCCTCGGCCGGGGTGATCGAGCGGCTGGCGGAGGCGGGTGCGCTGTGCCTGGGCAAGACCAACCTCGACCAGTTCGCCACCGGCCTCAACGGAACCCGCAGCCCCTATGGCCACCCGCGCAACGCCTACAACCTGGCGTACCTCAGCGGCGGATCGAGCGCGGGTTCGTCGGTGGCGGTGGCGGCGGGCGTGGTGCCGATCGCGCTGGGCACCGACACCGCCGGATCGGGCCGCGTGCCCGCTGCATTCCAGCATCTCATCGGCTTCAAGCCCACCCGTGGCCGCTGGAGCACGCGCGGGCTGCTGCCGGCCTGCCGCACGATCGACTGCATCACCGTCTTCGCCCACGACACCGCCGACGCGCGGCTGGTGGACGGCGTGCTCGCCGCCTACGACGCAGCCGATCCTTACTCGAAGCCACGCGCCGACGTCGCACTTACGCCAAGCACGATCGGCGTGCCGCGTCGCGCCCAGCGCCAGTTCTTCGGCGATACCGACGCCGAGTATCTCTACGAAAGCGCGCTCGACGTGCTCGCCCGCGCCGCCGCGATCGTCGAGGTCGACCTGGCGCCGTTCCAGGAAGCGGCGCTGCTGCTCTATGGCGGGCCGTGGGTGGCAGAGCGCACCGCGGCGATGGCAGGCATCCTGGCAGAGAACCCGGACGCTATCGACCCGGTGGTGCGCGAAGTCGTGGAGCAGGGGCTGGACTACAGCGCCGTCGACCTGTTCAACGCCATCTACCGCATGGCCGAACTGAAGCGCCACGCCGACACGCTGTGGACCACGATCGACGCGCTGGCGTTTCCGACCACCGGCACCACCTACCGCGTCGCCGAGATGCTGGCGGCGCCGATCGCGCTCAACAGCGCCCTGGGCTTCTACACCAATTTCGTGAACCTGCTCGACATGGCCGCGCTGGCGGTGCCCGCCGGGATGCGCGGCAATGGCACCGGCTTCGGGATCACCCTGATCGGCCCCGCCGACACCGACCGCGCGCTGCTGGACGTGGCCGACACCTACCTTGCGGCCGCCAATCTTCCGGCGCCGCCACCCCTGGACCTGGAGGGCAAGATGCAGACCGTGAAGCTCGCCGTCGTCGGCGCACACCTGAAGGACATGCCGCTGCATTGGCAGCTTACCTCGCGCGAGGCGAAGTTCGTGACGGCTACCGAGACCGCGCCGACCTATCGCCTCTACGCCATGGCCGACAGCGTTCCGCCCAAGCCGGCACTGGTGCACAGCGACGAGGGCGGGCCGATCCTGGTCGAGGTCTACGAGCTGGGCGTCGCCGAGTTCGGCAGCTTCGTGGCCGAAGTGCCGCCGCCGCTGGCGATCGGCACCGTCACGCTGGCGGACGGCACCATGGTCAAGGGCTTTGTCGCCGAACCGCGCGCGATGACCGGCGCAGAGGACATCACCGAGCTGGGCGGCTGGCGCGCCTACATCGCGCAGAAGGCGTGAACTGACGACACCCGACATCCCACGGTTCAAGGAGCGTTGACGATGCAAAAGCAAAGGCTGATCGCAGTGGCCATCCTGGCAGGCGCTCTTTCCCTCTCCGCTCCCGGCCACACGGCCGAGGAACAGGTGATCGAGGTCCCGGGCTTTGCCGACTTCCTCGCCGTCGACGGCAAGACCGTGTGGGCCACCAACAAGGGTCGGGTCGAACAATGGTCGCGCACCGGCAAGCTCGCCGAAGTAGCGATGACGCGGCCGTGCGGGGCGATGGCGATCGCGCACGGCTCGCTGTGGGTGGCGGACTGCAAGGAAGGCGCGGTCAAGCGCATCGACGTGAAGACCGCCAAGGTGCTGGCGACGATCCCCACCGGCATCGCCAACCCGGCGGGCGAGCTCAATGTCGTCGCCGGAGCCGGCTCGATCTGGGTGGGCAGCGATCCCAAGGGCATGGTCGCGCGGATCGATCCCAGGACCAACGCCGTCGTCGCCTCGATCCCGGTGGCGGAAGGAACCTGCTACCTCGCCTTCGGCGAAGGCGCGGTGTGGGCGGTGAGCGCGCCCGAGAAGTTGCTGCAGCGGATCGATCCTAAAACCAATGCCGTCACTGCGACAACGCCGCTGGGCAAGGAGCCCGGCTTCCTGGCGGCCGGTGCTGGCGCGGTCTGGGTGCAGGAGCAGGGGGACGGCACCGTCGCCCGCATCGATCCGAAGAGCGCGGCGGTTACCAGCCGCATCAAGGTGGGCGACAACCTCAAGTGGGGCGACATCGACACCGGCCACGGCAAGGTCTGGTTGCGCACCACCGACGACCAGGTCTTCGTGGTGATCGACGCCAGGACCTCGGCGATCGAGCAGCGCCTGGGCAAACCCTCGGGCAGCGGCGCGCTGCGCTTCACCAAGGCGGGTGTCTGGACCACCGCGCATGACCAGCACACGCTGTCGTGGTGGCCGAAGAAGGGGTTGTTCACGAAGTAGATGCTGCTGCGCGCGCACCCGGATTGACGGCGCCTCCATGCTGCGCAACATACGCCGCGCAAAGGGAGGGATTTTGCATGAAGCTGACGAAATTCGCCGCAGCCGCGCTGCTGGGCGGGACGGTGCTTGCCGCCGCTCCGGCGATCGCCAAGGCGCCGGTTCCCAAGGGCGCGATGGTCAACGAGGAATACGGCGTGCCGGTGTTCCCTTACGACATCACCGACCGGCCTTACGAAGTGCTGGGCGAAGTGAAGGCGGGCATCCGCAAGGCCACCATCTTCAGCAAGGCGCCGGACCAGGGCAAGGTCTACCGCGAGCTGTGGGAGCGCGCTTCCAAGCTGGGTGCCGACGCCGTGGTCAAGGCGCAGTACGGTGACCCGCACGTCACCGCCCTGAGCTGGGGCTCGGTGAGCGCGACCGGCATCGCCATCAAGTTCAAGGCAACCGCTCCAGCGGCGACCGCATCCGCACCGGCCCCGTGAGCCAGACCCTGTGAGCGTGGCTTTCGTGCTGGCCGCCGCGGCTGCCCTGACGGGCGCGGCACCGGCGGAACCGATCGGCGCGACCGCTCCCGTCACCGGGACGGCCGACGTCGCGCCGGTCGCTCCAGCGGCCGCGCCCGCCGCGCCGGAAGCAGCGCCGGCGGCGACGCCGATCTCGCCGCTGCAGGTCGTGCCCGAAGGGACGCCGGTGCGCCTCATGGTCCTGCGCGAGATCACCAGCCGCACCGCAACCGCCGGCCAGCGCTTCGAGCTACGGGTAGACGAGCCGGTGTGGATCAACGGCAAGCCGGTGATCCCGGTTGGCGCCAAGGCCTGGGGCGAGATCGTCTCGATCGCCGGCAACGGCGCGGTCGGCAAGGGCGGCCGGCTCGCTGCCCGGCTGCTCTACCTCGACCTGCCGCAGGGCCACTTGCCCCTGCGCGGCGAGATCGACCAGCGCGGCGCAGGCAATGGCGCGGGCGTGGCGATGGCGGTGGTCGGCTTCGGCATCCTCGGCCTCCTTACCGCCGGCGACGCCGCCCGCTTCAAGGGCGGACAGACCTTCACCTCCTACGTCGACAAGGTGCGGTAGACAGGCGTCAGGGGACGGGCTCCTCTACGTTCCACGCTTGCGCCGCTCCTCTCTGGCGGCCGTATTCGATCAGGCACTTCATGTAGCGCGGGTGGAACTCGATGACGCCCTCGGCCTCGTCCTCGCGGCTGTAGGCCTCGCACGTCCGGCCCTGCCATTCGAAGCGGTCGGGGTCCATGTCCGCGGGCAGGCCCTGGCCGCTGATGAAGGCGAAGCGCACCGGATTGTCGGGCGTGCCGATGCGCTGCACCGTCTCGACCGAGAAGCGGTAGACCTGGTTCTCGAGGATATCGACCGCGCGCAGGCCCAGCGTCAGCGAGGACCAGTTCGTCTGGGGGTTGCCGTCGTGGTCGCGCCAGGGCTTGCCGTAGAGGCGGCCGTTGACGATCAATGTCACCTCGGGCCGCACCGGCAGCCGCATCAGTGGCGCGAAGTCGGCGTAGAACACCCCGAAGCGCGCGCCGCCGTCGATGTACATGTGCCGGCTCGGCACCCCGTCGCCGTTCGCGGACACGGCCTCCAGCGTCACCGGCGGCACTGCCAGCGGCACCGAGGACGAGGCGACCAGCGCATCGATGTAGCATCCCTGCACCTGCTCAAAGCCCATCGCCGGCCGCTCGCCCAGCAGGCGGCTGGCGAGTTCGGTGAGGTCGATGGCATAGCCGTTGCCGTCTACGGTGTCAGTCACCCCCACCAGCAGTCGGCGCCCGTCGTTGGCGTTGGGGCGATAGGCGGCGCCGACCGCGCGCAGCGTTTCGGGCGAGAGCAGGGCGCGCAAGGTCTGGCGCAGGGGGTCGAACTGCGCCGCCGATCCGCGCACCACGGCGCCAAGCTGGCCATGGGCGCCCACCTTGAGCAGGTCCGCCTCGCTCGAAATGGTGTAGGCCAGCTCGAGATCGCCCAGGTTGCTGCGCCCCGCCCCCAGCGCCTGCATGTAGGCCGGATAGCGGCGGTCGGCCGGCACCGGCGCATTGGCGAGGAACACGAAGGTCGATTGCAGCGCCCCGGTGCTGACGGCGGTGACCATCTTGTAGTCGGGCACCTTGTCCATGCCGGCGAAGAAGCCCGCGCCGAATGCGCCGTGCTGGCTGCCGCCGCTCAGCACCAACACGGACGGGCGCTGCGCCGTGCCTTCGACCATGCGGGACGGCGGCTGCATCGCTTCCGCGAGCAGCGCCTCGAAATCGCGGGGCGGCCCGGCGACGCCGGGTTCGAAGTGGGCGTCCTGCACGCGCAGCGGGTAGGCGGTGAGGTGGCAACCGGCCGTCGCGGAAGGCTGCACGTGCGAGCAGCCCGCCAGCGCCGCCAGGCCAAGCAGTGCCGCCAGCTTCAGTCGCATCGACCCGAGCGTCGCGAATGTCGATCTGCCCGCCATTAGTTTCCCCTGTGCAGTGGCCCCGCGCCAGGTGCCCTCACGAAGCCTCGCAACCTCTCGAGGATAGATCGATCGCCAATTCCCGTAAACGAGGGCTATCATTAAAAACATTGTTATCCGTTGTTTTGAGTAACTATCCTTAACAATACAAAAGGGAAAAGAATTGATCTGGACACGGTCCTCGTTGGGGGTCTAATCTCGACTGGTTGTCATAAGAGCGACATTCGTCACCAGATCGCTCGATGACAATTTCGGGGCGCGCATGACTTGCCGGGGGAAGACATGCCGAACGAAGCGACGGACGCCATCATCGGCGTCGATCATGCGGGAGCAGCCACGACGGGGCGCAGCGATGCGGACCAGGTCGCGCGCCGGCTCGCCACGCAATCCGCGCGAGATGCGGAGTTCGCGGCCGCGCTCGATCGCCTTTCCCCGCGCGAGCGCGCCGCTATCGCCAAGCGCCGCAAGCGCTACGGTCTCGGCCCTCAGGCGCCGAGCGGGCTGGCCCTGTCGGGCGGCGGAATCCGCAGCGCGACGTTCAGCCTCGGCCTGCTACGGGGCCTGAGCGAACGCCACCTGCTGCAGCGCTTCGATTATCTTTCGACGGTGTCGGGCGGCGGCTATGCCGGCTCGTTTCTGTGCGGGTTGTTCGTGCCACGCGGCAAGCAGAAGGCGATCGTCGACCCTGCCGGCGATGCCGACCTGCTGGGCCAGCCGCGAGCGCAGGCGGCGTTGGGCTACTTGCGCCAGTCGGGCCGCTACCTGACGCCGGGCGGCGGGCGCGACTACGTCTATGCCGTCACCATGCTCACCCGCAACTGGCTGGCGCTGGCGCTGGTGGCGGGCATCGCGATCGTGCTGGTCGAACTGCTGCTCGATGCCTGGCGCGCCTGGCTCTTCTCGATCCCCGGCTGGCGCGCACTGCTGTTGCATCTGGACTTCCGCTGGGGCGAGATCGCGATGAGTCCGCTGGCCCTGTTGGTGCCGCCGCTGGTGGCGATCGTGGTGGGGCTCGGCTGGGCCTATTGGCTGACGATGAGCGACGTCACCCGGCCGCACTTTCGCCCGCCGCTGATCGGCACCGCGCTGGTCCTCGCCTTTGCGCTGTTCCACGCATTCGGGCTGAGCGTGGACGCGCTGTTCCACGGCGTCCTGCGGCCGAGCGCTCCGGCCGATGCGTCGAACTGGGGTGCCGCGCTGCTCGCGCTGTTCGCGGTGATCGCATTGGCCGCATGGTCCCTCGCCGGGTGGGTCGAGCACGATCCGGTCGAGCGCTCGGTGCATCGGCGCGCCATGCTGGAGGACCGCATCCGCCATCGGCTTTCGGGGTGGCAGGCGAGCGTGGGACTGGTGCTGCTGGCAGTGACGCTGCTCGCGCTTGCCGACAGCGCCAGCTACCTGTTCTCGGCCGAGTGGCCCTATCGCTCGGTGATCTTCCCCACGATCATGGGCGCGGCGGTTCCGGGCGGGCAGTGGCTTGTCAAGCGGTTGGCGGTGCTGCCGCAGGCCGGTCGGCCGGGCGTCGGCAGCACGGCGAAGGAGGGCCTGATCGCCCGCTTCGGTCCGGCGCTGGCGTGGGCCGCGGGGTTCCTCTTCGCGCTGGCCGCGCTCGCCTTCTGGGGCAACCTGGCCCACCACTTGTCCTGGACCCGGATCGAGCTCGACGAGACCAAGGACCTGCCCCACCTGCGCCCCTGGTTCCATTGGGCGCTGCTGGCGGCGGTGCTGTTCGTGGGCCTGGCGGCGATGACACGCGGGTTCGTCAATTTGTCCTCGCTCGCCAGCTTCTATGCCGACCGGCTGTGCCGCGCCTACCTGGGCGCCGGCAACCCGCAGCGCCTGGGTCTGCCGCGCGCCGAGCAGCACGACGGCAAGCGCAAGGACGCGCTGGCGGTGCAGACCAGCGATGCCGCCGACGACGTCGATGTCGAGACCTACTACGGCAAGGTCGACGGGGCGCCGATCCATCTCATCAACGTCACTGTCAACGAGACCCACGGCAAGGGACCGGCGACGGTCCAGCGCGACCGGCACGGGCTCAACATGGTGCTCTCGCCCGAAGGCATGTCGTTCTCGGAAGAACCGCGCTCGCGCGCTTGCGTGATCGGACTGCCGGCGATGCTTGTCGGCGCCGAGGCCGAAACGAAGGACGCGGCGGCTCGCCGCGATGATTTCTTCGACCGGATCGACAAGCCCGGGCAGAGCCTGCCGCTCTCGACCTGGATCGGCATCTCCGGCGCGGCCTTCACCACCGGGCTGGGTTCTCAGACCAACCTCGCCAAGTCGGTGCTGGCGTTCCTGGCCAACGTGCGGCTGGGATATTGGTGGAAGGCGCGGCCACGGGGGCACCGCTTCGTGCCTTCCTACGTCAGCCTCTACCGCGAGATGACCGCATCGTTCCCCGGTACCGCCAAGCCGCTGTGGTACCTTTCGGACGGCGGGCACTTCGAGAACACCGGCGTCTACGAGCTGGTGCGCCGCCGGCTGCCGCTGATCGTCGTGTCCGACAACGGCTGCGATCCCGAGTACGGGTTCGAGGATGTCGCCAACCTGGTGCGCAAGTGCCGGATCGACTTCAACGCGCAGATCACCTTCCTGAGCGAAGACGACCTCGACGACCGTTTCGACGCTGAGGCCTGTCCTGCGCTGCGCGCCTGCTTCGGGGGCCCATCGGCTTTCGCGAGGCCCAAGGATGCCACGATGGAGCAAAGCCACGCCTTCGCCATGCTCGGCAAGATCGAATACGGCCCGGCGCACGCCGAGGACACTACACCCAACTCGATCGGCACGCTGCTCGTCATCAAGCCGCGGCTGACCCGCGACGGCCCGTCCGACCTGCTGCGCTACCTGTACGACAACCCGCAGTTCCCGCAGCAGTCGACGCTCGACCAGTCCTTCGACGAGGCCCAGTGGGAGAGCTATTACGAACTCGGCCGGCGGATCGCGATGCGCCTGTTCGACGCGGATCTCGGCGGCAAGCCCGGAGAGGGCGCAGACTGGTCGCCGGCGCGCATGGAGCCCCTGACATGGACGAATTGAACGCGCCTCACCCGGTGCGCCGCCGACGGCTGCGCGGCCTCACCGCCGCTGCGCTGATCCTGGCGGTAGCGGTGGGCGCCGGCCGCGCCGGCAGCCTCGATCCACCACGCTATGGCGCGCCCGCCCGGGTCGTGTGGCTCGACCAGGGCTGGAGCGAGGCGGAGCGCAGCTGGTATCACCACGCCTACCAGGGCACCGACACGCTGCCGCTGCCTTATGCCTGGTTCCTCGCGCTGGAGCAGCCGGTGCCCTCGGTCACTGCAGTGGGCCTGCTGAGCGATCCCGCCTACCTCGATCGCTTCGGCTTCATTCCGGGCGTGCGCGACGGCAACAACCCGGACGGGCTACCGGTCGGCTTCGCGCGCATCCGGGCGACCGATCCGATCGCCGGCAAGCCGATCGACCACGTGGGCTTCACGTGCGCCGCCTGCCACACCGGCCGTTTGACCTATCGCGGCACCGAGGTTCTGGTCGATGGCGGGCCGGCGCTGACCGACGTCAACGGCCTGCGCAAAGCGGTGGCGCTGTCGCTGGGGTTGACCAAGGCACCGCTGCGCTTCGAGCGCTTCGCCGCGCGGGTGCTGGGGCCTGGCGCAGGCCTGGCGGCCAAGGCCCGGCTGCGGGTGGAGCTGACTACGCTGGTCGCGCAAGGCCTCGGCATGGAGCTGGGGCATCTCGGCGTGCCGGGCAACGTCGCGGAGGGCTATGGCCGGCTGGATGCGCTCAACCGCATCGGCAACGAGGTCTTCTCCGACCAGATGGGGATCAAGGCCAACTACGCCCCGCTGACCGCGCCGGTCGCCTATCCGCATATCTGGGACGCGCCGTGGTTCGACTGGGTGCAGTACAACAGCTCGATCCAGCAGCCTATGGTGCGCAATGCCGGCGAAGCGATGGGGGTGCGCGCGCTGGTCGACTACCACGGCGCGGGGGCGGGCCGCTTCGTCTCGACCGTGCCGATCGACAACCTGCATCGCATCGAGGGAATGCTGGCGGGCGACCGGCAACCGACCGATGCGCGCCGGTTCACCGGGCTGCGCGCGCCCAAATGGCCGCAGGACGTTCTTGGTCGGATCGATCCGACGCTCGCCGCGCAAGGCGCCGGCCTCTACCGGCAGCACTGCGCCAGTTGTCACGGCCCGGCACCCGAAACGCCCGAGTTCTGGACCGGCCCGCACTGGCTCGCGCCCAACGCCGCCGGCCAACGCTACTTGCGTCCCGGCCTCTCGCGCGTGAGCGATGTCGGCACCGACGAGGCGCAGGCTCTCGACATGAAGCGGCGCGTCGTCACCGTGCCGCTGGCGATGGGGCTGACCGGGGCGATCCGCACCGCCAACGGGACGGGCACCTATCCTTATGGCCCGGCGCTCGGTCAGGTGGTCGAGAAGGTGGTCACGCGCTGGTACGACGGGCAGACCCCGCCGCTCGCCCAGGCCGAGCGGCAGCGGATGAACGGCTTCCGTCCGAACGGCATCCGCGACGGCCTGCCCGGGCCGCACGGGACCGAGCCGGTCTACAAGGCGCGCCCGCTCGACGGTATCTGGGCGACCGCGCCGTTCCTCCACAACGGCTCGGTGCCCACGCTCTGGGCGCTGCTCTCGCCCTATGCCGAGCGGCCGCGCGACTTCTGGCTCGGCAACCGCGAGTTCGATGCCGAGAAGGTCGGCTACGCCACCGGCGAGGTGAAGGGCGCGACGCACCTGTTCACGGTCGACCGGCAGGGCCGGCCGATCCGCGGCGACGCCAACACCGGTCACCTGTTCGAGACGCCCGCGGACCCGGCGCATCCGCGCAAGGGCACGATCGGCCCGACGCTGCAGCCGCCCGACCGGCGCGCGCTCGTCGAATACCTCAAGACCTTGTGAAGGAGTTGTCGGGGTGGGGAGAGATACCATGAAGGCCATCAGCCGCGTTGCTGTCATCGCGCTCGCAGCCGGGTTGGCGGGCTGTCACGAAGGTCCGGCCAAGGACGAGGCGACGCTGGCGGGCGTGGCCGACGACACCTTCGTCCACGCCCAGACCGACTACTTCAAAGGCATGGACGGCAACGTCGCGCTCTCTCCGCAAGAGGCGGCGGGGCGCAACATGTGGCTGGTCTGGACCGGCGGCAACGACCGCTTCTGGGACCAGATGAACCACTCCACCTTCGGCACCTTCGACCTGCTCAAGATCGTCGCGCCGCCGCCGGGCAGTCCGCTCCGGCGCGCCAACCGCTTCCACTGGCTGGGCGCGATCAACGAACCGTGCTTCGCCGGCGCCGCCGGGCCCGACGCCTCGCGCTACGGCCTCTACCTCGACCGGCGGGTCGGCACCGGGCCCGACGGCAAGCCATGCTCCGCCGATCCCTTCGCCGACCCGGAGAAGTACCCCGGCGTGAAGACCGGCGCGCGCGGCACCACGTTCAAGGACGGCACGGTGCTGCCCACCGGCTCGTACTACGGCGGGCCCACCGGCATCGTCGGGCTGCGCCTGTTCCCCAACCCGGACTTCGACGAGAAGGCCAAGGCGCACTGGGACCCGGCGCGCTACTATTCCGACCCTAAATACTACAACGACAAGGACCTGGTGCGGCCCTACCGCGTCGGGATGTCGTGCGGGTTCTGCCACGTCGGCCCCAGCCCGACCAATCCGCCGGCCGATCCCGAAAACCCGACCTGGGCGAACCTCAGCTCGATCACCGGCGCGCAGTACTTGTGGGCCGACCGGCTGTTCTTCTGGCAGCCCAACGAGGCGAACTTCGTCTACCAGTGGGTGCACACCTACCGGCCGGGGGCGCTCGACACCTCGCTCGTCTCCAGCGACAACATCAACAACCCGCGCACCGAGAACGCCATCTACGAGTTGGGCGCGCGGCTTCGCGGCTCCGCGAAGATCGGGCAGGAGACGCTTGCCGGCGGCGGCAAGGACAACGCGCAGTTCAACCAGTTCGTCAAGGACGGCTGGCTGACCGGTTTCTACAAGGCGCCCGACCAGGTGTGGACGCCGCACGTGCTCAAGGACGGCGCGGATTCGGTCGGCGCGCTGGGTGCGCTCAACCGTGTGTACCTCAACATCGGGCTCTACTCGGAGGAGTGGCTGCGGCACTTCAACCCGGTGATGGGCGGCAAGCCGGTGACGCCGATCCGCATCGCCGACGCGCGCAAGGCGAGCGCCTACTGGCGCGCGACCGAGAAGGGCACGCCGGCGATCGCGCTGTTCTTCCTCAAGGCCGCGACCCCGCACCGCCTGGCCGACGCGCCCGGCGGCGCCGCCGAACTGGGCAAGGGCGCGCCGCTGCTCCGGCGCGGGGCCGAGGTCTTCGCGGTCACGTGCGCGCGCTGCCATTCAAGCAAGCAGCCGCAGCGGGTGCCCGCGAACGTGCGCTACGCCACCGGCAAGGACTACCTCGCCAGTTTCAGGTCGTGGTGGGGCTGGACCCAGAGCGAGGACTACAAGGCGCAGATGCGCGCGATCGTGGCGCGGCCCGATTTCCTCAGAGACAACTACCTCTCCACCGACGCGCGCGTGCCGGTGACGCTGCTGCGCACCAACCTGTGCAGCCCGCTCGCCACCAACGCACTGGAAGGCAACATCTGGGACAACTTCTCGTCGCGCTCGTACAAGGACCTGACGCCGGTCGGCACGGTCTCGTACACCGATCCCTTCACCGGCCAGCCGCGAACTTATGCGATGCCGGGCGGCGGGCGCGGCTATACCCGCGTTCCGAGCCTGATCTCCGTGTGGTCGACCGCGCCGTTCCTGCTCAACAACTCGGTCGGGCCATTCAACGGCGATCCATCCGTGGGAGGCCGGCTCACCGCCTATCGCGCTGCGATCCGCCAGATGCTGTTCCCCGCCGAGCGGCAGAAGGACAGCGAGCTGGGCGGGCGCGGCGTCGGCCTGATCGACCGCACCACCCGGCCGACATCGCTGTTCGTTCCGGCCTCCTACGTGGAGCCGCTCAAGCCCCTGCTCGGCGGCGAGGACAAGGGCCTGCTGGCGCGGCTGCAGGACGCCGAGGGCAACATCCGCATCGGCGACATCCCGGCCGGCACTCCGATCAACCTGCTCGCCGGAATCCAGCCGCTGGCCGAAAGCACCGATACCAAGGTGATTGCGCGCCACTACCATGACGTGCTGACGCTGCTGGTGCGGCTCAAGGAAGCCAAGCTGGCGATCCGGAAGGCCGGCCGCCCGCTCACCAATGCCGAGCTGCGCGGCGAGTACGCGCGCGTGCGCGAGCCGCTGCTCAAGCTCGCCAAGTGCCCTGACTTCGTGGTCAACCGCGGGCATTACTTCGGCACCGAGCTGTTCAATGCCGGCCTGACTCCCGAGGAGCGCTCGTGGGGCACCGAGCCGGTGCTGAGTCCCCAGGATCGCCAGGCGCTCATGGCCTATCTCCTGACCTTGTGAGGGAGCGCGGACGATGAGCGAGAGTTTCGACTGCGACTACATCGTCGTCGGCTCGGGCGCGGGCGGCGGCACCGTGGCGGCGCGGCTGGCGGAGAAGGGCTTCTCCGTCGTGGTGCTGGAAGCGGGCAGCGACCCGCGCACCGAAGGCACCGAGCCGCGCTTCCCTTGCGACTACGACGTGCCCGCGTTCCACCCCTTCGCCTCGGAGAACCCGGCGATGGCGTGGAACTTCATGGTCGAGCACTATGCCGACCCGGCGCAGGCCTCGCGTGACCCCAAGCGCGTGCCGCAGGGCGTGCTCTACCCTCGCGCCGGAACGCTCGGCGGCTGCACCGCGCACAACGCGATGATCTTCATCGCCGCGCAGCCCGAGGACTGGGACCGCATGGCCGCGCTCAGCGGCGACGTGGGCTGGGGCGCGAAATCCATGGCCCGGTATCAGCAACTGGTCGAGCGCTGCCGTCACCGCCCGCTATGGCGGCTGCTCGCGCGGATCGGCATCAATCCCACCGGGCACGGCTGGTCCGGCTGGCTCAATGTCGAGACCGGCAAGCCGAAGGAGGCGCTGGCGGACGGCAAGCTGCGCCGCCTGCTCGAAGTCGCGGGCCTGCGCGCCAGCAAGGGCATCGGCTCGTTGCGCGCTGGCCTCGACCGCCTGCTGCGCGGCGCACTCGATCCCAACGACCGGCGGCTCAACGGGCACGAGGGCCTGTGCTACGCGCCGATGGCGACCGACCGGCACTGCCGCGTCGGCACTCGCGACCGCCTGCTGGCCGTCGCCAGGGAGCATCCCGAGCGCTTGCGCATCGTGCTCGACGCACTGGTGACGCGGGTGGTGCTCGACGAGGCTGGCGCGGCCGTGGGCGTCGAATACCTGCCGGGCCGTCGCCTCTATCGCGCCAGCCCCGAACCGCGCGCGGCGACCGCGGCCCCGGTGATCCTGCGGGCGCGGCGCGAGGTGATCCTGGCCGGCGGCGCCTTCAACACGCCGCAGTTGCTGATGCTGTCGGGGATCGGCCCGGCCGAACACCTCGCGCAGCACGGCATCGCGTCGCGCTGCGACTTGCCGGGCGTCGGCACCAACATGCAAGACCGCTACGAGGTCTGCGTCCAGA
>Ga0070667_100000540_pt1 | contig 37732 bp, 32 predicted proteins | sample KBSS33metaG_FD_64659 | JGI IMG/M metagenome (GOLD analysis project Ga0070667, IMG submission 64659) | Switchgrass rhizosphere microbial communities from Kellogg Biological Station, Michigan, USA - KBS S3-3 metaG | ecosystem: Host-associated > Plants > Roots > Rhizosphere > Soil ...
CGTGGCAACAACCGGGCTGCTCTCGATGTGTGCCGGGTCGCGCCGCGCGACCATGACCGGTGTCGTCGTCGCGTGCACCAAGGTGGAACTGACAGAACCCAGCAGCATGCCGGCCATGCCACCACGCCCACGGCTGCCCACGACGACCAACTGTGCGGACTCGGATTCCTCCACCAGATGACGGGCTGGATGATCCCGCACGACGTATAGCCGAACCTCCACATCGGGATAGCGTTCTCGGTAGGGCGCCAGGAACTCGGTCAATCGAAGTTCGGCGTCGTGGTCTGCGGCCCACCACGGGATGGGCGTCAGCTGGGGTACCTCGGCATCGCTACAGGCGTGCAGCACGGTCAATTCGGCTTTCCGGCAAGAAGCTTCACGGAAAGCCAGTTCGACCGCGGGAACTGACCCGGTTGAACCATCTGTGCCCAACAGAATCGGGGCATCGGCGGGAAGCGATGGTGCATCTGCGTGCACCAGCACGACGGGACAATGCGCGTGGTGGGCCAGCGCGGCGCTGACAGACCCCAACAACGCACGGTTGAATGTCCCCAGTCCGCGGCTGCCCAGCACCATCATGTCGGTCTGTGCGCTCAACTCGACCAATGCGGGCACGATGGCGCCGAACGGCATTATCGTGTCGATCTCGAGGTCCCCGCCTGCGAGCGAACGCGCGAGATGGACGGCGTTGTCGAGCAGTTGCCTTCCGCGGTCCTGCCGCCAGTCGTTCAGATCTTGCGGCCAAACCGTTGCGGACATTCCGACGCCGGAGTAGCCGCCGACCATCGGGCTCACGACGTGTACGAGGGTGATTTTCTGATGGCTGAGCATCGCGTCCCCGACCGCCCACCGCAGCGCGGCTTCGCCGTCGGCCGAACCGTCGATGCCGACCACAGTGCCCGGAATAGCAGCAATTGACATGTCTTCCATGGTGTTCGGACCGCTGCTGCTGTGCTAGGGACCAAGGTCACCGGGCGACTGCCCCCTGGCAATGATCACCGGGACAGTCGACTGCGAAACAACCGCGCTGCTGACCGAGCCGAGCACGGCGCTCGCAAACATGTTGCGTCCATGGCTGCCGACGACGAGGAGTTGCGCCGCCTCGGCTTCCTCCAGAAGTCGACGGGCGGGATCACCCCATGCCACCAAGGGCCGAACAACGACGTCCGGATACAGTTCAGCCCAACCGGACAGTCGCTCGGCCAGGATTTCCTGACCGGAGGTGTCGGGGGCGAGCGTGGCCCCCGCGAGTTCGATGGTTGTGTTCGCGCTGACCACGCAGAGCGCCACCAGGTCGACACCAAGCGACGCTGCTTCATCGAATGCGACGGCGACGGCAGATTCTGAGGCGGGCGAGCCGTCGATACCCACGACGACGGGCAAGTCGGACGGCCGGATTCTGGCCTTGCCACGCACGACCGCGACCGGACAACCAGCGTGGCGGGCCAAGTCGATACCGATGGACTGCCAGAGCGCAGGCGAGGTGAGGCGACGGTCGGTACCGCCCACGACGACCATGTCGGCGTCGCCGGACAGATCCGCCAACGTCGCGGCCGTCGGCGCGGTGTGCAGCCTGGTCCAGAGGTATTCGAGTGGCGTGGCGTCAGCCAAGTGATCTATGACGGATATCGCGCTGCCGACCAGGGCCTCGACCTCATGCTCGGCTTGCGAACTTGACCGGATCGATTTTGGTGTGCTCGTCAATCCCCAAGCAGTACAATGGTTCTCGGGCTCTCGTAGGACATGGACAACGGTCAGCGGCAGGTTGTGCCGCGCGGCGGCGTCGAGGGCCCAATGGACCGCGCTGCGGGACTCGGCGGAGCCGTCGATGCCGGCCAGGATGCCGAATTGGCTGTTGTGCGTCTTCACTGCCGGATCTCCGCTCGACATTTTTGTGTGCGGCTGCAGTGCTCAGGTGAGAATTCGCAGTTGTGGCAGTGCAGGACTCGATCAACCAAGCCGCGTAGCGAGTCTCCGTCGTCAGCCAGGCGAGACAGCCCGCAACTGTGGAGGAATCTCTCGACACGTCGATCGATCGGCCAGTTGACGAATTCCATGCGGGCGTAGGGAGACGAGAGAAACCGCTGGGCAAGAATCCTGACGTCTGCTCGCGCTGCCGTCATTGTGGTGGTCCTTCCGGGATTCGGGTCATTCGGAAAGTGCCACCGCGGGGCGGGGCGACGTAGCGAATGCCGACGCTGCGCGACGGCGGAGCTGATCGATGTCAGTGATCTCGAAGCGGCCCGGACCTGTGACGACCCAGCCGTTTGCGACGAAGTTCGCCAGTGCCTTGCCAACCGGTTCCTTTGGGGCTCCGACAAGTTCGGCGAACTCCTGACGGGTCAGGGTGTGATCGACGTGAACCACGTCGCCGACGGGATTGCCGAGGTGTTCCGCGAGAGTGAGCAATTCGCGTGCGACGCGGCCGGCGGTATCGCCCGATGCCAGCAGCACAATGTCTTGTTCACGGGTGCGGATTTCCCGCGCTAGGGCCTGAATCCAGCGTTGGGCTAGGGCAGGGCGGTGCCGAAGGAGGCGTTGCACGGCACCACTGCTCAACGAAGCCGTGCGGACGAGGGTCTGGCACGTCGCGGCGCAGCTGTGCGGACTGCCGTCGAATGCGGCTGGAGCGTCGATGATGTCGCCGGGGCCCAACAATGATCGGACGGTACGACGGCCCCGGGGAAGCGGCGCAGTCAGCTTCACGATCCCCGAGATGATCACGTAGACGCGGTTCGCCGGGTTGCCCTCGGCAAAGATCTGATGCCCGGTGGGGAAGTCGTTGAGGTGTAGCGATGGAGCGGATCCAGTGACTCCGAGGAGCTCGTCCACCGTCTTGCGATCGTGGATCAACCAGCTCTTGCTCAGCGCGTCCTTCCAATCGACATGGGTCGCCGGCACCGCGCATTCTGCCCAGCGACTCTGCATCGCGCCGGTGGATGAGCGCGTCCGGCCCAGTACCGCGGTCGCGGGCTTCAACTCCGGCATACGGCATGGTTGGCGCATGGTGTGACACTAAATTTCACCGCCGGTGATCCGATAGGGACGTTTGGCCCGATTCACCGACGTTTGGCTCGTACCAAAGTCCCTTCTTCGTCCGGATTTGGGCCCTCGACCATGCGCCATTGGGAATCCCGATGTTGCTACCTCGGCCCCTACGCCTGGTAGCGCGCCGGTGATGTGATTGTTCTGTCAGCAGATTCGGAGGTGATCGCCATGGGAGCAATCGCGCATCGGGTGGGTCGTGGATCAACCGCAGTTGATCACCAGCCGTGTTTCTGCGTCCGAGATTGCCTGCACCGAGGCCGGACAGCGCACGTGCGCGGAGAGATGGTCGCTGATGTGGTGGCATCGTGGCTCGCGGATTTCGATGCGGTGAGTCCGGCAGTCGACGACCTGGCGCGCGCGGTGTGCGAGGGTGACTGGCCCAGCGCACACGCATTGGCTGCGCGGTTATCAGTCGAGGTCGAGGTCGAGGTCCCGACGGTCGTGCGAAGGCCCCGGCGATTGTTGTGGTCGGTGGCCACGGCCTAGCCGATGTGGATCGTCGAACCGGCGGCAAGTTGCTGGATGCGTCCGCGGCATTCGACGTCGATCGGTGCCGCGTCGGAGGGGTCGGCGGTGACGTCAGCAGTTCTGCCATGAATCCGCAGGTGTAGCCGATGCCCGCGATACCAGATGGAAAATCCCAGCGTTCCAGCGGTTTCCGGCCACATCGGGCCGAGAACCAGCCGGTCACAGCGCACCTCGAGTCCGGAGAAGCAGCGCTGAAGCAAGTCGACACTGCCGGCCATGGCAGCCAAATGAATCCCTTCGGAGGTGGTGCCCCCGGGTGCGTCGGCGATGTCGGATTGCAGCACCTGTGCGAAACACGAGGTGGCCTGCTGACGGTTGCCGCGAGTCAGCACCCAGGCATGCACAACGGCGCTCAGCGTTGATCCGTGTGACGTCCGGTTGAAGTAGTAGTCAACAGTTTTCGGAATCGCCTCGGGTGGCAACTGGTACCCGAGGCGGGCCAGCAGTTCCCGCAACTCGTCGGCGGATAGGAGATAGAACAGCATGAGGACATCAGCCTGCTTGGATACCCGATAATGGTCGGCGCTGTCGTGTTCTGCCTCGAGAATGCGATCAAGTCGGCGGATATCGTTGTACCGCTTGTGATACAGAGGCCAGTCCAATTCGCTCAGCTGCTCGTAGCCTTCGAACTGGCTGATGACGCCGTCGTGAAACGGCACGAACATCTGTCGAGTTACGTTGTCCCACTGGGCGAGTTCGGGACCGCGCAGATTGAGCCGGTCCAGGAGGTCCAAGCGATCGCGTAACGGAAGCATGTCGAGCGATTCGAGGGCACGCGTGATGACCCATACCGCCATCACGTTGGTGTAGGCGTTGTTGTCGATTCCCTCGTACGGACGCCCCGGATAACCGCTGTGGAACTCGTCAGGACCGATAACACCCCGGATCTGGTAACGGCCGCGCTGGGCGTCGAAGCTCGCGCGGCTGACCCAGAAGCGGGCGATCTCGAGGAGCATTTCGGCGCCGTAATCGATGAGATACCTCAGATCGCCCGTCACCTGGTAGTACTGCCAGATGGTGAAGGCAACCGCTATTCCGACGTGGTGGGCATGCTGGCTGGGGTCCTGATTCCACCTGCCCGACAAGGGATTCAGGTGCATCTGCTGGCTCTCTTCGCGGCCGTCGCTGCCTGACTGCCAGGGGAACATCGCACCTGCGTAGCCACCGGCAGCGGCCGCGCGCCGCGCTTCGGGCAGCCGGCGGTACCGGTACTTCAGCAACGCGCGGCTGATCGCCGGGTTCCGGAGGTTGAGCACCGGGATGATGAACAGTTCGTCCCAGAAGATGTGGCCGCGATACGCCTCGCCATACAACCCGCGGGCGGGCACTCCGGCGTCGAGGTCAGCGGTGTGTACGGATACGGTCTGCAGTAGGTGCAGAATATGCAGACGGAGGATGCGCAGCTCGGCGACCTCGGTTGCCAGGTGCAGGTTGAATGATTCCCACAACTGATCCCACGCAATGCGGTGCGCGGAGCAGAGTTCGTCGTACCGCTGCGCCCTGTCGAGTCTGCGGCGAGCCTCGTCGCCGGGTTCGCATATCGCACGATCGCGGCCGGTGAATATCAGCGCGACCTTCTCGACGGTCACACACTGGCCCATGGCGAGCTCCACCGCGGCGGTGTGACCGGCGCAGCCATCGGCTGCGAAATACCGGTAGCCCGAACCGATACGTTCGTCACCTTGCCGCAGCGTGGTGCGCACCGCCACTGCCACCGGAATTCGGGACTGCACCGTCTGGGTTTCCACCAACACACACCCGTCCGACAAGTCCTGCGCGGTGCTGGTGGCGAGGTGGTCGGCGGAAAGACCGCGGTAACGTTCCACACCCGCGTTGCTGACCGCGGCATCGACGGCCGAACGGAATTCGATGGTGCCGGACCAGTCCTCAGCCGTCACCGTGGTCTGGAGCGCGCAGACATGCGGGTCGTGCATCGAAGCGAACCGTCGCTGCTGGACGCTGCTGGTATGCCCAGCCGGATCGCGGAACCTGATTTCGCGGATCGACTCAGCGTGGCGGAGGTCCATCGTTTGCCGGTATGCGAGGACCTCGACACAGTCGATGCCGAACCACTGGCCGCCGTCGATCCGAAACGTCAGCGGCAGCCAGTTGGGAAGGTTGACGATGCTCTCGTTGTCGATCCCAGCGCCTGCGACATCATCGGAGAGGCGGTCGTAGAGACCGGCCACGTAGGTGGCCGGATAATGGAAATCACCTGCGGTGGCTTCAGGTGCGCAGGCGCGGCTGCCCACGTAGCCATTGCCGATTCCGCACAACACCTCGCGCAGCCGCTCATACCGCGGTTGATAGCCGTCGAACGTGATCGACCAACAATCAGGCTCCGATCGTTGTGCTGCTGCCAGTTCTTCGGACAGTTGCTCGAGGAATTCGACAACGCATTCCGCGTTCTCGACACTGAACTGTGCAGAGGTATGCCGGTCACCGTCCCTGTCCCGCAGAATGATTGACACGCCGTCGTGTTCGATGGCGTCGAACAGCATCTCATCCGACCCGTTCCCTCCGATGTAGATCGGCAGCAGCGGTGCATCGTCGCCGGCCATCTCTGTGATCCGCAGGTGCTGCCGGTGCGACGCGGTATGCACCCCAATCGTGGTCGGAATGTCGGCAAGGTCGTGGCTGCTGAGGACGGTGACGGGGCACAACGCCGAAAGTGCCTCGAGTGCATGTGTAGCGCGTGGCGTGAGGGCACCGGACTCAAGATCTCCCACCACGTGTGGAAGTGCGCTGTCGAAGTCGATGAACACGGCCGGACGGCGCGCGACAGCGACGCCACTCAGGAGACCGAATGACGCGAGCGCGTCCGGCAACGTCGATATCCGGCGACCTGGACCGTCTTCGTACTCCGACACGCTCTGACCATTTCAGGTGGGCTCGACGCGAGGGGAGGGCCGAACGGCCATGGTTGGGATGACGTCGGGCCCGTCTGTTCAGTCGGTCCGCTCGACCCGCACAGCGGTGACTTTGTACTCGGGCGTATGGGTGTGCGGATCGCGGCCGGGCCCGGTGACGGCGTTCACCAACACGGCGGGATCGCTGAAGGTGCAGAACACGACCCCAGGCTCCACGGACTCACTGACGCGGCAGGGCAGGACGACCTGGCCGTAGCGACTGCGGACCCGGACCGCGCGGCCCGTGACGATACCGAGGTCGGCAGCGTCGGCAGGGGAGACGTCCAGTACGCAGCCGTCGGTCAGTGCTGCGGTCTGCGATCTGTTGGTCATGGTGCCCGCGTTGAACGCATAGAGTTCCCGTCCAGTGACGAGGATGAGTGGATACGGAGCAGACGGCTGCTCGGTGCTGGGATGAAATGCTATGCACCGCAGGGATGCTCGACGTCCGATGCCGGGGAACTCGTCGATATGCAGCAGTGTGGTGCCTGGGTGGTCCTCCCGTGGGCATGGCCACTGCAGGCCGTTCGGATTGTCCAATCGCGAGTAGGTGATACCGGCTCCGGCGGGCCATAGGGAACGAATCTCGTCCCACACCGCACCGGCGCCGCGGTAGGCGAAGCGATCACCGAAGCCCGCTGCCGCGGCGGCGAGACACAGAATGTCGGTATCGGTCTTGACTCCACTCGGTGGGGGGACTACCGGGCGCACTCGCTGCACCCGGCGCTCCGAGTTCATGAATGTCCCCTCTTTTTCGAACGACGAAGCCACCGGCAAGAATACGGTCGCAAACCGACGCGCGGTTTCGGTGAGAAACAGGTCCTGCACCACCAGGACGTCCAATGCCTCGAGTGCCTGCTCCACTTCGGCCGTATGGGGCTGAGTCTGCAGGAGGTCCCAGCCGATGACCCACAGCGCCCGCAGCCGTTCTGCCGCAGCGGCATCGAGCATCTCCATGGCATCGAGCCCCGGCGTGTCCGGTACCGGCGCGCCCCATACCGACTCCGCGCGCGCACGGCCGGCGGCCAGCGGGATCATTCCCGGCAGGGAGTCCGGCTGGCAACCCATGTGTGCGGAGCCCTGCACATTGTTCTGTCCACGAAGAGGATTCACTCCGGTCCCCGGTCGCCCGACGTTGCCGGTGAGCAGAGCCAGGTTGGCCAGACACACAACAGCGTCGGTGCCTTGGACGTGCTCGGTGACCCCGAGACCATGGAAGATCATCGAGGGCTTCTTGCCGGCATACAGTCGGGCAGCCTTGCGGACGTCCTCAGGCGCCAATCCGGTGATCGGCTGCATGAGTTCCGGCGCGAAAGTGGTTATGAACTGCCTGTATTCGCCGAGGTTGTCGACACGCTGAGCCGCGAAAGCTTCATCCAGGAAACCTTCGTCGAGAATCGCCGCGGCGACCGAGTTGAGCACGGCTACGTTCGTGCCAGGTCGCGGCCGCAGGTGCACGTCGGCATGGTCGGCCAGTTCGATGCGGCGAGGGTCGATGACAACCAGATTGGCGCCGCGCATGCGGGCCTGCTTGATGCGTGCCCCGACTACTGGGTGAGCTTCGGTGGTGTTGGAACCGCACACCAGAATCGTTCGGGCCACCTCGATGTCGTCGAACGAGTTGGTTGCCGCCCCGGTACCGAACGCCATCTTCAATCCGGCGGCGCTCGGCGCGTGACAGACCCGCGCACAACAGTCGACGTTGTTGGTTCCCAACACAACCCGGGCGAACTTGCCGGTGAGATAGTTCTCCTCGTTGGTGGCACGCGCAGAGCCGAGCACACCCACGGCCTGATGCCCGTGCAGATCGATGACCTGACGAAAACCGTTGAGGGCGGTGCTGATGGCTTCGTCCCAGCAGACCGGCATCCAGTTGCCCGTGTCATCGCGCACCATCGGAGTGCTTACGCGCTCCGGTGATCGCACGAATCCATGGCCGTACCGTCCCTTCACGCACAGATGGCCACGGTTCACCGACGCGTCGAGATCGGGCTTGACCTCCACGATGTTGCCGTCGCGGGTGCCCACGAGCATTTGGCAGCCGACACCGCAGTACGGGCAGGTAGTTCGGGTCCAGTCCGTGACCGATGCGGAGACTGCGGCGTCGGTGAGGGCTCCGGTCGGGCACGTGTCGACACATGCGCCGCACGACACGCATGAGCTGGTGGCCAAGGTGTCGCCCGAATCGGGAATGACCCGCGCAGCATCGCCGCGTCCGGTGATGCGCCACGTGAATTGGCCTTGCACTTCCTCGCAGATCCGGACACAACGCCAGCATTTGACGCACTGGTTGAGGTCGACTCGGATGGTTGGCTGCGAGGTGTCGACCAGATCGGGATTTACTGTGCCGGTGGGCCGGATGCCGTATTCGGCAAGTAATCGGTGAAACGGCGATTCGGGCGCGGCGTCGACGGCGGAGACCGGGTAGTCGCGAACCAGCATGGCCAATAGGGTCTTTCGCAGTTCGAGCAGCTCGTCGGTGGCAGTGTGTACCGCCATTCCATCGACGGCCGGGGTGGTGCAGGCCGCTGCGGGGCGGTCGCTTCCATCGATGTGCACCACACAGACGCGACAGGCTCCAGCCGGGGCCAGCCGAGGGTCGTGGCACAGCGTCGGGATGTCGATGCCGGCACGGCGAGCTGCGGTCAGGACGGTGTCGCCCGGCTGGCAGGTAGCAAGACTGCCGTCGATGCTTACGCGCGGCACGAGGCCAGCTCCGTGCCGTAGTGCGCGATGACGCTGCGCGCGAATTCCGCCAAACCCGAACCATGGCCGCAGAGGCTCGTCGTGCCCAACGCGTGCACGATCGACCGCCACTCGGTCGGGTTGACGGACGCACCGGGGGTGAACATCTCCTCGACGCGTATCGCGCCGACCCGGCAGGGCGTGCAGGTGCCGCACGATTCGTAGGCGCCGAACCGAAAAACGTGATGGACGAGGTCGGCGATCGATGTGGTGTCGTCGAACGCCACCACGCCGCCGTGCCCGACGCTCGCACCGACGCGGCGCAGCTCGTCGAAGGCCAGTGGGGTGTCCAGCAGATGTGGTGGCAGTATCCCCGCAAGAGGTCCGCCGATGAGCAAGCCCTTCAACTCGCCATCGACAAGCCCGCCGCCCAGGCCGTCGACGATATCGGTGACCGGCGCACCGAACTCGACCTCGTACAACCCGGGCCTTCGGAACAGAGAGTTCAGTGACACCACCTTGGTGCCTCTGCTGGTGCCGTATCCCATTGCGGCGTAGGCATGTCCACCGTTGTGGAGAATCCACGGCACCGCGACGAGGGTTTCGACGTTGTTGACGACAGTGGGCACGCCGAACAGGCCATGTTCGGTGGGGAACGGTGGCCGAGCACGTACGGTGGGGCGCCGTCCTTCCAGTGCGTTCAGCAACGCGGTCTCCTCACCGCAGATGTAGCTGCCCTTGCCCTCGACGACCGTGACCGATAGTGGTGGCCCTTCGCCGAGCAGCGAAGTGCCGAGAATCTCCGCCTCTTCGGCATCGGCCACGGCCTTGCGGATGGCTGCCAACGCTATTGGATACTCGCGTCGGACGTAGACGTGGGCTTCCCGCGCACCGATCGCGAATGCGGCGATCGCCAGCCCCTCGAGCACGGCGTGTGGATCGTCTTCCAGAAGGACACGGTCGACGTAGGCGCCGGGGTCGCCTTCGTCGGCATTGACCACTACAGCCCGTGGGCCGGCGGGTTGGGCCAGCGTCGCGCGCCACTTCTGTGCGGTGGGGAAGCCAGCGCCTCCGCGCCCGCGCAAACCCGACCGCTCGACCTCTGCCAGCGTCGCCTCGGTCCCAATCGTCAATGCGCGAGCCAAGCCGCGATAGCCGCCACCGTTGCGGTAGCTGTTCAGGTCTGATTCCACACCCAGGGCGACTCGCGGCAGGGTAACTGCAGTGTCGCAGGCGATTTCGATGTGTGGTTTGGCGCAGTCATCTGCGGCGGCCGGCGCGGCGTAACAGCGGCCCAGGCAGTACACCCGCGGCTCGGAACGCTCGGCCTCGGCCCAGCGCAGCGAGTCACGTTGGCGGGCAACGAAACACGCAGTGCCTTGACAGGGCTGGCGGTCGATCACGACATCGGCGAGGTGATAGAAGGATCGGTCCTCGATGAGCCGACCGGCGGCGCGCGGCGCTTGCCTCATCACGTCGGTCTCAGCGGGTTACAGCCGCTGTCACCGGGCGGTGCGCGGCCCCGCTCTGCCCGTCCGGCCCGTTCATTGCGGTCGCGGCGTTCGACTCCCGAGTCAGAAATGTGCCCAGTTCGCCGATCGCGCTCATCAAGGGTGCGGGAAACACGACGGTGGTGTTCTTTTCCACACCGAGTTCAGCCAGCGTCTGGAGATTGCGCAGCTGCAGTGCGAGCGGATGCGCCATCATGGTGTCGGATGCCTGGCCGAGGGCCCCTGCCGCTCTGGCCTCGCCCTCTGCCGCAATGATCTTGGCGCGCTTCTCGCGCTCGGCCTCGGCCTCCCGCGCCATCGCTCGTTTCATCCCATCCGGCAGCTGAATATCCTTGAGCTCAACCAGAGTCACTTCCACGCCCCATTCGAGGGTGTTCGTGTCGAGGATCTGGCGGATGCTGGCGTTGATCTCGCTGGTGTTCGCCAGTACGTCGTCAAGAGAATGCTGGCCGACGACATTGCGCAACGTGGTCTGTGCGATCTGGTTGATGGCAACAGCAACATCTTCGATGGCCATGACCGACTTTCGCGCATCGACGACCCGGAAGTACGCCACAGCGGCGATGTCGACGCTGACGTTGTCCCGCGTGATGATGCCCTGCGACTGGATGGGCATCGTGACAATTCGCAACGACACCGCCAGTAGGCGATCGACAGCGGGAATGATCAACCGCAGCCCCGGATCCCGCACACCGATGATGCGGCCGAAGCGGAAATGCACCCCGCGTTCGTACTGCTTGACGACGCGGATCGCCAACGCCAGCAACACGACGCCGACAGCCGCGACAGCCGCTACAAGCACGCCGGTTCCGCTCATGTTTCCTCCAAGCGACGACCTGGACCACTGCCTTAACGCACTGGGCCGCTATGACCAGCATGGCTTTCGCGCGGTTGTTGCGGACAGGGCCTTTGGGCCTCGACTGCAGGTTCTCTGTCAGTTGACGCGACTTCCAGCCGGGTCCGGGTATGACCGCCGGTTCCTGGTCGGCTGGTGGTCGTGATGGCGGCCGGCAGAACGGGCGAGGACACAGGTCAACACGATCAGATAGCCGGCCATCGTCAAGACCTGTACGCGCTCGAACAGTCCCGTCCAGTCAGAACCGTTGAGGGCCAATCCAATCTGCACGCCGCCGAGTAGTGCACTGACAGCCGCCACCCCGAGCCCGGTGGACCCGAGATCGCGTGTCTCTGATTGCCGGCGCAGTGCGGTGCCGGAGGCCGCTATCGCGATGACCATGGCGGCGAATCCGATCACCCCGGAAACAGTGTGCAACTGCGACAGTTGGGTGAGCACGGCGGCGTGATCGCCATCCCAGCAGCCGATATCCGTCGACGGGGTGCACGTCATGGGTGACAAGGCATCGATGATCGAGGTGACGGCAGCTGCGGTCAGGGCTGCGCTGCCGAGTCGCATCGGCGGTGACGGACGCCAGAGCAGCAGGATTCCCGCCAGTACGGTCAGACCGACTCCTGCCACGACGTCGCCGATCCTGAACGCTTGATATGCAGGTTGGCCGGCGACCGACAGTTCGCTGATGTACGACCGCGTGGGGCTCAGAGGTGACCCGATCACCCATTGCAAGGGGAAGTCGCAGTAGCCGATGAGTCCGGCAAAGACGACCAACAACCACGGCTCTGGTGCTGGCTGGAACCGAGTCGTGGACACCATTTGGCGGACTCCGTCGCCCGATCAATTACGGGGTGGCCGCGACGGCACTGAGGTACTCCAGTCGCTGGGCCAACTGACGTTCAGCGTCTGAGTGATCGACAAACAGCGTCATGCCCATGAGCATGAGCCAGAGCAGGAGCCGCGGCTATGGCATTTGGTCCCTGAACCTGCCGACCGGGGTCCTGTTCGGGGACTTCAGACATAAGCCCTGCCAGATCCGTTACTTCGGTCCCTACCGCCCGCGGAGCCCCACATGGTGGGCTGAAATGTGCGCGGTAGGCGGGCACGCCACGAAGCCGTTGCCGGGCAGAATAATTGGAGTTGACGACATGGAACCTGGAATCCCTCTGGGGCGGGTGGCGGGGATTCCGCTGAGTATGCACTGGAGCGTGCTCGTCATCCTGTGGTTGTTCGGATGGAGTCTGGCTGATTCGTTGCCCGCGACGGCGCCCGGCCACTCTGTCGGGATCTACTGGCTGGCCGGACTGTCCGGGGCCGTGGTGCTCGTGCTGTCAGTATTCGCGCACGAGTTGACTCACGCGTTCGTGGCGCGCCGGTACGGCGTCGAAGTGCGGGGCATCAGAATGTGGTTGTTCGGAGGTATCGCGCAGCTCGAGAGCGAAGCGAAGGACGCGAGAGCCGAGTTCCGCATCGCCGTTTCGGGTCCGGTGACAAGTTTGATCTTGGCTGGGTTGTTTGCCGGGGTGGCAACCGCCCTGCGCGGCGTCGCAGGCGCAGACATTGTCACCGCCGTCATCTGGTGGCTTGCCGCAATCAACGTGGTGGTAGGACTGTTCAATCTGCTGCCCGGCGCACCGCTGGACGGTGGGCGGATCCTCCGTGCCTACCTGTGGAAACGATACGGAGATGCGGAGCGCGCCGCGACGCAGTCGCTCCGGGCGGGGCGCATCCTCGCCTACATGCTCATCGGCGTCGGGCTGTTCGAGTTCCTCAGAGGCATCACCATCGGCGGGGTTTGGCTGGTGTTCATCGGTTGGTTCTTGCTGAGTGCGGCGCGCGCAGAGCAGATGACCAGGTGGACCCGCCGGGCGCTCGCGGGCCTATCTGTCGCTGAGGTCATGACCGCAGACCCTCATACGGCTCCCGGCTGGATATCGGTGGACGAGTTCATCCAGCACTACCTGCTCGGCGACCGGCATTCGGCCTATCCGGTCGAGGACCGGAATGGGGACATCACGGGCCTGATAACACTGAGGCAATTACGAAGTGTTGCACCGGAACTACGGGTCAGCACGTTGGTCAGCGACGCGGCGATACCACGAGATCGGGTACCTGACACCAATGTTCACGAATCGATCACCGACCTACTCGGGCGGCTGGATCCGGCGTGCGGTAGCCGGGCACTCGTTGTCGATGCGGGACGGGTCGTCGGCATTGTCACCGCCGAGGACATTGTCCGACTGGTCGACGTGCGCGCGCTTGCCGTGAACGTCTGACGGTTCGGCTGCGTGCAATTACTTCTGCAGGGTGAATTGGTTGACGTCGACTTGCCGCAGTCGGAACATGTCGGCGCAGCCGGTCAGGTATTTCATGTAGCGGTCGTAGACCTCGACCGATTGGATGGCGATCGCTTCGTCGCGGTGCGCTTCGAGCGCTTCGGCCCAGTGGTCGAGGGTTGTTGCGTAGTGGGGTTGCAGTGATTGCACCCGGGTCACCCGAAACCCCGCTGCAGCGGCGTGCTGACGCACCATCGCCGATGACGGTAGCCGGCCGCCCGAGAAGATCTCGGTGGTGATGAACTCGATGAAATCGGCTGGTCCTGACGAGAGTGGTGGCATCGCGTAGCGCGGGTCGAGGCCGCAGATGGTGTGCAGCAGCGTGATTCCGTCGGGTGGTAGGGCGTCGTAGGCCATGCGGAAGAATGCGGGGTAGCGGTCGTGGCCGAAGTGTTCGAACGCGCCGATGGAAACGATCCGGTCGACCGGTTCGTCGAACTGTTCCCAGCCTTCCAGCAGCACGCGGCGAGTGCGGGGGGTGTTCATGTCGTTCAGCAGGTCCTCGACGTGCACGGCCTGGTTCTTCGACAGGGTCAGCCCGACGACGTTCACATCGTGTTTTTCGACGGCGCGGCGCATCGCTGCGCCCCAACCGCAGCCGATGTCGAGCAGTGTCATGCCGGGTGTGAGGCCCAGCTTCCCGAGGGCCAAGTCGATTTTGGCCATTTGGGCTTGTTCCAGGGTCATGTCCTCGCGCTGGAAGTAGGCGCAGCTGTAGGTCTGGCTGGGGTCGAGGAAGAGCCGGAAGAAGTCGTCGGAGAGGTCGTAGTGCGCCTGGACGTCCGCGAAGTGTGGGGTGAGTTTGTTTGCCATGGCAATCCTTTCTGGCGGGTCACCGCGACCCGCCGGCGGTGCGTGCACGACCCGGCCGCGCACGTTGTACTGCTGGTATTACGTTCATCCGGGCGGCGTTGTTCACCGCACCCGACAACCAGTGTTCGTTGCCAAGTCCGCGCCGGATGGCCGCACCACCGAACTTTCCGTGACCAAATTCGCCAGTCGCCGACGAAGGACAGGCGCGCGTCATCCCGGATATTGCCCGCGGCCATGCCGACAGACACGGCGGAATGGCCAAGACCAAAGCGTGGAGGCGTTGGGACCCGGGTGTTCACGCAGGCGCTGCCCGGTGCGCCCTGAGCTCTAGCAGAGGAGTCCTAACCCGCTGAGACCGCCAAAACGCCGCTGCGGAAGGCCGGGCCGATGTTGGACATGACACGGCCCAACAGCGCGATGAAGGTGGACCCGTCGTCAACCAGGTCGGGCAGACCTTGGCGGATGAGGTACTGGTCGAGACGCTGTTCGATCGGCCACCCGACATAGCACCGTCCGGTGAACTCGGAAGCCAGGAACTTCCAGGCGATTGCGTCGAGCAGGTCGCTGGTCAGTTCGAACTCATCCGTGCGGGACATCGGCATCCTTCCGATCGCCCGATGCAGTGATATTTTGGCGCGTGCCTCGGGGCAGCGATAGCGACCACCGCCATCAATACCCCGCCATGGGATTCACAAACGCCCGGAATGACTGAAGCGGGCAGCCCGACGGTGGATGCGGTGCTCATGACCCCGGGTGCGATGTGGTTGTCCTGCTACTCGGATGGGTTCGGCGTAGAACATCGCCTTCGTGACGTCGACCAGCACTAGGTAGGCAACAGTGAATCCGGCCAGTGCCAAGAAAAACTGCCATGGCAACGGTGTGAAGCCGAGCTGGCCACTCAGCGGCGACACCGTCAGAGCAATACCCAGCCCGATCACCGATAACGTGGCTAGCGCGAGTGTGGTGCTGGGCCTGCTGCGCCAGAAGGGCGCCCGTCGAGTACGGATCGCGAAGATGATCAGAGTCTGGGTGGCAAGGGATTCCACAAACCAGCCGGTGCGAAACTCCACCGGGCCGGCGTGGAGTACTCCGAGCATCAATCCGAAAGTCAGAAAGTCGAACAAGGAACTGATGGGGCCGAACGTCAGCATAAAGCGCCGGATGAACGCGATGTTCCAGTGCGATGGTGCGTGCAACTGTTCGTCGTCGACGCGATCGGTGGGGATGGCCAGTTGCGAGCTGTCGTAGAGCAGATTGTTCAGCAGTATCTGGCTGGGCAGCATCGGCAGGAACGTGAGAACGGCCGACGCGGCTGCCGCGCTGAACATGTTGCCGAAATTGCTTGAGGTGCCCATCAATACGTATTTGACGGTGTTGGCGAAGATCCGCCTGCCTTCGGCGACGCCGGTCGCCAGGACGCCGAGGTCTTTCTCGAGAAGCACCACATCGGCGGCGTTCTTGGCGACGTCGGTGGCGGTGTCGACGGAGATGCCCACATCGGCCGAATGCAGTGCCAGCGCATCGTTCACGCCGTCGCCGAGAAAGCCGACCGAACGGCCCGAACTGCGCAGAGATGAGATGAGCCTGGCCTTCTGCTCGGGCGAGATGCGGGCAAAGATCGTGTAGTCACGGGCAGCTGCGGCGAAACCGGGCTCATCGAGTTCTGCCAGTTGGGCTCCGGTGACCGTGCCCTTGGATGTCAAATTCAGATCAGAGCAGACTTTTTCGGCCACGGTGGGGTTGTCGCCGGTTGCCACCTTGACTTCAATGCTCAGCGCTGCGAGCCGCTCCAGTGAGTCACGCGCGGCCTCCTTGGGGTTGTCGGCGAACACCAAGAATCCGTCGAGGGTGAGCCCGGATTCGTCGGCACGGGTGATTTGGCGCAAATTCGGCGCGAGCCGACTGGCGACGGCGACGACACGCCTTCCGTCGGCGAACAACTGCGCCAAGGTGCGGGCCGCGACGTCGGGTGCGTTGTCGCACCGGGCCAGGACTTGTTCGGGTGCACCCTTGACTACCAGTACCCGACCCTCGGTGTCGTCGACGAGTGCAGAGGTGGCCCGCCGATCGTGGTCGAAAGGAAGTGTCGCGACCGTGGTGACACCGGAGATGCCGGTCCGGCCATCCCACAACGCGGCGTCGAGTTCGTTGGCGCTCGCCCCTCCGGTTTCGGGGTCGACGTCGGTTGCCAGAAGCCCGGTCCGCAATACCGATTCGGAGTGACTGCCCGCCGGATCAACCGTGTCGATGAGCGTGATCCGTCCCTCGGTGAGGGTACCGGTCTTGTCGGTCATCAGGATGTCCATGTCGCCGAGGTCCTCAATGCAGACCAGTCTTTTGACCAGTACCTTCAGCCGCGCCAACTGTCGCGAACCCGAAGCCAAACTGGCGCTGACCACAGCCGGCAGCAACTGCGGCGTAATGCCGACCGCAATGGCCAATCCGAACAACGCCGAATCAATGATCGGGCGTCGTAGCAGCAGACTCGTGACGATGATGACGACCGCCAGCGTCAGCGCCACGCGCAGCAGCAGGTAGGAGAACTTCCGCAGTCCGAGCTGAAAGGCGGTCTCCGGCTGCCGCTCACCGAGTCCGGCGGCGATGCGGCCGAATTCGGCGTGGACACCGGTCGCGTAGACCACAGCCGTTGCCTCACCTGCGCTCACAATGGTGCCCATGAACGCCAGATTGGCGGCGTCGAGAAGTTCAGCGCCCGACACTGTTGGCTCGATGGACTTTTCAGCAGGGACTGACTCGCCGGTCAGGATGCTCTCGTTGCATTCCAAACCGTTGACGCTGACCAGTCGGACATCTGCAGGTATCAACTCACCCAGTTCGAGCCGGATGACGTCACCGGGAACCAGTTCGTTGACATCAAGACGCTGATATTGGCCATCGCGACGGACCATTGCGGTATGCCGTACCCGGGAATGCAATGCGGCAGTGGCACGTTCGGCGCGATACTCGTTGAGAAAACCGAGTCCGACGCTGACGACCAAGATGATGCCGATGATTACGGACTGGGTGCTGTCGCCGAGAAAGTAGGACAAGACGGCGGTGGCGGCCAGCAGGGCGAGCACCGCGTTGTTGAGTTGTCTCCGGAGCACCGCCCAGGCACTGACTCGGTGGGTACGAACAGAGTTCGGCCCCACCGTCGCCAATCGTATCGACGCCTGTCCCGACGACAGGCCGTCGGCCGAGGTGTCGAGTTGTTTCAGCACGTCCGGCAAGTCAGCGGACGCAAATTCGGCAGCGCGCCGGTCGTCAGTCTCGGTCACGCTTGTCATGGGCAGTCTGCCTTCGGCGTTCCGCTCGCCAACGCGGACTCCAACAGCACCCGGCGTTCGGCGGCGGCAATGGTGCGTCGGGCAGCGTCGAGGGCGTCCGGGTTCACCGAGACCGACGTGATACCCATCTTCACCAAGTGCTCGGCGAAGGCCGGCCGTGTTGACGGTGCCTGTCCGCACAACGACGAGGTGATGCCGTATTTCCTTGCAGTGCTGATTATCTGACCGATAGCGTCGAGTACGGCGGCATCAGATTCATCGAACAGCTCCGCGCAGGTGTCCGAGTCGCGGTCGACACCGAGGACCAGTTGGGTCAGGTCGTTGCTGCCGATGGAGACTCCGTCGATGCCCATGCCGATGTACTCGGGCAGCCTATACACCACCGACGGTACCTCGGCCATCACCCAACGGTGCAAACCGCGTTGGCGGCCAAGGGGACTCGCATCGACCAACGACAGGCATTCCTCGAGTTCCCAGCGGGTCCGCACGAACGGGATCATCAGATGTACGTTTCCGGACTGCTCGCGTACTTGTGCCAGCGCCTGCAGTTCCAGCGCGAACACCTCAGGCTCCTTGACGTAGCGGTAGCACCCCCGATAGCCGATCATCGGATTGTGCTCGATCGGTTCGTAGCGGTCGCCGCCCACCAGGCCACGAAATTCGTTGGTGCGGAAGTCCGTTGCCCGGTAGATCACAGGTCTCGGCGCGAAAGCGGTGGCGATGCGGCCGACAGACGTGACCATGGCGTCGACGAGGCTCCGCTGCTCGCCGCGTGCGATGAGGTCGCGTGGATGCCGGCCCTTCAGCGCCTCTGTGAGCATGAACTCGGCGCGCAGGAGGCCCACTCCGTCAACATCCTGTGCGGCAACAGCTTCCGCGGTGTCCGGCATGGCGAGATTCACGTATATCCGGGTGGCGGTTACCGGCGATGTGGTGACCGCAGGGCGGGTCCGGTCGGCGACCGTGGTCGGTTGCACGGACCCGGTGCGGCCCGCAATCACATATCCGTGCCGGCCGTCGACGGTGACCGGCATACCGTCGCGCAGGTCGGTGGTGGCTGTTCGTGCGCCGACGATGCACGGCACACCCAACTCGCGGGCGATGATGGCGGCGTGACATGTCATCCCGCCGCTATCGGTGACCAGGGCCGCCGCCTTGCGGATGGTGGGCAACCAGTCCGGATTGGTCATCGGTGCCACCAATATTTCACCCTGCGCCAACAGATCGCCCTCATGCGGGTCGAGCAGCACCCTCACGTTTCCTGAGGCGGTGCCGGGGGCAGCCGGGAGGCCGCGGACCAACACATCAGCATTCACGGTCTGAGGGGATCGAGTTCCGTCGCTCGTGAGCCCTAGCGTGGTGATCGGTCGGGCCTGGACCAGCCATACGGTGCCCGAGGCGACTGCCCACTCGACATCCTGCGGACAGTTATGCAGTCGTTCGACAGCCATCGCCAGTTCAGCCACACGCCGTAACGCAACATCACCCAGTACCCGGGACTCTGCCTCGTTTCGGTCCAGCGTCAGTGTGCTGTCGTGTCCGTCTGCGCCACGCACAATCTTGATCGGCTTGAACCCGATGCGGGAATCGAGGAGTTCAAAGGTCGCCTTGTCGACGACATAGGTGTCCGGTTCAACTCGCCCGGACACCACGACTTCCCCTTGGCCGAACGCCGCCTCGATCACCATATGGTCCGCCGCGCCGGTGCTCGGGTCGGTGGTGAACGCAACACCGGCGCAATCGGCCACGATCATCTGCTGGACAACCACCGCCATTGCCGGGACATCGGAATACCCTCGGCTGGCGCGGTAGGTGATGACGCGTGGTGAGAACAACGACATCCAGCAGCACACGAGCGCCTCGATCAGACCTCGCTCGTCGGTGACGTTGGTGATGGTGCGGTTCATTCCCGCGAACGATGCCTCGCGACCGTCCTCTCCGGTAGCCGAGGACCTCACGGCGACCACGGAATCCGGTCCGAGACGGCGGTACGCGGCCACCACCTGATCGCGGACGTCAGCAGTTGCGCCCGCTTTGGACACCAGGTCCTGCATCCGGCTGCACAACTCCGTCAGCTTGGCCGAGTCGGAGACTTGCGCGAGCGCTTCCTGGTGCAGGCCGGCCAGATCGGCGGCGACGCCGCTGTCGCGCATCGCGTCCAGATAGGCAGCTCGCGTGACCGCGAAGCCCGGCGGAACCGGCAGGTCGGCAGCGATGAGTTCGCCGAGGTTGGCCGCCTTGCCGCCGACTTCCTCGGCATCGGCCAACCGCAGTGCGGAGAGGTTGTGGACATAGGTGGGTGTGGTCATGGCAGGTGTCTTCGACCTTCATTTTTGTGCGACGAAAGTGACTGGCGCGCACGCCTTGTCAGGCGTGTTGCGCGGTACCCATACGAGGCTTCTCGTTGTCGCGGTGTGCCTTCTCCGCTCGGTCCTTGATTCCCAGCAACATCCCGCGCATGGCGAGAGTGACTGCCGGACCGGCTAGTTCGGTGATGAACACCTGGCCCGGATGACGGAGTCCGGCTCGGGTGCGCACCAGCAGCCGGCATTTGTCGTCGAAATGTGGCTCGAGGTGAAACGACCACACCGCGTGCCAGGGGAATTCTGGAGGCGCACCGCTGAGCACGATGGTCTCGTTTTCGACGATGCGCGCGACCGTCAGCAGGAGGCCGTTGTTCCGGCCGAGCCAGCCCGGTGGCGCCAGGCGTATCGCGTCGCCTGGCGTGAGCCGCTGCCATTCCGGGTGAATCGTTGTGTCACCCTGGAATTCGAGTCCCAGCAAGCTCTCGATGGTCTCGAAGGTGTAGAAGCCGGCACGGTCCTGTCCCAGCTGTGTGAGCCATGGCCAGACTGCCTCCGCCGGCGCGTCGATCCATACGCCCTCGGTCGACTGAAGCACGGGGGAGCGAACCAATTCATCGCCCGGAAGCTTCTGGCGGCATTCCTGCTTCGTGGTGCCCCAGTTGCGGTAGTACCGCCGTGCGGCGTACAGCAGAGCCGAGACGGCCACAGCTTCCGGCACATGTGTCCTCGTCATGTCACGACCCTGCGCTCGGACCGCCCCATCCAACTAGGGCCTTGCGTCCCTTAGTTGCCGACCGACCGTCGACGAACGGCACACAGAGCCGGGTCTTCGGTCCCTACCAAGTAGCTCCGCCGCGGTGATCGGATCTCGATGGAAAGCATCAACCGCACCCAAGGAGGCGCCATGTCGAAACTTCCTGTCCAGCACCGGCCGCGGTCGTTCTGGCCGGACCTCACCGAACTGTTCGCCGGCTTGCCGGCCTGGCCGAGCATGCACCCGGTCTTCGACAACCACATCATCCGGGTCGAGGATGAGATGACAGAGGGCAACTATCAGGTTCGCGCCGAACTGCCGGGCATCGACGTCGAGAAGGACGTCGATATCACCGTGCGCGACGGCGTTTTGACCATCAAGGCCGAACGCAGCGAGAAGAAGGAATCGAACGGCCGCTCCGAGTTCAGTTACGGTTCGTTCGTGCGGTCGGTGACGCTGCCGCCCGGCGCCGATGAAGACAGCATCAAAGCCGCATACGACAAGGGCATTCTGACTGTCACGGTGCCGGTCAGCGAGGTCAAGCCTGCTGAGAAGCACGTGACGATCGAGTCTGCGAAGTGACCTGTGCCGTGGTCCCGGGTCAACGGCGATTCGGGACCACGGGCACCCGAATACGGGAGGAGCGCTCACATGGATGTCGGTCGACCCAGAACGCTTAAGCGATGGACCGTGTACGTCTCCATCGACGAACGCGATGGCCACACTCGCGCCAAGGCACGTTTGTACTGCAGCGACAAAGAATCGGTGGGTTTCGGCGCGGCGCGCTGCAATCCGGCTGACCGAGACATCAGCGACATCGGCGACGAGCTCGCTGTTGCTCGTGCACTTCGCGACCTGGCCGATCAGTTGCTTGTCGCGACCAGCCACCATATCGCAGCCAGCAGTCACCAGCCCGTAACTTCCTTGCACTGACGACCCATGGCTGGCGCAACCGAGTCGACCCACGGGAGTTGTGACATGTCCGGAGTGCAGCGCCGCCCGACCATTGTCACGCTGACGATGAATCCGGCCTTGGATATCACCACGGAAGCCGAGGTGGTGCGTCCCACCGACAAGATCCGTTGCGCCGGCGTTCGTTACGACGCCGGTGGAGGTGGCATCAACGTCGCGCGGGTAGCGCATGAACTAGGTGCCTCGGTGTCTGCGGTGTTTCCGGCGGGCGGCCCGACCGGCGGCCTGGTGTCCCAACTGATCGTCGAGTCCGGTGTGCCGTTTCGCCGGATTCCGATCACTGACTCGACGCGCGAGAGCTTCACGGTCAACGAGGACAGTACTGGCAATCAGTATCGATTCGTCTTGGCCGGGCCCACGCTCACGGCGGCGGAGCAGGCTCAATGCCTGGACCAGTTGCGCGACGCCGCGCACGGTGCCTCGTACGTCGTCGCCAGTGGAAGTCTTCCGCCCGGCGTGCCCCCTGATCTGTACCAACGTGCCAGTGACATCTGCGGCGAACTCGGCGTGCCTTTCATCCTGGACACCTCGGGGCAGGGCTTGACCCACATCGCAGCAGGGGTCGCGCTGCTCAAACCGAGCCTGCGCGAGCTTCGGGAGTGCGTCGGCCGTGCCCTTGCGACGGAGGCGGACCAAGCCGAAGCGGCTCGCGAACTCATCGAGCGCGGGGTTGCGCGAGCTGTCGTCGTGTCGCTGGGCTCTGACGGGGCGCTGTTGGTGACAAGCGACCAACAGCAACGATTTTCGAGCGTTCCGGTACAAGCGGTAAGCGGCATGGGAGCCGGCGACGCCATGGTCGGCGCAATCACGGTTGGGCTGTGCCGCGGCTGGCCACTGAGCAAGACGGTCCGGTACGGGATTGCTGCCGGTGCGGCCATGCTGACGACGCCGGGAACGGCGGTGTGCCACCGCGGAACAGTAGATCGCCTCTTTGAACTGGTTCCCGAACCATCCGCGTTGCGCAGTTAGTGGCGAACCACGATCACTGAGCATTCGGCTTGCGCGAAATGCGACAGACCGGCCACCGGACCGACAAGTCGAGGAAGGCGGTGGGCGTCAGCGGGCCCGATCACCGCCAACTGGATGGGAACCTCACTGCTGGCGATGAATTCGTCGAGCGACCTGGCGGCCATCCAACTCTGTACGGGGACATCCGGGTAGCGGTCAGACCAGGTTGCGATGGTTCGGTCGAGGAGCGAATCGCGTTCGGCCGTCTCCGCCGACGAGGGTACGACGACCGCGATCACCCCGGTGTTGCGTAGCGCGGCTTCGCCGAATGCGGCGGCCGCGAGTTTGTCGTCGTAGCCAGACCCGGTCAAGGACAACGCAACCCATGCCGGACGTTCCGACGAGTCATCGGTGTGGACAGATGCGCGGCCATGCGAGCGGATGACAGCGACCGGACACAGCGCGCGGTTTGCGACAGCTTCGGCGGTCGACCCCAAGACTTTGGCGGCGATCCGGTCTATGCCCACTGATCCCACGCACAAGAGCGCGGCGGAACGTGATTCGTCGATCAGCAGGTCTGTCGGGGCCCAGTGACTCTGGAATGTTTCGATTTCAGCCGGCCGGCCGGTCGCCGTGATCGCATCCGCTGCGGCCCGTAATGTCGCGTCGGCTTGTGGCACTGGCGGGTCCGCAGTGCCACGCGACCGTTCGAGGTGCGCTGGGGAGAGCGCGGCCACCAGCCGTAGCGGAACATTTCGGACCACAGCTTCGTCGACGGCCCACAGCGCCGCGCTGATAGCGGCATCGGAGCCGTCGATGCCGACGACCACGGGTCGGGCAGCGCGAGGGGTCATGTTGTCAACCTCATTTCCTGTCGACACTGGTGCCATAGCCTCCAGTGTCAGCTCGAGCCTTGAACCGACATAGAGACCAAAGCCACCGTCCACCACGAACGACTCGGGATGCCGCAAAGGCCATTCGAATGCCGATTGGATGACTTTCGGCCACATCATTTGCCCGTCACACTCCGTAGCGTCATCCGCATGTCCCAAGTGACTCAACCGATCTCCATCTTGCCGGAGAGTGAATGCTGGAATCTGCTGCGTAGTGTCGCGCTAGGACGGCTCGTTACGGTCGTTGACGGCCAGGTGGAAATATTCCCTGTCAACTTCGTCGTGCAAGGCCGAACGGTGCTGTTTCGCACAGCGGAGGGCACCAAGCTCGTCAGCGCCGTCATCAACAACAACGTGCTGTTCGAAGCCGATGATCACAACGTGGCCGAAGGCTGGAGCGTGATCGTCAAGGGGATGGCGCGGACGCTTCGCACCGACGAAGAGATCGCCGAGGCCGAGCAGGCACAGCTCATCCCGTGGACTGCCACCTTGAAGCAGCACTACGTAAGAATCCGCCCGCTCGGCCTCACCGGTCGCCGATTCTCTTTCGGCCCTGAGCCTTACGTCGAATCCACTGCTACCTAGCTGTTCCGATGGGGAGCGGCCGCGAGGCGGTCGTTTCCGGGCATGTGGGTCCAAAGGCCCTTACTGACGGGCACGCCGGCGCCGAAACTTACAGCTAGGACCGCCGTGCGGACCGCCGCGCGGGTAGTACCCAGTGAGGAAGTCAAGGACCATGAGCGAAACATCTGAATCACCCACTGACACAGTGGTAGTCACCACAGCCCAATCCGCACAGACCAGTCGGTTGACCCAGGTAGCCGCCTGGGTGGGCATAGTGGCGGGCATCGTTTTCATCGTCGCCCTGATCTTCTTCGCCGGCTTCTGTGCCGGCACCTACCGCGGTGGCGGGTACTGGCACGGCGGCTACCGGCATTATCAACCGCAGCAGGGGCCGAGTTGCACGATGGGACCCGGGCCGATGATGGGGCCCGGCATGATGGGGCCCGGCATGGTGGGGCCCGGCATGGTGGGCCCGGGCCTGATGGAACCAGGCCAGAAGCCCATGGGACCCACCACACCGAGCCCGCGCCCCTAGTGCGTGGTGACTGCCGCAGAGCCGCACGAAGTCCATTGATGTAGGGAGCATCGATGACTGTCCGTGGCATGGTTCGGGTGTTCAACAAGCACGTACTGAACCCGCTGATGCTGTTGGCCGCCGGCCGAAAATACTGGTACGCCGGGGTGATCGACCACACTGGACGACGCTCCGGAAAGAAATACGCCACCCCGGTTGTCATCGAGAAGGTCAGCGGCGGTTTCCTCATCCCGCTGCCCTACGGCACGCATGTCGACTGGCTTCGCAATGTCCAGGCCATGGGACGCACCACCGTCCGGGTTCACGGACAATCCTTCAACGCCGCCGAACCGGTGGTCATCGATGCGCCGACAGCGGCCGACCTACTCTCGCCGCGTCGTCAGCGCGAATTCGGCAGGTTCGGCATCGAGAATTATCTCAAGATGAGCCAGCAGTCTCCGTAGCGTGCTGAAGTCATTTCGACTTCCCCTTCATCACAGGGGGAATCATGTCGGAGTGTCCTCTCGGTGAGGTCAGCCGGCGTCGTTGCTCTTGCTGCCGTCCGTGCGCGTCAGCGCGCCCTCGGTAGTACGAATGAGGTTGCGGTGGAACTGATACTGCGCAGCGGCCAGAGTATCGGCGAGACTGATTGCCGCGTCGACGACCTTGGCCCGCAGCGGATGGACGGCTTCTGGGATCGCCTCGTCCAACTCTTTGTTGAACCGGCGCCACGCTTCGGCTACGGCGTGCTGACCCATGCGGGCGGATTCGCGGAACTCGTCAAGCAAGTCAGTTGACGACGAAGATGAGGAGATGGTGCTCGACGATGATGTCGCCTTCGTGGTTTCGGGCATGTCAGGACCTCTCGTTTGAGTGCGATTCGGGGTCCACGCTAGGGGCCGTGCGGGCCGGCGTCGTAGCGCCAAAGGTCCTCAGGCGCCATGGCCGATGGTCTATTGAGGCGTGTTGACGCCAACGGATATCGGGACGCGAGGCTTCAGGGCCCGACGACCTCTGCCATGGTGACGAATGGCCCCGGACGAAGATGCGCTCGGGCTCCTAACGTCGTGACTGCGCTGGCTTTCGCTGGCCGGGCACGGATTTCCTGTCGTATTTCGAAACGAGGGTCAAGATGTCGAGTGAGTCAGCAGATCGAGGCATTCTGGTCGGGGTCGATGGGTCCGACCGGTCCGACGCAGCGGTGCGCTGGGCGGCACGTGAGGCGGGTCTGCGAAACGTCCCGCTGTCTGTGGTGCATGTGTTGCCGACACCGATGGGCGGCTGGGGAGGTTGGGGAATCACGGCGATACCTCTGCCAGAGGACTTCTTCCAACAGCTGGAAGCGGAGGGACGGCGAATCATCGCCGACGCCACCCGTGTTGCCAAGGAAGCGGTCGGTGACACCGCCGACATCCGCGTACGCGGCGAAGTGATCTACGCGCCGAGCGCGTCGACTCTGGTTGAGCTGAGCAACAACTCGCAGATGATCGTCGTGGGCTGCCGCGGTCAGGGAGGACTACAACGCGTCCTGTTGGGCTCAATCAGCACTGCGCTGGTGCATCACGCGCACTGCCCGGTCGCCGTCATCCACGATGAGGCCGTAGCAGGATCGGACGCACCGGTTGTGGTGGGCATCGACGGCTCGCCGGCCTCGGAGTTGGCCACCGCTATCGCCTTCGACGAAGCTTCTTGGCGCGGGGTCGAATTGGTGGCCCTGCACGCCTGGAGCGATGCGGAATCGTCGGAGCTCCCCACGCCGCAGTGGTCGGTTGTCTGCCCTGGCGCCCAAGAGGAACTGGCCGAGCGGCTGGCTGGTTGGCAAGAACGCTATCCCGATGTCCGGGTGCGCCGCGTGGTGGTCATGGATCAACCAGCTCGACATCTGCTCATTGAGGCCGGGTCGGCTCAGCTGGTCGTCGTGGGCAGCCACGGCAGGGGCGGATTCGCCCGGATGCTGCTCGGATCTGTGGGGACCGCTGTGGTTCATGCGGCCCGCGTGCCCGTCATCGTGGCGCGGCAGCGCTGAACCGGCACTCTACGAGTTGATGAGGCCCGACTGCAGGAGCGCGGCGTCGACAAACCGCTGCACTGGTCGCGACTCGAAGAATCCTGTGTGTCCGCCTTGGTACCAGACGATTTCGGGCCGGCCCCAGTGCTCCCAGAGGCGCACCACCTGCTCACGCGGATGTACCAGTTGATCAGCGATACCGGCGTAGATGAAGCGGCCGCGGAAAGGGACTCGCGGAGTCAAGGACAATGGCGAGACCATCCGGCCCAGCGGCGCTGCCAGGTTCACCGTCTCACGACGCGGGTCGTTGTGCTTCATCCCGGCGTGGCGTCCGAGCAGTTCGGTCATGTCAGCGACCGGGACACCGAGAATGGCGCAGGTGAGGCCGTCCTCGAGGCTGGCGACAACCGAAGTGATGTAGCCGCCGAGGGAAATGCTGTTCATTCCGATCGACGACTCGGTCTCTTGCGCGCGTATCCAGGACAGCAGCCGACGTATGTCCCACACCGCCTGAGCCGTGGCGTGGACATTGTCCAGCACGTCCTGGCCGGGGAACACCGCGCCGGCGGGCAGACCCCGCCCCCGCGGGCCGTGCATCGGAAGCACGGGCAGGACAAGATTCAGACCGAGGTCTTCATGCAGATGCCACGCCCGAAACAGCGCGAGGTCGAGTCTGCCGCGGCCCATCATGGCACCGTGCACACACACCAGCCACGGGCGTGGCTCCTGGTGCCGCAGTAGCAACGCATAGCCGCGATTGTTGGCGGAATAGCCGAGCCATCGCTCACGGCCGGGCTCACCGCCTTTTGGCTCGTATCCGCTGTCGAAAACGACACGTTCGAAGGACCGGCCATAGGACTCTACTGGCCGAACCTTGAGATCGGTCAGTGGCGGGGGAGCCTCGAAGAACTCTTCGGGCTCAGCCAAACATCCCTGGCGGCCGTAGAATTCAATGCCCGCTCGGACTTCGCCGTTGATTCGCTCGAACTGGCCTTGATTGCCGAGGGGCTGAAGGATCCGAATGCCGCTGAGAACAATTTCGTCGCGGAACGCTTGTGCGGCCAGTGCGAGCGTGGGACGCGCCACCGGAAGCACGTCGCGCGGATGCTCCAGATAGTCCTGCCACGATCGAGCGTAGTAGCGACCCGTCCGTCGGAACGGACGGATGACGTGGTCCAGTACCGTGGAGCCACGCGAGGGCAGGCCGGTGGAAACCGCCCGTGGCCCCTCATCGTGTGCGGGTACTGCCATGTCGCCAAAGATAATTCGCGGTCGGCGAGACGTCCTAGGGGAATAGGTCCCGCCGGTAGTTGACCATTGCTACTTCGAAACATGGCGTGTGACAACGGTATTGTCTTGGTAGCGAAGCTCGGATGCAGAGCTGTTGGACGAATTGGGGCTGGCCTGATGAATCCGGTGGAGCCGCTGGACGCGGCGATGCTCACGGCGGAGTTGCTCTCCGACCCGCTACACGTGGCGGCACTGCTCATTCTGGCGCCACCGGCCACGGCGGGGCCGGGATACGTCGATGATCTGTTTCAGCAGGGCCTCGCCGATACCACTGACATGGATCCGCGTTTTCGGCGGTATCCACACATCGGCCTCGATACCGCAGGCTTCTGGATGTGGCGCACCGATGACAGCGTCGACATGCGAGCTCATCTGGAGCGCCGAACCTTACCAGCGGGCGCAGACCGCGATGAGTTGTGGAAATTGATCGGCGAATTGCACAGCGAGCCGCTCGCCCGGTCACGGCCGATGTGGATTGCTTATCTGATCGATGGTCTGGAGGACGGCCGCTTCGCTTTGTACCTCAAGGTGCACCACACCCTGGTCGACGGCGTCGCTGGAATGCAGATTATCGGTCGCGCGCTGACCGACGATCCCGAGTTCCGGGGCGCGCCACCGTTCTTCGCCGTGCAACAGAACTCGGGTGGGGGGAGTGGCGGCATCGGCCGACTACTTCGGAATCCGGTGGCACTGGCGCACAGTGCCCTGCACGGTGTCGCCTCAGGCTTGGGTTTTGCTCGTGAACTTGCGATGGGCGAAATATCTGCGGCAGTCGCGAGTATCGGCGCTGGAGTGACCGTGTTGCCGTTCGGCGCACCGTACACACGATTCAACGGCCGTCTTGGCCGGGAGCGAGCGTTTGCCGGCGTCAGCCTGCCCAAGTCTCGGATCGGTGCTATCCGAGAAGCCGCCGGGGTGACCGCCAACGATGTGCTGACCGCCGTGGTGGCCGGCGTCTTGCGTGAGTGGCTCGCGGCGCTCGGCGAGTTGCCAGAGAAGTCGTTGGTGGCGATCTGCCCCGTCACGGTGCGGAGTCGCGAGGGACGGGAACGCTCGGCCGACGAGCGTCGCGCAAACCTGTTCGGCCTCGAATTGTGCTCGCTGGGCACCCACATCGGGGACGACGCCGACCGCTTGGCGCACATCCATCGCGCAATGGTCTGGGCGAAGGCCGAGGTGGCGCGGCGAGGCGCCAATGTCACGACGCTTCTACTCGCCCCGAGCATCGGGCCCACGGTGTTGTCTCCGTTGATGCCGTTCGCACCGCGGCGCCGTAGCGGTTACAACGTGTCTATCTCGCATGTCCCGGGGCCGAAGAGCGAGATGTACTGGAATGGGGCGCATCTGGAGGAGATCTACCCTGTGTCGACGGCGATCAACGGTCAGGCCCTGAACGTGACAACCTGCTCTTACGCCGACCGGGTGATGTTCGGGTACATATCTGGACGGCGCGTCATGCCCGATATCGAATCAGTCGTGCCCCCTCACTGAGCATGTGCTGTCTGCGTTGGAAGCCGCGCTCGTACGGCGGAGCCGGCGCGGCCGGGACTGAAGTCATTACGAGTCGGGTCCAATGCATGTCGTCGACGGCGAGTGACCAGGAGTAGGCAGAGAGACGACACATCACCATCGGGCGGAAGGTTCACGATGTACTTGAAAGATGACACAGCGCTGATCGAGGACATTCTCGAAGAGCTGAAGGCTGACCCGGCAATCGAGTGCTCCCGCATCGCCGTCACCGCGGATGACGGAGTGGTGACCTTGACGGGCACTGTGCCTACGTGCTGGCAGAAACACGAAGCAGCCCAGGCGGTTTGGCGTGTTCTCGGCGTTCGCGCCCTAGCTGATGACCTACGCGTCGAGGTGTTGGGCACACATGTGCAAAACGACACCGACATCGCAGCGGCGGCGGCCACGGTGTTGCGATCGCACAGTGATCTACCCCAGACCATTGATGCAACCGTTCGCGACGGCATCGTCACGTTAAGCGGCAAGGTGGACTGGCATTTCCAGCGTACGACCGCGGTGAACGCCGTCAAGAACATTCGCGGTGTCAAAAGTGTGCGTGACAGCATTGATCTGAATGACGCACCGAAGATCGCCGACGTCCGCGAGCGGATCCGCATGGAGTTGGCCCGGACGGTGAATGAGGAAGTCAACAGCATCATCGTCGAAACCGGCGACGGCACTGTCACTCTGAGCGGCACGGTGAGGTCCGAAGCGGACGCGGCGGCGGCGCGTCATGCCGCCTGGGCAGTTCCCGGGGTCAAGAACGTCAAGGACTTGCTGCACGTTTCGTAGCTGACAGGACCGGTTCGATGGGGATCGTCGGCGGCGCACGTGGCTCTACCGGGCACCGCCAGTGATCCAATCTTCGGCGTTGGTGAGTTGACCTGCCGGGAAATGTCGGATCTGGGCGGCGATGAAATGCGAGACCAGGTGCTGCGCGATACCGGCGATAGGCAGATCGGTGACGACGGCGATCTTCTTCACGTGTTTGTGATGGTCGCGGACGAACCGGAAGTGGCTCACCATCGCGCCCAAGCTGTCCCACCCCGGAAACCGGGGCGCGTCGATGATCAGGCCGGCCAGGTCCTCCCCGTGCTCGATCTTCGGATCGACGGTTCTTGCGAGGGCAGCGAAATCGCTTGTACTCAAGGCTGACTCTGGTCGAACCGTCAGGATTGAGTGGTCTGTGTCCCAATGCTGATCGATCATGGCTGCTCCTGAGATGCCGGTGGTTTTCCTCATGGTCGGCCCCTGCCGACCGGGGCGATACAGGCGAAAGTCACCAAGGGGCAGAGCCTTCGGCTCCCGAGTTCGGCGGCGGGATTTGACCGCGCAGTCAATACTCGGTTCGGAAACGGCGACAACCGCCTGACACGGGCGTACGGTGAGGGTACGCAACACGTGTGCGGAGGTGTGGGGCAGTGTGAGCAACACCGAAGACAGCGCCGGATCGGTGTTTTCGCGGCTGAGCCGGCGGGGGCTGTTCGGCGAGATGCATGAACAACTCGACGAGCTTTTGGCGGGCCGCGACCAGATGGAGTCGTTACTGCGCGTAATCGTCGGCATCGGTGGTGACCTCGATCTGAACACCACGTTGCATAGAATCATCGACGCTGCGATCGAGTTGACCGGGTCACGCTATGGTGCGCTGGGCGTGCGGGGACCTGATGGCATGCTCGATGCTTTCCTGTTCAAAGGGATCGGCGCCGAGTTGCAGGCCCGAATCGGGCATCTTCCGGTTGGGAAAGGCGTGCTGGGAGTCCTGCTCGACCGCGCCGAGCCGCTGCGTGTCGACGATCTGACCCAGCATCCGGCAGCGGTCGGATTCCCCGAACACCATCCGCCGATGCGCGCGTTTCTTGGCATGCCGATTGTCATCCGAAGTGAGGTGTACGGCAGTCTCTACGTGACCGACGATCGGGCTGGGCACGTCTTCACCGAATCCGATGAGAACGCCATCCGCGCCCTGGGGGCGGCGGCCGGCGTGGCTATCGACAACGCCCGCTTGTTCGAAAGACAGCGGGCTTCTGCCCGCTGGATTACCGCTGGCCGTGAAATAACCTCGAACCTGTTGTCCGCTGTGATGCCGGAGCGGCCATTGCAGATGATCGCCGAGCACGTGCACGAATTGGCCGATGCGGAGCAGGTCATCGTATTGGTTCCGAGCACCGACGACCAGCCTGCCGAATCGGTTGACTCACTGACTGTGGTTACCGCAGTCGGGCACCGCAGCGCAGAGCTACCGATCGGCTATCAGGTGCCTGTCGATGGCTCGACCAGCGGCCAGGTGTTCCGCACGGGCGCCGCGACGATCACCGACAGGTTCCAGTACCTGATCCCAACTTTTACCGATCTGGGCGAGCGCCCGGCGATCGCGGTGCCGCTACGCGCCCGTGATGGCGTGACGGGGGTTCTCGCTGTGGCGCGTGGGATCGACAAACCACGATTCACGTCGGACGATCTGACCTGGCTCGTCGACTTCGCCAACCACGCCGTCGTCGCGATGACGCTGGCCGAGGCCGGTGAGCAAGCCCGTGAGCTCACCATTCTGGCCGACCGTGAACGCATCGCGCATGATCTGCACGACCACGTAATCCAGCGCTTGTTCGCTGCCGGCATGGATCTACAGGGCACAGTCGCCCGCGTCCGCTCACCAGAGATCGCTGCCCGGCTCACCCGCACCATCGACGAACTGCAGTCGACCATCACCGAAATTCGGACGGCCATCTTCCATTTGCAGTCGGGACCGGATACTGGCTCGAGCTTTCGTGAGCGCATTCAAGCCACGGTGGCCGAGCTGACCGAACACTGCGACCTGACCACGACCGTACGCATCCGCGGACCGCTTACGGTCGTCAGTACCGAACTTTCCGACCACGCACATGCCGTCGTCGCAGAAGCGGTCAGCAACGCGGTGCGCCATTCCGGGACGGGCTCATTGACCGTCGAGGTCAATGTCGCCGACGAGCTGGTTGTCAACGTCATCGACGACGGCCGGGGTATCCCCGCCGACAACCAACGACGCAGCGGTCTGGAGAACATGAGTCGTCGGGCTCAACAACTCGGCGGGACATGCGAGTTCCTCACGCCGGCGTCTGGCGGCACCCATGTTTGCTGGACCGTCCCACTCGAACTCGAATCCTGATGAGTGGCGTTTCAGGAGATGACCAATGACCCTGTGGCGATCCACCAGATCTGCGCAGCATGGATGTCAGCCTGAACCGCAAGACAACTGGAGCTTCTGATGACCGAATCCATTCCGCGCGGAGACGACGCGGATCTGGCTGAGCAGGTGCAGTCTGTCGGAGATGCTTCGGAGGATGCCGACGAAATGTGGGTGAATGGCGTAGTCCAGCAATGGGATGCCGACCTGGCGGACACGCTCGAACAGCACCGCCCGATTCCCGATTTCGACGACGATCGGCGACCGGCGGAGTGATCGGAGCCGCCGGCTGGCATCGGCGATCACTCAGCGGCTGCTCAGCCACTGAGTAACATCAGGTTTCCCAGCCGACGGGTATGTATCGCAGCATTTGCGACAGCGACAAGCCGAGCGAGCCCGTGCTCGATACCGCGAGCTAGTTCGTCGACGTCAAGTCGGGCGTCGTAGTCACCGATGACACCGAAGGTCAGGCGGTCGGCGTAACTCAGGATCGCGATGCCCGTGCGAATACCGATGGCGATGGGCGGCACCGGCACGAGGTCGAGGATCTGACGGTCCAAAATACGCATTCGTTCTCGCGGTCCGGGGACGTTGGTGGCCACGGCCACCACGCCGTTTTGTGGCAGTCGTCCGAGCAGTCGCACAGCCGACGCCATGATCGGAAAGGGCACCAGGTTGGCTGCCGCGACCACCCATGAACCCGCCTGGCGCTGCCCACTGTGCTTTGCAGTGGACAATCGCCGGTGGACCAGCCGAAGCTGTTCGAGCGGGTCCGAACGATCGATGGGTAGATCGGGCAACAACAGCGAAACCCGGTTGTCCGGCACATGTTGTAGTTCAGGGCGCCGCACGGAAACCGGTACCAAGGTGCGGATCGGTCCGGCCGACGGTTGCATGTCTCGCCGCAGCATGGCTGAGCGGAAACCGTCGGTAATGGCCGCGAGTGCAACATCATTCACCGTGACACCGAAGCGTTTGCTGATCAGCTGGACATCGTTGAGAGAGACCTGAACGGCGCTGAACCGGCGCAGATCGCTGAGTTGGCCGTTGAGCTGCTGTGCAGGCGTGGTGAGCATGCCGGCGGCGATCTGAGCCGCGCCGTATGCCACGCGTACGCCATTGCGCGCAGTCGCCGTCAGCATTCGCCAGGCATCACTTCCGATCGTGATCGGGTTGAATCCTTGGCGCGGACGACCACCCGATCGCGACGCGGTGTTTGGTACCTCTTCGTGGGGGGCTGGTTGGTCGTCGCAGACGCTGGCCAGCATCGCCGACGCCGACACGCCATCGGCGATGCAGTGGTGGAGCTTGATCAGCATGGCCCACCGCCCGTCGGACAGACCGTCGAATACCCAGGTCTCCCACAGTGGACGCGACCGGTCGAGCCGCCGTTCCATCACGTCCGCAACCGCGCGATAAACCGCTGCGTCATCGCCGGGAGCGGTCACGGTGTGCCTGCGAACATGGTGGGCAATGTCGAAATTGCGCGCCGCTACCCATTGCGGGGCACTGATGTCGAGGGGATAGGAATGCAACACCTGACGCATGCGCGGAATCTCGGCCGACCACTCACCGAGAGCAGCCTGAAGTTCTGCGAAATCCGGAGTGGGACCTTCCAGGATGGCCAGGACCGCAACGGCCAGACTCGCATGCGCGTCGGAATCCTCCGCCTGCAGAAAGCCGGCGTCGAGCGCAGTGAGCCGGTCGTTCATCGATTTGCCTCCACGGTGTGCCCGCCTGTTGAGGCGTAGTCGATTGCGTGATGCCGGAGGAGGGCACCGACGCCGTCGGTCAGGGTCAAGTCTCGGCCGGCGTACTCGATGGCCGATCGGCCGGCGATGGCCGCGAACGGCAGCGCTTCGTCGGCGCGGACCACAGCGCTGGGAGCTTGGCCGAGATCCGAGAGGGTGTCGGCGTCTGCGGCGACCGCTGTCGGGCCGGCCCCGAGCAGGACGGCCGCGGCGCCCAATTCGCCGATCAGTAGTGTCTCCACATTGCCGTCGCGCAACGCCGCGCACACCGACCGAAGGCCGTCCACCGCCCGCCCCGACTGGTTGCCCCGCTCTTGAGTGAAAGTATCTGTGAGGTGCTGTATCTCGGTCGCATGCCGGGTGTGGAGCACTTCGTCGATGAATTCCTGAGCATCATGGTCCGCCAACCGTTGTCCTGTCGCCCCGCTCGGCAGGGCGACCACCGACGTGGCGAATCGCTTGGGCAGCTCGGCCATCAGCGCGGCGCGGGTGCGCACTTGCCCCGACACGAAGATCACCGCAGCACTGATCTGATCGGCAAGCTCTGCGACCCGGGCGGCGACAGCGCGGATGTTGATTCGGACCGCTTCCTCCACGCTGTGCTGGAAGTCGCTATAGCCGTTCAAGCCGGCAGTCGCCGCCTTGTGCACCGGAAACCCTTCTCCGTGCAGGGTCTCGCGACGGATTCGGTGGTGATTGTGGTGCGCGGTCAGCTCGGCGCCTTCCCGGTCGACCGCGACGAACAGAAAGCTGGGGTGCCAGAGGTCCCCGTTGATGAGCGGCAGCACGTAGGGCAACTGCGAAACGCGGGTCAGCGGCAACCCCGACCGGGGATAGCCCGCGGCCGCGGCGATGTGCACGCCGTCGGGACTGGCAATCAGGCCGCGCGGACCGGCAAGCGACAGCTGTTGCCGCACTGCGGGTTCCAGCATCGAGATGATCATGCTGTCGGCGCCTTGGTGGAGCAGACTGCGACGGATGTCTTGCCAGGTCGCGTCCATGCGTTCCTGGCCGTCGGGCACGTTGAGTGCGATATCGAAATAGATCGAGGCAAACGGCCCGTGGTGGCCGAGCAGCGAACGGAACGGTGTGGTGTCCACGAAAACTCCCATCGGATCGCGCGACGCGTATGAAGTTGTTGCGTCCTTATCGAATGATGCTGAGACCCGGTCGGCTATAGGGGCAGGGCTGATCGGCCGCAGTCCGAGGGACCTTCGGCAGTAGCAGTGCCCAAGCGGTCGAAGCCATGGACCGAAGTCCCTTCGGTCCATGGCGAGTGACCCTTTTGGGCAGGCGTCAGCCGGGTGAACATCGGGAGAAACAGCCGTCGTTGCCACCGGTTAGGTGCCGTCGTCAGGGGCTTTCGGCACAAAACCGGATCGCTGGATAAGGAGTCGATCGATGTCAGCTCGAAACGTGACACAGCATGCGCCTCGGCGCGTGTTCCGCGACCGTCGCGAGGCAGGGCGTGCGTTGGCCGAATTGTTGACGGCATACCGCGACAAGGCGGACGTCGTGGTGCTCGGCTTGGCCAGAGGCGGCATCCCCGTCGCATGGGAAGTAGCGGCTGCGCTCGGCGCGCCGTTGGACGCCTTCGTCGTCCGGAAACTGGGTGCGCCCGGACATGAGGAGTTCGCCATGGGTGCGTTGGCGAGTGGCGGCCGCGTCGTCATCAACGATGATGTGGTTCGGGCATTGCGGGTCTCGCCGCAGCAGTTGTCCGACGTCGCCGAGCGGGAAGGACGTGAACTGCAGCGACGGGAAGCCGCATATCGGGACGGCCGGCCGCCGGTCGACGTTGCCGGTAAGACGGTCATCGTGGTCGATGACGGTCTGGCGACCGGCGCCAGCATGTTCGCCGCGGTGCAGGCACTGCGGGAGGCAGACCCGAAAGAGATTGTGGTGGCGGTGCCCGCAGCCTCGGAATCAAGCTGCCGGCAATTTGGCGGTCTGGCGGATGAGGTCGTGTGCGCCAGCATGCCGACGCCGTTCCGGGCGGTCGGCGAATCCTTCTGGGATTTCAGCCAAGTCAGCGACTCGGAGGTGCGAAAACTGTTGGCGACACCTACGTGCCGGCCGGTTGTCGGAAGGCGCCTGCGCGGGAAGACGCCTGCCGAGGTCATCAACGCCGCCGCGATCGATGCGCCCGACGGAGTGCCACCGACCGAAGTGCTGGAGGAACTGATAGGTGACGCGAAGGTCGTCCTCATCGGAGAGGCCTCACACGGTACGTATGAGTTCTATGCCGCGCGTGCCGCCATCACGAAATGGCTGATCCGTGAGAAAGGCTTCTGTGCCGTTGCAGCAGAAGCGGATTGGCCGGATGCGTACCGGGTCAACAGATATGTACGGGGAATCGGTCACGATGACTCCTCCGATGCGGCGCTGAGCGGGTTCGAACGATTCCCGGCCTGGATGTGGCGGAACGTGGTGGTTCGGGATTTCGTCGACTGGCTGCGCCGGCACAATGTCGAGTGCGCCAATCGCAACGCGACGATGACCGGTTTCTATGGTCTTGACCTGTACAGCCTGCATCGTTCGATGGGCGAGGTGATCACCTACCTCGACAAGATCGATCCGCGGGCAGCTGCCCGGGCGCGGGAACGGTACTCATGCTTCGACCACGTCTCGTCGGCCGACGACGGACAGGCATACGGGTTCAAGGCGGCGTTCGGCGCGGGTGCGTCTTGTGAGCGTCAGGCGATCGAGCAACTCGTCGAAATGCAGCGAAACGCGGTGGACGTTGCGCGGCGCGACGGTCTGCTACATGAAGACGAGGCTTTTTATGCCCAACAGAACGCCCAGACGGTTCGTGATGCCGAAGTCTATTACCGTGCGATGTTCGGTGGCCGCGTCGCATCCTGGAATCTGCGCGATACCCACATGGCCCACACGTTGACCGCACTGCTGGATCATCTCGGTCGCGAAGGTGAACCTGCACCGAAAATCGTTGTCTGGGCGCATAACTCGCATGTCGGCGACGCACGCGCGACGGAAGTGGGCAATGACGGGCAGCTCACTCTCGGCCAGCTTGTGCGGGAACGCTATGGCAGCGACTGCCGTCTCATCGGTTTCAGCACCTACTCGGGCAGT